>ENA-OWNT01000077-OWNT01000077.1-seawater-metagenome-genome-assembly--contig:-NODE-77-length-301978-cov-6.828878_pt1 | contig 301978 bp, 219 predicted proteins | sample MGYA00238136_ERZ651165 | MGnify/ENA primary metagenome ERZ651165 (study PRJEB26861, sample SAMN08777766) | seawater metagenome | isolation source: coastal seawater | place: USA: Florida | collected... | reverse complement strand
TCGTCGTCGGGCGTCACCATCGCGCCGTCTCGATAGGACATGCGGGTCTGGACGTTGCCGCCCCAGGCGCTGGTCTGCACGCCAAGCACGAGGCTCTCGAAGCGGTGCTCGGCGCCGAGGGCCCGCGCGACATGCTGGTCGAAGCTCGTGTCGCCACCCGCGGTGAGCATGTCTGCCATGCCGCCCTCGTGGTTGTCCCCCAGGAGGAAGTCCAGCCCGTCGAGCACCAGCAGGTCGTCGGCGTGGGCCGCCAGGGGTTCCAGGATGCTGCCCGCCGGGAAGCTCAGCTCGGGTCCGCCAGGTCGCCAGTGGTCGTGAAAGGTGCCGTTGGGGGAGAACAGCACCAGCAGGCGCAGCCCGGGGTCGTCGTCGGCGTGGGCCGGCCGGCGGAGCAGGGAGCAGAAGGGAGCGGCGACGAGGGCGGCGCCGGTGCGGCTGAAGAGGGTGCGTCGGGACAGCATGGAGGGCCTCCGTGTGCCCGTGCATGCGGTGGCCGCGGCGCGGTCTGTCGCGGATGCTGGCCTCGTGACAAGCGGAGACGTCTCGCTCAGCGCAGGAGCCTGCGCTGGGCCTCTGCACCGACCGCGGTGCCATCATAGAGGTCGACAGTCTCGTTGAGAATGGCCTCTGCGCGGTCGTGTTCGCCAAGTTCAATGTGGGCGTCGGCCAGGCGGAGCCGGGCTTCTCCAGCGAGTGGATGGGGCGTCCGCAGGAAGGGGGTGAGCAGCTCCACCACCCGCCGAGGGCGCGACTCCAGCAGCCGGGCGGCTTCGTAGCGGGCGGACTGCGCATCGGCGGGGGGGGCGTGGGCGACGATGTGGAGCAGGGCGTCGACGGCGGCATCGGTTCGGCCGGCCCGGGTCTCGAGGCGGGCGAGCAGGCGCCAGGAGGACACATCGGCGGGGTCGTCGGTCAACCTTCGTTCGAGCAGAGGACGGGCCTCGTCGAAGCGTCCGTCGAGCACCAACTGCTGGAGGTCGGCGAGGGGGGGACTGGGGGGCGGGCGCTGCTTGACGCGGCGGTGTAGCTGTCCATCCGCGAACCACTCCCCTGCCCCGACCTGCCAGCGTCGGTCGTCGGCCGGTCGCTCCACCGACACCACGCCCTCGCGGACCCGCACCTCGAAGGGACTGTGCTGCACGGTGAAGCGGGTGCCGATGACCCGCACCGCGTAGTCGCCGGTCGTGATGGTGAAGGACTCGCCCGCTGCCCGCGGAGCGACCTGGGCATCGACCTGTCCGCGGTCGAGCTGAAGGCGGGTGGTGGGACCGGTGGACAACGCGAGCACGGCGCTGTCGTCGGCCACGATGAGCTGGTCGTCGGCGATGCGGTGGGTGCCGGGGGACAGGGGTGGCAGGCTGGCCACCGGGACCGGGACGGTGGGAGTCCAGGTCCAGCCGGGGGGCGACTCCAGGGGGAGCATCAGCCAGAAGACGGCGAGGGCAGCCATCGCGAGGCCGACGGACAGCCCCACCCGGCGGACGCTGGCCTGCCTGCGGTGCTGTCGGGCCCGGCGCACGAAGGCCTCGACCTCGGCCGGCGAGGGCGGAGAGGCGGACCTCTGAAGGCCCCAGTCCCGGAGGTCGTCCTGCCAGCTCATCGCAGCGCCTCCATGGCCCGTCGCGCGCGGTACAGTCGCGTGGACACGGCGTTCTCGCTGATCTCCAGCGCGCAGGCCACCTCGGGGATGTCGAGGCCCTCGAGGTGGTGGAGCACCAGCACCTCCCGTTGGGCGTCGGGCAGGCTGGCGAGGGCGGCCTGGATGGCTTGACGGGCCTCCATGCGGGCATCCACGGGAGCCTGGGCGTAGGCGACGCCGGCGGGGCCCCAGCGCTCGAGCAGGCGAAAGCGGGACCACCACCGTCGGCGATGGCTGCGGCAGTGGCGGGAGGTGATGCCCAGCAGCCAGGCCCTCAGACGGTGCTGCTCACGGTAGCGGGGGAGGGTGTCGAGGAAGGTCAGGAACACCGCCTGGCAGATGTCATCGGCAGCCGCCTCGGAGCGCCGGTGGTCGAGCCGCATGGCCAGTCGGCGCACATCGGCGCAATAGCGGGCGTAGAGGACCCCGAGCGCGTCGAGGTCACCGGACCGGAGGCGCACCACGAGCTCGGCGTCGGGGGTGGAATCGGCAGGCTGCACGTCCCCCATGTCCTCGGCGGCACTGGATCTGACGCGCTCGCTGAGATTTCTCAGGCGGGACGGCTCAATCACGGGAGGCGGGGGTCCACAACAGCTCAGCGGACAGCTCGGCGCGGCCACTGTCAAAGCGGAGCTGCTCGGCGTCATAGACGACATCACGGATGGGAAGCACCGCGACCGAGGCACCGACGGTGAGTCCGCTGCGCGCGGTGTGCTGCAGGCCGGTCCACAGCTCGGGACGCGCTTGCCAGCCCCAGGGATGCCACGCCAGGGCAAGGTCGCTGCCGGCCGTCCACCAGCCGCGTCTCAGGCGCAGTCCGGGCGACAGCCACACGCCCGGACGGCCCACCTCCACGGCCATGTGGGGGCCGATTCGGTCGAGCGGACCCAGCTGCCAGCCTGTGGCTGCGAGTGGGCCTGCCCTGGAAAGGCCCGTGGCCGACAGGCTGGACACCACACCCATGCTGTCCACGCGGCCTGGCCTGCCTGGGGAACCGGGGTCGGGTGCAGGGGGGACGGGGGTGTCGGCGAGCCGGGCCGACAGCTGCTCTCGAACGGCGAGTGCAAGGTGAGCCGCGGCATTGTCGCTGGGTGGGACGGCCACGACCCGCACCTCGGAGCGGCCGTCTCTCACCACTGCCACCGACGCCCGGAGCTGTCCGGAGCTCGAAGGGGACAGCCAGACGGCGGTCTGTCCGGGGGGCAGCAGAGGGACGAGGGCGTCGAGCTGCGCAGTGGCCGGGGACTCGTGGAAGCCCGGGGGACCGTTCACCAAGACCACATCCTCCACGAGCAGGCGCAGCTCGGTCTGGAAGCGGTCCTCCTCTGGGGCCTGGCCGAGGTCGAGCACCGCCACGGGTGCCGCCAGAGCCGGTCTCAGTAGCAGGAGTAGCGGTAGTGGTCCCAGAGTGTGTCCTCAGGGCAGGCGAGGGGCGCGTCGAGGGCGTCTTCGATGGCCCGCACGATGGGCAGGCCGGTGTGGGTGAAGCCGAGGTCGTGGTGGTGGGCGTGGGCGGCGGCGCGGACAGCCGGCCAGTCGGCGTGGGGCCACATCGGCTGCAACCCGTCGATGAAAGCGTCGAGCTCCTCGGTGTCGATGGGCAGGTCGTAGCAGTCGGCTTCGCTGAGGCTGGCCCGCTTGTGGGCGATGCCCTGCAGGTGGTGTCCGAGGGATCCGTCGGCGCAGGCGGCCAGGTCGTCGGCGCAGGACTGCCAGGCGTGGGCGGCGGTGGCCGACCAGGGACCCTCTACGTGGAAGAAGGCGGCGAGCTGCTCGGCGGCCTCGGGGTCTTCGGCGGCCTCGAGCCAGGCGTCGGGGTGGGTGCCGTCGACGCGCCGGAGCAGCAGGTGTCCGGCGTAGGCGGCCTGTGCCAGGGCGACGGAGGCCTGCTCGGGGCGGTCACCACGCACGCGATCCGGCCAGCCGTCGGAGGGGAACTGCTCGGGAAACAAGCGCTCCAGCTCCGCCCAGTGGGTGACGGCCGCAAGGGCGTAGCAGCCGCCCTCGTCGGTGGCGGCCTCCGTGGACCAGGGCTGGCCGTAGCCCCCGCAGGAAAAGCTGCTGGACTGCCAGGCGCTGGCCAGGAACCACGATGGAGACAGCTGCAGTGCATTGCCGTGGGGCTGGGTGAGCCGGCGGCTGGCGAACAGCACGCTGAGGGCCCAGCGACTGCTCGGGATTCGAAAGCCGCTCCGCTCGCCAGGCAGGCAGGTGGAGGGGACGGGCTCCGCGGGGGCGGTCCTCTGGCCAGTGTCTTCGAGAGTGGCTTTGTGGACGTTGTGTTGGGTGTGGCCAAGCTGTGTGGTGCGGGTGCAGCCGAGGGCCGGTAGCAGGACCCAGCAGTGGCGGCGGATGGACAGCGGTGGGGTCCTGGACGGAGGCAACGGGCTGGGACCAGCCTACCGACGGGGCTTCTCCGGGTGGTCGGGGTGGCCGTGAATGCGACCAGAAGTGACAGGCGGAGCCGGCGGGCTTGTGTCGGGTGACCACCGCACCTGGGACTGCGCCGGGTGTTGGTCAGGCGAGCGATGGGTGCGATAGGTGGCCCCGAGTCGTGGAGGACCGGATGAAGCGGGGATCGTGGGGCGCGCTGGCGCTGCTGTGTGCGTGCGGAGTCGGCTCCGAAAAGGTCGATGAGGACACTGTTCCAAACCCGTCCGACACCTCCGACACCTCCGACACCTCCGACACCTCCGACACCTCCGACACCGGAGCCGAGGAGCTGCCGTGGGGCGACGGTCCCCACACCGTGTCGGGCGCGGCCTACTTCTTCGACATGCCGGAGCTGCCGAACATCGTGCAGATCCACGATGTCGAGGGCGCCGTGGTCTACGTCCGAGAGGCGCCGGAGCTGCGTGTGGAGCTGAGCGCCGGTGACAGCCACGCCTTCTCCATCGCCGGCATCCCCGACGGTGCCCGCTTCACCCTCGCCATCGAGCACCCCGACTACGTCCCCACGCTGACCGGCGTGCTGGTGGCCGACGGCGACATATCGGGCGTCACCTTCCAGCACATGAGCGACAACATCGGCACTCTGGCCGCCGGCTACCTGGGCGCCGATCTCGACGACCCCAGCGTCTGTCACATGGCCACGACGGTGAGCGCAGCCGGCGCAGACGATGTGTGGGCACCCGGAGAGCCGGATGCGACGGTGACCCTGTCCCCCGAGGTCCCTTCCGAAGCGGGCCCCTGGTACTTCAACACCCAGGTGCTGCCCGACATGACCTTGTCCGAGACCACCACCGACGGCGGGGTCATCGTGGTCGGCGTGGAGCCGGGCACCTACACCTGGACGGGGCACAAGGAGGGCGTGGACTTCGTCGATCTGGAGATGGCCTGCGTCGGCGGCTGGCTCACCAACGCCTCGCCTCCCTACGGCCTCGATGTGGCGCCGGAGGGTTGAGCCGTCCGGCAGCACCCGTCGTGCCGTGAGCGATACTGCGGCCCCCCGCTGTCCCGAGGCGCCTGTGCGTGCACCCGTCCCCGTGTGGAAGAAGCTGCTGATGTCGGTGCTCAGCGTCGTGTTCACGCTGGCTCTGGTGGAAGGTGGCGCGCGTCTGTGGTCCTTTGCGCAGTACGGCGTGCGCCAGGTGGATGGGCAACCCCAGGGCCTGTACATCTCGGCACCAGGGGAGGCGCCGCGTCTGCGTCCGGGCGTCCACCTCAAGGGGCTGCTCTACGAGGTCTCCGTCAACTCCATCGGCACCCGCGGACCCGAGCTACTCGCCACAAAGCCCCCCAATGGCCTGCGGGTGTGGTGCATCGGGGGGTCCACCACCTTCGACATCTACGCCCCCGACGACGCCCACACCTGGCCTGCGGTCGCCCAGACCCACCTGCAGGAGGCCTTTCCCGACAAGGTGGTGGAGGTGATCAACGCGGGTGTGCCCGGCGAGATCCTCGAGGGCAGCGCCAACGCCCTCCACGCGCATGGCCGGCGGCTCGGCATCGACGTGGTGGTGCTCTACCACGGCGCAAACGACCTCCGCGCCATCTCGATGCAGGAGCAGGGACCCCCACCCGGAGGCTTCGGACCGCCGCTGCTGCGGAGCATGGAGCTGCTGTCGGTGTGGATGCAGCGCCGGGGCATCGGGGTGGACGCCATGCCCGACCGTCCCACCTCACAGCACCACCTGCGCCAGCTCGAACAGCGACTGCAGCGCATGGAGCGGGAGGTGAGCGGCCTGGGTGCCGTTCCCATCTACGCCACCCACGCCCACCGCATCGCCGACGACGCCACCGGAGCCGCCTTGAACCGTCAGTCCGGTGAGCTGGGCATTCTGCTCGGCATGTCGCCGACGTCCTCGCGGGACTGGTTCGCGATGTACAACGGCCTGGTGCAGCGCCGTGCCCAGCAGACGCGCCAGCCGCTCGCCGATGTGCGGGCCGCCGTGGGCTCCGACCCCGCCTTGTGGGGCGATGCCACGCACTTTTCCGCCGAGGGCTCGGCCATTGCTGGAAAGGTGGTCGCTGACGCCATCATCAAGAAGCTGAGGCGCTGAGCGACCGCCGGTCTCGGGTGTGGCGGGCGAGGGTGCGCAGCAGCACCTCGCGGGCGATGGGCTTGGTGAGGAAGTCGTCCATCCCGGCCTCGAGGCAGCGGCGTCGGTCCTCCTCGAAGGCGTTGGCGGTGAGCGCGATGATGGGCACGTCGACGCCCATCTCTCGCAGCCGCTTCGCTGCGGTGATGCCGTCCATCACGGGCATCTGCTGGTCCATCAGCACGAGGTCCACCGTCTCGTCGAAGCGTTCCAGCGCCTCCTCTCCGTTTTGTGCGGTGCAGCTGTCGCAGCCGAGGAAGCGCAGCTGGGACTCCACCACCAGTCGGTTGATCCGGTCGTCCTCCACGATGAGCACCCGCAGGCCGGCCACCTGTCCAGGCTCGACCGGTTCGGGGTCCCCCTGTCGGCTGGCCGCGTTGGCGGTGAAGGTGAGTCGGAACAGCGAGCCCACGCCCTCCTCGGAGCGCACCAAGGTGAGCCTGCCGCCGAACAGCTGCGCGATGCGAGCGGAGATGGCGAGTCCGAGTCCACTCCCGCCGTAGGCCCGGTCCCGTCCCTCGTCGGCCTGGGCGAAGGCCTCGAACACCCGGTCGCGGGCCTCTTCGGGAATGCCCACCCCGGTATCGGCGACCTCCAGTACGACCTGCACCAGGCCACCGTCCTCCTCGTGGGCCTCTGCGCGCAGCACGACCTCGCCCTCGGGGGTGAATTTGAGCGCGTTGCCGACCAGGTTCACGAGCACCTGTCGCAGGCGGATGGGGTCGCAGTGAACCCACCCGAGCGGACGGGATGCCTCGAAGCGGAGCTGACAGCGTCCGCCTTCGGCCTGGGGGGCCAAGGCCTCGACAACGGCCTCGCACAGGGCATTGAGGTCGGTGGGACGCTGGTCGAGGGTGAGCTGCCCGGACTCCACCCGGCTGAGGTCGAGAACGTCGTTGAGCAGGTCGAGGAGCAGCCCCCCTGACCGCTGGATCTGCCGCACACGGGCGACGTCCTCTGCCGGCAAGGGGCGCTCCCCCAGCATCTCGGCGAGTCCGATGACGGCATTGAGCGGGGTGCGGATCTCGTGGGACATGGTGGCGAGGAAGGTACTCTTCGCCGTGGACGCCGCCTCGGCGGCCTTCTGCTCGCTGCGCAGCGCCACATTGGTGGCCCGGAGGCGCTCGGCCTGGCTCTCGGTGACGGAGCGGAACGCGAGGGTGATGGCCGCGGTACACAGGGTGGCGGCCAGAGCAGTGGCAGCAAGGGAGATCTCGACGCCGCCGAGGGTGGGCGTGCAGGCGACCCCGACCCCGAGCACCGCGACGCTGATGGCGAGCCAGACCCGGCCACTGCGGGGACCGCCGGTGAGGGTGCCCAGCGGCGAGCTCATCACGAGCAGGGGCAGCATGGTGGTGGCGAGTCCGTGCACCCACACCGAGGTCAGGGTGGCGAGCGCGACGAGCCCGAGCAGCAGGTGTCCCACCAGAGCGAGCTTTCGGGTGCGCCACTCCAGCAGAGCGAGGCCCACACTGCCCACGCCCAGCACGAGTGCCCGGAGGATGGCGGCGGCCTCGTCGGTCGTGAGGGCGAAGACCACCGCGAGAACGAGGGCGAAGGCGCCCACCCCGGCGAGCACCCGCCGCAGCGCGAGGCCGAAGTCGGTCTGGCCCTTGGCATCCATGTCCGGTGCATCGGCATCGCGGGTGGCGAATGCGAGGACATCGGGCACGAATGGTGACTGGATCGATGGGGGGCTGCCCTGGTGGGCTGTCCCTACATCGACAGGCCTGCGACCGTGCCCTCCACCGGCGCCTGCGGACCGCGCCAGCCTTCCACCGTCACCTCCCACAGGGCGCGTGCGTAGCCCGCTGTGACGTGCACATGCTCGCGGTAGACGCGCTTGCGCATCAGGTGTGCGTGCAGCTCGGGCAGGTGGTGCAGAGGCACGCTGGGGTGGAAGTGGTGCTCGGAGTGGAACCACACGGGCTGGTTCACGATGAACACCCGATCGAGCAGCGATGGAAGCACGGTGCGGGAGCGGGTGCCCACGGGGAGATCGGCGTGAATGCCGTAGTGCTCGACGATGGCGCGCAGTCGCAGCAAGGTGGGCGCCCAGGTGCAGAACGGGAGGACCCAGAACAGGAGCACAGGAGGCCAGGCGTCGAGAATGGTCACTGCCACTGCGGAAATGGCGAGGAAGACCAGCCGACCGACCTTGAAGGCGGTGGGGGTGGGGGCCGAGGTGCGCAGCCGACGGGCGATGGCGAGCACCCGCACCTGGGCGAGTCCGATGGCGTCGGTGGCAAGCCACCAGCCGAGGGAGCGGGCGGGCATCGGAAAGGTCCACGACGGGCCGGTCTTGCCCACGAGGTCGGGGTCGGCGGTGGTGTTGAGGTGCCGGTGATGGGCCCAGTGGTTGGCGCGGTAGCCGTGGGTGCTCACCATCACGAAGGGCCAGGCGCAGAACAGCTCGCTGATCCAGTCGTTGAGGCTGCGCTTCTTCGTGAGGCGGTGATGGGCGGCGTCGTGCATGATCACGAGCAGGTCGTGCTGGCGGGCGCCGATGAACAGCACCGCGAGCAGCACGGTGACAGGGTGCCACCAGTGCCAGGCTGCGGCGGCGACCACGAGGATGGACAGCCAGGTGCCGCCGATGGCGAGGGCGGTGCGGCGTCCGTCGACCTTGCTGAGGCGCCGCAGAACCTGGGGCTCCACCTTGGACCAGGCGGGACGCACATCGGGGCGGTCACCGCTGACGGGCTTGTCTGCAATGGGCTGGGTCATCTGGCGGCCTTGTCGTGTGGGAACCGCTCCACGCGTTCGGTGGGCGGAGTGCGCCAGCTCCGAACGATGCGGACCCGGCTTTCGCATCCCGTCTCCCGTGCCTCGGTGCTGTCCTCAGGGGTTCTTCAGGATGGACCCGGGCAGGTTGCCGCGGGGTGCGAAAGGAGAATGTCAACGGAGTGACGAACCGAATTGAATGGTCCAGGCTCCGGCATGGCCGTGGCGAACCCGCTGACCCGTGGAGGGCCCATGCGACTGCACCACATCTGTCTTCTGTTCCTGGCCGCATGTGCATCCGGACCTGTGAAGTCCGACGGGACCGACGACGGCTCCGGTGAGGGCAACTTCGAGCAGGACACCGGCGAGGTCGACGACACCGGCCAGGACGACGACACCGGGGACACGGGCGACACCGGCGAGCCAGAGCCGTCCATCGAGGACTGGGAAGGCGACTGGTTGGGCGCGCTGGCGGTCTACAGCGTGGGCGACGACCAGTACGGATGGGACGACTGCGAAGGCAGCCTGGAGCTCGACTTCGACGATGATGGTGAGGTCGACGGAGATGGGGTCTGCGTGGGTCTCGAGTCGGACTGGGGAGACCCCGAGTCCTACGAGGTGGAGTTCGAGGGCGCGGTCGACGCCGAAGGCGTGGTGACGGGCCTGCTGGTGGTGGAGGCTGGCAGCTGGGGAGACGTGGAGATGCAGATCGACACCCAGGCGACCGAGGACGGCATCGAAGGGGGCGGCAACGGCGAGGTGGTGTGGGATGCCTGGGGCACCGAGTACACCCTGAGCCTTCAAGCCGAATTCGAGCTCGAGCGCGAATAGGTGGCAGGACGCCCCACGAGTGGACGGATCGGTTGATGATACCGGCGGCTGCGGGCATGTGGTTGTGGCTGTGGCCGTGCGTCTCTGCGGCGGCTGCAGGTGTGCCCGTGGTGCTGCCGCGTGGGGAGCTGGAAGAAGACTGGGTGGAACCGCTGGCCCTCGCGGGCCTGGAGCCGGGGCCTCCTCGGGATGGTCCTTGGATCATCGTCGCCGAGACCGACGGGCGCTGGTGGATGGTTGTCCGGTCGGCACAAGGCGCTGTCGTGCGCACCGAGGTCGACCCTCCTACATCCCCGGCAGCCCGCGAGGAGCTGGCCTTCCTCGCGGCCAGCCTGCTGCGCACGGTGGCGCCCGCCGTCGCGGCATCTGTTCCCGAAGAAGACGTGGGCGAGGTCATTGTCGCGCCTCCTGTGCGCATGGACCCACCGCCGCCGCAGCCGGTGGTCCCGGAGCCTGCGCCGGCGCCTGTCGTTGCAGACGGCCCTGTAGCGCCTGGTCCACAAGCGCCCGACAACCTCGGCTGGACCGTTCATGTGGGCGGGGTGGGCGGGCTGGGCACCGAGCCCACCGTGGCGGCCGGAGCCTCCGTCGCCGCCTGGACCCCCCTTGGCCTGAACGTCGGCCTCAACGTCGATCACGCCACCGAGTCCCCTCTGCGGGTGGATGAGCCGGGCAGCTTCGACCTGTCTCGGTGGGAGCTCGGTGGCTTTGTGGGGGGGCCGGGTCCGCAGGCCTCCTGGTGGGCGGTGGGGGTCAGCGCGTCCTGGCGGATCCTGCAGACCCCCGTGGACGGCTCGATGCGCAGCGTCATTCCCCAGGCCCGCACCCAGTTCGTGCTGCCCCTGCAGGTGGTGCGCGGCCCCACACTCGCCTTGCTCGGGCTGGGTGGCCTCGACCTGAGGGCGACCGAGGTGTGGCTGGACATGGACGGCCTCACGCGACTTCCAGGGTGGACCGCGGGCCTTGCCGTCGGACTCACCCAGCGCACGACCGCCCCCTGGAGCCGGCCATGACGGCTTCGCGCACCGAGGTGCTGGAGGTGGCTGCCGACATCGCCTGGGCGGAGGTGCAGCGGCGGGAGCGTGTGGCCCTCGACGGCTTCTGCCGGCACTGGATGCCCACCGTGCTGCAGTGGTGCAGGCGGCTGGGGGGACCCAGGGTGGATGCCGAGGCGGCCGCACAGGAGGTCTTCATCGTGTTGCTCGACCGCCTGGAGCGCATCGAGGGTCCCGAGGTGGTGCGCAGCTGGCTGTTCAGCACCACCCGACGCGTGCTCGCCCAGCATCGTCGCCGCGCCTGGTTCCGCCGCTGGCTTCCCGGAGCCCCCGTCGACCGTGCCAGCGCCGACCCTGGCCCCGAGCGCCGCACGAGCGCCCGGAGCACCCTCGATGAGGTGCAGGACATCGTGTCCGGTCTTCCGCCGCGGCTCGCCGAGGTGTGGGTGCTGGTGCAGATCGAGTCCCGCACCGTGCCCGAGGTCGTCGAGATCACGGGACTGCCCGAGGGCACCTTGCGCACCCGCTTGCGCCGCGCCCGACAGCTGTTCATGGCCGAAGCCCGCAGCCGCGGACTGGTCGATGCCCCCACCGGGGAGGCCCCATGAAGTCCACCGAAGACACCCTGCACCGCCTGCTGCGCGACGGCACCGAAGCCACTGCGGAGGAGGCCGACCGGCTCGTCGATGCGCTGGGTCCCCACCTGGACGAGGCGGGCCATGGCGCCCCAGCCCGGCGACCGGTCTTGCGGGGGACAGCCATCGCCGCGGTCGCCTTGGCCGCTGGTGCGCTGGTGGTGGTGTGGCCCGGCGCGCCGCCCGAGGCGGTTCCCCTGGCAGCGAGCTGGAGCCCCGACGGCGACAGTGCCGTGGTCCATCCGGTCGAGGGCGTGACCCTCACCATCGATGGGCATGGACGCCTGGCCGGCACATCGCGTCATCCCGCCGTAGAGTGGAGCCGAGGGCGCATCGGCGTGTCGGTGGAGCCCGGCAGCCTCGATGGCCTCACGGTCGAGACCCGGGAAGCGCGCGTGGACATCACCGGCACAGTGTTCGAGGTCTCCCGCGATGCGCTGGGGACGCGGGTTTCGGTGAGCCGAGGGTCGGTCACGGTCACCTGTGGAGAGGCCCCGGTGCGGGCGGTGCAGAGCGGTGATGCCGAAGCCTGGTGTCTGCCGACCACGGCGGGTGGACTGCTCGGTCGCGCACAGGCCCTCTACGACGCCGAAGCGCCGGCCGACAGCGTGCTCCACAGCCTCGATGCAGCCCGTGCGTTGGAGCCTGCGAACACCCTGCTGGTGGAGATTCTCGGCACTCGGGTGCAGACCCTTCAGCGCGCCGGCGACCTGGACTCGGCCTGGGAGACCGTGGGCGAGGCGCTGCCCCTGGCCTCAGGCTTTCGGCGGGATGAGTTCCGTCGGTTGGCCCTCAGCCTGGCCACCGAGCGAGGCGACTGTGCGGCAGTGGCCTCCCATCTCGACGCGGTCCCGCCCGAAGATGAGCGGATGCGCCTGGCCGTCGAAGCCTGCCCGGAGCTGCCCCGTTGAGCAGGGTCGCGCACCGGTGGGGACCCGTGATCGGGCTCGTCGGGACGGCGGCCTGCAGCCCCTGGCGCGTCGATCTGCGCAGCGAGGACTCCGCCGGGGTGGAGGTGGACACGGCGTCGGCTCCCGACACTGCGGCAGAGCCCGATGCCTCCTGCGACGGCGGGGAGCTGGTGCAGGGCACCGCCGTGATCAGCTTCGAGGCCTACGACTCCATCTGTCCGTGGATGTACGACGACAACCTGTACCCGATGTCGGGTCGGGCCACCGCGCGCGTCGAGCAGCAGGAGTGGGTGCCCATTCCCGACGGCGCTCGCCTGTGTGGACTCACGCTGACCGGCGTGGGCTGGGAGACCGAGAGTCCGCCGTTTGACGACCACTTCCTGCTCACCGTGGCGGATGTGGTGGTGGCCTCGAGCTCGGCCGAGCTTGTGCAGCCGCTGGTGGGGTCCGATGGACTGCCCCGCTACAGCTGGTCGGTGCTGGCGGGGGTGGAGTTCGACCCCGGCGTGGGCGCCGCGTGGTGTCTGTCGCAGGGACCCGACGGGGCCTGTGAGATCCCGTCGGCCGACGCGCCGGGCCCGTTGGTGGCCGCCCTCGACGACCTGGCGGTGCAGGCCCTGCAGCCAGAGGTCAGCGCGCCGCTGGGGGTCGGGCTCGTGGTGGTGGGGGACAACGACATCTCCGGCGACTGCACGCACGCGCAGCTCGACGTCACAGTGGGCTGGCAGGTGACCCTGAACCAAGGCTCCCGGTAGAGGTCGCTGGCCGGCGCAGGACCGAAACTGCGATAGTGCCGAGTCCGGCCTTCTCTGGAGTCTGCTGATGGGACGACTGCGACAGCTCTACCTCACCTGCGTGAGTGAGGTCTCTTGGCGGATCCCCAACCGTCCGGCGCAGTTTCTGGCCCAGTTCTCCCAGGCCGAGCGTGGCAGCGCCTACGACATGCTCGCGGCGGCCGAGCTCACCGAGCGGCGGGAGCTGCGCCGCAAGTACCTCGAGCACGCCCTCGACGAGGCGGCCCACTCGCGCATCTTCCGCGACCGGGCCCAGGCGCTCGGCATGGGACGGGAGGCCTCGGCGCTCATCGACATCGGCTACCTGCACGAGCACGGCATCGTGGGCGGCCAGACCCTCTTCGAGCGCCTCGGCGAGCTCGACTTTCTGGCCTTCATCTATGTGGCCGAGGGGCAGGCGCTGGAGCAGTTCGAGGTCTACAAGCGCCGCGACCTCGTCGATCCCGTGACCCAGGCCCAGCTCGATGGCATCCGCAAGGACGAGCTGTTCCACATGACCTACAGCGGGGCCGAGCTGGAGGGCTACCGCAAGGCCGGCCGACACGGGGAGGTCCGCCGAGCGATCTGGGGCGTCCACTGGCGCCGGCTCAAGGAGAAGTGGCTGCGCTTGTCTCGGCGGGTGGGCGACGTGGTGAGCGGTGTGTGGCTGCTGTTGATGTACACCTTCGTGGTGGGTCCCTTCCGGCTGCTCGCGCGTCCCGAGGATGCGGGCTGGCAGGCGCGAGAGCATTCCGCCACCGACCTGTCCACCGCCCGCGCCCAATTCTGAGTCCGCCTCGGCGTGCATGGGAGAGGCCCGATGGCCTGCTGGATCCTGGGCATCTCCGCCCTGTACCACGACTCCGCAGCCGTGCTCCTGCGCGACGGCGAGGTGTTCGCTGCGGCCCAGGAGGAGCGCTTCACGCGCATCAAGCACGACTCCTCCCTGCCCATCCGCGCGGTGCGCTGGCTGCTCGACGAGGCCGGCATCACCGCCCAGGACCTCGACCACCTCGTCTTCTACGAAAAGCCCCTGCGCAAGTTCGAGCGCATCCTCAGCACGTCGGTGGCCTGGTTTCCGGCCTCCTGGCGCCTGTTCCCCCTTCAGATGCGGGCGTGGTTGGGGGACAAGATCTGGCTGCGGGACAAGCTGGCCTCCGAGTTCGGGGTGGCCCCCGACCGCCTGTTGTTCTCCGAGCACCACCTGAGCCACGCCGCGAGCGCCTTCTACGCCTCCCCCCACGCGTCTGCGGCCGTGCTCACCATCGACGGCGTGGGAGAGTGGGCCACCACGGCCTTGTGGAGGGCGGAGGGCGGCCGGGTGGAGCCGGTCTCCGAGATTCGCTACCCCCACTCCCTCGGCCTGTTCTACTCGGCGGTCACGGCGCACCTCGGCTTTGTCGTGAACAACGGTGAGTACAAGGTGATGGGCATGGCCTCCTACGGGCGGCCCCGCTTCATCGAGCAGATGCGCAAGCTGGTCACCGTGAAGGACGGCGGCTTCGAGCTCGACCTCACCTACTTCTGCCACCACCTGCACCCCCAGCGCGCCACCACCCCCGCCTTCGAGGCTCTGCTGGGTCCCCCCCGTCACCCCTCGGAGCCCTTCGAGCTCGACAGCGACGACCCGGCCATCCAGGCGGCCAGCCAGAGGTGGGCCGACCTCGCCGCAAGTGCGCAGCTGCTGCTCGAAGAGGTGCTGCGGGAGCTGGTCGCCCATGCCCACCAGCAGGTCCCGGAAGCCGCGCTCTGTCTCGCGGGCGGTGTCGCCCTCAACGCCGTGGCCAACCAGAAGCTCGCTGAAGACAGTCCCTTCGAGCACATCTGGGTGCAGCCGGCCGCTGGGGATGCCGGTGGAGCCCTCGGCGCCGCTCTGTGGGCCTGGCACATGGTGCTGGGCAACCCGCGCATCCCGAAGCCGGCCTTTCCGGTCGCGCTCGGCAAGGCGTGGCCGCGCAGCAAGGTGGTCGAGTACCTCGACGACTTCAAGATGACCTGGACCGACACCGGCCAGGACTGTGCCGCCCGCGTCGCCGAGGACCTCGCCGAGGGCCGCATCGTGGCGTGGATGCAGGAGGGCTTCGAGTGGGGACCCCGTGCCCTCGGCCATCGGTCCATCCTCGCCGATCCGCGCGACGAGCAGATGAAGGAGCGCCTGAACCGGTGCGTGAAGTTTCGGGAGCCCTTCCGACCCTTTGCGCCCGTCACTCTGGCCGCCGAGGTCGACGCCTGGTTCGAGGTGCCGGCCGCCGCCCGTCAGATGCTTCCCTACATGGTGTGCACCGTAGATGTGCGCCCGGAGGCCAGAGCGCGCATCCCCGCGGTCACCCATGTCGACGGCACCGCCCGGGTGCAGACCGTTTGCGCGCAGCACAACCCGCTCCTCGCCCGGGTCATCGAGCACTTCGCCGAGCACACCGAGGTGCCCGTGCTCATCAACACCTCCTTCAACGTGAAGGGCGACCCCATCGTGAACTCGCCCGTCGACGCGGTGGCCACCTTCCTGCAGTCTGAGATGGACTGCCTCTACATCGGCACCGTGCGCGTGCAGCAGCCCAAGCGCAAGCGCTTCCACTCCACCCGGACCTCGTGATGAACGACCGCCAGGACACCCCGCCCACGGCTCCCGCAAAGGCTCCTGCCCGGTCGCTGGGCGCCTTCGACAAGTTCCTCCTGCGGCTTGGAGTCATCGGCGAGCTGCTGCGCCTGTTCTCCACCGGCAAGAGGTGGTGGATGGCGCCCCTGGTTCTCTTCCTCGGCGTCTTCGGGCTGTTGCTCGCGCTGCTCAACAGCCTCGAGGTGGTGGCCCCCTTCATCTACATGGCGTTCTGAGCGGTCGCGCGTGGGTCGCGCTCAGGGCATCGGTCAGCGCCAGCCCTGCTGCTTGAGGAAGGCGGCCACCTGTTCGGAAAAGACGACGAAGCCTGCGGCATCGGGGTGGGCCCCGTCGAACATGAGGGGCTCGGCGTGGTCGGGGTGTGCGTCGAGCCACGCCACCACGTCGTCGGCGAGGTGCAAGGGGTCGGCGGGAGTGGCCTCCAGCAGCACCTTCTTGTCCGACACCCGCACCACCTTCTGGGTGTTCTTGGTGGTCTCCAGCACCACGCCCTGACCGCTCTGAGCGACTGCAGCCTGTGGGATGGCTGCCCGGAAGGCCGGGGTGAGGTCGAGCCAGGGTACGTCGCGCATGCGCTGCTCGAGCTGCTGAAGCTCCTGCTGGCGGTGGTTGTTGCCACGGGGGTCGAAGGTGCTGATGGGGGGGAGGATGAGGGCGATGGGGGTGGGGTGGACGGTCTGCTTGGAGCTGTGGATGGCCTGGAAGTAGTCGCGCCAGGGGTCTGGGCTCATCCAATTGGGACGTGCTGTGAACAGGATGAGGTCGGCGTCGATGCTCTTGGCGTGAAAGCCGAGCCACTTCGCCATCTGGCTGGGTCGCATCGCGGGGATACCCGCGTTGATGACCTCCACGTCGAGTTCTTCGGCGAGCCGCGCGGGGTAGGCCTCCTCGACGCGCACCCCCCATCCAAAGGTGACCGACTCGCCGACACACAGGATGCGGAAGTCCTTCTTGGGACCGAGCTCCGGGTTGCGCAGGCCCTGCGAGTTGGTGGAGACCTCGAACACGCGGCGCCGCTCGATCTTCGCCATCAGCTCAGGATTGCGGGCCTCTTCGGGATCGTGGGGACGGTCTGGCGTGACGATGCGCGCCCGGTCGAGGTTGGGGATGAGCTCATGACCGCCGGGCCCGAGCTGGTCGGCCTGCTGGAAGAAGGGGTCGGACTCGGTGGGAAGCTGCCGGCTGAGGGGCTTTGCCACCAGCACCCACACGGTCGCGATGGCCACGACGGGGATGAGCAGCAGGCTGAGGAGCGAGACTTTGGCTTTCCAGTTCATGGCACCCACGGTCGTTCCGGCCACCTAATGAACCTGGTGCGGCTGCCAAGGCGGAAAATCTGATATCGGAGATCCTGACCCCCGCCTGGGAGGCGTGATGCATCGCTCGGCCTGGCTGCTCGTCCTCCTGGTGGGATGTGCGGATGAAGACGACCCCAAAAAGGCCGCCGCCGTCGATGACTCCGGCGTGCTGGAGGACGGCCTCGACAGCTCGGACACCGCCGACACCGCCGACACCGCCGACTCGGGAGAGCCCGAGGAGACCGACGCGGACGGCGATGGCTTCACGGTGGAGGCGGGCGACTGCGACGACGCCGACCCGGAGCGGCATCCCGATGCCACTGAGGTGTGCGACGGCGTGGACAACGACTGCGACGCGCTCATCGACGACGCAGACGACTCCATCGACCCCGCCACGCAGACCGAGTGGCATGCTGATGCGGATGGCGACGGCTTCGGGGCGGTCGAGGGGGTGCTGGCCTGCGAGTCACCCGATCCAGACGCCATCCTCGACGACTCCGACTGCGACGACGCCAACCCCGCCGTGCATCCCGACGCCGAGGAGGTGTGCGACGACGGCATCGACAACGACTGCAGCAGCCACATCGACGATGGCTGCCTCCCCGACGGGCTCGAAGACGCCGTGGTGCAGGTCGCGGGCGACGGAAACGGCTTCGGACACAGCGTGGCGGGGGGCGACGTCACGGGCGATGGCATCGACGACCTGCTCGTCGGCGCCTACATCGCGGGCAGCGGCTACGAAGGCTCGGCCCTCGTGTTCGCCGGCCCTCTGAGCGCGTCTGTCGTGGCCTCGGATGCGGTGGGCACCATCTCGGGCACCGTGGCGGAGGGGGCCCTCGGGTGGCAGGTGGACATCACCGAAGATGTCGATGGCGACGGTGTTCAGGACATGTTCATCGGCGCGATGGGCCTCGGTGGCTCCGCGGCCCGCAGCCCGGGCACCGGCTACCTCATCACCGACTCTCCGGTGGGTGGACTGAGCCTTCCCGCTGACGCAGCGGCCACCTTCACGGGAGCCGCGCAGGGCGCCAACGCGGGCAGCTTCTGCCTCGACGTCGGGGACATCGACGGCGACGGTGTGATCGACCTTGCGGTTGGCGCACAACAAGCCTGGGACCTCTGGGGCGCCACCGGTCAGGTCTACCTGATGCTGGGTCCCGTGTCCGGCGACCACGATCTCGGCACCGACGCCGATGTCACCTTCTACGGCGCCACGGCGGCCGGCGGCATGGGCGACTGGATGTCGGCCGGCGACCTCACCGGAGACGGGGTGTCCGACCTCGTGCTGCCATCCAACACCGCCAGCACCGTCGGCATCGTCAACGGGACGGTCTACATCGTCTCCAACCCCGAAAGTGGCGTGGTAGACGTCGAAAGCGACGCCTACGCCCAGGTCGACGGCACCACCTACACGGGCTTCGGACAGGTCAGCGCCGTCGCGGACCTCACGGGCGACGGCTACCTCGACCTCGTGGCGAGTGATGGCACGCTTCCGGGCGCGGTCTACGTGATGGCGGGTCCGCTGTCGGGCACGAGCGACGTCTCCACGGCCCATGCCACCTTCCACGGCGCGGGCGTCGCCTACTTCGACAACTTCGGGATGGCCCTCACCACAGTCGATCTCGACCACGACGGGGCCGACGACCTCGTCATCGGGGCGCCCCACATCGAGACCACCATGGCCGGCGCCGGCGCCGTGCACGTCTACCTGGGCAACCTGTCCACCGGCAGCCACACCGTGGCCGACGCCGACACCAGCCTCGACGGCACCGCCCCCGACGCCCTCGGCATCGCGGTGGCCGCGGTCGGCGACACCACCGGCGACGGACTGGAGGAGCTGGCCGTCACGAGCCAGTACCGCAACGAAGGGGCGGGGCAGGTCTGGCTGTTCCAGTGAAGGCTCAGCTGCAGGTGGTGCGTCCGGCGGGGCAGTTGATGCTCGTGTTGCTGTCGCCGGTGTAGCTGCTGCCCCCATCGCGGGCGTAGTCGTCGGGCGCGTTGCCACCCGAGAAGTCGATGCCGGAGCCCCGAAGGCTGCTGTACTCGGTGACCGCGAGCGCGCCTCCTTGTCGCCCGGCCGAGTTGTCCGAGAAGGCCGAGTTGAACACGTTCATCTGGCTGCTGCCCGTTCCCGCGGCATCGTAGGAGGCCAGGGCCCCGCCGTACCAGGAGGCGGAGTTGCCCGTGAAGGTGCTGTCCGTCACGGCCATCGTGGAGCTGTAGATGCGTGCGGCCCCGCCCCACTGGCGGCTCGAGTTGCGGTCGAAGACCGCCTGGTCCACCGAGATGTCGGAGTAGAAGTTCGAGGCGATGCCGCCGCCAGCGCCGTAGGCGGCGTTGCGAACGAAGGCGGTGCCCTCGATGGACAGGTCGGTGTTGGACAGCCAGATGGCCCCGCCATCCTCTGCGGCATTGCGGTTGAACTCGCCGCCGATGATGGTGACCGAGGCAATGGTGTCCAGGCCCAGGCCACCCCCCTCGTAGCCCTCGTTGTTGGTCAGCTCGACGTCGGTGAGCGACACCGTGTCGGCGTCCATGGCCCAGATTGCGCCGCCGCCGGACGGGCCCACGTTGCTGTCGAACAGCACGCCGGTCAGGGTGAGGCTGCCGCCTTCGAGGTGGATGCCGCCGCCGTACTCGGCTGCCTCATTTCCTTCGAAGACAACGTCCACGAGGCTGGCTTCGCAGCCGTCCGCCAGTCCCATGCCCGCCCCGGACGCGCCCTGGTTGTCGACGAAGCTCGTGTCGGTGATGGTGAGCTGGGCGGTGGTGTGGCAGTGCAGGCCGCCCCCCCGGTTGACCGCAGCCGAGCCGGTGGTGCCACCGGTGATGGTGACCCCGGACAACGACACAGCCGTGGCCCCGGCGGCCACCTCCACCACGGTGGCCTCTCCACCGCCATCCAGGGTGACCGCGTGGCCGTCCAGTGCCTGGATGTCGACGTCGGCGGTGACCACCAGGCTCAGAGCGTGGACCCCCTCGCACAAGCTCAGCGTGCCGGCCGCGTCGAGGTCGAGCTCGGTGAGCTCCCCGGGGGAGGCTGGGGTGAGGTCGGTGGCCGTGCTGCCCGACAGCCAGGTGATGCGGCCCGCGTCGTCGGTGGACGCGTCGCAGTCGTTGTCCACCCCGTCGCAGAGCTCGATGGCCCCGGGGGTGCGGCTGGCGTCGGCGTCGTCGCAGTCCTCCTCGGCGGGGGATCCGTCGCCATCTTCATCGACAACCACAGGTTGTTCGAGGGTGGTGGACTGTTTTGGCTCGTTGCTGCCACAGCCGATGGGGACGAGCAGTAGACAGAGCAGCGCGATGCCGCCACGGTTGTGGGTGGTCATTGGATCTCCGGGTGGGGGGGTCGCCACGGATGCCCCGACCTGGCCGAACGATAGCTCAAGTGAGCTGGTTGCGCTGCTTGGGGGGCACCGGCCCCCGTCGCACCCGGGCGGTAGGATGTCGGCATGCGCGCTCCCCTGCTCCTCGTCGTCCTCCTCGGCTGCACCGGCAAGTCCTCCGACTCCGCCGGGGACACCGAGGTCCCCCGTCCACCCAATCCCCACACCCTCGACGATGTGTTGACGTGGGCCGACCTGCAGGTGCTGGGCACCCACAACTCCACCCACATCCAGCCAGAAGCCCCCGTCCACGACAGCCACTACTACACCCATCCGCCGCTCGACGAGCAGCTCGAGCAGCACGGCGTGCGGGCCTTCGAGCTCGACATCCACCTGCATGCAGAGGCGGGCTGGCAGGTCTTCCACCTGCCCGGCGTCGATGCCGAGACCACCTGTCTGCAGCTCGCCGACTGTCTGCAGACCTTGAAGGACTGGTCCGATGCCCACCCCTGGCACCTGCCGCTGATGGTGTGGTTCGAGCCCAAAGACGGCGACCTCGACCTCGCCTTCGAGGAGCTGCTGCAGTTCGTCGACTTCCACGATGACTTTGAAGATGCCGTGCTCGACGTCATTCCCCGCGACCGCATCTTCACGCCCGACGACCTTCGCGGCGAGCACGCCACCCTGCCGGAGGCCCTTGCCGCCGAGGGTCCACCCACGCTCGACCGGTTGCGCGACCGCTTCATCTTCTCGATGCTGGACAGCTCCGAGCACCGCGATGCCTACGTGGCGGACAGCGATGTGCTCGAAGGGCGGCTGATGTTCGCCAATGGTGCCGAGACCGACCCCTGGGCTGCCGTCATCAAGATCAACGATGGGGGCGGAAATGCCGAGCGGGTGGCCGCTCTGGCGCAGGCTGGCTTTCTCGTCAGCAGCAATGTGTCCGACGGTCCCGAGCACAGCCGGGCCGATGCAGAGGCTCACCTCAGCGCCACCCTCGCAGCGGGCACCCACTTTCTGAAGGTCGACCGGGCCGCACCCATGGATGGCTGGACGTCTGAGATTCCCGGAGGCACCCCCGCGCGCTGCAATCCCGTCACCGCACCAGCGGAGTGCACCGCAGCCGAGCTGGAGTCCTTGTAGGCCCGCTCATCCAAGGCCGAGCCCATGCTCTTTCAGCAGGTCCTCCACCATCTCGGCCTTGGCCGGCTCCCCTCTGCGACGGGCGTGGGCGGCGGCGAGGCGAAGGTCGGCCACCAGCTCGGCGGTGGTGACCCGCGTGAGGCGAAGCAGGTGGGTGAGGCGTCCGAAGGTGGCGTCCCAGGCGGTGTCTTCGCCCGATGAGGCGAGCAACAGCAGGCTGCAGGCCTGGCAGAAGGCCTGGGTCTGCACGAGCAGGTGGTCCTCTGCGAAGGCCGTGGCCTGCTCCACCAGCTTGCGGGCGCCGTGGAAGTCGCCGCTGGCGAGGCGCACCCGGGCCACCCCCAACAGGACCGGCGCCTCATCGCGTCCGGGGTAGGCGAGCTCGGGGCGACGGGCCTGACCGTACAGGTGCAGCGCCTCGTCGAGCTCCCCGCGGGAGTGGGCGACCTGGGCGAGCCCCACCAGAGCGTCGGCTTCGCCCCGGGGGTAGGCGTTTGCGCGGCTGAGGTCGAGCAGGCTCCAGAAGGCGCGTTGGGCGTCGTCGAGGCGCTGGAGGCGCAGCCAGGCGGTCGCGAGGCGCAGCTTGGCCTGGAAGTACAGCGGCAGGCTGCTGCCCGCGTCGTAGGTCTCCACGGCGGCTTCGAGAAGGACGGCCCCCCGGGCGTCTTCACCCATCTCCAGCAGGGTGCTGCCGTGGAGGCTGAGCGAGCGCCCGAGCTCCTGGGACCAGCCATGAGCGCGGGCCTTGGCCTGCAGAGCCGTCGCGAGGCGCAGGGTCTCGAAGGTGTCTCCGCGGTTGTTCGCCATCGTGAGCTGAAAGCCCAGCAGGCGGCCGATCTAGGGGGAGTCCGGGCCGTGCCCGGCGGCCTCGGCCGCTCCGAAGGCGAGGTCGAGGAGGTCGTGCGCCCGGGCCCATTCGAAGCGCATGGCCCGGCTGATGAGGGCCTCCTTCAGCACCGGAAGTGCGAGGGAGGGCGCGCCGGCGTCGACATGCAGACGGCCCAGGCGCTCGGAGCGGGTCATCGACGGGGGGCGGCGAGCGACCACCTCTGCGGCGAGGCGGGCGGCCTCCGACCACACTCCCTGGTCTCGGGCCCGGCGCTCCAGCACCTGGGACAAGGCCGGGTGGGCCGCCCGGAGGCGCTGGTCGGGCTGTCGGTGGGCGAGGCCGGCCGCCACCAGTCGGGCAGGAAGGTCTCCAAAGGTGCCGGCGCCGGCTTCGCCCAGCAGGATGCCCCGCTCCCCCTCGATGGCACCGCGTCCGAGTGCGGTGGTGAGGATGAGCTTCCACTCGGTGTTCTCGGGGTCGGACTCCGCGCGGAGGAAGGCGTCGAGTCGGGTCTCCCACACCGCCCGGATGCCCCTGGGCAAGGTGAGCTCGGTGCCCTGGCGCAGGCCGAGCCGGCCGTCCCGCAGCACGAGCTGGTCGTCGCGGATGAGGGTGGCCACCGCGCGCACCATGAAGCCCGGGTTGCCTTCCGCCCGCTCGAGCACCTGTCCGGTGAGGCTGGGGTGCAGGCCGATGACCCGGGAGAGCAGGTCCCTGGCCTGGGTGTCTTCGAGGGGACCGAGGGACAGGACCTGCTGAGGGGCGCCGGCGCGAAGGTCTGTGCCGTCACGCGCAGAGGCAACCACGCACAGGGGCGGCGGTTGACTGCTGGCGAGGGAGGCCAGGGCGGACAGTCGGTCGAAGAGGCGCTGACCCGAAGGGTCCTGGGCGATGTCATCCAAGGTGACCAACACCGGACGGTCCTGGGACAGGCGGCGCACAAGGCGCACCAGGGCGTCCACCTCGTCCCCCCGTCCTCCCAGGACCTCGCGCAGCTGGTCGGTCAGGGCGTCGTCCACCACCCCGAGGGCGGCCAACCGGGCCTGCACCTGCCGGGACAGCCACGGGCCCGACAGCCCCCACGCGCGCAGGAATCCCTCCAGAAAGACGCGTACACCGTCTTCTTGAAGGTGGACCCCAAAGCGCAGCGACAGCACGTCGGCCGCCCCCAGCTCCGAGACCGCGGTCGCCAGCCAGCGCAACACGCGAGAGCGTCCCGAGCCCCGGGGACCCCGCACCACCACGGCCTGGGGGGCCTGCAGCACCAGGGCCCTCAAGGTGGCGTTCCACAGGGCATCCTGGACGTCCTGCCGACCGGTGACCGGCAGCGAGCGTCGGTGGAACAGGGCGGCCCCCACCCCAGCCAGCATCGGGAGGGGAGGACGCGCCTGGGCCCGTCGCCAGGTGCGGGGGAGGGGGGGACGGCGCACGCTCCTGTGGCTGCTTCTGCCCGTGAGGGAGGGGCTGGGTCGCTCCAGCTCGGGCTGGATGGCGCTGCCGGGAGTCGTGTCGCGCTGGGTGGACAGCTCGGTGTACAGGCCCACCCAGGTCTCCACGAAGTCCGCGCGCTCGGCGGGTGTGGGGACGAAGGAAGCCGGGCCGCTCACCGCGCCCATTCCCAGCAAGGAAAGGGCTGCCACTGCAGCACTCGGAGGACGCCGCAGCGGGTTGAGCTCCAGCAGCTCGGCAAGCCAGGAGTGCAGCTCGGGGGGCACCGCGAAGGTGGGGGTGAAGGGGTGAAGCTCCTCGCCGGAGCCGTCGCGCCCGACCTTGCGCGGAAGGCCTCCGGTCACGAGCTTCCAGGCGAGGCAGCCCACGCCGTAGAGGTCGGTCTGGGGACCCTGGGCGCGCCACCGGCCGCTTCGGTGCTCGGGGGCCATGTAGTGGGGGGTGCCGACCACGAGGTGACGGCGACCCTCCCGGCGGCCGCGAAAGGCCACGGCGGCGCCGAAGTCGGCGAGCTTGAGGCCGGGACGGGCGTCGGTGGGGCCGCACATCAGCAGGTTGGCGGGCTTGAGGTCGCAGTGGAGGACGCCGCGGGCATGGGCGTGGCCGAGTGCATCGAGAATGGCCAGCAGCAGGCCTTTCACGTCGTCCCAGCAGCGGGGGGCCGGACGGCTGTCGAGCGAGCCTCCCGAGGCATGTTCCATCACGAGGTAGGGCATTCCAGCGAGGCGACCGGGTCCGCTGGCGGAGGCGGGAACGACCCCGTGGTCGAAGACCCGCACGATGCTCGGATGGTCCAGACCGGCCACTGCCTCCACCTCTGCAGCGAACAGGTCGAGGTCTTGCGGGGAGGCTGCCTCGGTCTGTGCGGCCACCTTCACCGCGACCGGCATGCCGGTGGACCGGTGCTCACCCCGCCAGACGGTGGCCATGCCGCCTTTGCCGAGACGCTCCCGGAGCACGAAGCCGCCGAGCACGGCGTCGGAGGACTGGACTGCGTGTCGACGCATGGGCAGGTTCGCGGCGGTGGGGGTGGGTGGGCATCCTACATGTGCGGGAAGGTGCGCCTGGGGACACCGCATGCGCTCGATCTGCCAGCGTTCAGGTCGCCGTCCGAGCGGGTGCGCGACTCGCTACAGTGCCGTTGGAAGGGAGGACCGCATGAATGCCCCGCTGCCCACTGCACTGCCCGACATCCACCGCTTCCTCGTGTCCCACGGCGCCGACATCGCCCCGTGGCGGCCGGCGAAGGCGCGTGTAGACGCCCTGCTGGAGCTGCTCTCCGAGCGCCACGACGACCCGGCCTTCTGGCGCGACCTCACCGTGCTGGTCGATCGTCTCGAAGACGACCAGCTCCAGACCCACCGGCTGTCGGGCGCCGATGCCCTCGACCCCGAAGACCGGGGTGCCTTGATGCGCGCGCTCCGAGCGGCCCTGTCCGACCACCGGGGTGCGCCGCGGGAGGCGGTGGGGGGCAGCCTTCGCTCGCTGTTCGGATTTGTGATGCTCGGGATGGCCATCGCCTGTGGGGGGGACAAGGCCGACAGCTCGGGCTCCGCAGACCAGGCCGCTGAAGGGGAGGGCGAAGGAGAGGGCGAAGGCGAAGGGGAGGGCGAGGCCTTCACCACCTGCGACGAGTCCGATGCTCTGGGGCTCGCCGACGCGGAGGCCGACGTCTACTGCGACCTCGTCGACATCGTGGAGGGCGCCGACATCAGCGGCACGGCCCGCGACCAGCTCATGAGCTGCTTCCCCGACCTCTCGGCGGCCCGTCGCGCGGAGCTGCTCGACCAGTTCGAGTCGGCCAACGACCAGGAGTTGCTCGACCTGCTCAACAACCTGGCCTTCTCCGAGGAGTGTGGCTGGGTCGAGGACCCTGGCCACTGAAGCGGTCCCCAGGGCCCGGCGGAGCCTCCCGATGAAGGTGCTGGTCGTCGTCACAGACTCGGTGGGCGCCGATGTGCCCGGCTTCATGGGCGGACCGGCCGTCACCCCCACCCTCGATGCGCTCGCGGCTGGGGGCACGGTCTTCGAGCAGGCCTACACATCGGCGGGCTGGACCATCCCGTCGCTGGCCGCCATGACCACCGGCACGCTCCCCCACCGCACGGGCGTGTGCAACTGGACGCATCCGCCGAGGCCCCGCCAGACCGTGTTCTCGGCCTTCCGCGACGCCGGCTGGCCCGTGGATGTGTTCGCGCCCTCCACCCGCTGGGGCTTCTTTCGTTGGCCGGGGGTGGACCGCATTGGCGACAGCCAGGACGTCGACGCCATCTGCGCCTCCTTGTCGCGTCCGGGGCCGGGCCTCGTGTTTGTCCACCACTGGTGGACCCACTTTCCGTTCATCACCCTGCGGCGGCCCTTCGTGAACCTCAAGTACGCCGAGGGGGTGGCGCTCGACGCTTTCGTGCGCTCGCCGGCGGTGATGGCTCCGAAGCTGCGGCGGCTCTACCACCGGGCGGTGGGCATCTACAGCGAGCAGGTGCTGCCCCGCTACCTCGACGCTCTGCCTCAGGATGCCCTGGTGGTGCACACCGCGGACCACGGCGAGACCTTTGGCGAGGCCATGCCGGCCGGGCGCCGTCCCCAGCACATCTTCGATCTGCACGGCCGCTGGCTGTGCGACACCAACACCCGGGTGCCCCTCGTGTTCTCCGGCCGCGGTGTGCCCGCAAGGCGCATTGACAGCGGCTTCTGGCGGGGCGTCGACCTGGCACCCACCCTGTGCGGGCTGTGCGAGCTGCCCTGGCGTCCCACTGCCGGTGCGGACCGAAGCGGTGTGGTGCGCGGCACTGAAGATGACCTTGCAGACGGTGTTCTCACGGTGTCCAGCCACAACACCTGGGAGCCCGACACCTACCCCTGGGATGGCCAGCAGATGTGGCGGCTGTATTCGTGGCGTGACCACCGTGGCCGCTTCACCTGGGATGCCCGCACCGACCACTGGGAGACGGGCGCGTGCGGTCAAGGCGTGGGGCCACCCGACGTGAAGCAGCGTCTGCAGGCGGCCTACGCCGATGCATCGGGTCCTGTGGGGCGGTGGTTCGCGCCCCGCGCCCGCATGCCCATCCAGACCGATGTGGCGGCATTTGCCCGACAACGGAGAGCTTGAGTGCGTCCATTTCGCACCCGCCCCAGCACGGTCTACTGGGAGCTCACCCGGGCCTGCGGCCAGGCCTGTTCGTACTGCCGGGTCGACGCCGGGCATCCGCTTGCGGGCGAGCTGGGCACCCCCGCGGCGCTTCGAGTGGCGGACCAGCTCGTGGCCCTCGGCGTGCACGAGGTCATCCTGTCGGGTGGTCAGCCGCACCGACATCCCGGCTGGGCGGCCATCTCGCGTCGTCTGGCCGACGGGGGTGTGGCGGTGCGGATGTTCGTGTCGGGTGGCTGGCTCGATGCCCAGACGCTCGCTGAGGCGCGGGCGGCGGGGGTGGGGGCCTTCACGGTGTCGCTGGATGGTCCCGAGGAGCTCCACGACCGGCTGCGGCCCGCCCGACTTCCGGAGGGGGCCCGGTCGTTTCGGGCGGCGGTGGCGGCGCTGAAGCGGCTGCAAGAGGCCGGGGTGCCCAGCCGGGTGGTGACCGTGGCCAGCCGACCATCGATTCCCCGCCTTCACGAGACCTATGAGCTGGTGCGGCAGCTCGGCGTGGCCACCTGGCAGGTGCAGCTCCTGCAGGCCAATGGTCGCGCCCGGGACCAGCTCGATGCGCTGCTGCCGGAGCCCGGCCAGCTCGAGGACATCGTGGCCGTGCTCAAGCGGGCACTGCGGGAGGGGGTGGTCCACGCACCCATGCACTGCAGCATTGGCTATCTGGTGCCCGATGACGTCATCTTGCGCAATCCCAAGGCGGAGGTGGCGGTGGTGTGGCGTGGCAACCGGGCGGGGCTGGCAGGCTTTGCAATCACTGCCCGAGGAGAGCTGCTGGGCTGTCCATGCCTGCCCGATGCCTTTGCCGTGGGCTCCGTGCGGGGGCGCAGCCTCAGAGACCTCTGGCAGGACCCCGCGACCTTCCCCTACAGCCGGCAGTGGACGTCGGATGTGCTGTCGGGGGCCTGCGCGCGCTGTGCCTTGGCGTCGGTCTGCCGGGCGGGCTGTCTATCGGTGGCCTTCGGCGCGACGGGCAGCATCGGCGCCAATCCCTTCTGCCTGCGCGTGGTGCGTGGACTGGTGCCGGACCCCGGCTAATATGTGATATCGGATATCCTGACCCCCGGCTTGATGTGGCCCGGGTCGGAGAAGGCGCTTCGGTCGGCGGTGAGCTCGGGGAGAGGGGCGGGGATGGACAAGGTCTGCCGCAGGATGTGCTGGATGTCGGTGAGGCCGTGCTTGTCGACGAGGGCCTGCAGGTCGTCGTGGATGGGGGGCGTGAAGACGACCACCTCCACGCCGTTTTCGCGAAGTCGGTGGACGGCTCCCACGAGGCTGTCGAGGTCGTGCTGGGACAGCGAGAAGCCGGCGTAGGTGGTGGTGTCCTCGATGGCGAGGGCATCCTCCCAGGCGGGGTGCACGGTGCCCACATCGTGTCCGCGCACCGACACCGGAGGTCCTGCCCCGGCCAGCAAGGTGCGGATGCTTGCGACCACCGCCTGTCTCGCCAGCACAGTCTCCTTGAACTGCAGCCACCATCCCTGCACCGGCCGTTGGGCGAGGGTGTCGAGCCGGGCCTGGGAGAAGCCCCGGCGGGGGGCCCGGGCCCGGCGGCTCACCATGAAGAGGTCGACGCCGAGCACCAGCACCTCGGGCGTGGTCTCGGGACGGGCGAGGAGGAAGTCCACCATGGCCACCAGCTCGGGCACATGCAGGCCGTCGAGGGCGAGGTTGTACACCTGCTGGTCGGGCACCCCGGGCCAGGTGGCCGCAAAGCCCGTGTGTACCCGCGAGGAGCCCAGCCACACCACCCGCGCGGGCTGTCGGGTGAGCTGGTAGGGCTTGAACAGTCGCTCGGTGTCGAGCTGGGCCACCTTGCGGGTGGTGCAACACGCGAGGGGAGGGGTGCCCCACACGCCGTAGGGGTCGACCGCGAGCTGCAGGCCCACCCACGCGAGCAGTCCCGCGGTGAGGCCGCCGAACAGCCACCGCAGCATGCGTTCTTCGACAGGAGGCGACACGTTCAGAACCGGTAGTAGAGGAAGGCGGAGGTCTGGGTGGCGCTCGCCAGGCCGGCGAGACCGGCAAGGGCGCACAACAAGGCAGACAGGCGGGGGGTGGTCCACATGCGGTGCTCGGTCCACCGCCAGCTCACGGGCAACAGCAGGGTGGCGAGCAGCAGGCCGACAAGGCCGACCATCTGCGACAGGTGAGTCATGTCCCCCAGCCCCCGGGCGCCCAGCATGGCGGTCCAGATCTCCATCGCCCGGTGGGTCGTGGCGCTTCGAAAGAGCACCCAGCCGAAGATGACCGCGAGGAGCGTCCCCAGCCAGCCCAGCGGCTTCGGCGCAGTCCACCCCCGCCGTCGTCCCCAGGCACCGATGGCCATCAGCGCCCCGTGCAGCAGTCCCCACCACACGAAGTTCCAGGCCGCTCCGTGCCAGAGGCCACCGAGGGCGAAGGTGACGAGAACAGCCGCCCACTCGCGCTTCAGGCCTCCCCGCCGCCCCCCGAGTGGCACGTAGAGGTGGTCGCGCAGGAAGTCGCCGAGGGTGATGTGCCAGCGTCGCCAGAAGTCCCTCAGCGAGGTGGCCCGGTAGGGCGCGTCGAAGTTGGCTGGCAGCTGGAGGCCGAACAGCAGGCCCATGCCCATCGCGAGGTCGGCGTAGCCTCCAAAGTCGTAGAACAGCTGCAGGCTGTAGCCGAGGGCTGCCGTCCAGGCGTCGACCAGGCCGCTGGGGGCCGAGCGGTACAGCGGGTCGACAATGGGGGCGAGGGCATCCGCCACCACGGTCTTCTTGAACAAGCCGAGGCAGAGGAGGGACAGGCCGACCACCGTGCGTCGGGGCCGGAGCCGTTGCGCCCACGGCGTGCGCAGCTGGTCGTGGAAGTGCCGGTGGTGGACGATGGGGCCCGCCACGAGCTGCGGGAAGAAGGCCACGTAGAGGGCATGGTCTCGCAGGCGCACCGGTCGGCTGCGGGCGGCCTCGACGAGAAAGCCCACCTGCTGGAATGTGAAGAAGGACAGCCCGAGGGGCAACACGAAGCGCGGTCGGACCTCGAGTCCCAGGCTCGATGCGATGAAGGCAGAATACTTGAAGATGCCCAGTAGCAGGATGTTCCCGGCGACTCCGGCCGCCAGCCACCCCCGCGACCCGCCGGCCTGGAGGTGCCGGGCCAGCAGGTGGTTGAGGACGATGGAGACCCCCAACACAGCCAGGTGATCGGGGCGCTCCCAGCCGTAGAAGACCACCGAGGCGAGCAGCAGCACGAGGCCAGGACCCCGGTCGAGCCGCACGGCCAGCCGGAACAGCGCCCACACGGCCGGCAGGAACAGCAGCAGAAAGCCGGGGTCGGCAAAGTGCACGGCTCAGGCCTGCGCGCGCCGGATCGCCCGCACACACCAGGGATTGTCGAACACCCGGCCCGTGGTGGCCACCGCGACGCAGGGGCACCCGCCTCCACACACCGGAGCCAGCACACAGTCCGCACAGGCCCCCGAAGGCTCGGGGAGGTTTGGCGGCAGCCAGTGCCAGCGGGTGCGGTCGTTCCAGATGTCGACGAGGGCTTCGGTGCGGATGTTGCCGACGATGAAGGGGTCGCCCACCTGGTTGGGACAGCCCTTCACACCGCCGTTGGGCTCGATGGCCACCACCCGCTTGCCGCAGCCCGAGCCCCGCCACACCCGGGTGGTGGGTCCGCGTGCGCTGCTTCGGAGCAGGGGCTCCTCCTTCGACAGCCAGCCGATGCTCGGATGCACCATGGGCGCCAGCACGGGATCGCGCGATGCCCTGGCCAGGAACTCGGCCAGTTCGGGCATGCGGGCCCTGTCGACCATGTCGTGGGTGTGTCCCGAGAAGCGACCGGTCGGATGGGCGAGCTGAACCGACCAGATGTCGATGCCCAAGGCCTTCACCGCCTCGTGCAGTTGCGGCAGCTCGTCGAGGTTGCCGGCCCGCACCGCCGTGATGACCTCCACAGCGATGTCGGTCTGCTTCAAGCGGTGGATGGCCCCGGTCACCTCCTCCCACGACGACCGCGCGGCGCGGGTCTCGGGGAAGCGTCGAATGGCGTCGTGGGTGGCGCGCAGGCCGTCGAGGCTCAAGATGACCCGCTTGCAGTCCAGCTGCTGGAGCCGCTGCACGGTGGCGGGTCGGAGCAGGTGTCCGTTGCAGGACAGCATCAGGGCCATGCCGCGATCGACGATGCGCTGCGCGATGGGGTCCCAGTCCTTTCGGAACAAGGGCTCTCCGCCGGTGAGCGTGACCGCCTGCGTGCCGAGCTCGGCGAGCTGATCGACGAGCTGGAAGGCCTCCTCGGTGCTCAGCTCGTCGTCGCGGGCCGGCCCCGCCTCCACCAGGCAGTGGGTGCAGCGCAGGTTGCAGCGCCAGGTGAGCTCCCACACTGCCCGAACCATCACGCCTCCAGCCGGGGGTCAGGATCTCCGATATCCCCTTTTCTCAGGACTCAGCGGCGCAGGGACTCCAGCTCCGCCATCCAGCCCGCCACCTCGGCGTCGGGCGCAGACTTGCGCAGCCGCAGCAGCATGTTGCCCACCGAGCCGGCCTTGCAGCCGAGCTGTGCACCGGTCTCGCCGTGGGACAAGCCTGCCCGGCGGCCGAGCCACCATGCCAGTACCCACCGCGCCCGGTTGTCCCGACGCCCTCTCTTGGCCGACAACAGCGTGTCCGACGCCACTCCAGTGGTCTGTGCCACCTCCGCGATGGCCGTCTCGGCGTCGACGTCTCCGCTCGCCGCAACCGCCGGCCGTGGCCGCGCACTCGACTGCCACATGCGGTCGTTCGACCACTCTGCCGGCGCTCCGCCGCGGCCGAGCCGCACGTCGTCGATGTAGCGGACCAGCGCCTCCACCGAACCAAAGGCCTCCAGCAGCTCCTCTGTGTGCAGCCAGTCGGGGGCGGGCGCGAGGCCGACATAGGCGCGGTGGCTCGACCAGTCCCACAGCTCTGGAAGGGCGACGAGCGAGGGCACAGGGTTGAGGTGGAGGTAGGCGAGCAGGTGCATCCAGTAGGCGTCTTCGCCGTCGTGCACGAGTCGGTTCTTGAAGCGGCCCCGGAAGACGGAGCCGTCCCACCGGTTGCGTTGGTTGATGCGCCGCGTGATCTCGCTGCCCAGGTGCCGCATGGCCTGGGAGAGGTTGCCGCGGGGCGTGCCCAGCATGAGGTGGAAGTGGTTGGGCATCAGCGCATAGCCATGGACCACCACGTCGAAGCGTTCTGGAAGCTCGGCGAGGGCGTTGATCACGATGCGTCGGCTGTCCGCCGTCGAGAACACCGCCTCACGTCGGGCGCAGCGGTTCATCACATGGTGGCGGGCGCCGGGAAAGTCGATGCGGGGGCGGCGGGCCATGTCAGCTCCGGGGGTCAGGACATCTGATATCCCCTTTTTCGCCTCAGCTCCGCGACCGGTCCACGCCCATTGCCGACTCGAGCGCCTTGGCCCGTCTGCGGCTCACCGGTACCCGGGTGCCGCCCTCCAGCTCCGCTTCGAAGCTCGACCCCTTCGGCCGGAGCCGGAGCACCCGCTCGGCGTGCACAATGGCGGACCGGCTCACCCGAATGAAGGTGTTGGGGAGCCGTCCCTCGAGCTCGGTGAGCCCCCCCTTGAGCCGGATGCGGCTGCCATCGACGGTGTGGGCGCGCGCGGTGCCGTCTTCCACGATGATGCACAGCAGGGCATTCACGGGCACCGACTCGATGGCGCGTCCGTGGTGTCCGGTGAGAAAGGCCGCGTCGGCCGGAGGGGCCGCGGCGGGGGCTGCGGGGGCCGTCCACTTGAGCTGCCGCACGCGCCTCAAGGACTCGGCGAGGCGATCCCGCTCGATCGGCTTGAGCAGATAGTCGGTGCCCTCCAGAGCGAAGGCCTGCACGGCATGTTCTGCGTGGGCGGTGGTGAACACCACAGCGGGCCTCACGCTCTGGGGCAGGTACTCGCGGATGCGCTCCAGGGCCTCGGTGCCAGACAGCTCGGGCATGCGCACATCGAGGAACACGATGTCGGGACGCAGCGACAGCACCTTGCGCAGTGCCTCGCCGCCGTTGGTGGCCTGCCCGACCACCACGACATCGGCGTGGGGCTCCAACAGGCGCACCAGACGCGCGCGGGCACGGGGCTCGTCGTCGACCACGAGGGCGCGAAGGGTCATGGGGACCTCTGGACTTGTGGGAGTCGGAGGAGCAGGCAGGTGCCCGTCTCCTCGGGCAGGTGTCGGAGGGCGGTGGGACGGTCGGGCCAGGTGAGTCGCAGGCGCTCTCGGCAGTTCCAAAGGCCGCCGCCATGTCCTTCGGTGCCGGTGTGGGTCGGCACCTGGACGCCGGTGGCGATGGCGCGGGCGATGGCGTCGGGCAGCCCCGGTCCGTTGTCGTGGACCCGCACCTGCACCGCTTCGTCGACCAGGGAGACCCCAACCACCACCCGCCCGCCCTGGGTCCTCGCCGCGGCCGCATACTTCACCGCATTTTCCACCAGCGGCTGGATGCTCAGCCCCGGAACCTCCACCTCGATGCCGTCAGGCAGGTTGTTCTCGATGCTCCACTCCAGGCGGTCTCCGAGCCTTGCCGACTCGATGCGCAGCAGGCGCCGCACCACATCCAGCTCGTCGGCCAGGGGGACGAGGCCGGTCGAGCTGCGCAGGGCGGTGCGCATCATGGCCGAGAGATCGGTGACGAGGTCTTCGGCGGCGTCTTCGTCTTCGTGCACGAGCTCGGCCAGGGTGTTGAGGGTGTTGAACAGGAAGTGGGGGTGGATCTGGGCCGACAGGGCGGCAAGTCGGCTCTGCAGGGCGGCTCTCTGGAGCTCTGCGGTCTGCTGTTGCTGGTCTTCGATCTCGCGGGCAAGGCGCAGGTGGGTGTAGGCGAGGCCCGTGGTGGCCAGTGCGACGAGCAGGGAGGCTGCCGTGAGCATCGCAAGCTCGGAGGCCCGCAGCACGGTGAAGGCGAGTCCGTCGGCGAGGGCATGCCCCACCGCCGCAAGCAGGCTCACGGAGACCACCACGCCGAGATCGAGCCAGGCGCCGATGTACAGGGGCAGGTGGGACCAGGTGCCGCGCAGCAGCTGGGTGGCCGCGGCGGCAAGCAGTCCCACCGCCAGGGCCGGGCCGACCAACAGCTCGTGGTGGACGATCCCGAGGGCCAGCACGGCCAGCAGAGCGCCCAGGCCAGCGGCTGGCAGTCCCACCCGCAGCCCACTCATGTGCGCGCGGCCTCACGCACGCGGATGGCGACCGCACCCGCTCCCAGCACGGTGGCGATGAAGCTCACCAGGGCACCCACCCAAGGCAGCCCGGTGAGGATGGCCAGGGGGATGGCGCCGGCCAGCAGGTAGAGCAGCGGGGTGCCGTTGAGCTCGGGCTTGAAGCGCCGCAGGAGCTGCTCGCCGAGGGCCTGCGCTGCGATGATCTGGCCGAGGTAGAGCAGGGCTGCGAAGGCGCCGAGTCCCAGCAGACCGAGCGGCAGGGGCACGATGAGCGCGCAGGCGATGAAGGAGGCGATGGGCAGGAAGACCATGCCCACGAGGCCGAGCCCGAGGGCGCGGGAGGGCTCTTGTCCGAGGGTGCGCCCGAAGCTGGCGGCGCGGTTGCCGCCGAGGAGGAGCAGCACCGCGCCCACGATGAGCTGTCCCATCACGCGCCAGCCGGTCCACAGGCTCCAGTCGCCGAAGCCCGACATGGAGCCGGCTTCATGGCCGCGCCGGTCGCCTTCCTCCGCTTCTGTCCACGCGACCTCGCCGGCCACGAAGGCGTCGGCGTCGGCAGTGGCCACCGGTGTGGTGTAGCTGAGGTCTCCACTGATGTGGCCGCCATCTTCGAAGACCAGCTCGCCGGCCTCGGCCTTCACATCTCCCTGGACGGGGGCGCGAATCACGAGCCGTCCGGTGGCCCCTTCGATGCCGCCAGCAATGGGTCCGGCGACATCGATGACCCCACCCGCTGCCCGCAGGTGGCCGTCGATGCGACCCTCGGGCCCGACCTCCACGTTGCCGCCAAAGGCGTAGACGTCGCCCAGCACTGGGGCGTCGATGCGCACCGTCTCGGCGGCCGAGAAGAGGTCGCCGGCGACGGTGTGCGACACGGTCACGGTCTCGCCGGCCAGAAAGGCGTTGTCGCCCACCCGTTGCTGCACGACGACCGACTCGCCCGCGGCGAAGACGTCATTGTCGGTGGCCTGCACCTCGATGACCTCATCGCTTTCGAAGACAGGCGCCGCAGGGGTGGCGAAGGCGAGGGAGGAAGCGAGGAGGAGCGCGTGCATGAGGCTGTCCTGGGCAGTCCACCATCGCCCGGGAGTGGGCGTTCGCGTGTGGACGACGTGTGTAGTCCGGTGCGCGGTGGGTACACCCGTCCCTTTCTGCGCTGGAAGGCTGACGAACACAGGGGGACCGCTGGCCGGTCGCACGAACCGTTGAGCGGTGGGTGGGGGACGGTTCGCCCGGGGCGCGGCCCGTCGTTGCGTGCCAGCTTCGGGGGCGCTGTCGAACCCGCGCTATCGTGCCCGCATGGAGGCCCCATGCGACGACTCCTCGCCCTGTCCGTCCTCGCGGCCGCGTGTGGCAGCGACACCCAGGTCACCGGCAAGCTCATTGTCGAACACGACGGCGACACCAGCACCCCTGCCGACACCGCCGACACCGCCGACACCGCCGACACCGCCGACACCGCCGACACCGCCGACGGGGATGCCGACGGCGATGGCCACACCGTCGAAGATGGCGACTGTGACGATGAGGACGCCGAGGTCCATCCCGGCGCTGCCGAGACCTGGTACGACGGCGTCGACGCCGACTGTGCGGGCGACTCCGACTACGATGCCGACCTGGATGGGCACGACCGCTCGCCGGAAGGCGGCGACTGTGACGACTCTGACGGCGCCGTGAATCCTGGCGCCACCGAGGTGTCCGGCAATGGCATCGACGAGGACTGCGACGCCGCAACGCCCGCCTTTTCGGGCGCCCTGGCCCTCTCCGACGCCCAGGCCGTGTGGACCTCCGACCTGTCGGGCTGGGCCAGTGATGTGGTCATCCTCGACGACATCGATGGCGACGGCATCGACCGAGAGGTCGCCTTTGGTGCGCGCTATGCCCGGCTCGATGGGTCTTCACTGGTCGATGGAGCGGTCTTCGTGTTCGAAGGGCTGGGCACCGGCGGCACCGAGGCCGACGCTCTCGCGGTCATCTCCAACCAGGAGCGGGGCGGTGAGCTCGGGGTGCGGCTGCTGCCGCTGCCCGACCTCGATGGAGATGGTCTGGGGGAGGTGGGCCTGTCCATGTACTCGCGCTGGGTGGACAAGGGGCTGTCCAGCGAGGTCATCGGGGCGGGGAGCTGGGCAGTGGCCTCGGGGGCGCGGCTTCTGAGCGACTTCGATGTGGCCGACACCGCGTCGCTGCTGGCTTGGGGAGATGGCGATGTGGAGCTCGACTACCACGGCTTTCAGGTGGGCAGCGGCGACCTCGACGGCGATGGCACCGCCGACCTGTTCGTCAGCGGGGCGGCGGTCACCTCCGCGACCTCCCACGAGGTGGAGGTCTTCTTGTCCGGTGGCGGGCCCACTCCGCTTGGGGAGCTGCAGTCGTCCCACGCCGGCATGGTCGGCCTCGATGGCGATGATGTCGACGGCCGCGACGGCTATGGCTGGGAGCTCGATGCCGCCGACGTGAATGGCGATGGGATCGACGATCTCATCGTGGGCGCCCTCTACCACGACCACTGCGGTGCCACGGATGCCGGGGCGGTCTTCGTCCACCTCGGGCCGCTGACTGCCGACCAGACCTACGGCACCGCCGACACTCGCCTGTGTGCCCCCAGCCCGCTCGCCTCGGGGGGCCTCGGCATGGCGACCCGGTCCGGCGACCTCGACAACGACGGCTACAGCGACGTCGCAGCAGGCATGCCAGCTCTCGCCGGAGACGCGGCGGGTCAGGCCTTGTTGTGGGCCGGTGGGGCTGCGGGCGTATCCACCAGCGTCGACGCCACCTACCAGACCGGCGTGGTGGGCGACGGTCTCGGCCACAACCTGGAGACGCGTGGCGACCTGTCTGGCGACGGTGTGTCTGATCTGGTGGTGAGCGTCCGCTACGCCACCTCGGGGAGCGCGACCGGCCAGGTGCGGGTCTACGCCGGCGGAGGGGGCTTCGACACCACGGCCGACGTGGTCGTGGACGTGGAGATCGACGAGGGCGCCGTGCAGCAGATGGACGTGGGCGACATCGACCTCGACGGTGTCGACGACCTCGTGGTGGAGAACCGCGTGTTCCTCTTCGGGGGACGGGGCTGGCAGCCATGAGTGCCCCCATCGTCGGCCCACGCACCGAGCTGCGTCCCCTCCAACATAGCGATGAGGCCGCCTTTCTCGCTGCCGCCGCCGCCAGCCGTGCCCTCCACCACCCCTGGTTCTCCTGCCCACAGACCGATGTGGACTTTCAGGCCCTCGTGGCCCGTCAGGGCGACTCCTTCGCCGCCCTCTTGTTGGTCGACCGCGAAAGTGGTCTTCCTGCGGGCGTTTTCAACTACAGCCAGATCTTCATGCGGGCCTTTCGGAGCGCCTACCTGGGGTACGGGGCCTTCTCGGGCTTCGCCGGCAGCGGCCGCATGACCGAGGGGCTCCAGCTCGCCTTGCGCTGGGGCTTCGGGCGCATCGGACTGCACCGAGTGGAGGCCAACATCCGTCCTGAGAACGTGCGCTCCATCGCCCTTGTCCGTCGGGTGGGCTTCGAGCGGGAGGGCTTTTCGAAGAACTACCTCTTCCTCGACGGCGCCTGGCGGGACCACGAGCGCTGGGCCATCCGCGAGGAGATCTTCACGCCACCGCCGAGCCTCTAAAATCGGATATCGGAGATCCTGACCCCCTACAGCACTTCCAGGATGTCTTCGGCGGAAGCGGCGCCCAACAGGAGCTTCTGGGCCAGGGCCTCGAGGTCGTGGGTGGGACGGGGGCGGCGGGCTTCGGTCGATGCGAGCTCGCGGACCTTGTGGGGGTCCATGGCGGGCAGGCGCATGGAGGTGCCGTGGGTCGCGAGCTGGGACGCGGCGATGATGACCTCGGGGTCGTTGAAGAGGCTGGCGTGGCCGCTGCTGTTGGCCACATGCACGCTCGCGAGGTCGGGGTGCAGGGCGCTGTCGAGCGGGATGGCGTTGTCGCCGGGGCCGAAGTGGTGGCGCGCCGTTCCGGGTCGGAGAGGGTCTGCGAGGGCCTGCACGACGGTGTCCCGGTTGGTGCCGACCAGGGCGTGGGTGCGGGACAGCAGGGGGCTGTCGGCGATGTCGTCGAGCACCGCCCGGCCGTGGGTGAGGGCATCTGCGGTGGGGCGGGGCCGCTGGGTCCAGCTCGCCAGGGACAGGCAGCTCGGACCGGCAAAGACGGCGGGGTCGGGCAGCAGGTCTACGGGACCATGCCAGCTCGCGGCCATCTGGGCGATCTGGGCGTGGGGGTCCCTCGCGGAGGCAGCGGAGATGAGGCCGAGCAGCGGCGACGCCCCGGTGAGCAGGGCGAGGGCCTGGAAGGTGCCGGCCAGTGGGACCCCGGCGAAGATGGCCCGCTTGACCCGATGCAGCTCGCTGGGGTGCCGGGACGCCCACAGGCTCGCCACCACACCGCCGGTGGAGTGACACACCAGGACCACCCGGGGATGACCCTGATTGGCGAGCTGACGAAGCTTCTCACCCAGCTCGTCTGCGGCGAGGCCCAGCGGCTTGCGCCAGTCGAAGGGCAGGGGCACCACGGTGTGGCCGCGCGACCGCCAGGCATGGATGGCCTTTCCGTAGGACATCTTCAGAAGGCCGTCCGCCACGAGCTGCCGGCCCTTGGGACCCGGCGACAGGCCATCGGGTGCGAGGCGAGCGGTCTCGGCGAGGTTGCCGCGCACGAACTGGGCGAGGCTCAGCCACACCCGGTGGCCGTGCTTCGTTGTGGCGAGGTGGGTGCCGGGGAGGCCCGGGACGAACACGATGGTGGGCTGGGCGGGCGAGGGCTGTACCGGTGCGCCGAGCCGGACCATCCAGTCGAGGGCGCCCTTGCCGTAGAAGGCCTCCACCGCGCGGTCCCGCCGGACCCCGTCTGTGACGTCAGCCCCGAACAGGACGTCGGGATCGCCCTCGAGCAGGGCATCGTAGGGCACACCCCCCACACGCACCCCCGCCGCGTAGGGGTCGTCGAGCGCAGGGAGGGCCGACCGGCCACCGAGCAGCCCCAGCCCGAGTCCTTCGGTGAGAAAGCTCCGCAGCAGCTCGTTGCGCCAGAGGGCCCCGGCCCCTTGTGGGTCGACCAGCGTGTGGGCCTCGTGGTGGAGGAGCGCAGACCAGGTGGGGTCGCTGAACAGGTGGCCGTCTGGCGCCTCTCCCAGGTGGGACAGCGCCGAGATGGGGTCTTCGACGGGCTGGTCGGTGAGACCCAGCACCTTCACCACCGCGCTTCGGGTCTGGGGGAAGGTCCAGAGGTTGAGGTGGTGCACGTCGCTGTTGGCCGCGTAGTCGTGGGCGGCTCTCCACCGGGACGCGAGGTGGGGGTGCCCGCGGAGGCTGTTGGGGTGGTCGACGATGAGGTCGTTGGCCCGGTCGCCGAAGCGCTTGTCGATGAAGGCGTCGAGCACCCGCAGCAGCACCGACACCGCCTCGGGAGGTGCCAGGCTCCGCTCCTCCGACTCGAAGTTGGAGCGCACCCACCAGTAGCCCTCCACCTCTGGCAGGGGCTCCGGCAGGGGGGAGGTGTTGAGCCACTGGATGAAGTCGCTGCGCGGGCTCAGGGCGGTGAGACCGGGCAGGTGTCCGGGTCGGGAGGCGCCCCAGGCGAGGGCCTGGAGCAGGCGCAACAGCCCGCGAAGGCGCTGGGTGGTGATGGTGAAGGCGCCGGTGGCGGCCCGGAAGCGGTGCTGGCCAGCGTCTGCGGCGGCACGAACGAGGTTGGTGGTGTGGTCGAGCCACCGGTCCCAGTCCTGCGGGCTGGCGAGCAGGGTGCCACCTGCTGCAGGAGAGACCATGACCACCTTGCCGAAGGACAGGTCGAGGTCGTCCTGCTCGGTGACCACGCGCTCCACCAGGCTGCGCACCACCAGAGAGCCCCGGCTCGTGGACATCAGGTCGAGCTGCAGGCCCTTCGGCCAGGGCCGGTCGCGGAGCAGCTTGAGGAGCTGGCGGGCGTTGTCGCCCGGGGTCACCGAGATGGTGGGGTGGTCGTATGCGATGACCGCGTCGTAGCGGTCGATCATGCCCTGCACGACCCGCCGGCCTGCCTGGGTGCGCGGGAGGTCTCCGTAGGTGCCGATGGTGTCGCGGAAGGTGCCATGGACCCACACCAGCACCCGGGGGCGGCGGTCGACCGGCAGCCCCACGATGTGGTTGGCCGATGGGAGGACGGGCCAGGCGTGCGCCAGGTCTGGCCGGTCGAGCAGGCCGGGTCGGAGAACCTGGCGGAGAGCAGGCTTGGGCTCGAGTCCCCGGATGAGCCGCGACAGGGAGCCGGTGTCCGGACGGGACTGCAGCCGGACGGCCCAGCCCCGCCACCGGCGAAAGCCCCTCTGGAGCTCGATGCGGGCGTTGTCTGGGTCGACCCGCCAGCCCAGGACGCCGTCCCTGTCTTCGAGAACGGCCACTGGCACATCATCTTCGATGTGTACCACCAGCGGTTCTCCCGCGGTCCCGCCGCTGGGGTCCCGAACCAGCGCCAGGGGCAGGAGGTCGGCGCCGGTGTCTTCGAGCGCGGCAGCGAAGGCGTCGGCCGGGGCCAGCCCCCCCATTCGCCAGTCGTCGAGGCCGGTGGACGGGGGCTCGGCCACCTCCAGGTCTTCGGGAACGGTCAGCGTCACGCCGGAGGACTCGAAGGTGGACACGGGCGGCTCCAGGGTGGACTCGGGACGCCCCGTCTATCGCCTGGACCGCCGCCCTTCACCGGTGCGCGGAACCCCCGGGAAAATGTGATATCGGAGATCCTGACCCCAGCTCGATGGTGTCGATGGCCTGCTCGGCGACCTCGTCTGGGGAGAGCGGGATGGGGTGGAGCTCGCCGGACAGGTAGAGGTCGAGCTGGTCGGTGAAGTGGTCGCCGTCGGGGTCTTCGGACTGGCCCCCGGGCAGCACCACCGCGCCCCGCACGCCGGCCGGATCCAGCTCCCAGATGAAGCGGTTCGATGGCGCGTTGGAGACCGCGAAGTGCTCGGGCAGCGCCCCATCGACCAACAGGCTGCCGTCGGCGACGTCGACCGTGTTGAGCCCGCCCGCCTTCGGTCGTGCCGCCACCTCCGCGATGCCAGTGCCGGTCTCATCGTGCAGGGCCAGGGTGTTGTAGGTGCCCCAGAGGCAGTCCTCGGGAGCGGTGAGGGCGGTGGGACAAGCCATCTCCTGCAGGGCGAGGTCGAGGCTCAGCAGCAGCAGCTCGTCTCGGGACTCCACCGGCTCGGTGTCCGCATTGTCGAAGAAGTCCCGGCCCGTCTCGCTGGGGAAGGCCACCGTGCCGGCGTCGAGCTCGTCGATGATGTCTGCGGTCTCGTCGAGCCAGTGGTCGGTGGCCACCGCGAGGATCATCGCCGGCGGCGCCAGCAGCTCGGTGAGGAGCAGCTCCCCCACGATGCCCAGCTCATCCCGCCACATCTCGCGCAGCAACACCGCCATCCAGGCGTGAAAGAGGGTGGGGGCCGCCACGTCGACGTCGCAGCGGTAGTCCCAGGCGGCCAGCTCGGCGAGCGCGGCGGCAGCGGACGCATCCACGAGGTCGGGACGCCGCTCGGCGGCCTCCAGCAGGTAGGGCAGCAGGTGCAGGGCGATGCGGGAGGTGGTGTCCTGCTGGATGTCGACCATGTCCTCCCAGGTCGCGTCGCCTTCGAGAGCGCCCAGCCTGGCCTCGATCTGGCTGGCTCGGTTGCCGATGTCGAACAGGCCCGAGTACCAGATGCCCTCGTCGAAGGGGTCGTTGTCGAGGGTGGCTCCGCTGGGGTCGTTGTTCGAGGCGACGATGAAGCCCCGGGCGGGGTCGTAGGAGGACGGCAGCAGGGCCTGGTCGAGGAAGATGGGCTGTCCATCGCTGTCTTCAGTCCACTCGTAGCCTCCATCCCCCGGCAGCAGCCCGACTGGCGGTGCGGTGGGGTCGAGGGCTTCTCGCACAGGCAGCAGCGTGGTGGTGGCCGAGCCGATGTGGCCGTCGGAGTCGGCGAAGACCCAGGCGATGCCGGCATCCTGTTCGCGCAGGAGGGTGGACTGCAGCTCGGTGACCGAGGTGGAGTCGGCGAGGGCCCGAAAGGTGCCGGCGAGGGAGCGGGGGGCGTTGCCGGTCCAGCGGGCGCTGATGCTCATCGGAAGGGGCAGACCGAGGGCGTCTGCGGGCAGCAGAGGACCGTGGTGGGGCACGGTCTGGGTCTGCACACTGCGGGTCTCGATGCTGCCGTCGGCCAGCCGCACGTCGATGTCCTGCACCGTGGTCTCGAGGTCCACCCAGCCCCCCTCGAAGGAGACCGCCGTCTTGGTGGAGTCGAGAACCTCCTGGTAGAGGTCGGAGTGGTCGAGCAGGCTGTTGGTCGCACTCCATGCTGTCGTGCCATTGGTGCCGAACAGCACGAGCGGGGCCCCGGGAAAGCTGGCCCCGGCGACGTGCAGGCCGGTGTCCGCCGCCCGCAGGTGGGTGAGCACGTAGACGGCGGGGCTACCCATGCCCTGGTGGGTGTCGCTCTCCAACAGAGCATGCCCCGAGGCGGTGTGGGTGCCGGCCACCGCGAAGGCGTTGCTCCCGCCGAACTGGTGGCCCACGTCGAGCGAGCGCAGGCGCTTGTAGGTTTCGAGAATGGACTCAAGGTCACCAGTTTCAGCAAGTCGAGCGCCGCCGTCGGTGGGCCTTTCGACCGGCGGGGGCGCTGCGGTTGCGGTGAAGTCGGGGGCGATGACGGCAGGGTCCATTGGCGCATACCGGTAGATGTCGTGGAACATCTCGTCGCCCAGAAATTGCTTCGCGAGGCCCACCAGCAGCTCCGGCTCGGCCCGCAGGGTGCTTCCTGTGATGATGAGCTTCTCGATGGCGATGGAGTCCTGGGGCGTCCAGGGCTCGGGCGTGGCGCCGAGTGCCAGCAGCTGGGGGGAGCCCGCCACCTCACCGGCCTCTGCGGCCTCGATCCAGGCGTCGACTCCGGCGGCGTAGGCCTCGAAGATGGCGGCGGTCTCGGGCTCATCGGCCTGGAGGGTGGTCCAGGTCCGCTCGGCCAGCCCATCGATGTCGAGGGCCCGCATCATCAGGTCGTCGAGGAAGGCCGCCTCGCCCAGCAGCTCCGCGCGTCGCCCCTGTGCCCGCCGACGAAGGAGCTCCATCTGGCCCATCCGGTCTCGCGCGGTGAGCCAGCCTTGCAGGTAGAAGGCGTCTCGCTCGGTGCTGGCGTCGATGTGGGCCATTCCAATGGCGTCGAAACGGACGGTGGCAGGACCTTGCAGACCGACACCGCCCGCGCCTTCCGACTTGTCGGGTGACTTGCACCCGAGCAGGAGCAGGAGCAGGGCAACGGGGGGACAGGATCGGGTTGGCATCGGGCCCCCGTGTGGACGGTGCAAGTGGCGGGATCCGGCCGCGGGTATCGCGCGGACCAGCGCCGGTCATCGTGGAGCGCACGGGCATCGCCGCCGGTCGCAGGACCCTCTCAAGTTCGGGTGTCGCCCTGCCGACGACATGCGGCGCGCTGGCCTGTTTGCGTCAGCCGCTGTCCAGAGGCCCCCCTTGCACGTCCTCCGCGACATCAAAGATGCCTGGTTCGAGCGCACCACCTCGGCCGAGGTGTCTGCGAGCACCGACCAGGAGCTCTGGTCTCTGCTGCACACCTCTGTCGCAGTCGCCGCGATGTGCGTGCTGTCCGTGCCGCTGCACTTCGCGGCAGGCAACCTGCTGGTGGCCCGCCTGGCCAGCTTCGGGGCTGTGGGTTTTCTGGCGTCCTACTTCATCGCCGCTCGGGGGGGCGGCCAACGGGCGTCGGCGGCGGTCTTCCACACCACCTCCCTCATCGCTCTGGCGCTCGCCCTGTTCCTCGACGGAGGTCTCGAGTCGGCCGCCACCCCCTGGCTCGTGGTGCTGCCGGGCATCGCCTTCGCCATCGGCGGGGAGCGGGTCGCTGTGGGCGCAGTGGCCGGGGGCATCGCGGTGGTGTTGGGACTGCTCGGGCTCGCACTCGTGACCGGTGAGCTCGGTGTGGCCACCATCACCCTGTCGGTCAACCTCGCCTTCGGCGCCGTGGCCACCGCCCTGCTGCATGCCAGTCGGGAGCGGGCGCTGGCCCGGGTTCAGGCCGAGGTGCGCAAGGAGATGGCGGCGCGGGTGGCTGCGGACAGTGCCAACGACTCGAAGTCTCGAGTGCTCGCCGCGATGAGCCATGAGCTTCGCACGCCCCTCAACGGCATCCTGGGCACCGTGGAGCTGTTGCTGGAGGACGACGTCTCCGACTCCCACCGCGCCCAGCTCGAGGTGGTGCAGGACTCCGGTCGCTTGCTGCTCACCATCCTCGGCGATGTGCTCGACTCCGCTCGGCTCGATGCAGGCATGGTGCACCTCGACCCGGTCCCCACCGACCCCGTGCTGCTGGTCGACCGCACCGTGGAGCTGCTCTCTGCCTGTGCCCGCAAGCGGTCGGTGTCACTGTCCGCCGTACACACCGGCGCAAGGCGTGACTGGGCACGGCTGGACGAGCACCGCGTGCAGCAGGTGCTCGTGAACCTCATCGGCAACGGCGTCAAGTTCACCGAGCGCGGCGGCAAGGTGACCGTGGTGCATGGCTGGGTGGACGGGGCCTTGCAGGTGGAGGTGGTCGACACTGGCATTGGCATCTCGAAGGACCGCCTGGAGGCCATCTTCCATCCGTTCGAGCAGGCCGAGGGGGGCACCGCGCGTCGATATGGCGGAGCGGGCCTCGGCCTGTCCATCTGCCGACGCCTCGCCGACCAGATGGGCGGAAGCCTCACCGTCACCTCCGAGCCCGGTGTGGGCTCCACCTTCACCCTGCGCCTGCCCGCCGAGCCGGTGTCTGCTCCCGCTACCGACAAGCCTGTATCTGACGACCCTCCGGTTGCACCCGTCGTCCCCCCGGCTTCCCCGGCCGCGCCAGAGCGGGTGCTGTCGGTACTTGTGGTCGACGACAATGCGGTCAATCGCGAAGTCCTCAAGCAGATGGTCGCGCGACTGGGGCACCGTGCCACCGTGGCCTGCGATGGCCGCTCTGCCGTGGCCCTTTGTGGCGAGGCCGACGTCGACTTCGACTGCGTGCTGATGGACGTGGAGATGCCGGAGCTCGATGGTCTGGAGGCCACCCGTCGCATCCACGCCATGGGGACCTGCGCACGCCTGCCCATCTATGCGGTGTCGGCGGGGGTGTTTCCGGAGGACCGCCAACGCGCCCTGGACGCTGGCATGGACGGCTTTCTCGCGAAGCCCCTGCGCTTGTCGGACGTCCGCGGGCTGCTGTCGGGGCTGAGGACCACAACAGTAGGACCATCGAGTCGTGAAGGCACTGGGTAGTAGCCTCTACTGAAAACGACATTCAAATTGGGCTTTCCTCGCGCTGGACCGCGCCCTACGATGCGCGGGCGTCCCGTCGGTACGGCCTGGGACGACCGGAGTGCCCATGTCCCGTCTGTTCCCTGTTCTCATTGCATCCGCAGCCCTCGCCACTCCCGCTCTTGCCGGCAAGGGAGGCACCAAGGGTCCCACCTCGGACAAGGGCAACAACGGCAACGGCAACGCCTACGGGCACTGCGACGACTCCGAAGACGACCACGACAAGGGCATCGGCAACGACGAGGGCGGGCCCCACGGAGCCTGCGAGGTCGTGTGCCCCTGCTTCGATGCCGCCGACCTCGACGCCGACTTCTCGGGCTGGAGCCTCTACACCTACACCTGGGCGGTGCGGTCCTCCGGGCTCACCGATGTGTACTCCCAGCGCGGCTACACCTGGACCTACGACAGCGACCTGGGCCAGTGGACCTCGCCCACCATCGGCGCCGACGCCTGGTACGACGGTTCCCAGGCCTGGTGTGGGACCTGGTCGGAGACCTGGCTGGCCGCACCCGACCACGCCTGGGCAGGTGACTACGTGGGCTCCTCCGTGGCCATCACCGACGAGGAGTACGACGTCTGCCACGACGTCCTGAGCCAGTGGACCACCGACAACGGCTCCCCGGTCACGAGCTGGTAGAGGCGTCCGGGCCTGGCCTACAGAGGGTCGGCCGCGCACCGGGCGCCAATGGTGCCCTGGAAGTCGTGCGGGTGTCCGACAAAGCGCTCGCTGAGCCGGCATCCGTCTGGTTGACCCACGTACCAGGCGCAGCCCACCTTCGCGGTGAGGGGACTGCCGTCCACGTCGACCCGCACCCGCAACGGCGCCTGGCCGTCGCTGGGAGCACCATCTACGCGGGTGATGTCGACGGGGAGCATCCAGCCCGTGGCCGTGGTCTCACGGCTGTAGTCGATGATGAAGCCGTGGTAGTCGAAGGGCTCGTCGGCCTGGAAGGTCGCATCTGCCGAGACCACGCCCGCTTCGTCGGCCACGAGGCTGCCCTGCAGGCCCGGCACCTCCAGCTTCAGCGCGCCGAAGCTGCCATCGAGCAGGGTGAGCAGGCCGTCGGCGTCGACGGTGAAGGTGCGGGAAGCCGCGGCCTGGTCGACCACGAAGGCATTGATGTCGACGTCGATCTCGGGGTCCGCCCACTCCCAGGCGTTGCCGAGCTGGTCGAAGGTGCCGACCGCGCTCACACAGTCGACAAAGGCCCCCGTGGGCTGCAGCTCGGTGAGCCAGGCCACCCCCTCCTCGTCGGGGACTGCGCAGTCTCGGGCCGGCCACTCCTCTCCTGTGGGGTAGGTGCTGCCGCCTTCCCCCACCACGCCATCGGCCGCATCCCGCCACTCCGTCCAGGTGGCCAGCCGCTTGTGTCCGACCTCCACACCGTCGGCATCCAGCACCGGGGTGGCCGCACACAGTGCGCGGGCCTCCTCGAAGGTGAGCGCCACCGAAGGGAGCACGTCGGCCGCTGAGCGGAGCTGGTCGCCGCCTGCGCTGAGCGAGCCCTCATAGCGGTCGATGCAGTAGCCGGGGCTGGCCGTGGGCACGCCCACCATGTCCGCGGGACAGGCGGCCGGCGCGCTCCCGGTGTCGGCGGTGTCCCCCGCGGTGTCCCCGGCGGTGTCTTCGGCTGTGTCGGGAGCGGTGTCCGCTGCGGAGTCTCCCTGCCGCTCGGCGGTGTCGGCTGGAAAAGCCGATGCATCGGGCAGCTTCGGGGCCAGGCCCGGTCCACAGGACACGGCGAGCAGAGCGGGGAGCAGGCGGGAGGCGGTCATGGAGGCAGGCTAGCGCATGGGGCGGGCTCTGCCTACGCTACTGCACCTGCTCCCAGAGCTGGAGGAAGCGCTCGGCCGACCGCAGCATCGGGTCGAGGTCGATGCCCTGCTCCTCGAGACGCTGCCAGTGGTCGGGCAGGTGGCCCGGGTGGGCGAGTCCGACGGTGTCGAAGGGCAGCGCGGGCTCGGCGGGTCGGCGCGTGCAGCCCCTGCGTCCGTAGCGGGGGCGCGTGTGGCCGATGCCACCGTTCCAGTCCGATGCCCAGCCCGTGGCGAGTGCGGTCTGCTGGGCCTCGGTGAGCGGGCTGTCCGCTTCCATGGAGAAAATGGTGGGAATGCCGTCGTGTACGATGTCTTGGAGGACATTCCAGTGCCACGCGAAGCTGTCGATGCTGCCCTCGCACAGGTTGTCGGGGACGGGGACGCTCGGGTCGACGGCTGCGAGGGAGGTTCCGCTCAGGACGAGGTTGAAGACCCCACCCTGGCGGTAGATCTCGACGACCTGCGCTCGGCTGAAGCCCCGCTCGGTGGCGTGAATGTCCCACAGCTTGCCGTGGGTGACGACGGGCGGGATGCCATGGGCGGCGGTGACGGCGAGGGCGTCTTCGATGGACTCGGGGGACATGTGGGTCAGATCGACGAGGATGCCCGCCTCATGAAGCTCCACGATGGCCGCTTTGCCGCGCTCGGTGAGGCCTCGGGGCTGTCCCTTTCGGCGCTTGCGGGCCGCGTCGCGGTTGAGCATCCAGCCGATGAAGCCGGGATTGGAGGCGGACCCGCCGAGCTCATCGTCGAGCAGGTGGATGAGGGTGACGAGGCTGACCCCCTGCTCGGCCCAGAAGCGGGCGTCCTCCGGACCCGACAGCAGCATGCGGCCCCCTTCGATGGCGTGCACCACGACCACCTTGTCGGTCTCCACCAGCGCCCGTCTCGCCTCGCCGGGACTCCTCGCCAGTACGAAGCGGTCGGGATGCTGCGCGACGAAGTCCTCCACATAGGCGAGCTGTTCGAGCACCAGGGCCCGGGCCTGCTCGGGGGAGGTCGCCTTTTCCGCGGCCATGGCGGCGGCCGAGAAGATCCGCACGCCGGAGCCAGCCAGCGCGTCGGCCGACACGGTCTGGGAAAAGGCGTGCTTGTGGGACTCCTTGGGCGCCTTGTCGGTGAGGCCCGGCCCGTAGACCTTCCACGGGATGTGCATTGCGGGATGGGCCTGCCAGTCGATGTGTCCACGCACCTCCGGCTCGGCGGAGAGGGCGGCGGTGAGCAGCAGGGCAGGATGCATCGGGAGACCTCGGGCTGTTCTTCGCCTACCGGACCCAGATGGCCTGGGCACCTCCCACGTTGCCGTAGAACACCCAGCCGCCGCCCCAGGTGGTGGTCATGGCGTCGTAGCCGTCGCTTCCGCACAGGGTGAGCCCCTGGTTGGCGTCGTGGCTGCTGGAGAAGTCCCAGCCGGAGCCCAGGGAGCCGTGGTGTCGGCAGTCGGCGGGGGCGCCCTCGGGTGGGTCGATCTGGCCGGCCCCGGCGTCGGTGTAGCCCGCCTGTCCGCCACACCAGATGTAGGGGGACTCCCCGCCGTAGAGCAGGTAGCCGTCCTCCCCGAAGGACAGGCGAAGGTGCGCTCGGGGGATGGGGTCGGTGCGCACGGTGGCGGTTCCCCAGGCGTGGGCGGTGAGCAGCAGCTCGTCGAAAGCGAAGGCGTTGAGGTCGTGCCAGCCGAGCGCACCAGTGGAACTCTCGCTGGCTTCCGTGGGGGACAGTGCCAGTGAGCCGAGGCCTTCTTCTCCTGCCCCGAAGTCGCCCTGCTGGCCGCGTGTGGCCGAGCTGCGGACGAAGCCGAGGGTCCAGCCGCCGTGGGTCATGTCGCACCACACGGGCGTGCGGGTGCCGCTCGGAAGGGCCAGCCACCAGGCGCCATCGGTGGCGGTGGGGTCGGCGTCGAGCAGCGCCCGGCAGCTCTCCACGGCACAAGCGGCGCTCTGCCCAGGCGCGTGCTCGGCGATTCCGTCGCAGTTGCGGTCGACACCGTCGCAGGCTTCTTCGGCGCCGGGAAAGACGCTGGCATCGGTGTCATCGCAGTCGCCCGCGGTCAGGCTGAGGCCGTCGGTGAGCGCGCAGGCGGAGACCAGCTGGTCGCTGCCGTGGCCGTCCGAGTCGGCGTCGACGTAGAAGGGCAGGCCATCCACGAGGTCGGGATCGAATTCGTCGACTTCACCGTCACAGTCGTCGTCTTCGCCGTTGCATCGCTCGGGAGTGGGCCGGCAGTCGGCGGTGTCATGGGGCAGGTCGGTGTCGCCCTGTTGCCCCGCCGAGTCGGTCGCGCCGACCGTCGCCTTGTCGGGGTCCACAGGACCACCACAGCCTGCGAGGCCGACCCCCAGCCAGAGTGCACGCCGGCGCCAGAACAGCGCCCCCACGGCCAGCCACCACGCTCCGAGAACACCCGGTGCGGTCGCGCAGCCGCCCTTGTCGCCGTCCGGCTCGGTTGGGTTGGTCCCGACGGGGGCCGGTGCGGTCGGCTCGGCGGAGTCTCCGTCTACAGCGGTGTCCTCGGGGAAGGAGGATTCCGCTTCACCGCGCAGCTCGGAGAGGTCCTGGGCGCCATCGGACCACACATTGGGGGCGCCGTAGGTGGAGTGGTTGGACACGTCGTAGTCGCTGTCTGGCACCGCCTCTCCGGAGACGGGCGTGGCAGCGAGCAGTCCGACCTCATCGCTCGACAGGCCGGTGGGGGAGTCGGGGGTCTGTCCCTCTCCGGTGGGACCGAACCACACGGCCCCCCCGGCGGATCGCAGCGTGACCTGCCAGTCATGCGCAGTGACCTCGAAGCCCTCGGACACGGCGGTGGGACCGGTGGGCGTGGCCTGCAGGTGGAAGCGCCAGTCGCCGGCGTCCGGGTCGTAGGCGAGGTCTTCTGGAAGGTCGGTGGACACGGTGAGCAGGGTTCCGGCCCTCAGTGCGGACAGCACCTCGGCGTCGGCGAGCCGCACGAGTCCCTGCTTGCCGTAGGGGTCGGACATCGACAGCCAGGCGCCGCGCAGGTCGAGGCCATCTTCGAGCACCAGCAGCTCCAGCCACGGACCGCCGTTGCCCTCCACGACGCCGAAGGCGCTGTCCTCTCCGCCGTCTTCGAGCAAGTCGCCCGCCTTCACCGCATTCCACTCGTTGAGCACCACGGGCGCCACTGCGGCCACCTGCCAGTCCACCACCTCCAGCGGACCCCACACCCCTTCTCGCCAGAGCCGGGCCTGCACATGCTGCCCCCGCTCCAACACCGCCGACCAGCGCCCGTCGAGCACGACGGCCTCCGCGGCCACCTCCCCACCGGGCAGCCGGGGATCTCCGCCGTCGAGGCGCACCACCACCTGCGCATCAAGGCTGTCCGGCACGGCGATCTCAGCGACGCTCCCCGCTTCCGCCTCTCCGGCTGGCGGCCACACATCCGGACCGGGCAGCGGCATCCAACCCCGGGCCTCGGACCAGTCGAGCAGGGCCTCGGCGCGGTGGGGCAGCCAGTCGTGGACGAGGTGGTCGCGCTCGGTGGTCCAGTGGAGGTCGGGGTCCCAGGCGCCGCCACCCCAGCGCGCGGCCTCGGCCACCACGGCATCTTCGAGGGTGGCGGCGAGCGCGGCATAGCGACCCGAGGCGGCCTCTCCCACCAGAGGTCCGTCGCTCCGCAGGTTGCGGTGCAGGGCGTCCATCAAGGCGACATGGAAGTCGACATCGCCCTCTATCAGAAGGTTCTCAAACGTGTGTCCCGGACCGACCCGGTCGGAGACGTCGTGGTCCACCGGGTAGAACAGGCAGATGTCGCTGTCGCTGCTGTGGAAGACCCAATCAGACGTCTGGGACGGTGGCCCGGCGGCCATCCAGTTCTGGTAGGGGTTCCAGTCCCAGGTGTTCGCGGCGTAGAGGTTGAGCACGATGTAGTCGAGGTATTGGTCGGCATTCACCCAGGTGCGGAAGGTGTGCCAGTCCGTGCCGGCGGCCTCGATGGCTGGCCAGATGGTGGGGTCTCCGTCGACCGTGCGGCCCCCGTTCACCGCGGCGTAGTCGTCCTCCGTGCCGCCCCAGTGCTCGGCGAGGAAGGCGGCGTCGAAGCGTTCCCGGAGCAGGTAGAGGCCCGTGTACTCGCCGTTGATGTAGAGGTGCGCGTGCCGGCCGTGGGGGGCTGTGTGGCCCATGGACAGCTCGGTCTCGTCCATCCATCGTGTGCGCAGGTATTGGCCGCGGGTGCCCAGGTAGAACACGCTGTCGTGGCTGCCCCCGCGCAGGTCGAGGGAGTCGTGGTCGTCGATGGCGGGGACCCCCACAACGTCCGGGTCGACATCCTCGAAGAAGTCGGCGTCGAGGCGCCCTTCGCCATACTCGCTGCGGAAGTAGAGTCGCAGGTTGTTCTTCGGGTATCCGAGGCTGTGGCCCCCCACGCGCGCGGCACCGCAGTTCTCTTGAACCACGAGAACGCCGTCTGGGTCGATGTACTCGAAGGAGACCGCAGTCTCGGTCTGGGTGAGGGGGACCGCGGTGGCGATGGACAGGGTGGGAAGGCTGGACAGTGTGTCGGTGATGCGCCGCTGCCAGTCGGGGTCGGACGAGGCGCGGGCGTCCATGGCGGGCTGTCCGAGCACATCGTCGACAAAGACGTAGGTGTGGGTGGCCACGGGTGAGGTGTCGCCGGCGCTGTCGATGGACCCAGCGCGGACCACGGTGGTGCCGGAGATGGTGATGGGACCGGTGTAGTCGGTGTCGGGCAGACCACCGCCGAGGCTGTACCGGACGTGGTCTTCCGGGTCGCTTGCGGTGAGGGTGAGCGAGAAGGGGGCCGTCTGGAGGCCTCGCTCCACCGAGAAGTCGGGCGGGGTGGCGGCGAGGGCGGTGGTGGTGAGGAGGGTGAGCATGGATGGGAGGATGGTACGCCCGAGAGGACGGCGCTGCAGCACAATGCGCCGGGGTCCCGCCGGGTGCGCGGGGCGCGTCCGTGGTTGGGAGTCCGCCGACCCCGATCTGGAGACCCCCATGGCCCCCCCAGCGAGGGACCTCGGGGCTCGGCTACCAACGGAGGTAGAGGCCGGTGCGCACCGCCGTCTCGATGGAGGTGCGCTGCAGGTACTCGATATGGTCGATGAACTGCGCGTCGGCGCCGTCGGGATCGAACCAGGGGTCGCGCACCTTCCCCCTGAGGTGTTCGGCGGTGAGCTGGATTCCGGCTCGCTCGCCCACGTCGCAGCGCAGGCCGCCCGCTCCGCCCCACAGGCGCCAGGACATGCCGGAGGTTGTGTCGCCGCCCTTGTCCCAGTGGAGGCTGGTGTCCCGGCCGAAGCCTCCTCTTGCAGACAGCAGTAGAGACAGAGGCCCTTCGAGCGTGAGGTCGGTGGACAGCATCGGGTACAGCCGCCAGCTCAGGGTGGACCCACCGCTGTTGGAGGTGTAGGTCCAAGAGGTGTAGTCGGTGACATGCAGGTATTCATCGCTATTCCTGCGCAGGCTGCCCGCGACGCCGACCTCCAGCCAATCGCGCCAGGTCGCGGCCACTGTTGCACGCGTGTCGTCGCCGAACACCACCCCCTTCGACGTGATGGTGCTCCGTCCAAGGACCTGTTCAGCTTCCGGAGAGTAGTGGCTGCGGACTTGCCTGTGATGCCACGCGGCAGAGTCGATAATGGCGATGACATCAATGTCTTGGGCAGGCATCGCTGAGGCTGAGGCGGCGGTGAGCCACAGGCTGTACGTGGGCATGGGTCCCTCCCGGATGGAGAGGATGCCACGGGTCTGTCTCTGGGGTGAGCGAAGCTGCTGTGCGGAGGCGCTGTGCGCCGGAGCTGCGGAGCGGGACCTTGGCCCGCGGAGCCCGGGAGGCGCATCGCGCCGGACGGTCCAGGCCGAACCCTGCGCCACCGCAAAGTCACCGCCATGAAAGCGGTCTGGGGGCTGAATCTCGCCACAAGCGGAGTACAGTGGCCGTCTTGGAGCGTGTCATGCATCAATTTCAATCCCGGTCGCAGCGCCGTGCTTCCTCCTCCGCCCGTTCGCGGGGTGGCGCAGGCGGCGGAGACCAGGGGCTCATGGGCAACCAGGCGGTGTTGGCCGCCATGCAGGCCGAGCAGGGTGCCACCTTCGACGACGGCACCCTCATCCCCACCCAGCAGGGTGCGGAGGTCACCGAAGACGTCGACCCGGCGCAGCGCGACCGCAAGGTGTCGGCGGGCCAGTCGGGTGCCCTCATCAGCACCGGCAGCACGGTGAAGATCACCACCGGACGCAACGTGCGCTCGAAGACGCTCGCCGAGGTCCCCGACGGCACGGCCTGCGAAGTGCTGCAGGTCACCGCCACCAAGATGCAGGTGAAGGTGCGCGTGGGCGACAAGATGGAGGTGGGGTGGACCTACAAGTCCTACTTCAGCGACCAGCCGGGCCTGTCCACCGACGAGTACGACAAGGACCTCCTCGACGAGTACCCCTTCGCCTACTTCGAGGGCAACCACGACCCCACCAACCCCCAGGGCCGCGACACCGCCCAGGGTGCCCTCGGGGACTGCTTCTTCATCGCCTCGATGGCGGCCGTGGCCAACGCCAGTCCGTCCACCATCGCCGACGCCATCACCTACAACGAAAAGGACCACACCTACACGGTCCGATTCTACGAGGAGCAGGGCTACTACGGCGACATGAAGCCCGTGTTCATCACGGTCGACGCCTACCTGCCGGTGAGCGGAGACCGCAGCGACCCCGCCTACGCCGGCGACCCCGGCCAGAAGCTGTGGCCGTCGATCATGGAGAAGGCCTACGCCAAGTGGAAGGGCGGCTACGACGTCATCGGGGAGGGAGGCACGGGCCACACGGCGATGCAGGAGATCACGGGTTCCCGGTCGCGCTCGAAGAACCCCCAGAGCATGCGCGAAGAAGACGTGGTGCCCTACTTCGAAAAGGCGATGGACGACGGGCTCGCCATCTACGCAGGCGTGCGCAACACCATGGAGTCGGCGGTGCAGACCCCCCTCCGAGGCAGTGCAGAGGGCCCCTACACCGGCACCCTCACCCAGACCCACCGCTGGAACGAGGCCGAGGCCGGCACCCTCACCATCACCGACAAGGGCTACAACGTGAGCCAGGCCTGGGACAGCGGCCGAGATGGCCAGCGCAAGGGCGCCATCGAGGGCCGAGACGTGGATGAGGGCGAGATCGAGTACAGCTCCAGCAAGGTCACCGTGAAGTACGAAGATGGCCGCCAGCCCGATGCCGCCACCGATCTGGAGGCCCGCTTCGAGTACCACGGCATGCTCAACGCCCAGAAGGTCATCATCGGCAACCACGCCTACGCCTTCGAGGGCGTGGTGGAGGGCGACAAGCTGCAATTCTACAACCCGTGGGGCAGCTGGCAGCCCAAGCCCATCACGGCGGCTGAGTTCCTCGAGTACTATGACAGCCTGTCCACCAACGCCGCGCCTGCCGGCAAGACGGCCGAGTGAGCGCCATGAACATCGCATCAGGCCAGCGGTTGCCGGGTGGCTTTCCGGCGGGCTCGGTGGTGGAGCTGGCGCCGGGCGAGCACCGTGGGGCGCTGTTCGTCGACGGCGACCTGGAGGTCCGGGGAGTCGGTGCGGTGCTGGATGCGCGTGGACGCGGCGCGGTGGCCCACGTCGTGGAGGACCGGCTGAAGGTGGTTCTCAGTGGACTCACCCTGCGGGGGGGCCGGGCACAGCTCGGGGCCGGGGTGTTCGTGGAGGGGCACTCGGAGGTGGTGCTGCGCGACGTCACCATCGAGGCGGGCCGGGCCACGGGCGGCGGCAGCGCGGTGGGGGCCATCCGCGGACAGCTCACCCTCGAACGGTGTCGGGTGCAGGGCGAGGCCCTGTTCACGGGTGTGTCGCGAGTGGTCCTGAAGGACACGGTGGTCACCGACGACCTGCTGGTGCGCGAGGGCGCGGATGTGGTGCTCGAAGGTGGTGTGGTCGAGGGTTCTCTCGACATTCGGGGGACCACCACGCGCGCGCCCACGGTGACCGTGCGCGGCACCGACATCGGCGAAGTACACAACCATCCCAGGATGCCGGGCACCCTCCAGTAGACTGGCGCATTCGGCATCAGTGAGGCGTGCTACGGTTCAGAGCGACCCCGCCCCCAGGATGCTTCCATGGCTGACCTCTTCGTCGACAAGGCACAAGACTGGGACAGCCGTCCCCTCCCGCAGCAGATCTCGGAGGGCGTCTCCGCGGCCATCCGCGCGGCTGTGCCCCTGCGCCAAGACGACGTGGTGATGGACTTTGGCGCTGGCACTGGCCTGGTGTGCGGCAAGCTGGCGCCCGAGGTCGGTCGGGTGCTGGCGGTGGACGTCTCCGAGGCGATGCTGGCAAAGCTCGCCGAGAAGGAGGCGCTTGCGGGCAAGGTGGAGACCATCTGCCAGGACATCCTCACCCAGCCTCTGGGCCGCAGCGTCGACCTCGTGGTGAGCGCCATGGCCATGCACCATGTGGAGGACACCGACGGTCTGCTGGCTGCCCTGTTCGCCCACCTGCGTCCCGGCGGCCGGGTGGCTCTGGCCGACCTCGACAAGGAGGACGGCTCCTTCCATCCTCCCGGGATCGAAGGGGTCTTCCACGACGGCTTCGACCGGGCGCCCCTGGGCGACAAGCTGCGGGCTGCGGGCTTTGTCGACGTGGCCTTCCGCACGGCCTGCGAGGTGGGGCGCGACGGCCGAAGCTACCCCATCTTCCTCGTGACGGCGGACAAGCCGGCCTGACCTACGGAGGGTGTGATGCGCGCGGTGTGGCTCATGCTCGGCGGGACGGTGGCCTGCCAGGTCAAGGCGCCGGGCTCGTCGAGCGAGACGGAGCCCACAGTGGAGCTGGTCGACGGGGACACCGACGACAGCGCCGCACCGGATGACACGGGGGACACGGGGGACACGGGGGACACCGGCGAGGTGCTGCCCGAGACCGACGCGGACGGCGATGGCCACGACGCGGTCGAGCATGGCGGAGACGACTGCGATGACAGCGACGCCACGGTCTTTGTCGGTGCGCCGGAGGTCTGCGGCGACGGGGTGGTCAACGACTGCGCGGGCGAACCCGTCGTGGCCCGGGAGAGCTGTGCCTGGTCGGGCGAGGTCGACCTGCGGGAGGCCGGCCACTGGCTCATCGGCAGCGGGGTGGGGGATGGGCAGCCGGCCTGGGACCTCGCCCTGCCGGGCGACGTGGACGGCAATGGCCTCGACGATCTGTGGTGGGGTTCGATGGCCTTGTCGAGCGGCTCGGCCTGGCTCTACCCCCTGGAGTCGGCCGGCGAGGAGTGGGAGCTGGGCCGCGCAGCATCGTGGACCAACGGCGGCGACGGGCACGGTGCGGCAGTGGGACAGGGCGACCTGAATGGCGATGGCCACGTCGACTTCATGGTGTCGGCCCCATTCGACGATGCGGCGGCTGTCGATGCGGGACGTGCGGAGCTCTACTTTGGTCCGCTGGCGGCAGGCCTGGTGGACACGCCCGATGCGGTGCTGCTGGGCGCGGGGGTGGATGGGTGGCTGGGCTACGAACAGCTGCGTCCGATGGGCGACCTCGACGGCAACGGCACGCTCGATCTGGTGGCGAGTCATGGCCGCAGCGCCACAGGCACCTGGGTGCTGCTCGCGGCCTGGGAAGACGCAGGCTCTTTCGGGGAGTCCGAGCTCGACCTGCCGGGGGTGCGGGTGAGCACCCAGGCCGGCGTCGACCTCGACGGCGACGGCCAGGACGACCTCTTGATGGTGGACGCCTCGGTCTCGGAGCACTCGGGTGACCAGGGCGGCACGGCCTATCTGCTGCCGGGGCCGCTGGATGGCTCGATGTCGCTGGCTGACGCAGTGAGCCTGGCCGGTTCGCCCGGCGACCGGGTGGCCGACGCTCGCGCGGCTGGCGACCTGAACGGCGATGGTCACGTCGATCTGCTGGTGGGTGCGCCGGGTACCTCGGGCTCGGGGGGCCGGGTCGGCCGTGTGTATGTGCTGGCTGGACCGGTCTCGGGCGGGGCACTGGTCGACCGTGCGTCGATGGTGCTCGAAGACAGCGGCACCCACCGGCTCGGACTGCAGGTGGCGGGTGTGGGCGACGTCGATGGCGATGGCACCGCCGACTGGGTGGCCTCCGACGGCAGTGGCCAGACGCTCCTCATGTCCGGCCTGCCTGGCGGGAGCGCCACCCCGGCCGATGCGGTGGCCACCTTCGCCAACGACAAGGGGGTCGACGCGGTCTTCGCCCTGGGAGACCTCGACAACGACGGCTACGACGATGTTGGCGTCACCGGCGACTGGTACAACTACGTCACCTACATGGTCGACCTGTTCGTGGTCGACGGCCGCGGATACTGAGCCCGCCCACCTCTCCCTTCGGAGTCTCCATGCGCATTCTCGCCCTCTTGCCGCTCCTGCTGCTCCCCGCCACCGTGTCCGCCGACGGTCCGGCTCAGGTCGATGGAGTCCCCGGCGCCGTCATCAAGTACCGCCAGGCGGGCTTCAGTGGCATGGCCCGCCACATGAAGTCCCTCGGGCTGGTGGCCAAAGGCAAGGTGAAGATTCCTCAGGCCGACATGGTGGCCCACGCCAAGGGCCTCCAGGCGATGGGTCCCGCCATCCACGGCTGGTTCCCCAAGGGCACCGGCGCCGAGTCGGGCGTCGAGACCGAGGCGCTCCCGGCCATCTGGTCGGATGCCGCGGGCTTCGAAAAGGCCGTGAAGGACTATGAAGCCGCCACCACCGAGCTGGTGGCCAAGGCCGAAGCGGGCGATGCAGACGCCTTTGTGGCCGCCTTCAAGGGCGTGGGCAAGACGTGCGGGGGCTGCCACGACACCTTCCGCAAGGACGACGATTGATCTTCTGGGTCTGGCTGGGGGTGGCCTTCGCGGCGCCGGTGGGAGACCCCGCGCGCGGCGAGGTGCTGTCCGCCCTGGGCTCCTGTGGCGCGTGTCACACCGCGGAGGAAGGGCCGGCCTTTGCCGGTGGACACGCCATTGTCACCGATCGCGGCACTTTCTACGGCCCGAACATCACGCCCCATCCGAAGGCGGGGATCGGCGACTGGTCCTACGACGACTTCGTGCGCGCGATGACCGAAGGCCGCGCACCGGATGGCCACACCTACTGGCCGGCCTTTCCCTACCCGTCCTACGGAAAGCTCCGTGAGCAGGAGCTCGCCGACATCTGGGCCTTCCTGCAGACCGTGCCCCCCAGCGACCGGCCGAGTCTGCGCCACGACGTCGGCATTCCCCGCTGGCCGGCCGCTGGTTGGTGGCGCCGAAAGTACTTCCAGCCCGGCGTCTTCGTCGACGACCCGTCCCGCTCGGCGTCCGAGAACCTGGGCGCCTACCTTGGGGAGGGCATCGGCCACTGCGGCGAGTGTCACAGTCCCCGGAACAAGCATGGGGCGGTCATTCACGAACAGGCGCTCACCGGCTTTCGAGGCCTTCCCGACAACGCGCCCGACATCACGAGGGGCAAGGAGGGGCTGGCGGAGTGGTCCCACGGCGATGTGGTGGAGTTCCTCGAGTCGGGCATGACCGAGGAGGGCGACTTCGTGGGCGATGAGATGGGGCGCATCGTCCGGGAGGGCACGGCGCGCCTGACCGCCGAGGAGCGGGTGGCCCTGGCCGACTGGTTGCGCACGGTGCCGGCCTCGTCGGGGTCCGACGACGACGACGATGACGACGATGACGACGACGATGACGAGGAGTGGGAGTAGGGCTGCCGGCCGGTCTTCGCTACGGTCTCCCCCTGCCTGGAGTCCGCGATGTCCCTTGTGCGCGTCTGTCCTGCCCATCCGCGCGTCGGCGACCTCTACGCGCTGGCTTCCGACGGCCACATCCTGCTCGCGGTGGGGGGTGCGCCCGACGGCACGGTGCGGGTGGCGTCCAACGCGGGGAGCTGGAGCAGCCGGGCCCAGACCCCGCGTGGGCTGCGCTCGGTCGCCCATGGGCCCTTCGGCTGGGTGGCGGTGGGGGAGTACGGCTGGATCGGGGTGAGCACCGACGACGGCGAGAGCTGGACCGAGGTGCCCCACGCGGCCAGCGGCTGCCTGCACGGCGTGGCGGTGGACGGGCCCCGAGTCTGGATTGTGGGCGAAGGCGGTCAGCTGCTCGGGCTCTCGGCGGACCGGGAGCTGCTGGCCTTCGACACGGGCACCGATGCGCGCCTGGGAGCGGTGCTGGTGGCGGGTGGAGTGCTCTGGATGGCCGGCCACGACGGTGTCCTGCTCAAGCGCGGTGCCGGCTTCCAGCAGGGTGTGAAGCTGTCGGACCAGCCGCTCACGGGGGTTTGTGTCGCACTGGACGGGGCGGTGCTCGTGTCGGGGGACGGTGGGCGCATCTTCCGTTCTCCCGATGGAGAGTCGTGGTCGGACGTGTCTCCGGGTGGGCACGAAGACATCGAGGACGTGGCCGTTCTCAGCGATGGGACCCTGCTCGCGGTGGGGGGACGGTCGACGGTGTGGGTGTCGTCGGACCATGGCTGCACCTGGACAGCCGGCGAGGTGGACGGCCCGCCAACCCACCTGTGGACGGTGCTGGCCCTGGGCGACGGTGCGATTGTGGTGGGGCAGGGTGGTGCGGTCTTCGTGTGGGGTGAGCTGTCGGACTGGACCCGGCGCGCCGACCGCTTTGGCGGACCCCGCCCGCTGGATGCGGTCTTCGCCGGTGGACCCGACGGCTTCGTGGCGGACCGCCTGCGGGCCTACGTGCGTCACTTCCAGCCCGAGCTGCCCGAGGATGCGGGACCCCTGCCGGAGCTGGAGGCGCCCGACCTGTCCCCTGCGCAGACCGACGGCGATGCGTGGAAGTCCACCGCAGTGCCGCTGGTGAAGGCGCTCTGGCGGGGCAGCACCGCCGACCATGCGGAGCTGTGGGGACTCGCGCCGCCGCCGGAGCTGGTCGCCTTCGAGCGGGCCACCCACGACGCCGCCCGCTGGTCGACCTTCGTGGAGCTGCGCCTCAGCCACAGCCTGATGGCCGTGCCGCCCGAGGGGGTCAACGTCTTCGAGCAGATGGTGCTGACCGACCAGCTCAACTACCTCGGCACCGCTCTGCCCGACACGTTTTCGGGCCTTGTGTGCTTCGGCAGCCTGGGCGACGGCGACACCTGGCACTTCCCGGTGGACCACACCTTCCAGTCGCGCGTGGTGGAGCACTGGGGCCACGACGAGGCGGCCTTCAGCTCTCCCGTCGCCGACAGCCTCGACGCCCTGGTCTACTTGTGCGCCTTGATGCACGCGGACGATGAAGACGCCCTGTCACCGGAGGTCCGTGACGCGGCCTTCGCGGCATTGCGCGGGCGGGTGGCGCCCAGCTGGCACTTCTCCATCGAAGACCGAGACCCGGACTTCGAGCCCTACGAGCACCCCGGCAACCAGCAGTACACGCGCTTCTTCGACGCCCGGGCCGCGTGGATCGTCTACCTGCTGCGCCAGGACGGCGTGGTGGAGCTGTCCGACCTGCCCGAGCACTTCCATGTGTCCCTCAACCCCGCCCTCACGCCCGAGCAGGTCGAGGGCCGGCTGGAGGGGGCCGCAAAGTGGGTGGCCACGGCGCTGTACACGATGTGGCGGGCCTTTCTGTTCGATGAGCCCTGGCTGGAGGACGCCCTGGTGCTGGGCCGCAAGCACCCGGGCCGCATCGCCCGGGACTGTGCCGCCCTCATCGACGAGCTGCGAGCGGGCCGCAAGGAGCTCGGCCGCATCGACGACTTTCCGCGCCTGCTGGAGCGCTTCCGGGCGCTGGAGCTCGACCCCCGCCTGGCCGAGGACAAGGCCGCTCGGGAGGCTGCGGAGGCGAGGCGTCGGGAGGAACGGCGGGCTGCGGTCGTGCGGGAGCTGGAGGACCGGGGCTGGGACGAGGCCTTCTTGTGGACCTGTCCGCTCGCCGAGCTCGGACACACCTTGCTGCAGAGGATGTGGGACGAGCCGGAGCTGGCGGGCTTGAGGTACCTGCGCGACCAGGCGTACAGCCGACACAACCAGATCTACCGAGACGAGGAGCGCGACGCCTGCCAGTGGACCGCTGACCGTGCGAATGGTGTGCTGCAGGCCATCTTGGTGGGAGTGGCCCTCGCGGAGGCCGAGAAGGGCAGCCTCGCGCGTGGCCACGCCTGGGACTGTGCGGACGCCTTGGCGGCGTCGGGTCGCCTCGACCCGCGGGCCCTCCCGGTGCTGCGAGAGCTGGTGCCAGACGGTCTCCCCGACGACGGCCTGCCATGGCTGGCGAAGCGGGCGATGCAGGTGCTGGCCGCGGTGGGCGACCGCACGGTGGGCGCCCGGGTGGCGGGACTTCTGGGCCAGATGCCGACGGATGGCGGCTTCGATGTGGTGCTGAAGTGGGGGGATGCCTCGAAGGAGGTGGCCGCCGTGCTGGGCAAGGTGGGGGCGCCGGAACATGCCGACGTGCTGCTGCCCTTCGCACTCACGCCCAGCATCCGACTCGACAAGACCCGGGTGGCTGCCCTCGGTGCCCTGGCTGCCATCGCCCCCGAGCGCATCACGGCGGAGGTGGTCACCCACAACGTGCGCCGGGCCGCGCTCAACAACTCGTCGGACGAAAACAGTGGCACTCTGCTGGCCTTGGCCCAGATGGCGGTGCACCTGCCCGAGGATGCACGGGCCGGACTGCTGGAGGTGGTCGCGGAGAATGTCCCGAAGGCGAACAGCTACGAGGAGGTGCAGGCGGCCCGGGCTCTGCTCGTCCACCGGCTGGGCGGGGATGCGCCAGACCTGCTGGAGCGGGTGCACCTCTGCTTCACCCAGCCGGGCTGGAAGGAGGAATACACCGTGCGCCGGCGTCGCTTCGCTCTGCAGCTGTCCGAGCTGGTGGACGGCTGCGACCTGACCCTCGCCGCCGACTTCTTCAAGCACCACGACCCCGACCTCACCCGCGAGACCCTGGCCCGCTGTCCCGAGCTGGAGGCGCCCAGGTCGCTCACCTGGTTCGACACCGCAGAGCTGGACCTTGCCGCGCTCCGGCAGGCGGCCTCCCTCAGCCACCACGCCGTCCGCCGGCTCTCGGGACACGGGGAGCCCGCTCGGAACACCCTGGAGACGGTGCTCTCGGACCTGCTCGACCGCGTCCCCGAGGGGGTGGGCGCCGACCTGCTCGACCGAGACCGTCGACTGATGCGGGAGACCGTGCGGGGCCTCCGGGCGATGCCCCATGCAGGCTCGACCGCGGCCCTCTGGAACCGCGCTCTGCATCACCCCTGCCGCTCTGCAAAGGCCCCCTTTCTGCGCGCCCCCCCCGACTGGCCCGAGCTCGCCGAGGGCATGCGCCAGGTCCTGGCCGAGAAGTGGGGCTGGCAGGAATCCACCGCCCGCAGCTGGCTCGACTCCCAGCTTTGTTGAGCACGGCGTCAGGTAGCGAGCGTTGCACTTGCAGCCCGTCCAGCCCCTTTTGTTGAGCACGAGCACGGCGTCAGGTGTCTGCGGTTGCACAACCGGCGTCTTCGAGCGGTACGCGGTGGAAGGAGGGGCTGTACGGATTGCCTGCAGGGCGGTGAGAAAGCCCTGTAGGTGGCTATTTTTGTCGTGGCCTGCTTGTGTGGCAGAGGGGAGGTGCAACGCGCGGCTCCTGACGCCGCGCTCAACGAGGCTCGCTCGCGGGGGGCAAGTGCAACGCGCGGCTCCTGACGCCGTGCTCAACAAACCGGTCGTGCTGGCTGGCGTGTGTACGACACTTGTGAGAGCCTGCGGTCGACTACGCCATGGAGCTGTGGATGCTGCCGCGACGCGTCGCCCGCGCCTTCCCGTTTGTTGCGCTCGCCTGCGCCACGCCGCCGTCCGACTCCGCCACGGATGTGGGAGCCACCTCTGTGGGAGCCGAGGCCTCAGAGACCGTCGCCCGACGCCAGTTCAGGCGCACGTCTGGGGACCGGCTGTCTGCCGAGGTGCCCGGCGTGCTTCGGGCCGAGCTGTCTGCCGAGGGGATGCGGCTTCGCACGGGTGCCGACGAGCTGGTCCTGGTCACCCGTGCGCTCAATGGCCTCGTGCTCGACGATGTGGTCCCCACCCTCGGCCACTGTGCGCCAACCAGCGAGGTCTACGCCAGCACCTGTGCGCCGGCAGCCGAGAAGCGACACCCCGCCATGACGGAGTGGTGGACCAGTGCAGCCGACGGCGTCCACCAGGGCTGGACCATCCACCGCCGGCTCGAGTCGACGGGGCTTCGTATCGAGATGGACGTTCTGGAAGGCGCTCTGGTTGAGGTGGAGGAGGACGGTCAGCGGGCCTGGTGGGCGGGCTCCACCGGGGTGTTGTGGCGCTACGAAGGGCTGGTCGCGTGGGACGCCGAAGGCCAGACCCTGCCGGCGACGATGGTGGCCTGCGACGCCCACCTCTGCATCGATGTGGACGCCAGTGCAGCGGTCTTTCCGGTCACCATCGACCCTTCGGCCACACCGGCTTTCACCGCGGAGACTGTGGTGGAGAGCCCGACCTCCGCCAGCCGAATCGAGCGGTTCGCCACCGCGCTCGACTCGGCCGGCGACGTGAACGGCGATGGCTACGACGACCTGGTCATCGGCGAGCCCGACACGGTCACCAACACCGGCGAGTACGGCAAGGCCTTCGTGTACTACGGAAGCGCGACGGGTGCGTCGAGCGGCGACCATGACCGCATCGAGCCGGATTCGTCCGCCTCCTATCTGTACCTCGGCGCCTCGGTGGCGGGAGCGGGAGACGTGGATGGCGACGGCTACGACGACGTGGTGGTGAGCTCCTACGGAGAAGACTCCTACAAGGGCGCATTCTATGCCTTCTATGGGACCAGCACCGGCATCCAGACCTCCCACGGGGCCCGGCTGACCGCGTCGACCCGCACGTCCTACGACTACCTCGGAGATGCCCTCGGAGGTGGGGGCGACATCAACGGCGACGGCTATGCCGATGTGATGGTCGGGGCCTATGGTGACGACGACATGGGCAGCCTGGCCGGCGCCGCCTACATCTTCTACGGCTCGGCGACCGGCCTGGTCCGTGCCAACCAGGACAAGCTCACCGCCTCGGATGGTTCCGCCAACCACTGGTTCGGCTCATCGGTGGCGGTGGTGGGAGACCTCGATGGGGATGGCTACGGCGAGGCTGCAGTGGGTGCCGAGCGGTCCGGTTCCGCGAGGAAGGGATCCGTCTACGTCTACTACGGCAGCGCATCGGGCATCGACACCAGCACGGAGCTCAGGCTCCGGGGCGTGGCCCACTACGACGAGCACGGCAGTTCGGTCGCGGGGGCTGGAGATGTCGACAACGATGGCTACGACGACATGATCGTGGGCGCGAGGTATGCGAAGGTAGGCGGGTACGACACCGGCGAGGCCTACGTCTACTACGGAAGTGCCACCGGTGTGGTCAGCAGCAACCGGACCAACCTCTCCGCCACTGCCGGTGCAAGCCAGGACGCCTTCGGTGGCTCTGTCGATGGGGCTGGAGACATCGATGGCGACGGCTACGACGATGTGGTCATCGGGGCCGAGCGCGCCAACACCGCGAAGGGGCTGGTCTACGTCTTCTTTGGCAGTGCGTCGGGCATCGACCTGTCCACCGAGTCGGTGGTCAAGGCGGCCTCGCGCTCGAACTACGACTACTTCGGGTGTGCGGTGGCCGGCCGTGCAGACGTCGATGCCGACGGCCATCCCGATCTGCTGGTGGGTGCGGACGGGGTGGACAAGGGCTCCGAGTCGGATGCAGGCCAGGCCTATGTCATCCACGGGGGCTGCCGCGATGACGACGGGGACGGCTGGTGCGTGCCCGACGACTGCGACGACACCGACGCCACCATCAATCCCGATGCCGCCTCCGAGGGGGTGGGCGACGGGGTGGACGAGGACTGCGACGGCACCGAGATCTGCTACGCCGATGCCGATGACGACGGCTACATCGACGGGACCACCACGGTGACCTCGACGGACACCGACTGCGACGACAGTGGTGAGGGCCTCGCCACCGATCCCACGGGGGAATGTGATGACACCGACGCGACGGTGAATCCCGGTGCCTCCGAAGGTGTCGGCGACGAGCTGGACCAGGACTGCGATGGCACCGAGGTCTGCTACGTCGACGCGGACGGCGACGGCTACACAGATGGGTCCACCACCGTCACCTCCTCCGACACCGACTGCACAGACGCCGGTGAAGGCCTCGCGTCGGACCCCACCGGTGAGTGCGACGATGCCGACGCCACCATCCACCCCACCGCCTCGGAGGGGGTTGGCGACGAGGTCGACCAGGACTGCGACGGCACCGAGATCTGCTACGCCGACGCCGATGACGACGGCCACACGGATGGGGCCACGACCCTGTCGTCTCCGGACACCGACTGCACCGACCCCGGTGAAGGCCTGGCCAGCGACCCCGTCGGAGACTGCGACGACACCGACGCCACCGTGAACCCCTCGGCTGTGGAGGGCGTGGGCGACGAGCTCGACCAGGACTGCGATGGTCAGGAGGCGTGCTTCGCCGACGCCGATGACGACGGCTACACGGATGGGTCCACCACCGTCTCCTCGACCGACGCCGACTGCGCAGATCCGGGCGAAGGCCTCGCCACCGATCCCACTGGAGAGTGCGACGACACCGACGCCACCGTGCATCCCGGCGCAACCGACCTGCCCGACGATGGCATCGACCAGGACTGCGATGGCGTGGACACCACCGTTCCCGAGGTGGATCAGAACACCGGCGAAGGCGGCGGAGACAAGGGTGGCTGTGCGGCAGCCTCCTCTCCAGCTCACCTCGGCCTGGCCCTGTTCGCGGCCGTGGGGCTGGTCCGACGCCGACAGCGGGGCCACCAGGCGTCGGTATCGGCCGGTTGACGGACACGCGTTGCCCGGCGCCCGGCACCTGGTTCACCGCCGGCGCTTGTCCTCCCAGCGCGTGAGCTGCTGGTCCGCCTTGATGGCGTCGGAGCGGAAGAAGCCGCTCACCTTGCCCGGCGCGTTGAGCTGCGCACTGCTGAGGAAGCACCGCACTGCCTTCCAGCGCTGGGTGGTGCGGTCCCAGCTGAGGATGTCCTCGCGCACACCTTCGGTGCGGGTGCCCATGCGGCCCTGGGTGCCGTGGACGCGCTGGTCGGGGGTGGAGTGGGCCACCTTCAAGATGACCTCGGTGCCGGTGTCGACGACGTCGTGCACGAGGCCGATGTGCCCGCCGCCCGACATCCGCATCATGTCGCCGGGCCGCACCACGAGCTTGCCCGCCGCGTCCACCGGACGGGCCACCGATGCCTTGCCGCGTCCGCGGGCGACCGTCCCCTCCACCTGGTCTCCCATCTGCTTTGTGAGTCCGCCCACTCCAGTGCGCACCTTGGAGCCCCGCACCGCACCGATGCCCTCGAGCATCTGCTGCACGTAGCCGGCACAGTCGGTGCCGTAGCCGGCGACCTGGGCGTACACGAGCACCTGCCATGCGGCCAGCTCCGCGCCACTCACCCCCTCCGGTGCCACGGCGGCCAGCTTGCGTCGGAAGGTGCGGGCTTCCGCCTTGGGCAGCGACTCCCACGGACGGGTCTGCAGCAGGCCCTGGAGCACCGCCTGGTTGTCGTCGGCCGAGCCCTTGCCCACGCGCATGCGCTGCCGCTCGCCCCCCTCCACCCCCGCCGAACGCAGGGCCTTGTCTCCCTTCTTGCGGGCCACGCCGGTCTTTCTGCCGGGCCAGATGCCGCGGTTGTAGTTGACCATGTAGGGCACGGGCACGGTCTGGCCGTTGCCGAGGTCGACCTCGGAGAAGTCGGCGTGGGCCGCGTCGATGCGGGACAAGGTGTCGAGCTCGGCGCGGGCGGCATCGGCCTCGGGACCCTGTCCGTCGGCCTTCTCGGCGAGGCTTGCCCGGTGCTCGGCGATGCGGGCCTCATAGCGCTCGGCGTCGGCCTGTCCCCGCTCGGTGCCGTCCTTCGGGATGAAGTCGCGCGCGTTGGGAGAGGCGACCTCCTCCTCGGACTCGGTCTCGGTGAGCTGGCCGGCCACTGCAAGTCCCCAGAAGCCCGTCAAGCTGGTCAACAAGGCCGACGTGTCCCCCCGCTCCTGCTCGACCTCGGTGTCGCAGGTCTGCAGAGGCTCGGGTCCGCACACCTGGGTGGCGCCGTCCACCGCTTGTCCCCAGGTGAGCATCTGTTCACCGAGAAAGGCGTTGCTGACGTCGCTTTGGAGGCTTGTCCGCTCCGGTTCGCAGATGTCGACGGCACGGCTCGGGCGTTGGTAGCACTGCATGGGGCCTCGCTGGATGATTGTCCAACGCGGGCCGACCAACGACTCCCTCACCCATTCTGCAGAGACGCCTCAGATGTCCTCGCAGCGCTCCAGCTCCTCGTTGCAGGTCTGGCCCTCGGGGCACTCCTCGTCGGTGCGACAAGGGGTGTAGCCTTGGATATCGACGTGGGGATGGCGCGTGGAGCTGGTGATGAACTCCATGCAGCCGCCGGAGCCGATGTCGGCGTGGTCGATGGTGCGTCGGCTCAGAGCACCGGCGGGAAAGCCCGTGAGGCCGGCATCGATGAGCTCGTCGAGGGTGTCGGAGGCGACCACACCGCTGCCGGTGTCGGGGAACACACACTCCAGCGAGGCGGGGGTGGCCCCGTGCTGGTCGATGCGCAGCACCAGCACGACCTCGGTGGTGGCGCCTGCACTGGGGGAGTTCCAGCTCACCGAGAAGTCCTGGCCGGGCACCAGCTCCCACTCGGTCTCCCCGAGGGCCATTTCGTCGGGCGCGATGCCATGCATGGTGGCGGGCTCGTAGGCACCGCCGCTGCTGGACAACGAGATGGGGTCGCCGGGGGTCCAGGGCGGGTTGGACAGCGAGGTGTCGAAGTAGGTGTTGCCCGGCTCCACAGGCGACATGGACACGGCCGACGACAAGCCCTGAATGGTGACCGTGCCGACGTCCTGGCTCTCGGGGTAGGGGACGCAGGTGCCGGAGAGGTCGCAGGTCTGGCCCGGGTCGCAGGCGGGGTCGCAGAAGGGGTTCTCGCGCCGCCAGATGGTGCAGTCGCCGGCGCTGATGACCTCGGTGAGAACATCTGTGGGCACGACGCCTTCGAGCACCTTGCCGTCGACGACCGCGTAGTCCTCGCTCGCATCGACCGAAAAGCCGCCCCAGCGCACCTCCTGGGCGCAGCCGCCGTCGACCGAGACCTCGCCCGGGTCGATGGTGCCGCCGTCGTCGCCGCCGTCGTCGCCGGTGCCTTCGGAGGAGTCTTCGCCCTTGTCGGTGCCGCCGCATGAGAGGAGGACCGACAGGGCCCCCAGCCAGATTTTCCGCATCAGGAGTCTCTTCCGTTGGGTTCAGTCGGCCTGCCAGCCGGGGTAGGGGCGGGCCTGCTTGACCTCGAGGCGGCCATCCTCGGTGATCTTGAACTCGGTGTCCATCGCGTAGAAGCCGCCGCTGGTGCCGTAGACGGGCAGAAAGTGGGCGTGGATGGCCGACAGCGCGGTGCCCAGCTCGTAGAGCTCTGCGCTGGACATCACGGTCTCGCCTTCGGGCACGAGGTTGGAGCTGCGAATGTAGACCGCCGGCTGGCCGGGCGCGTCGTAGTAGTAGAGGATCTGGTCGGTGGTGACGCCCGGATCAGGCAACACGACCGACTCCTCGCCCACCTGCACGTTGATGTAGAAGGCGGGCTCGAGGCCGGAGGTGTCGAAGATGTTGGCCGTGATGGCCACGCCGTTGGCTTGCTCGTTGTCGTAGGTGGGGTTGACCTGAAGGGCCATGCCCACGTCGGTGTGGGAGATTCCCCAGTACTCGCGCTCCTCCCAGGCCCGCGGTCCCCAGACCGATGCCCACACGGTCTTGATGGCGTCGGCGATGTCGTCGCCGTTGTCGTCCCAGTGGCCGGACTTGCTGTTGTAGAGGCCGGCGCCCGAGAAGCTGCCGAGGTCTTCGGCGTTGGTGGAGGAGCGGAAGCGCATCTTGATGCGGTCGAAGTCGGCGTCGATCTTGTCCATCACGAGCGCCAGGAAGACGGGGTCGATCTCGGCGTCTTCAACCTGCTGCATGAGGTCGTCGAGCATGTCGGCCCGTGTGCTCGGGTCGACCCAGGCGGGGTCCTCGGTCATGGCCTGGTAGACGTCCCACAGGCCGTGGGTCTGCATGTGTTGGTCGTACCAATACAAGGGGATGCCAAAGCACTTCGGCATGGGCACGTCTTCGCCGATCATCGTCATGGCGCCCATGTGGGTCATCTTGCCGCCGAATGCGGGCACGCGGGCGTCGATGGCGTCGCCGAGGGACAGCTCGGGATCGAGCAGGGCGTGGCAGTCGATGAGCTCGGTGACCGAGGTGTCCATGGGACGCACCGTGAGCGGCTCGGGACGGTTGGCCTCCCACCAGGCATCGGCTTCGGCCTCGGTGACCTCTCGAATCGACCAGTCGAGGGCATCGACGGTGAGCTCCACCCACTTGCCTTCGAGGGCCCGCAGGGTGCTGTCCTCGTAGGCGCCGCGCAGGGCCATGTTGGGTGTGCCGCGGTTCTGGGCCAACACATTGATGTGGGCGAGGGGGGTCTGGAACTCGCCGGTGATGGTGCCCGCAACCACGGAGATGTCGTTGGGAATCTCGTCGAGAACGACGATCTCACGGTAGTTGACGTAGTCTTCCACCTCCTCGGAGGTGCGGAAGGTGAGCTGTCCCATCGAGGTGCCGAGGTTGAGCGGCTGGTAGGTGATGCCGGCGAACAGCTCGTCGGTGGTGATGATGGGCACGTCTTCGGGCAGGTTCTTCGCGACCTCTTCGATGGCCGAGGAGGTGGGGTGGAACAGCAGCTCGTCGCCGAAGTAGGCGGCGGCCTGGATGCGCCGGAAGGCGTCGGCGATCATGTCGGCGTCGGCGGTGTCGTAGGGGGCCAGCTCGTAGACGTAGACCCCGGGCTCGGCGTACCAGGTGACCGCGCCCAACAGGAAGCGGCGGTCTGGTGAGTAGTACTCGGTGGTGTTGAAGCTGCCGAGGTCGGGCACGATGGGCAGGCCGTCGCCGCTGAGGAAGACCGACGCATACTCGTAGTGGATGGGGTACAGCTCGGAGTTGATGAACACCAGCTCGGAGTCGTTGACCCGGTCGACGATGGTCTTGGTGGACTCCGCGCCTGGAATGGAGGCGTCGAGAGGGTCGGAGGCCAGTAGCTCGAAGTCCTCGCGACAGCCGATGGTGTCGCTGCCGTCGGGGGTGCCCACATCGGTGAGCACGCACGCCCACTCATCGCCGTCGGGGGTGGAACTCGCCGAGTCCTCGGTGGACTTGTCGGAGTTGCATGCCGAGGCTGCGAGGGCCAACACAAGAGTCGTCCGCTTCATCATCGCTCCACCCGCTCGCCGTTCCAGGTGCGCACCAGGGAGCCGTCCGGAACACCGACAACCACCTCTTTCACGGAGGTGTTGTCATAGGGTTTCGGCATGTAGATGGCGTCGCGTCGCCAGCCGCCATCCCCCGTCCCCCAGACCACCCCGTGCCCATAGTCGCGTTCTCGTCCTTCGAGAACCCGCTTGGACTCACCATCTGGAGAGATTCGGAACAAGCTTCCCGTGTAGTATTCGGGAATGTAGAGGTTGCCGCAGGCGTCGACCCCGACGCTGTCCTGCCAGCCGCCGGGCGTGTTGGAGAAGACCTCGTACTCGCCGGCGGGGTCGAGGTTCTCGTCGAGCGGCACCCGCAGCACGTCGCCGTTGCCGACGGTAGCTACGAACAGGGCGGTGCTGTCCAGGGAGAAGTTTGCGGCGTGGGCCATCCAGGCGCCGCTTCCCGGGGGGACGAGAATCTCGGTGACTTCGAGTGTCTCGATGTTCAGGCGCACCACGCGGCCATCGACCACATACAGGTGGCCGTCGGGTCCCCAGAACAGGCCGTAGGGGTACGAATAGTCGAACCCGTTGGCCACGAGCTCGGTGCCGCCCGACGGGTAGATCTTGTAGACCGCGCCTTCCCACGAGTGCACGAAGTAGATGTTGCCCTCGTCGTCGCGCACCATCTGCTCGACCGACTGCATGCCCGGCACGAACACATCCGACTCGCCGTCGGAGCTGGCCGCGACGATGGCGCTGCGGGCATCCCAGCCCACGATCCGGTCTTCGTCGTCGAACACCAGGCCGTGGTAGCCGCGGGCCCCCTCCACCTGGCGCACCTCGGTGAAGACCTCGGGCAGGGCGTCGCAGTCGTAGACGATGGGATCGATGTGGTTGTCGTCGTCGTCGTCGTCGCCGGTGTCGCCGGTGTCGCCGGTGTCGTCGGACGGAGTCCAGTCGGGGCCGCCGTCGGTGGGGCCGGTGTCGTCGCCCTTGGTGCCGCCAGGTCCGGAGATGGTGGCCTTGCAGCCGAAGGCGACGGACATGCACAAGAAGAGGAGGTGTCGAGCTTGCATGCGCTGACGCTACCCGCCGTGTTCGGCCGGGCGCAATTGCCTCAGCTCATTGCGCACGAATCGGTGACACACCTGCGGCGAAGTGCGGCTTTCGGGGGACCGGGTCGGTGGTGTCGACGCGGTCTACCGCTGGGGGACTCCGTCGAGCAAGCCGGTCAGCCATCCGTGCAGACGCGCGAAGGACTCATCGCGCAGAATGCTCACTGGCACGTTGTTCAGGTGCTCTCGTGCCGCCCGCTTGCGGCCCTCGCCGAGGGCGACCCCAGCCGCGACCAGTGCCGGTGCCGAGGCCCGCTCCGCCAGCCCCGACGACGCCTCTCCCTTCACGCCTGCGATGGCGCCTTCGAAGGTTGCGAAGCCCGCCGCGCCGGAGTGATGGGAGAGTCGGTCGAGGCGGGTGCGGGCCGACCGCAGGTGGTGCAGCGCCATCTCTGGCCGCCCTTCGATGAACCGGCCGACCCCGCGGGTGCCTTCGGCCATCGCAGCCAGCCTCGGGGCGGCGAGCTCGTGGGCGATGCGGGTGGCGGCCGACAGGGCCTGCTCGGCCTGGGTGGAGTCCCCGTCGAGCCAGTGGACTGTGGCCAGGTTCAGCCGGGCGTAGGCGGCGCCGCGGCTGTGGCCGACTGCCTCGTGCAGCTCCAGCCCATCGGCGAAGTGTCGGGCGGCGAGGCGCCGGTCTCCAATCTCGAGGTTCACGACCCCGAGGTTGACGTGGATGGTGGCCACGCGGCGGTGGCGGCCGAGCCGGGCGAAGGTGGCGAGGCAGTCCTCGAGGATGGCGAGGGCGTCGTGGAGCCGGCCCATCCCGCGAAAGGCCATGGCCCGGTTCACCTGTGCATTGGCGACGCCCACCGGGGAGTTCAGGCTGCGCCAGAGCTCGACGGCCGCCTCACTGCGGGCCACTGCTTCGTGGGGGTCGTTGTGGTGCAGGCGGGCGCAGACACTGGCGCGGTCGGTGGCCCGTGCGAGTGCGCGCTGAGCGCCCGCCTGTCGGAGGAGCTGCATCGCGGCCTGCAGGTCGGCCTCTGCGAGCGCGGGCTCCCCGGCCATCAGGTGCAGGTCGCCCGACTCGAGCAGGGCCTGTCCGCGCAAGCGACCATCGTTGGAGCCCAGGGCGTCGGCCAGCACCCGCTGAGCCTCCTTCAGCTCACCTCGCATGCCCAGCAGTCGGGCCAGCGCAGTGGCCGCCGCCGGATTGTGGCCACTCGACTCGCGCAGGATGCCCAGCACCTCGTCCGCCAGTCCGCGGTCGTTGAGGGGCACCGCCAAGACCAGGGCGAGGTCCTCCGCGCCGGCGGCACCGTGGCGCTGCAGTCCTTGGAGCAGCTCCCGAAGCAGGGCGAGCTCGCAGTCGATCCAGGGCTGTCCGGAGCCGAACTCGGTGTCCCCCGTGTCCCCGGTGCGGGTGAGCGCCCAGGCCAGCACCGCCTCCTCGACCTGCGCCCGTCCCCCCGATGCCCCCTGGTCGAGGCGCTCCCGCCCCATCGCGCGGGCCCCCATCGACATCGAGAAGCGCCGCTGGGCCCCGGCCTCGGCCCGCACCAGGGAGTGGTTGCGGAGCGCATCGAGGTGCCGCACGGCATCGGCTCCCGCCACCGCCTCCGCTGCCGCCCGCCCGAACAGGCCCGGGAAGATGGCGCAGCGGTCGAGCACCCACACCTCATCGGGCGACAACAGCCGCCACGACCACGCCATCACGGAGCGGAGCGAGCGGCCCTCGGTGTGGGGTCCGGCCAACATGGCCAATGGGCGGTCCAGGCCCTGCGTCAGCTCCTCGACGGTGCGCACGCCGGCGCGGGCGGCGAGCAGCTCGATGGACAGTGGGATGCCGTCGAGTCGCTCCACCAGCGCGGTGAGGGCGGGGTCGTCGGGGTCGTGCAGAGAGCCCGCGGCGGCCGAGCGGGCGTTGTAGAGGCGCAGAGCCGCGTCCGGGTCGAGGGCATCGAGCCGGAGGGGCAGCTCCCCGGGGACCCCCAGCAGCGTGCGGGAGGTGACCAGCACGCGGAGGTGGGGCATCGCCTCCAGCCAGTCGTCGAGGAGTGGGACGAGGGCGTCGCGGCAGCCCTCCGCCTCGTCGAGCACCCACCAGCCGTTCCACTTGTCGAGTGCAGCGTTGGCGTCGGCATCGTCGCGGCCAGCTGCGCCTGCGATGGCCCGGTGGACCCCCGGTGCGTCCTGCACCGACGACAGGTCGACCCAGACCGCCTGCGCGGTGCTCCGGGTCCGCAGCAGCTCCAGGGCCAGTCGGGTCTTGCCGATGCCCCCCGGGCCCAGAATGGTCACCAGGTGGGCGCCATCGTCGAGCCAGGTCCCCAGTCGATCGAGCTGTGTGGCGCGACCCACGAAGGTGTCCCGGGGGGGACGGGGGGGTGTGCAGGGGCCCTTGTGTCCGGCGTCGGGTCGGCCAAGCCGCTGCACTTGTCGCAGCGCGAGTCCCCCGCCGTAGACGCCCACGAGGTGGACGGGACGCGCGGGCAGAGTCTCGAGCTTCTTTCGGAGGCGTCGCACGGTGTAGTCCACCGCGCGGCTGCGCACGCCGGGGGCATAGCCCCACACGGAGGTGAGCAGGTCGTCCTTGGAGACCAGCTCGCCGTTCTGGTCGAGGAGGAAGGCCAGGAGGGAGGCCTCGAGCTCAGTGAGCGTGGAGAGCTGGGACCCGTCGAGCGCGGAGACCACCTCGCGATTGGCGAGGTCGACCACTCGGGTACCCAGGCGGATGCGTCGGCTCGGCACGGGCCATCCGGAAAGCTGGGGGCGCCGGTTCTAGCCTTCGGTCCGGCTGGCTGCGAATCCAGCTTGACCTGTGGGCACAACCTGAGGTGTCGTGCCATCTGCGCACATGGACACGCGGTCGGAACCCTGGAAGACCCGTCCACACCGACACACTGAGCTGGGGGCGACGATGCGCGCTGGATTGCTGGAGACCTACACACCCTCGGGGAGCTTCGGGCTCGGCGGTGCCATGATGGCCTTCGGAGTGGCCGTCCCCATCGCCGTTGTGGCGGGCGCGCTCTACGGGGCCCTCGAATGCGTCAATCCGCTGATCTACTTCACGATCATCGGCACCTTCCTGCTCGGCATCGGGCTTGGGGTCGTCGACAACAGGCTCTTGAAGATGGGACAGGTGCGCGCGCCGTGGCTGGCGGCCCTCCTCGCGCTGTGGACCGGCGGCTGGGCGCTCTACGGGGCATGGACAGGCTGGGCCACGGCCTTCATGTACCAGGTCGGTCAGGGCATGGTGGTGTGGGACCCCTTCACGCTGATCGCCCTCGTGATGGCCGTTTTGGAGGAAGGGGCCTGGAGCCTCAAGGAGTTCACCCCCACCGGCGGCATCCTGGCTGCCATCTGGGGCATCGAGGCCCTCATCATCGTGGGCGCCACGGTGGTCACCGGCCGCAGCCAGGCCTCGGAGCCCTACTGCGAGCGCACCGGCATGTGGTTCAGCGACGAGTTCGAGGGACTGGTGCTCGAGGATCTTGCCGACGAGGCCTTGTTCAAGCTGTGTGGCGATGGCGCGCTCACCGAGGTGGCGGGACGTCCGCTCACCGCACTCGATGTGGTGCTCGTGGCCTCCTTGAAGGTGGGACAGGGCCCGCCCGAGACCGGTGCGCTGTCCTTTGAACGGGTCACGGTCACGGTCGATGGCAAGGGGAAGAAGAAGACCACCCGGAAGGATGTCCTCAAACACCTCCTCGTTCGCGGGACCCAGCTCGAGGCCGCCCGGGGGATGCCGGGGGCCCGGGCGCAGGCGAACTCGCCCGTGGGAGGCGAATGAAGGCTGTTCACGGGGGTCGCAGCGAAGTAGGCTGGCCGAATGCGACCCCCCATGCCACACCATCTGTCCGCCCTCCTCCTCGCCACCCTGGGGGCCTGGGCCTGCAACGACACCGTGAAGCTCCAGTCCATCTCGGCTGCCCCCGAGGACTCCGGCGAGCCCGTTGAAGCGGTCGACGACACCGACCCGCCCGACGACACCGACCCGCCCGACGACACCGACACCGACCCCCCCGACGACACGGGCGGTGACACCGGTGAAGAAGAGGAGGAGGAGCCGCCTCCGCCACCGCCGCCGCCCGAGCTGGTGCGCTTCGTGGCCCTGGGCGACGGTGGAGAGGGCAACGACGACCAGTACGCCGTGGCTGCGGCCATGAAGGCCGTGTGCGACGCCAAGGACGACGAGCTCGGCGACGGCTGCAGCTTCGCGCTCTACATGGGCGACAACTTCTACGACGACGGTGTCGACGGCGTGGACGACGACCAGTTCCAGGACAAGTTCGAGCTGCCCTACGCCGACATCGACTTCCCCTTCATGGTGGTGCTCGGCAACCACGACTACGGCGTCACCAGCCTGGAGCCGTGGAAGGTGAGCGCCCAGGTGGAGTACACCGACCACTCCACCAAGTGGACCATGCCGGACCGCTACTACGAGTTCATCGAGGAGCACGTCCAGTTCCTCGGCCTCGACACCAACGCCATCATGGTGGAGGCCATCCTCGGCGAGAGCGGCCAGGACACCTGGCTCGACGACGCCATCGCCTTCGAGACCAGCGTGCAGTGGCGCATCGCCTACGGCCACCACCCCTACCTGTCCAACGGCGAGCACGGCAACGCGGGCAACTTCGAGGGCACGAGCTGGCTGCCCATCGTCAACGGCGACTCCATCAAGGACTTCGTCGAGGACCACATGTGCGGCCAGATCGACGTCTACCTCTGCGGCCACGACCACAACCGGCAGTGGATCGGCAACACCTGCGGCACCGAGTTCATCGTGGCCGGAGCCGCCGCGAAGACCACCGACTTCGCCCACCGCGATGGCAACAGCGTGCTGTTCGAAGACGACACCGCCGAGGGGTTCCTCTGGGTGGAGATTCGCGACAACGTGCTCACCGGCGAGTTCTACGACAAGGACGGCACCCTGCAGTTCACCCACACGCTCACCAAGTAGCTGAAAACGGTTTGCAGTTTTGACCGATTCGGGTACACCGTCGGCATGATTCACGTCCGCCCCGCGCTCACCAGCTCCGCTCACAGCCTCTGCTGTGTGTGTTGTTGTGCGTTCGGGGCTGCCTGAGTCGACGACAACCACGTCTGAGACCCCGAGCCGCCCCGACCCACGGGCGGCTCGCTGACTCTGGGCTGTGCGTGTGTCGGGGCATGGAGACCCCGATGACCGCGCTCCCCCCTGTGCACATTCTCTACGAAAACCCCGACTGGCTGCCGCCTCTGTTGGACGGCCTCGCCGCCGAGGGCTTCACCGATGTGCGTCCCATCGCGCTGGTGGACGGACTCGTCGATCCCAACCGGCCTCCCGCAGAAGGGATCTGGCTCAACCGCATCAGTCCGTCCTCCCATACCCGCGGACATGCGGCCACCATCGAGCTGGGCCGAGAGGTGCTGTACTGGCTGGAGGCCCACGGTCGCCGCGTCGTGAACGGTCTCAACGCCTTCGAGCTGGAGGTGAGCAAGTTCCGCCAGGACATGGTGCTGCGCCGTTTCGGCATCCGCACGCCGCGCACCGTGCTGGCCATTGGGCGCCACCGCATCCTGGAGGCCGCGGCGCGCTTCGAGGGTCCGTTCATCACCAAGCACAACCAGGGTGGCAAGGGACTCGGCATCCAGCGCTTCGACCACGCCGACGAGCTGGCCAGCTGGCTCGACGACCCCCGCTTCGATCCCGGCCCCGGCGGAAAGGTGGTGCTGCAGCAGTACATCGCGTCTCCCGAGCCCTTCATCACCCGGGTGGAGCTGGTCGGTGGACGCTTCGTATACGCCATGCGGTCCGACACCAGCGCAGGCTTCGAGCTGTGCCCCTCCGATGCCTGCCAGCTTCCCAAGGCCACGCCCGAGGTGTGTCCGGCCGACGGCTCCGGCAGCAAGTTCAGCCCGTCCCCCCTGTCCCCCGACGACCCCATCATCGCCCGCTACGCCGCACTGTGCCGCGCAGAAGGCATCGACGTCGCGGGCATCGAGTTCATCGAAGACGCCGAGGGCCGGCGCTACACCTACGACATCAACGGCACCACCAACTACAGCGGTGTGTTCGGCCGCCGGATTGGCGTGGACGGGATGCGGGTGCTGGCGCGCTACCTGCGCACCGAGGTGGTGCCCGTGCCCGAGGTGCGTCGGGTGGCCTGAGGCGAGGGGGTGGAGCGGGGCTCACATGCCGGGGAGCTGTCCCCCGAACACGATGCCCTGCTCCACCAGCCCCAGCACCCGGGCGCCGATGCCCATGTGGTTGCCCATCACGAAGGCATAGAGGACGACCGCGGGCAAGATGGCCACCCGGGCTCCCAGGCGGTCTCGAAGCCGGAACAGTCCAACGGCACCGAGGCCCACCAGTGCCACCTTGGAGAGCACGAACACGCCGTAGCCCTGCTCGATGGCGGCGGCCATGAGCGCGTTGCCCTCCTCCACGATGCCCTCGGACACCCACAGAGCGGTGAAGGAGGCGTCGAGCACATTGGCCACCAACAAAAAGCCCAGAGCCTGGCGGAAGGCGGCGGGGGAGGTCCATTCGAAGCGAGCCATGGGGACACCTGACGACGGGGAGGGTGCGGTTTCCTACCCACGCCCGCCTCGAACACCACCCGGTCCGCCGGCAGAAGACAGACCGAGACCTGATCAAGCCTCCCGCACCTCGAGCTGGATGCCGTCGGCGACGTGCCAGGCCCCCTCGGTGCATGCCAGGGCATCGCGCAGGCCGAGCTTGCGGAGCAGAGACAGCGTGACATGCAGGCGGTTCTTGGCGGCATCCCAGCGGATGTGCTCGCCGGGCCAGCCCACCTTCACCAGAGTCTCGGCGTCGCTGGGGCCGTGCTGCTGGGCGAGGTGCCACATCAGGCGGCGGGCGGGTCCGCGCCGGGAGAGGTTCACGCGGTCGCCGCCATCGAAGGAGAAGCCCGCGGGGTCGACGATGAGGCGTGGGCCCCGAGCGGCGTGGAGGACCCGCACCATCTTGTGGTCGAAGAGGTCGCCCGGGAGAGGCTCGGGCACCGGCGCGGCGGGGTCGACCAGAGCGCGGATGAACAGCTCGTCGTGGGGGGTGGTGGGGTAGATCTGGCGCAGAACGGTGGCGAGTCGGGCGGCTTCGGCGAAGTCCCCCATCAGGGAGGCATGCACCAGCTTCGCCTCTGTGAGCTGCGGGCGGGTCACCGGCACCCCTTTCAGCACGAGCTCGGCTTCTCGGAGGGCCTGCCGGGCCCAGGCGGTGTCGCCCGACTCCACTGCGGTGCGGGTCCAGACCACACGGGCATTCCAGCCCAGGCCGGTCTCCGCACCAGCCTCGACGGTGCGGACCAGCTCGATGGGAATGCGCTTGTCCAGGGTGCCTTCGAGGTGGTCCTGCACATGCAGGTGGAGCTGGAAGTGGGCGGTCCACTGGGGGAGGTCGAGCTTGCGGGCGAGGTTCCGACCCCGCTGGAGCAGGTCGCGTGCCCCGTGCCCTCCCTCGGTGTTGTTGGCGAGCTGGGCGGCATTCCGGAGCGCCCTTAGGGCCACGCCGGGGACCACCCGTTCGTCGGGAAGCATCGCGAGCTTGGACCAGGCTTCCCCGGCCTGCCTGTGGCGGGTCTGTTGGCCGCGACAAGCGCCCAGTCGGAGCAGGCAGCGCTGGGCGAGGGGGGACCGGGCGAGCTCGGGAAGCCCCGGAAGGGCGCGTTCGAGCAGGGCTTCGGCCTCGGCGGGGTGACCGCTTCGCATCTGCAGGAGCGCCCGGGCGGCATCGATGCGGGGACGCGTGGACTCGGGCAGAGTGGCGGAGGCCTCGTCGAGCCACTTCGGAATGTCGGGATGGGGGCGAAGGCTGTCTTGTGCCCGGAGCAGCAGCAGCTCTGCTCGGAGGCGCGGTGGCAGCTCGTCCAGGTCGACGAGGCGTGCCAGCAGCTCCGCCCGCTCTCCGGGGTCCACCACACCCAGCGGGGTGTCGGCCAGCAAGGCACAGATGGCCTGGGCCCTCCGCACGCCGGAAGCCCGTTCGAGCAGGGCCTCCAGGTCGCGGCGAGACAGGGGCGGTGTGCCCTTCAGAGAGCCCGACAGCAGGGGACCCTCGACGGCCTCTGCCCAGGCCGCCAGGCACCCGATGACCCACCGGTCCACCTCGCCCCGCGTGCGCATTGGGGACACGAAGGTGCGGGCGGGCTCGGGCATCCGCAGGCCGCAGGGGGTGCGCACGAGCAGCCCGAGGTCCTGGAGGTTGGCCAGGCGGTCGTAGGCGGCCGGGCCCAGCACCCGGGCGGCCACTTCAGCGGCGAAGTCGGCGCGGAACAACGACAACAGGCGCGCTGCGAGGCGGTCGTCCTCTCCGAGAGCCTGCCAGCTCCACCGCATGGCTGCCGACATCGTGCGTCCAGGGGCCGCCCCGCGGGCCAGCAGCTGGGGTCCGAGCCGGCTGCGGAGGCCGTCCACCCCCAACAGCCGGACCCGGTTCGCGGCCAGCTCGAGGGCCAGCGGCACCCCGCCCAGGTCGGCAGCCAGCGCGGACAAGGCGGGGTCGGCAGGATGCCCAGACCGGGCCTGAAGGACGGCCACTGCGTCATCTTGGTGGAGCGGCGGCACAAAGAGCGACACCCATCCCGCCGGTGGACGTACCCGGGATGCCACCGCCACACGCAAGCCGGGCTGTTGCCGACGCCGGGTCTCGAGGCGCTTCCACCAGCTGTCGGGAAGCTCGGGGCGGTCCACCACCAGCAGACCCCCAGGGGGCACCGACGCCTCGGAGAGCTGGTCGATGCCTGCCGAAGCATCGACCCACACCGCCGACTCCCCCGCGCAGGTCCGAAGCAGGGTGGTCTTGCCCATCCCGGGTCCCGCGTGCAGGGCGACCCCGCACCCCTCCTCGCGAAGGGCAGTGGTCAGCCAGTCCACCAGCCGGTCATGTCCGAGCATCCACGGGGTCATGTCCGCACGGTACCGCCCATCGGTCCAACCACGCCAGGGCCCTACGGACATTCGCCGGTGCCGAAGGTCAGCGTGTTGTCCGTCTCGTCGCACTCGTCGATCTGACCGAAGTCGTCGGCGACCCAGGTGAGGTCGGTCACCTCGTTGATGACGAAGGGGCCCACCCACTGGAAGTCCCCGGAAGCCAGCGACAGCACGCTTTCCTGGTAGCGAAGCACCCCGGCGCTGTCGTAGGCCGACACGACGAAGTTGCCCGCGTCGCCGAGCCCGATGTTGGCCACGGCCACCCAGTAGTAGACGCCGGTGGGGCAGTCTTCGCACTTCTCCGCATCGACGATGGCCAGCTGCGGCAGGCTGGGCGCACCGGTGGGCGGAATGCTGGTCGCGGCGCGGAAGCCCTCGGCGGACAGGCCGGGGTTCTGGGTGAGGCTGAGATCGTCCTCTACATAGGCGTTCACGAAGGCATGCTGGTTCCACACGCGGTCGGTGCCGGCCCAGCTCGCGGTCTGGGAGCCGATGACTCGGATGCCCTTCCAGCCCGCCACCCCGATGTCGTCGACGTTGCTCGCCAGCACGATCTCGAGCGAACCGTCGCCGTCGAGGTCGGCCACGCTGGGCGCCTCCATGTGGGTGCCAGAGCGGTGGTCGCTGGTGTCGAGGGAGCTTGTGGAGAACAGCTCCACGTTGTCGTCGACGTCGAAGAGACGAAGCTGGAAGTGGTCGGCGTGAAGCAGCTCCCACACGCCGTCGCCGTCCCAGTCCACCGCGGTGGAGGACAGGTAGCCGGAGCTGTTGTCCTCGATGGTGGCCGAGAAGATCTCGGTGAAGTCGAGGTCGTACACCCGCAGCAGGTTGTTGGTGGACACGGCGATCTCGAGCTCGGGGTCGGTGTCGAAGTTGGCGATGGTGGGGCCGCCCGAGACGTCGCCGTCGACCAGCTCCACATGGGTCTCGGTGCCGTCGGGCAGGGCGATGCGCATGGCCGGGAACCAGTCGGTGTTGATGCTGCCGTTCCACCACGAGTAGGTGGCCACCACTTCGGACACACCATCGAGGTCGAGGTCGGCAGAGCCCGCGAAGCCGTCCCAGGGGTAGTACCAGTTCTCGCCCGTGTCGGAGTCGTAGGGGGTGGTGCTGGTGATGAGCTCCAGGAGCGGGTCGGCGTCGGCCTGTCCGATGGTGCCGGCGTAGACCTTGCTGCCCGGGGAGCCGATGCCACCGGGACTGGCGAACTGGAGGCTGCCCTGGTCGGTGTAGGCGAGGCGGCCCCACACCAGCTCGCCGAGGCCATCGTTGTCCATGTCGGCCATTGCAGCCGGTCCGGTGCTGGCGAGCTCGGGCAGGTCGGAGACGTTGTCGCTGGCCACGACGAACTTCACATCCGGCGTCATGCCCCCGGTGTAGTTGACGCAGGCGACGTGGGCATCGGTGGTGACCACGCAGACCTCGGGGGTGCCGTCGGCATCGAGGTCTCCGAGGGTGACGTTGCCGTGGCCCGACACGGTGTGGACGGTGCCCGTGAGCGGGTCGGTGAGCTCGGCGACCCGGATGAGCTCGGTGGCGGTGCCGTCTCCAGACACCACCAGCAGCTCGCCGGGGGCGTTCCAGTAGGTGCCGTCGGGCACGAAGGCGGTGAAAGCGACGTCGCTGACGCCATCTCCGTCGATGTCGCCGATCATGGGGGTGACGATGACGCCCATGTCGCCGTCCTGCCAGCTCCACAGCACGACGGGGTCGAAGACGGCGTCTGCGGGACAGCTCTCCAGGGCCGGCAGGATGGGGTCGGCCAGCTCGACCTCGCAAGGGGGCGGCTCGGCGGTGTCCTGGGGACAGCCGGTGTCGTCGATGCCGGAGTCGGCGGGACCGGGGGCGGGCGCTGGGGCTTCGTCGCAGGCGGCGAGGAGGGACAACAGCGGGAGGACGAGGGGCACTCGGCGGGTCGGCATCACAGTCTCCTGGGGTGCTCTGGAGCGTGGGGACTTGTGAGCCGAGTGTCAGCTTAGAGAGGCTTAGAGGTGGGATGGCGGGAAGGCGAGCGGGGGTCTGGGTCAGCTGGGGTCGAGGCGGTCGGCGAGTCCGGGGTCGTGGCGGAGGACCTCGGAATAGAATGGGTCGGCGGCCATGCCTCGGGCGACGTCTGGCAGGCGGTCGAGAACCCGGCGAAGGGCCCGCGCGGCGGTGTCCAGATGCCCCTGGTGGACGGCGATGCGGGCTTCTGCAGCCTCCATCTGGACGGGACGGAAGCGACCGAGCGCGCGGTGGAGGGTGCGTGCTCTGTCCAAGGCGTCGGTGGCGACCGGTTTGAACTGCTCGGCTGAGGCGAGGTGCGCCAACACCTGCAGCACGGCGGCCATCTGGGCCTCATGGGGACTCGACGCGGACTCGCGCACCTCGGTCATCTCCTCGGCGATTGCTGTCATTGCGGTGGGGGCGCGGTCGAGATCGGCCTGCCGAAGACGGGCGAGCGCCGACGAGATGGCGCCGAGCGGGGTGTCTTGCGCGAGGACGGCCGACGCCACCACGGCGGGCCACCGGACCCCCACCTGGGCGGCGCGGCGGTCGAAGCGCTCGAACACCAGCCGGTCGGTGACCTGGATGTCGCGGGCGATGACGATGTCCACCAGGGCTTCGTGGGCCCAGGGGCGGTCGGGGGCCAGCGCGATGGCCTGCAGGGCGAGGGGTCCGCCTACGGTGGGCTCCTTTTCGTTGTCGGCGGCAGCCAGAGCCAGCAAGGCGGCGTCGGCTTCCTGCAGATGGTCTTCTGCGGCGAGGCGGTCGGGCAGGCTGGCGAGGTGACCGAGCTCGAGGTCGGCGGCACGCTGCCAGACGGCGTCGGCCAGCTCCGGACCGAAGCGGTTCACCATGGCGTCGTGTTCGGTGCGGAGGAAGGCCAGCACCTCCGGGGCCAGGCCGACGACGGGACCGCCGCCGACGATCTCCTCCAACACCTGGGTGCGCAGGGACTCGGGGAGTCGAAGGGAGCGTTGGAGCAGGTCCCACACCTCGGCCGGTGCGAGGCCCTTGGGGAGCTGAACCCCCCGCATGGCGCCGATGAAGAGGTCGCGGGCCTCGTCCCCTCGGGGCATCGAGGCGGTGTCGAACTCCCGTCGGCCGCGCAGCATGGCCTCCAGGAGCTTGCGCTGGGCGGTCTGGGCGCCGTCGCTGTCGTCCATGGCCGTGTAGGCGCGGACCCGGAGGCGGCCGAGGCGTTCGTGGGCGGTGGCCTTGTCCGCCACCTGATTCAGCGCGTCGAGGGCCTCGGCGGGACGTTGCTGGGCAAGCAGGGTCTCGGCCAGGTCGCAGGCGACGGACACGAGGCCTGGGGCGGCCCGGCAGCCGGCACGAAAGGCGGCCTCCGCCTCGATGAAGCGGCCGGCCTCCATCAAGAAGCGCCCCAGCACGGCGTGTGCTTCGGCATGGCCCGGTCGGTGTTCGGTGAACGCCCTCAGCACCCGCAGAGCCTCTTCGAGCTGGCCCGTGCCGCGCAGGACCTCGGCCTGCTCCTCGGTGGAGAACACCTCGTCGGGGGCGTCTCGCTGGAGGTATTCACGCACCCTTCCGAACTGCCGGGCAGCCGGGTAGCGGTCGGGCCGCTCCACGGCCAGCTCGTCGATGAGCGCCATGGCCGGGTCGTAGTCGATGCGCACCTGTCGGCTGGCGGCGGGCATCAGTTCTCGGGCGGCCTGGAGGGCCTGACGCACCCGCTCATCGTGGCCGGGCGGCACCCGGGAAGCGACGCTGATGTAGCGAAGCGGACCCCGTTCCGACCGGTTGGCGGCCTCCATGCTTCGGTAGGCGCGGGCGGTGCCCTGGAGGCAGTCCTCGTCGGGGTGGAAGACCAGCACCACCTCGTCGGCGAGCTGGTGGGTGGCGAGCCCGCCGAGCTCGGAGAAGCCGGTGCGGGCGTCGACGAGCACGAAGTGGGGCTGGACACCATCGAGCCCGGACAAGGCCTCCTTCAGCTCCGCCATGAAGGGGATGCTGCCGAGCGCGGGGTGGAGCTGGAACCAGTTGAGGCGGCTGAGGTTCTCGGCGTAGTCGGGGGCGGTGGCGCCGGCGGGGAGGATCCAGAGTCCACCGTCGCCTTCGAAGCCCGGACAGGGACGCACATGGTCGGAGATGTCGGGCAGCGCGCCGGTTTCGGCGTAGGTGAGGGCAAGGTCCACCACGCCTGGACCAGGGTCGGCAGGAGAGAAGACGGGTCGGCGCGACAGCGATGGCGCCTCGAGGTCGAGGTCCACTACCACCACGCGCCGACCCCGCCGGGCGAGCTCGTAGGCGACGTTGGTGAGCGCCAAGGTGCGCCCGACGCCGCCCTTGTAGGAATAGAAGGTGACGAACCAGGCCACAGGCTACCGCCGGGGTCGGCGTTCGCGAAGCCGGACCTCGCTGTGCACGTCGGTCCAGATGGACCCCGGTGCAGGCGGGCGGGCTCCGAGGGCCTGACCGACCTTGCGGCCCTTGGGCGTGACGCTGCACAGCTTGCGACGTCCGACCTTGCTTCGAATGACGAGGCCTCCCTGGTCGAGCTTGCGCAGGGCCCTGGATGCGCCGGGCACCAGCTTTCCCACCCCGGCGGCGATCTCGGACACGGTCGCAGCCTCGCCATGGGCCACCATCCACACCAACACATCTGCCGCCTCCGAGTCGGGCGCGACGATGTCGAGCGCGGCGGCGGCGGAAGTCTGCTGAGCGGCGGCCCGCATCACCCCGAGCAGACCATCCCACCGGCCTGCCCACACCTCCAGGTCTCGCCTGGCGGCACCGGTGCTGGCCAGCCGCAGGCCCTTGGAGAGGTCCTTGTGCGCCTCGGGGTCTGCGGATGTGACCAGCACGGTGGCGACCCGACGGCAGAGGTGGGCGTCGAGGGCTTCAAGTGCGGTGGCGTGCGCCTGGTCGTGTGCGTCGAGGCAGTGCTGAACCGACTCGATCACTGAACCATCGTTGAACTTGATTCGGGCTGTCATGGCTCACTCCAGCGTGACGATGACTCTGAGGTCATCCTAACCCTACAACGGTTAATCGTTGGTTCACTATTCGTCTTGAGGAGCGAATTTGACAATCACGCTCTGAACCGGCGTGCCCGCGGGTGTCCGGTGGGTGTTGGTGAGGGGCCAGTCCTGGCTGGCTTTGCGGCGTGGCAGGTAGACGTGGCCGAGCCGGGTCTTGGCCGCCGGGAGCCCCAGCACCGCGGGGAGCCAGGCGGAGTTGACGATGAAGGAGGCTGCGGAGGAGACGTCTCCCCACTCGCGGGCGCGCTGGGGGAAGCGGCTGAACCGAGGGGACATTGTGGGCACGAAGAACACGTTGGTGCCGGTGACCTCCCAGGCGTGGCGCAGCGTGGCACCGATGTAGTCGAGGCAGATGGGCACCGACACACGGCCCAGGGGTGTGTCCAGCAGCGCGAGCCTCCGGGAGGGCACGATGTGCTCGATGCCGCCCTGTTCGTCGATGCCCAGGGCGTCCACCACCTCGGGGGGCATGTGGGCCGCCTCGTTCGGGGTGATGGCGAACCTCTGGTGCTTGTCGTGCACGAGGACGTCCTTGCCGAGGGCATCCAGCACCACGCAGCGGTTTCGACGATGGTGTGTGTCGGAGCAGGTGATGTGGTAGCTGCCGGCGACGATGAGGGCGGGACAGTCGTGGTGGTGGGCCTTGCGAAGCTTGCGCAGGCGGTCGAGCACGCTCGGGGAGACGGTGAGCTCCGGCAGCACCAGGATGTCCACCGAGTCCGCCACGCACCAGGCGAGCAGGCCCTCCAGCTCCTCGGCTGCCTTGTCCTGCTCCTCGGCAGGCTGGTCGATGAAGCAATAGGGCACCGACCCGTCCCGCAGGCGCTCGGTCTTGAAGCCTTCGGCGGCGAACGAGAGTGCAGCGAATGGAGTGGCGAGACCCACGACCAACTCTCCGTCATCGAGCCGTTCCTCCATTCGTGCCCAGAGGTCCCCCCGTGCGCGGCTCCAGCGGGGCATGACCCCATTGCCGGCGGGAACCGGGAAGACTCGCCAATGCAGGCCCAGCTCTGTGCGCAGCGAGGGAGCGAAATAGGTGGGTCCCCGCTCGAGCTGTTCGTCGAGGGGGGTCCTCGATGGGATGGGGGTGGACTCGCCTGGCCACACCTGCCATTGGCTGCCGCCGGGGCCCTCCACCTGGGTGCCGGCGTGGAGCAGCTCCTCCGAGCGGTGGGCGAGAATCCAGTCGATGGCCTTGAGAGAGGCGCATGCCCGGCTGAGCACGTAGGGGTCGTCTCTGCCGCTCCACCGGGTCACCTGGGCCAGGAAGTCCGTCGTGGAGGCACCGCGAAGCGCAGCCTCGAACTCGACCACTCGGTTCGCCTCGCTGGTGGAGGACAAGAGGGCCTCGACCTCCCCGAAGAGTGGGGTGAGGTGGGCCACGAGACCCACCATCAGATCGAGCAGATCAGTGGAAGGGGTCACCAGGCCGGCGAGTCGGATCCCCAACGAAGGTGGCATGCAGAACTCCGGCAGCAACCTACCATGCACCCACCCCGCCGCCGCTGGCTGCCTCCCCTGCGCCGCTACTGGCCCAGCTCGAAGCTGCCGACCGTGTACTTCACCGGCCAGGTGTCCATCCCCGACCAGAACAGCTTGCCCGTGCCCGACCCGCTGTCGACATGCGATGCGATGGCCGACACCGAGGCCAGGGAGGTCGAGTCGTCGAAGGCGCCGCTGTCGTCGAAGGACACGAGCAGGTCGTTGGCGCCGGAGACGACCACGCCGATGTGGGTGTGTCCCGCCGTGGCCGCGACGTCGACGATCGAGTCGCCGTAGCCGCTCACGTCGATGGTTTCGATCGACGCAAGCGTGTCGGCATCGAAGACCTCCACCTCTTCGAGGGCAAGGTCGAGAACGACCACCTCGTCGCTGCTTTCATCGGCGGCCACCCGACCGCACTTGCCGTTGAGTTGGGTCAGCTCGACGCGTTCCCACACGCCCTCGGAGGGCTCCCGGTACAGGTAGGCGGTGGCGCCCGAGCGGGTCTGGTCGACCGTGGTGATGAAGAAGACGTCGTCTGCGCGGTCCATGTCGCAGTACAAGCGCGCGGAGGCCGCGGTGTCACCCGTCAGCGGGATGGGGACCTCGATCTCGGAGTAGCCGCTGAAGGTGGCGTCGTAGCGGATGCGGTAGCCGTTGGCGTGCAGGGTCCACACCGAGTCGGCGTAGGCGCTCTGGGTGGCTGGTGCGAGGGCGGCCACGGCCCAGCTGGTGGTGAAGGAGACCTCGCCGAGCTGGTTGCCGTTGCCTGCATCGAAGGACTTCAGCGACTCCGACCAGGTGCCGAGCGTGCCCTGCTGGTCGACGGCGTAGACGGTGCTGGCGTCGGCGCTGACCGCGAGGGCCGCCGTGTCTGCAATGTTGAGCTTGCCGTAGGGGACGACGGCGTCGTAGGCGTCGAAGGTGCAGGCGGCGGCGGCGAGGGTGGCGAGAGAGAACGCGAACGCAACGCGACGAGACATGAATGGGCTCCTGTGTTGGAGTCGACCGCACGAAGGGAGTCCGTGCCCGTCGACACCAGGCCAACGGGAGCCGCCGCCGACCTCCCTCACAAAAGGGAGGTCACCAGATGTCTCAGGCGTTGGGAATGCGCAGCACCTGCCCCGGATAGATGAGGTCGGGGTCGGCGAGCATGGGCTTGTTGGCCTCGAAGATCTCGGGGTAGCGCTTCCAGGTGCCGTAGTGGGACTTCGAGATCTTCGACAGGGTGTCGCCGCGCTTGACTGTGTAGAAGACGGCGGGGGGCGGCTCGGGGGCTGGGGGAGCGGTCTCGACCGCGGCCTCCTCCACAGGCGGCGGTGCGGGCGCGTCGACGAGCAGGCGGTCCTCCACGCGCTCCACGATGGTGGTGTTTCCGACCTGCAGCACGGCCTTCTCCGCCACCTCACGCGACGGAACCCGGCCTTCGATGGCGGCCACTCCCTCGCGGAAGTCCACGGCGAGCTCCTGGATGGGCAGACCGAGCTTCTCCACCTTTCGCTTGAGCTGGTTGCTCGTGAAGGCGGGGTCGTAGGCGGGCTTGGCGGGGTCGGCCTTGGCGGCCTCCTCGGGCGGGTCGTCCGAGCCGAACAGCTTCTCACCAGCGCCCTTGACGAAGTCGAACAGTCCCATGTCTTGCTCCTGGAGTCGGATGGCCCGCGGAAGATGCGGGGCGGGTCGGACGTGGAGGTAGCGCCCTTCATCAAGGGGGGGGAGGGCAATGAAAGGGTGGGGTCAGGCGGGCGGCGCGTTCGGGTCCTGCAGGCGGTCGGACACGATGCGCGCCAGCGTGTGAACGGCCTCCACGACGTCGTCTCCCCAGGGCACCGAACAGTTCAGGCGAAGAAAGCGCCGGTACCCGCCAGAGGGTGAGAACATCGGTCCTGGCGCCACACTGATGCCTGCGTCCCAGGCCGCTTCGAACACCTCGATGGCGTCCACCCCCTCGGGCAGCTCGATCCAGAGGAACTGTCCTCCGAGCGGACGCGACATGCGGGTGCCGTCGGCGAAGGCCTCCGAGACCACCGCCGACATGCGGGCCACACGGTCTCGGTGTACGCGTCTCATCTTGCGAAGATGACGGTCGTAGCCACCATCTCGCAGGAAGTCGGCGGCGGCCAGCTGGGGAATGGTCGGGCTTCCCAGGGTGGTCACCATCTTCTGGCGGGCCACTGCGTCGAACCAACGTCCCGGCGCGACCCAGCCCACCCGCAGCCCCGGCGACAGGGTCTTGCTCAAGGTCCCGCAGCACAGGACCGTGCCGTCGGTGTCCCAGGCCTTCAGCACCCGGGGCCGCTCTCCCGAAAAGCCGAGCTCTCCATAGGCGTCGTCTTCGATGAGGGGCACATTGTGTTTGCTGCACAGACGCACGAGCCGGGCCTTGCTGTCGTCGGGCACCAGGGCTCCCAGCGGGTTGGTGTAGTTGGCGGACAACACAACGGCGGCGATGCGGTCCTGCCCCAGAGCGCGTTCCACCGCATCGACATCCACTCCCACACCCGCGCGTCCAGGCACCTCCACGGCCCGCAAGCGCAGACTCTTCATGATCTCCAGCAAGCCAAAGTAGGTGGGAGACTCCACCAGCACAGCATCGCCGGGTTCGGTCACCACGCGCAGGCACAGCTCGAGCGCCTCCTGGCAGCCGTTTGTGATGACCAGCTCGTCGGCTGCGAGGGTGCAGCCCGCGTCGATGAGGCGTGCGGCCAGCACTCGGCGCAAGATGGGGTGACCGGGGGAGACCGTATAGTCCTGGCTGTCGGCGTGTCGGCGGGCCACCCGGGCGATGGTGCGGTCGAGGGCCTGGATGGGCAACAGGCTCCGGTCGGGCAGACCACAGCCGAGGCGCACGAGGCCTGCGGGTCCGGCTCGCATGGTCACGCGCACCATCAGGTCGTTCTGGTCGATGGGGCGGGGCCGTGTGGGACCCCGTTCCGGGCGGGGTTCGGGCAGGCGCACGCGACTGGGACGCACATAGTGGCCCGACTGGGGGCGCACCTCCAGCAAGCCGCGGTCCTCCAACAATCGGTAGGCTTCCAACACGGTCGAGACACTCACACCCCACTGCTTGTGTAGGCGCCGAACCGACGGAAGGCGCTCGCCGGGACGCAAGGTGCCTTGGTCGACCAGCCCTTGAAGGCGGTCGGCGACACGTTCGTACAGGGGGCCGGTCGCGGGTGCGTTCATGGGTCCTCCGAGCAGTACATCGAGCATGCGTGCCTCCTCGGGGGGCCGACAGGTACAGTTGGGCACTGATTGTACCGGTACAGTTCAGCTTTTCAACTGTACCCCTCACAGTTGTGCATGCCTGTGTCTGTTCGGCCCTGGGATTGGGGAGGACAGTGGAGTCGGCCCCGGTCCAAGCCGCCGGAGGCCAGGAGCACAGACATGGATGTGACGTTGTTCTCGCTGTCTTGGACCTCTCTGCTTGCGGAGCTGGTGGTGTGGGGCTGGGCGCTCGCGAGTGTGGTGTCGGTCGTGGGGTGGAACCTGCTCGCCTGGAGGCGGCTGTGAGGCGCCTCGGCGTGGGCGCCGCGTTGGCCCTGCTCACCGTCTACCTCGCCTGGGGGTCCACCTACCTGGCGATTCGGGTGATGGTGGAGGCCCTGCCGCCCTTCACATTCGCCGGGGTGCGTTCTGTGCTGGCGGGTCTTGTGTTGGTGCTCGGGAGCCGGGCGTTGGGTGCGCGTGGTGCGACTGCGGGCGAGTGGCTTCGGGCGGCCCGGGCTGGACTGCTGCTCAGCTTCGGCGGCCACGCGTTGGTGTGCTTTGCGGAGCAGGAGGTGGCCTCGGGCACCGCCGCCCTGGTGATGGCCAGCATCCCCGGACAGCTTGTGGTGTGGTCCTGGCTGCTGGGCGGGGAGCGTCCATCGCTGCGGGTGGCGACCGGACTTGTGTTGGGTCTCGTCGGGGTGGCTCTCGTGACGGGAACGGCCGCCATCGATGGCTCGCCCCTCCACCTGGCCGCCTTGGTGGTGGCATCGGTGTCCTGGTCGCTCGGCTCGCTCGACCTTGCGGACAACGGGCAGCACTCCTCGGCCACCATGGCGCTGGGCATGGCGGTGGCGGTGGGTGGTGCGGTGTCGTCGGCCGTGGGTCTGGTGGCTGGAGAGACCGCTGGCCTCGTCTGGTCGGCCGTGCCAGTGTCGAGCTGGCTGGCCCTGGCCTACCTCGTGGGGGTGGGGTCGGTGCTGGCAGGTGGGCTCTATGTCTGGTTGCTGCGCCGGGCCCCAGTGGGACTCGTGGGGACATATGCCTTCGTGAACCCGGTAGTGGCAGTGCTTCTCGGTGTGGTCGTCGCAGGGGAGCGCTTCACGGGACAGATGGGCGGTGGCGCTGCGGTGCTGCTGGTCGGGGTGGCGCTGGTGTTGTGGGACAGCCTGCACCTACGCGCTGCAGGGGGTCAGGAGCAGTCCGCCCACCACAGAGGCGGCGTTGAGCCCGACATGGGCAGCCACCGCGGACTCCACGCTGCGGTGTCGGGCCAGCCAGCCGAACACCAGCCCCAGTAGGAAGATCTGGGTGAACTTGAAGCCCAGGTTGTCGGTGTTGGCTGCATGGCCGAGGGTCCACACGGCGGACGACAGCACGATGGCCACCCAGCCCGCTGCCGTCGAGCCGCCCAGCATCCGGGCGAGGCCCCGCTGGAGCACACCTCGGAAGAGCACCTCCTCGAACAGGGCAATCGCCGAGACCCCCGTGACGCCGACCAGCAGCAGCAGGGACCAGTGAAGGTCCTGCATGCCTGGAAGCATCAGGCGCAGGGCCTGGAAGCCTGACCCTTCTCCCACCCCGAGCATGGCGGCGACCCCCATCGACACCGCGGCGGAGAGCACGCCGAAAGCGGCGGCGGGGGCCATCGCGGGGTCGCGCCGGCCCCGGTAGGTCCAGGGAAAGGCGCCAGCCCGGATGGCCTCGGTGTAGGGGAGCACCAGGACCATCCAGACCCACCGCACGAGCAGACCCCCCAGCGCGCCGGCGACCAGTCCGGCCGAGGCGCCGGTCGAGACAGCCGACTTGATGGCGTCGGAACCGTTCAAGGTGGGGGTGAGGTCGAACAAGGCGATGGTGGCCACCACCGACGGCAAGAGACACAGCGCATAGAGACCTGCGAGGCGCCAGCCGCGGCTCTTGTCGACCTCCGCGGCCGGGGTGTGCCGGGCGGCCAGGACAAGGGCCACCAACCAGAGAATTCCCACCACCACCATGTAGAGCCAGCTGAACACAGTCGCCGCGTCAGTCCCTTGCACGCTGCCCCCGTGTCATCGCCTCCTCGGCATCTGAGAGGCGTCGACGCCGCTGACGGTAGCACAGCAGGATGCAGCAGGGCGGCCCAGGCAGCTTCTGACCCCTGTTTGAGCGGGGAAGGGGCTGGCTGCGTCACCGGGGGACGCGGCGGACGTCATCGGGGGACGTCAGTGGCGGTGCTCGGCGGGCAGGAATGCGGAGGGGGTCGTTGAGAATGGTCTGTAGTAGGCAGTTTTCGGGCTTGTGGGGACGGCTGACCAGAGCTGGCACCTCGCTTGCTTTCACCCCGGGCACCAACCAGGAGCCCACAATGACCCGCCGCCTCGCCCTCCTCGCCCTCTCCGCCGTCACCTCCGCCTGCGTCCCCGCCGCCGGTGTGGCCGTGACCGACCTCCAGCCGACCGACCTCGACGCCCTGAGTGCCGACGAGGTGGCTGCCGACCGTGTGGTGGTGTGCATGGAAGACGGCGCCGACGCCAGGCAGGTGGTCGGCTCCGCAGGCCTGCGGGTGCTCCGGGATGATGCCGGCTGTGCGTTGGTGGAGGCGAAGGGCGACGTGCGCGCCACGGTCGGTCTTCTCCGCGACCTGCCGGGTGTGGCCCAGGCCGACCCCGACGTCCTCTACTTCCCCACCCGCATCGACACGCCGGTGGTCGACCCCGGCCTCTCCCTGCAGTGGAACCTCGACGCCATCCACGCCTCGGCGGCCTGGGAGCGCGGGGCGACCGGCCAGGATGTGGTCGTGGCGGTCGTCGACACCGGCTTCGTCTACGGCGGCATCGACGCCCCCACCCTCATCGACGGCTACGACGCTGTCGACAACGACGCAGACCCCTCCGACACCACCTCCGGCTTCAGCCACGGCACCCATGTGGCCGGCACCGTCGCCCAGCGGGCCAACACCGGCGTCGGCTACAGCGGCGTGGCCTACGATGCCGTCGTGATGCCCATTCGCGTGGGCGACGAGACCGGTATGCCCGCCTACGCGATCGGCGCTGGCATCCGCTACGCCGTCGACAACGGGGCCGACGTCATCAACCTCTCCCTCGGGGGCGACTCGCGCTCGCCAGTCATCGAGAGTGCCGTCGCCTACGCGGTCGAAGCGGGCGTCATCGTGGTGGCTGCGTCCGGCAACGACGCCTACGACGACAAGGTGAGCTACCCCGCGGCCTACGACGGCGTCATCGCGGTCGGCGCCACCAACCGGCGCAACCACCAGGCCTCCTACTCCAACGGCGGTGCCGCGCTCGACATCGTCGCCCCGGGTGGCGACTGCTACCTGCCCACGCCGACCCTCCAGATCGTCATCACAGATGTCGACGAAGACGACGCGCCAGAGTGCATCGTGCAGGAGAGCTCCAACCACCGGGGCTTCGCGGGCGGTGTCCTCCGCGATGAGCGCGTCGCCTACGATGGTCCCGACTCGATGGGCTTCGTCTTCGCCCAGGGCACCTCGATGTCCTCGCCCCATGTGGCCGGCGTGGCCGCGCTCCTCATCAGCGCCGGGGCAGATCCCGCTGACGTGCCCGCCCTCCTCATGGACACCGCGCGGGACCTCGGCGACGCCGGCTGGGACTCCGTCTACGGCGCGGGCCTCGTGGATGCGGGTGCGGCCGTCGCAGCCATCGGCTCGGTCCGCTGAGCGAGGTCGACGTCGCCGTCGGGCATGATGGCGCCGTCCCATCGCGCGGAGTCGCCATGTACCGGTTCCTGCTCCTGCTGAGTCTGCTCGGCTGTTCCTCGGGGAACAAGTCCACCGCAGGTCCCGAGCCGGCCGAAGAGGCCGACTCCGCCACGCCCGACAGCGGCACGGAAGACGAAGGCCGCGGTTCATGGACCACCCCGCCCCCGTCCACCCTCCCCGCGCCCGCGCGCCTCGTGGGCTTCGCGGATGTGCACGGGGACCTCGAGGCCACGCTGGAGGTCCTCCGCCTGGCGGGCCTCATCGACGACGATGCGCACTGGGCGGGCGGGGAGACCGTGGTGGTGCAGGTCGGCGACCAGCTCGACCGAGGCGACGACGAGCAGGCCATTCTCGACCTCTTCGAGCAGCTCTCCGCCGAGGCGTGGGAGGCGGGCGGTGGCTTCTACCCCCTGCTCGGAAACCACGAGACCATGAACGTGGAGCTCGACTTCCGCTACGTCACCGACGGGGGCTTCGAGGACTTCGCCGACACGCCCTACGACACCAACGACGCCTTCTACCTCGACTTCCCGAGGGCTCAGCGGGGTCGCGTGGCTGCCTTTCGGCCCGGTGGTCCCTACGCCATGGTGCTGGCGGGCCACAACATCGTGATGCAGGTCGGTGCCACCGTCTTCGTACACGGCGGCATCCTCCCCGACCACGCCGCGGCCGGACTCGACACCATCAACGCCGACGTGCAGGCCTGGATGCGCGGCGAAGGAGAGGAGCCCGACCAGTGGATTGGCAGCGACTCACCGGTGTGGTCGCGCCACTACTCCGACGACGACGTGCCCCCCGAGTGCGACATGCTCACCGAGACCCTCGACCTGCTCGGCGCCGCGCGCATGGTGGTCGGCCACTCGGTGCAGGACGAGGCCAATCCCGCTTGCGATGGCAAGGTGTGGAGACTCGACGTGGGCATGGCGGCCCACTATGGCGGGCGTCCCGCGGCAGTGGAGGTGCTGGGCGACACGGTCAACCTGCTGGAGTAGGCCTGCGTCGCGCCGTCCTCCCGACCGGACTCCCGATTCTGCGACACACTTGCGAATCGGTTGAGACGGAACCATCGAGGGGCATCCCATAGCTTCGCATCGTGCCCAGGAGGCTTGGATGCGAACCGCCCTTCTTTCCGTCTGCGTGCTGCTTTTCGCTTGTGGCGAGGCCGAGGACAAGTCCGACGCTGGAACCATCGTGCTGCCCCCGCCCGCCTGCACCGGCTTCGCCGATACACCGGAGAGCTGGCCCATCGCTGCGCCGCTCATCGCCGACTACTTCATGCTCAGCTCGGATGGCCTGGGACAGTACTGGTCGCTGCTCGACTTCGATGGGGACGGCCTTCCCGACCTCATCCAGCACGCCCACGGCAACCACGACGACGCCGAAGCGATGGGCTCTCACCTCTACGTGTGGCTGAACACGGGCGCCGGCTTCTCGGACCGCATCGACTGGACCCTGCCCTTCGACCACCGGGAGCTGGACGGCCTGCACGCCGCCAATTCGGTCGAGCTGGTGATGGACATCGACGGCGACGGCGACGTGGACCTCGTGCGCGCCCAGGACCCCGAGACCCGCGACGTCTTCGGCGCCGACACCGTGCCGCACTGGAAGGTGTGGAAGGGCGACGGCGCCACGGGCTTTTCTTCGGAGGCGGTGGACTGGGCGCTCCCCGATGTAGGACGCATGGACTCCGTCCACCAACGGGGCTGGTCCACCGTGCGCGACATCGACGGAGATGGCGTGGTGGAGCTGGTTCACACCCGGTCCGAGACCAACCATCCCCACGGGTGGGAAGACGGCCACTCCCACTGGCGCGTGTACCGACTCGACGGCGACGGCTTCTCGCAGACCTACGAGGAGTGGTCCTTGCCCGACTCGCCGGAGGGCTACGGCAACGAGTTCGTCTCGTGGACCGACGACAGCTACTTCACCAGCACCGCCCTCGACGTCACCGGCGATGGCCTGCCCGACCTCGTCAACCCGCGCACCTGGCAGTGGCCCAACGATGTGTGGGGTGCCGACAACGGCAACTACCACTGGAAGGTCTATGAGAACACCGGGACCGGCTTCGCGGCAAACCCCACCAATTGGTCCGTCCCACACGCCGTCTTCGACAACCCGAGCGAGGCCGGCGACCGCCTGTACCCGACCTCGGACACCTTCCGCACGATGGACCTCATGGCGGAGCGTCCGGCCCTTGTGTTGGCTGCCGACCCCGAGACCGGCGACGGCTTCATCGAGGACGGGGGACCGGTCTGGGCTGCCTTTCGCAACACCGGCGTGGGCTTCGAGAACCAGCACACCTCGTGGACCGTGCCCGACACGGTCTTCGACACCTTCTGGCACCTCGACGCCCGGGTGACCGAGGGCTGGGTGACCACCGACATGAACGGCGATGGCTGCCAGGACCTCGTACTCACGGCCGGTCTCGACCTGCTCCGGCCCACCGATGAGGACACCCTGTGGAACTGGTGGGTGTACCTCGGTGAGTGAGCCGGTGGGGGACTACTCGGCGGCGTAGCGGGCGTCGGGACCCGGGAAGGACGAGCCGTCGATGAAGGTGCCGGGGCTGTAGTCGCTGTCGCTGTCGGTGGCGTAGGTGTGGTGCGTGTAGCTGCTGCCCCAGATGTCGGGGTCGAGCACCAGAGAGGCATCGAGAATGGCCTCGGGACCGGTCTCATCGGCGTCGCCATAGGCCAGCTCGGTGATGACGGTGGTGCCGTCTGCCGCGATGATCTGGATGCGCTCGCCGCTGTTCTTGAGCGACAGGCCGTACTGCAGGCCGGGGTCGTCGTTGGCGGCCACCACGAAGGTGACGTGGTCGGCGGACATCGCGCTCGCATCGCCACCGCCGTAGACCACGATGGCCTGGCCCGCCCGCAGGTGGGTGCCTTCGGCGAAGGTGTGGCGGGGGACGAAGGGGAAGTCGTCCTCGATGATGGTGACCCCGGTGAGGTCGACCGTGACGTCGGAGTAGTTGGCCAGCTCGAGGTACTCGTCTTCGGTGCTGTCCAGGCTGCCGTCGCCGTTGGGGTCGCCTTCGACCGTGCCGTCGGCCAGCACCTCGTTGATGACGATGTCGCCGGTGGTGGCGGCGTCGACCGTGACCGTGAAGGTCTCGTCGGCCGAGAAGGACTCGTAGGATGCCGTGAGGAGCACCTCGCCGGCATCGATGGGCTGGAGGTTGCCGTCGATGTAGATGCGGGCGACCTCCTCGTCGGACAGCACCACGCCGGCGTCGGCCGTGACGTCGACCGAGGAGCCATCGGAGAGCTCGGCGGTGACCGTGTAGGTGGCCCACTCGCGGGACGTCAGCTCGGTCATGTCGGCCGTGAGGCTCAGGCCCGTGACGTCGGCGTCGGTGTCGGCGTCGGTGTCGGCGTCGGTGTCTGCATCGGTGTCGGCGTCGGTGTCTGCATCCGTGTCGGCGTCGGTGTCGGCGTCGGTGTCGGCGTCGGCTTCTTCACCGCCACCGTTGCCGTCGCCTTCCTTGCCGTCACACGCGAGTGCGAACAGGCTCACGAAGAGTAGGAATCGTGCGTGCATTGGGTTCTCTCTGAGATGCGGTGGGGTTCAGGGGCAGGAGCCTTCGCCGGGCGAGGAGCCGGTGGTGCAGGCCGAGGCCGCCCAGTTGGTCTCCACGTCGCCCGTGTTGACGTCCTGGCGCTCCATGCTGATGGCGTTGCCGGGGTTGTCGGGCCAGGTGAACGAGTCGACCAGGGAGATGGCGTTGGACTCGTAGATGTAGATGGGGTCGTTGGTGGCCAGGCCCGAGCCGATGGTGCTGTCGTCGGTGGTGAGCACGAGGGCATCCGAGGGGATGGTGCTGTAGTCGCCGGCGTAGTCGGCATCGAGGATGATGGCGTACTCACCGGCACCCAGAGTGGTGTCGAAGGGGTCGGAGAAGCCGAGGATGGTGTCGACCGCGTCGCCGTCCCAGATGACCCAGTAGAGCAGGTCGATGTCGGTGGAGCCGTTGTTGTAGAGCTCCACGAACTCGCCGGTGGACTCGGTGTCGGCGTTGGCCATCACCTCGGTGATGACGATGTCGTAGGAGGACTCGGCGGCGGCACTCGACGCGTTGGTGACGCAGTTGACCAGGCCGGGCGAGTAGCCGGCGGCGCAGGTGCTGGCCTCCCAGTTGTCGGAGCTGTCGAGCAGGCCCCAATACTCCACGCGCTCGATGGAGATGGCGTTGCCGGGGTTGCTGGGGTGCTGGAAGCTGTCGATGATGGTGACGCCATCGGCCTCGTAGAGCACCACCTCGTCGCTCACGGACAGCGAGTTGCCCAGGGTGGTGTCGCCGGTGGTGACCACGATGGCTGCGCTGTCGATGGTGAAGTCGCTGTCGAACTCGGCGTCGACGATGACCGCGTAGCCGCCGGGGGCCAGCAGCGTGGAGCCGCTGTCGTAGGCCTGCAGGGTGTCGGTGTCGTCGCCGTCGGTGAACACGAGGCCGGCGAGGTCGATGGTGTCGTAGCCGGCGTTGTAGAGCTCGATGAACTCGCCGGTGTCCTCGTCGTCTGCGTTGGCCATCACCTCGGTGATGAGGATGGGGTCGCAGATGCCGCTGGCCGCACCGTTGAGGCGTCCGGGGGAGCGGCCGCGGGTGCAGTAGTCGGTGGCGGCGGCCCAGTTGGCGGACGTGTCGCCGAGGGTGTAGTCGATGCGCTCGATGGAGTAGCCGTCGCCCGGGTTGGAGGGCGACGAGAAGCTGTCGATGGTGGTGGTGCCGTCGGTGTCGTAGAGCGTGACGGAGTCGGTGGTGGCCAGGCCGTTGCCGAGGGTGGCGCCGGCCGTCACGAGGATGACGTCGGTGGGCAGCACGTAGTCGTAGGCGTAGCCCGAGTCGATGATGAGGGCGTGCTGGCCGGGGGCCAGGAGGGTGGAGCCGCTGGCGTAGGCCTCGATGGTGTCGGTGCCCGTGCCGTCGGTGAGAACGAGCCCAGCGAGGTCGATCTCGGAGGTGCCGCCGTTGTAGAGCTCGACGTACTCACCGGTGCTCTCGTCGGAGGCGTTGGCCATCACCTCGGTGATGACGAGGTCGGCAGGGTCGCCGCTCTCGGGGAAGCAGTGCTCGGCGCCGGGGGAGCTGCCGTCGGTGCACTGGCTGCCGCGCCAGTTGCCGCCGGTGTCGCCGTTGTCGAGGCTGTACATCTCCATCGACACGCCGTCGCCGGGGTCGGAGGGCGAGCTGAAGGTGGCGATGATGGTGGAGCCGTCGGACTCGTAGAGGGTGACCTCGTCGGAGGTGGTGAGGCCGTTGCCCACGGTGGTGTCGCCCGTGGTGAGCAGGGTGACGCCGCTCGCGATGGTGTAGTCGGAGGCGTAGTCGGGATCGAGGACCACGGCGTACTCGCCGGCGGCGAGGGTGGTTCCGCTGGTGCCGTAGGCCTGCAGGGTGTCGATGTCGTCGCCGTCGGTGAGGATGAGGCCGTTGAGATCGACGGTGCTGCTGCCGGCGTTGTAGATCTCGACGAATTCGCCGGTGGACTCGGTGCTGGCGTTGGCCATGACCTCGGTGATGAGCAGGTCGTAGGAGGTGGCCGCCACCTCGTCCATGCCGATGTCGTAGCCGCTGCCCTGGGGACGGGCCTCGCCGTCGGCGTCGGTGGAGATGCCGTGGGTGCTGCTGCCCGCGTCGATGCAGGGAGAGGTGATGGACAGGCTGTAGTCGCCCTCACCCGGGTCGTTGAACTGGGGGTCGACCGACAGGTCGGTGGTGGCCGCGCTGGCATCGTTGACGTAGTCGGTGGTGTTGCCCCACACGAGGTTGTAGGACGCGGTGCTGCTGCAGGCGTAGCAGTTGAGGCCGTAGTAGTTGCTCACCATGATGTTGTTGGCGACCACCTCGGAGCCGCCGCTCCCGAGGGCCACCGCGCCGGTGAGGTAGGCGCTGCTGCCGCCGAAGCCGTTGCCCACGAAGGTGTTGTGGACGATGCTTCCGCTGGTGCCCGTGTGGCTGCTCACGCCGCCCGCGGGGTTGGAGTAGATGAAGCTGTTGGACAGCGTGAAGTCGGTGGTGGCCTCGGCGCTCACGCCGTACCAGTTGCCGCCGATGGTGGCGGAGTCGACCTGGACGCTGCCTGCGGTGTCGATGTCGATGGCGTAGTTGAAGTAGTACGCCTCGATGTCTTCGATGTTGGCGTCGCCGCCGTCGACGTAGATGCCGGTCTCGGTGTAGGCGGTGCCGGTGGCCACGTAGGTGTAGTCGTAGAGCGTGAAGCCCGACAGAGATGCCCCGGACAGGCCAGTGAAGGTGACCGTGCCCACGATGTAGGTCTCGTCGCTGCCCGCACCGACGACGGCGATGCCGCTCGCCATGTCGATGTCCTCGACGTAGGTGCCCGAGGGGACCGCGACGGTGTCGCCCGAGGTGGCTGCGTCGATGGCATCCTGGATGGTGGTGAAGGTGAGCATGCCCGAGACGGGCATCACGTCGGGGTCGTCCCATTCACCGCCCGGAGGGGGCTCGACGTAGAGGGTGCGGCCGGTGGAGGCCGGGTCGGTTGCGCAGGAGGCCGCGCCGCCGAGAAGCAGCACGGCGGCCCGATGAAGAACGCGTGAAGAGGGCATGTCGTCTCCGTGACATGAGCGCGCGCCACTTCGCGCCCAAAAAGCCCGCGCACATAGCCAGATGGCGCTGGTCCGGCGACGAGATCATGGTGTCAGTGCTCACAAAGGGAGATCTCGCGCAAGTTGCGACACCATTGGTACAGCCGCCGCCCCTCCTTCCGCGCGCTCCCGCCCGGAGCACTGGACCTGGCGCACCGTGGGCGCAGCCCGCCTCACCAGCTCTGCCACAGCTCCGTGATGCCGGTCTTGTCCGTCCCATCGGCCTGTCGAATGCCCGAGCAGGCCCAGTGGTTGAGCAGTCCCCAGTCGCTCGGGTCCATCACCTCATCCCGCACGAGCCAAGGTCCCATCGGCGCGTAGTCGTTGCGGAAAGCGCCCACCAGCATGTCCATCTCGCGCTCTCTGGAGACCTCGACGAGGCGCCGCACCCACCACTCCTGGTTGGCCTCCGAGCCTGGACTGTCCACCCACCAGTGGGTGCCCGAGGTTCCGTCCACGATGTAGGCCCAGGTGCTGCAGCCGCGGGCGGAGGTCTCCGCAAGCGCCATCGGTCCGTCCCACGGCAGGCGGTCGAGCTGGTCCAGTGGGCCGTCGCCGGCAGAGAAGTTCGGGTGGCGGGCCTGGTAGGAGCAGTCCCCCGCCGGCTCGTCCCCCCCCTCCCACAAAGACAGGTCGAGCACCACATCCGGCGGTGAGAGGTCCATCGAGTGGGGGTAGAAGGACAGGGCGAGAATGTCCATCCTGTCGCCATCTGCGAGTTCCAACAGGGGCTCTGTGTGCAGGGGGAAGCAGGCCTCGCCGGAGGTCACCTCGGGTGGGTCGGCCACCGGGTCGTCGCACGCGGTCCAGTTCAGTCCGCCAAAGCAGGCATCGGGGTCGTAGCCGAGCAGCTCCACCAGGGTGAAGGTGGCGAACAGGGCCGGCTCGGGTCCCACCGTGGCCCGCGTGCGGTCGAAGATGTCGTGGTAGAGGGCGACCATGGCTGGCCACTGCGACGGACACAGCGTCTCGTACATGTTCACCTCCACCATCAGGCCGAGGCGCTCCGGAGACAGCTTGGCGTGGAGGTAGCGGATGAACTCGGCGTAGGCGGCGGACAGCTCCACCGGCTCCCCGTCGATGTCGAGGCGGGTGCCCGGACCCAGCTCCATGCAGGCGGAGCCCACAGGCTGGGAGGCGTCGCTGCCGAGCCACAAGGGGGCCGGGCTCGCTCGGTCGCCGTCGAGCATGCTCACTGCGAGGTAGCCGCCGGGCTGCGCGGAGAACCGGGTGGCGAAGGCGTCCACCCAGGCGACGAGGTCGGGGTCGAGTCGGGCGTCGTGGAAGGCCGCGGGGTCGGCGTCCGAGGGGGCGGCGGTGGCCATCACATCCCAGGGGATGGGACGGTCCCAGTGCAGCACCGGTGCCGTGGAGTCGGTGGCGATGTCGGCCAGCCAGCCCGCGACGTCGTCGGTCTCCTCGAGCTGGCCGTGGCAGTCCCCCCGCGCGAGGCAGTCGTCGGTCTCGAGGTTGTGCTCGACCTTGAACTGGAGGAGGCCCTGGATGGGGACGCGGGTGGCGGTGTCGCCGGTGTCGTCGGCGGAGTCCTGTGGACCGGCACTGTCGGAGCCGGGGGACTTGCCGGACGAGCAGCCGAGGAGCAAGGCGAGGACGGCGATGGCGCGCATGAACGACTCCGGGGTGGAGGTTCATCTGACACGCCACGCCTGGTCCCCTGAAAGCCGAATCCACCCCCGGTGACGCAGATCTCGTCGGCGTTGGTTCGCGCGTGGACCGTGGAGCCTATTGAGCCGCTGCACCCATCTATGGGCGAGTCCCCTGCGGGACCGTTCGCTACATGACCGCGGCGGAGAATCCGACGCGGTCATTCCGGACGCCCCACCGGGGCGGACGGCGGCAACATCGCGCAGCGATGATGGCGTGGGGGAGCGCATCTTGATGCGCGGCGCGGGGGCTTGCCCCCGCCAAGAAGAGAATAGATGAGAGGTGCGTTACCTACGCACCGAGCATCTAGCCTTCGGGGCAGCGCGTCTCGACCCAGGTCTGCATCGCCAGCGCCCGCTCGGGAATCCAGGCCCGCACGTAGGCCAGCTCGCCCGGGAAGTCGGTCCAGTTGTCGTAGGCGTCGCGGTCATCGGCCCAGCGCCAGAAGCTGCGGTATTCGTCCCCCCAGCGGGCCTCGTCTCGGAGGGCGGCGTCGCGGATGATGGCTTCGTAGTCGGCGATTCGGGCGAGCTGCCAGGCGGGGTCGAGGGGGCCGCCATCGGCTCGGAGCGCGTGGTAGCGGGCCATCAGAGCGGCACAGGTGGTGGGGTCGTCCTCCACGAGCAGGAAGATGCGGTTGTCTTCGGTGTGGTCACGCAGCGAGTCGGGGTCGCGGCGCTTCGTCTTCCAATTCTGGCCCCAGGAGGCGTTGAAGTCCCACGGCATCACCGAATAGCGGCCGGTCTCCTCCATTCGGTAGATGTAGGCGTTCTTGCCCACGGAGTCTTCGAGGTGGCCGGCCATTCCGATGAGCTGCCAGTCCAGGAAGGACTCCAGCTGCAGCCACTGGTCCGCCTCGGCCGAGAAGTCGCCGCCCTTGGTGGTGCCCGCCCACTCGGTGAGGGCCCGCACGCCGGTCAGGTCGGCCTCGTCGATGCCCTCCTTCTTCTCCCAGCCTGCCGCCAGGTCGGTCTTCGGCTCGCCGTCGGAGTCGTAGAGGTCGTAGTTGGCGTCGTGGTCGATGGCCTTGTACAGGTCGCCTTCACCGCCGAAGTCCATGTGCCGGGCCAGCTCGTCGTCGACCCGGTCCGTGGCCACGTAAAGGCCCTCGTAGACGCCATTTCGGTAGACCACCGCAAAGAAGGTGCGGGGTGCGAGGCGGCGCTCGTCGGTGCGGGCGGCCATCTCGGACCACACGTCGAAGGTGAGCTTCTGGCGCACGTAGGAGTTGTCGTCGAAGGTGCTGGTGAGGACCATGTGGCCGCGGGAGCGTGCGCCCCATTCGTCGACCGAAAGCTCGTCGCTGTCGAAGTCGAGGGTGAAGCTGTTCTTCGGGTAGGCGAGGCTGGTGGCGCCGCGGAGCTTCACCTCTCCGGTGACCTTCTCTCCGCGCACGGTGAAGGTGGCGGGCTGGTCTTCTTCTGTGAGCTCCGCGCCATGGGTGATGTGGACGACCGGCAGTCCCCATTCCTCCTCGTAGTGGAGCGGGTCGGGGGGCACGGCCTCGATGGCGGCGGGGTTGTCGGCCAACCAGACGTCGACCACGGCCGACTCGGTGGTGCCGCCCCCTGCGGGTGTGGCGGTGAGGGTGAGCCGGTGGTGTCCGCCGTCTCGGCCGGTCGTGCGCCACGAGAAGTGGCCTTCGGGATCGAACAGGGCGTCCTCGGCGGCGGGAAGCAGCACGTCGAGGTGGTAGTCGTCGGCGTTCACGCGGCCACCGCACCACACCCGGAAGCTCAGCTCATCGCCTTCCCAGAGGTGGGGGGACAGCAGGTCGTGGTGCAGCTCGCAGGCTGCCACGGGCTCCTGTGGCCGCTCGGGGTCGGGGGCCTCGGCCTCTTCGGGCAGGGGGACCTGCAGGGTGAGGTTGAGCAGAGTGTGGCTGGCCACCGGCACATCGGCCTCGGGAGCACCACACCCCACGAGTATCGACAGCAGCATCGGCCGGTGCACCATGGGCTCCCTTGTTCCGCTTCGGGGGACGGATTCAAGCGTACACAGTTGAAGGCCGAAGGGGGGGGCTGCTCCGGAAAAAGGGGGGGACGGGCTCGTCTTCAGGGTTGGACGCGCTGTACCGGCCGGTTCTGGGCGGCTTGGGCGGCTTGGGAGGCTGGGGCAGGCTCGGGCTGTGTCTGTTCATCCACCTGTCTGCTCTGGAGGACGGCGCGGCCACGATCCGACCCAGGCTCGGCGGCTCGGCGGAGGCGCCACAGTCGCGACAGGGCGAGGCTGGCCGCAATGGCCCACGGCGCGACGATGGCGACGGCCTGGGCGGTGCTCGGGAAGTCGGCCAGGCCAAGGGCGGCGGTGGCGACGGTGAAGACGATGCTGGCCAGGCGGGCATGCCACAACCGGCCCGTCTCGATGCCCGTGGCAGGGGCAGGTGCGTTGGTGGAACGGCCGAGCGCGGCCCTCGCCTGGTCGCGGAGCGCGATGGTGTCCCGCTGCAGCTGATCCCGCAGAGGCGTGAGAACCGCATCGAGGGCGTCGGGGGACAGGTCGGTGGCGACCGTGATGCCGCCGCCCACCCGCAGCAGGGTGCCGGCCGGGTCGCTGTCCACGTCCAGGCGCAGGTCGACCCCGTCCACCCGTCTCCGGCGCGTTCCGAACCACGAGCGTTCCTCCACAACAGCGTCGGTGGGGGTGATCTGAAGCACTGTCCTGCGGTTGGCCCGTCCGGCTGCCGCAAGCAGGCCGTCCGCCATCACCAGCACGGCGACCGACTTGAGGCCGTCCTCCAGCCATGCGAGCTCGCTTGCGAAAGGGGTCAGGGACAGGGCCAGAGCGGCGGCGATGAGCCCGAGTGTGAGCGTGGACAGGCGGGCCATGCGCTCGGCGCCGGAGGGGCCCGTGGTGTGCAGGTCGAGGCGGGCCGACTCGGTGCCAGGCCGCAGTCGAGGGAGTGGGCCGGCGGTAGGCAGGTCGGGCCACAGGTTTCGGACGGTGCCGAGCAGGTAGGCGAGAACAAGCCCATTCGCGGCAAAGGAGGGGACGCCCGCGGGCCAGCCGAGCTCCTGCCGGGCCAGCTCGGCCGGGGTGAGGAGGGCCACCCCGAGTCCCACCACACCAGACGCGGCCATCACGAACAGTCGCACCTGGCGCGCCCGAGTCAAGCGGGAGAAGCCACCCTGGAACAGCTGGCCCGAGCCGGCGATGAGGATGGGAAGGGCGACCAGCAGACCGGTGGTGCCGCTCAGTGCATCGAATGGCGTGACGAGCTCGGTGATGTGGTCGTCGTAGTGGATCAGGCGCGTGACCTTCCCCATGGTGTGCGAGGCGACCTGCACCAGCCCCATCACGGCGAGGGCCGTCCACCCCTGGTCGATGCGGGCGTCCACCCGCGCCGCACCCCAACGTCGGGCCGCCGATCGATACAGCTCGGTCTGTCCCATGGCCCGAAACGGCATGCGAAGGGCGGTGAAGGCACCGATGCCAAGGCCCACCCCGATGCCGAGGCCGTGGAGCTGCAGGCTGGCGGCGAACCAGGCGAGCGGCCACCAGCCCAGCATCCCCGCCAGCAGCAGGGTGAGGCCCTGGAGGGTCCGGTTGCGGCGCTGGTGTGGGCTCCAGTCGACCTTGCGCTCGCTCAACGGCCCACCGCCCGCTCCAGGTGCGGCGCCATGCGGTCCACCACGTCTGCCCAGGTGTGGCCCGTCTCGACGGCCCGCCAGCCGGCTGTGCCGTGGGTGCGAGCGAGCTCGGGCTGGCTCAGGTATCGAATGAGAACATCGCTGAGCGCATCATTGTCGCCTGGTCGCACGCACACCCCCACATCGGGGGTCACGATCTCGGGCATGGCGCAGGTGGTGGCGCCGATGCAAGGCAGTCCGCTTCCCATCGCCTCGTAGAACACATGTCCCCAGGGCTCGAAGCGCGACGGCATCACGAAGACCGTGGCCTCGGCGAACAGGCGTCGCATGCGGTCTCGGTCCTGCACGATGCCGAGCCATTGCACCCCTTCGGGCAGGCGACGGGGAGGACGGAGGATGCCGACGACCTGGAGACAGGCAGCCGGCAGGGCCTTGCGTACCTGGGGCCAGGCCTTCAACAGGTCGGGGCCGCCCTTGCGCTCCCAGTCCTTGCCAACGAAGAGGGCGCGCTGGCGGTCCCAGCGTCGGTGGGCGAGCGTCGGCAGCCTCAGGTTGGCCCCGCCGCCCACCCGCACCACTCGGTCGGGGTCGCAGCCGTAGTCGTCGATGAGGGAGCGCCGCAGCCACTCACTGCGCGGGAAGACGGCCGCTGCACCGCGGTAGACGGCGCCTTCCATGGCCACCCAGGTGTCGCGTCGACGGCCCTTCATCGGGGCCCACCAGGACCAGCCGCGCTCGGACAGGCGGTAGGTGTTGTCGGTGTGCAGCACGTAGGGCCGGTTCTGGATGGGGGGGAGGCCGGGGCCCATCAGGGTGTGAAGCTGCACCACGAGGTCGTATTCGTCGGACCTGCGGGCCAGCTTCTCCCCGGCGATGCGGCTGCGGGCTGCGAACAGGCGGGGGTGGAGGTTGGCGCGGGGACGCCACTTTCGGCGAATGGGGTGGAAGCAGGCCAGCCGGTGGGCCAGCAGGTAGCGGCGGGACACCTCGGGACACACGCTGCCCACCACGGTGAATCGCTCCGCCAGCGCGTGAAAGAGGCCGGCGTTCTTTGCGCCCTTGTCGGCCTGGACGGTGGCGGTGGGGTCCATCGACAGGCCGAGGATGCGGATGCGTGGGGGTCCCATGGAGGGACTGTAGCAGTGTGACGCCGGGCCGGGTGGTACACCGGAGCCATGCTGGAACCCATCGTCCCCCCGCTTGCGTTGCGTCTCCTCGACGGGCTGCACGGTGCCTTGTGGAGTGCCGGCCTGCAGTCCATGCGCCTGCGTCCCGACGACATCCTCCGGGCTGCCCGCAAGCTCACCGGCCTCGACGACCTCGGTGAGCGCGACGACCCTGAAGGCGTGGCCCAGCTCCACGACGGGCTCACCCAGGTGTGCGCCTCCATCGAAGAAGACGCGGACATCACCGTGGGCGGCCGGCTGTTCATGCGCCAGAGGCTGGTGGACTCGGTGGCCACGCGCCTGCGACTGGTGGACTGGGAGGCCCGGCACACCCCTCCTCCGCTGCGCCCACCCATCGTGATCATCGGCCTTCCCAGGAGTGGCACCACCTGGCTGCATCGCTTGATGGCGCTCGGTCCCGAGGCCCGTACCATCGCGTTGTGGGAGTTCGGTCGTCCGGTGGCCCCGCGGCGGCTCGACTACTGGATCACCGTGTTCGCGCTGGCGGTCCTCCGGCGCACCTCGCCGTCCATCGACGCCAAGCACCGCTTCGAGGTCACCTCCCCCGAGGAGGACATGTTGCTGCTCGATGGCAGCGGCGTGAGCCTGTCCTTTCCCGTGTTCGCCCCCTGCAGCGGCTACCTGCAGTGGTATCTCCAACAGGACCAGCGGGTCGCCTACCGCTACTGGGCCCGGCTGTTGCGGGTCTTTCAGGCCCGGTCGCCTGGGCAGCGGCTCGTGTTGAAGGCGCCAGCCCACACACCTTGGGTAGATGCCCTGGTGGAGGCCGTTCCCGAGGCCTTGCTGGTGCAGACCCACCGAGATCCCGTGCCCGTGATGGGTAGCTTCGGCAGCCTCTTGCACACCCTGCGCGGGCAGTTCAGCCGGCGCCGAGACCCCGAGGACATCGGCGCGGAGGGCATCGACCTGCTGAGCCGACTCGTCCACCGCAACCTCGATGTGCGCGCCGAGCGCCCGGAGCTGCGCATCGTGGATGTGCCCTACCGGTCGCTGGTGCAGTCCCCTCTCGCGACCGTGGCCCACATCCACGACGCCCTCGGACTGCCGTTCGACGGCCGGGCCCGCGAGCGGGTGACCACACTGGTGCGCAACCGGCCCCAGCGAAAGTACGGGGCCCACCCCTACTCTCTCGGCGAGATCGGTCTCACCGAGGGGCAGGTGCGGGACAGATTCGCGCGCTACGACGCCTTCTGTGCAGGACTCGCCACCATCGACTCTGCGCCCGACATCGCCTGAGCAGGGCGCTACCGTAGGGCCATGCACCGACTCCTCCCGCTCGCGCTCGCTGCATTCACCGCTGGATGTGGCTGCGGAAACGACGATGTCTGCCGGGTCGACGGCGGTCGCTACTTCGCCATCGAGCCGCCGGGGTGGGATGGCAGGAGCCGACTGCCGGTCATCCTCACGGCCCACGGCTATGGCGGGAATCCCGACGTCATCCTGCAGCGCGACGACATCGGCGGCCCCTACGCAGACGCCGGGGTGTTGTGGCTTGTGCCAGAAGGCGAGGACAACAGCTGGTCGACACCCAACAGCCCGGAGTCCTCCGACCAGCGCACCCGCGACGATGTGGCCTTTCTTGCACGCGTGCTCGACGACGTCGCGAAGCGTTGGCCCATCGACGCCAAGAAGGTCGCTGCATCGGGTTTTTCGCAGGGTGCCAGCATGGCCTCTGAGCTCGCCTGCCAGGACCCCGGCCGCTGGCCCATCGTGATGCCCGTGAGCGGCACATTCTGGGCTCCCGAGCCCGCGACCTGCGACGGCCCCGTGACCGTGCGGCACACCCACGGCACCACCGATGGCACCTGGCCCCTCACCGGCCGCTCTTTCGGCTCGTGGACCCAGGGCGATGTCGCGGAGGGACTCGCTGCCTTCCGGGCCAGCAGCGGGTGTGGGGAGTCCACCTTGATTGTCGATGAAGACGGCGTCACATGCACTGTCTTCGACGACTGCAGCGGCGGCCACGAGGTGCGCCTCTGCCTCCACGATGGCGCCCACCGCTTCCCCAGCGACGAGGCGGCCCGGCAGCTCGACTGGCTGGGCTGGTAGGCCGGGGGTCAGGACTTCCGATATCACATATTCTTCGGACGCCGCCCTGCTGCTGCGTCGCTATGGTGCCGCATGCTCACCGCCCTTCTTCTCGCTGCAGCCCTCCCGACCCACGCCGACACCGTCACCTTTCAGGCGGGAGCAGGGGACTACGGGCACACCGATGACATCACGCTGGCGGCTGTGGGCGCCGAAGCGGCCGATGCCGCCTTCTTGTTCGTCGACACCAGCGATGGAGACCACAGCGGCGCCGAGGTGCGTGCCCTGCTGCGCTTCCCGGACATCGTGGGTCCGGGCGAGGGTCAGATCCGGCAGGGCTCGGAGATCCACTCGGCCTTCCTCACCTTGCAGGTCGACAATGCGGGAGGCGAGCTGGGCATCCACGAGGTGCTGGAGCCCTGGACCCTCGACGACGTGGACTGGTCCCAGCGCACCGCCGACGATGGCTGGACGGCGCAGGGTGTCGACCCGCCCTCCTCGGCACCCAAGGCCCTGTCCTCGCTCGAAGGCACCCGCGTGGGCACAGCCACCTTCAGCGTGCGCATCGCCCTCCGAGAGTGGACCCGAGACCCCAGCCGCAACCACGGCTTTGTCCTCATTGCCCAGTCGAGCGACGGCACCGACATCCACAGCAGTGAAGCCGGCGACCCCGCCCTTCGGCCGCTGCTCACCGTGGACTACACACCGAGCGAGGGGGACACGGGCCTCGTCGAGGACTCTGGCGAGCCCGAAGACACCGATGCGCCCTCGGACACCGGCGAGGGCCTCGGGCTTGGAAACGACCCTGGCAAGGGCAATGACGGCGGGTGTGGGTGCGCTGTGGGTGGGGGGGCGACCGGTGGTTGGTTGCTTGTGTTGGCGGGCCTGGTGGGGCTGCGGCGAGGTGCTACCGCCAGGTGAGCGCGTAGGAGATGTCGTGGCCCACGCGCTCCGAGAAGGTGCGCACCGAGCGAGCCGCCATGGTCTCGCTGATGCCTACGGGCACGAGGGTGGTGAGCCAGCCGGCAAGACTGGTGGACTCGCCTTCCAGCCGTGCCGTTCCTTGCGCGGGCACCACATCCAGGGCGAACCCGCGCTTTCCGGCCCGCTCCAGCAGGTCGAAGAGGTCGCGAAACAGGATGAAGGAGGTGTCGTTGGCGTGGGCCCGCCAGTTGGCCACCGGCAGAAAGTCGACGAGGTGGATGAGCTGGAAGTTGAGGTTCACCCACAGCTGCTCGGCGGTGAGGGTGATGGGCGCATTGTCGATGACGCGCCGCATCTCGATGCCGGTGAGCGCGTCGAGTTGGTTGAGCCGGTCGCGCAGCTCCTCGCGGAGGTCGGCCGAGTACAGCAGCCGCAGCACCGACGGAAACGCCTCGATGTGGGCCCACTCGTCTGGGGTGACCAGAGCTTGCAGCCGTGCCATCTTGTCGGCCGTCATGGCGAAGGTGTTGGTGCCGGTGCCGAGAATGGAGTGCAGCAGCATCACGATGGGCGACTGCTGGGGGTAGTGGCGCGCGCTGTACTCGAAACAGAAGTAGAGGTGGTCGAGGAAGCTGCCGTCGGCGTGTTCCACGTCGAAGTCGCACTCCTCGACCATGAAGTCGAGCAGGCGCTGGTCGATGGGCGGAAGTGTGTGAACAGCCTCGTGTTCGGCATACTCGGCGTCGACCGCCTGCATGGCCCGAGGCCGCCACCGCACCTCCTTGCCCACCCGGGTGCGCATCACGTAGCGCTGGAGGCGGCCCTCCAGAGTCTGGAAGATGGTGCGGTCGAGGTCGAAGCCGACGATGGGCTCGACGTCGACGAGGCCCGCGTGGTCGGTGGCCTGTCCGCGGGCGATGGCGGCCTTGCGCTGGTGCGAGGGAACGGGTCGATGGTGTGCACTCTGCATGGCGGGGACCTCGGGGCTGGGCCCACCGACTATCCGCAGAGACGGTCACGCGATGTCAGCAGACCCTTGGGAAGTGGCGCTTCACCAGCTCCCTGGCCCAGGCTGCAGCGGTGCCGGTGAGCTCGTAGTCGACCATCGCGCCGGCATAGTAGGTGCCGCGGCGCCCCTGCAGGTTGTCCTGAAGCTTGAAGTGGCCTTCCTTGAGGGACTTTCGGCTCACCTGGGGGAAGTAGTCGGGCCAGAACTCCTGGTGGACCACCTCGGTGACGTGCCCGCCCACCTTGGCCACATCGGAGCGAAGGTTCTGGGCCAGCGCCCTTGCGTTGGACTCGTCGCCGAGCTGCCAACCCAGGTAGAGGTCGGAGCCGTCGTGGGGCTGCGAGTAGATCATCAGCCGACCGCGGGTGTCGGGGGTGCTGTGCTGGCCGAAGTAGGCCGTGACGCCCTCGGCGAGGCCCTTCGCGCGGAAGATGGTGGTGACGTAGGCGTTGAACTCCAGGGCCTCGTACAGCTCCCGCTCCTTGGGCCCGGCATCGAGGATGTCGGCCATGCGGGGGTGGGAGACCGTGGTGATGAGTCGGTCGTAGGTGTGGGTCTCGCCGTTTGCGGTGACCTTCACCGCCCACCCGCCGCTCGCCCCCTTGCTGCGCTCGACGGCGGTGACGCGGTGGTTCAGGCGCACGTCGTGGTCCTTGGCCACGGCCTGCCACAGCCTGGCAAAGCCCGGTGAGACCATGTCGACACGGGAGTCCCGGTCGAGCAGCGTTCGGACCAACACAGCGAGCTTCGCGGGGTCGATGAATCGCATGGCATACAGCGCAGGCGTCTCTTCGTAGAAGCCGTAGCCGAGACCGGCCATGATGGGCTTGTAGAGCCAGGCGACCGGGCCCAGCTCGTGCTTGGCGAAGAAGCGGTCGGAGCGCATGAACAGCTCGGGGTCCGCGTCTGCGAAGCCGCCCGGCTTGAAGATCTCCCGGTGCTTCGCGCAATACAGCAGGTACTTCGCGGCTGCAGCGGCGGTCTGCACCGTGGTGTACTTCTTGGCCTGCCAGTCCTCGAACTCGGTGATCTGGCCGCCTTTGTCGAAGTCGTGCACCATCCGGGGACGGGCCGCTCGGACCTCGATGTCGTGGCGTTCGATGAGGTCGAGCACCTCGTCGTCGCTCTCGAAGGTGATGTAGGCGCCCAGCTCGAAGGGAAGGCCGTCGACGTACCTCGTGTGAACCTTGCCTCCGACCCGGTCGTTGGCCTCATAGACGACCACCTGGTCGTAGCCGCGACGCTTGAGTTCTTCCGCTGCCGTGAGCCCGGCGACGCCGGCGCCGATGATTGCGATGCGCATGTCTGACCTCCGCGACGGCACAGTACCGCTCTGCACGCTGTCGCGGCGGACAAACAATGTCCGGAAGGCACCGGCCGGTGGCGGCTACCACTCCCCGCCGGTGAACAGCAGCACGTCGCCCCAGTTCTTGGAGTCGATGTTGTTGCCGGTGCGCCCCACCAGGAGGTCTGCGGTGCCGTCGCCATCGACGTCGGGCGCGACCACGAGCCCTGCACCGAGGTAGCCCGAGGCGCGGTCGCCTACGACCTGTCCGTCGGCGTCATCGGCATCGAGGCTGCCGGTGGCCCCAGACTCGAAGAGCAGCGCCCGGCCCGTGTACTGCGAGGCGGCCGAGGTCGACCAGTTCTGCTCACCCACCACCAGGTCGGCCTTGCCGTCGCCCGTGATGTCGCCGATGTCGAGGGCGTAGCCCATGCCGCCGGTGGTGACGTCGCTGGAGCCCTTCACCAGTGTGTCGGCCGAAGTGTAGGTGGTGCTCCCGCTCAGGCTGGTGCCACCCAGGAAGACGGCCACGCCCCCCTCGGTGCCACTCACCCCCGGGCAGCCGACGGCAAGGTCGTCGTAGCCGTCGTTGTCGTAGTCTCCGATGGCCACCGCCCGGCCGCAGGTGCTGCCGACCTCCTCGCCGCTGACCTGCAAGAGGGCCACGTCGGACACATCTGGCGACCCACTCACGGGCGTCTCGACGGCGTAGACCGTGCCAGCGTAGAACGCGGGGGTGCTGTACAGCTCGGAGCCCGCAATGATCTCGTTGCTGCCGTCGCCGTCGAGGTCGCCGATGTCGAGAGACGAGTAGCCGAGGTAGCCGTTGCCTTCGCCGTAGATGAGCGCGGCATCCCCGGCTTCGAGGGGACTGGTGGCACTGCCCACCTTCCAGATGAGCAGAAGGCCGGCGTAGTCGGTGTCGACGTAGGTGTAGGGCGCGGAGACCACGAGGTCGATGGTGCTGTCGCCGGTGACCTCCCCCGCCGCCAGCCGCCAGCCCGCGAGACCGCCGTCGCCGAAGGCCGCGAGGTCGGCATCGGACCAGGAGGTGGCGCTGGCCGAAGCGGACAGTGGGCCTTCGAAGATGAAGGCTCCGCCCTGGTTGGTGCCGGCCGACCCGCCGTTGTCGACGTAGGGGGCACCCATGAGCAGGTCGTCGTAGCCGTCGCCCGTGACGTCGCCGATGCCCACCGAGCGCCCGAGGTAGTCGGTGCTGGCCTCTCCCCGCACAAAGCCCGCTGCGTCGGACTCGGAGTCGAGCTCGGCATTGTGAAGGTCGGCGCCGGAGTACCAGGCCACCGCCCCCACATTGGAGTTCGAGGTGTCGTAGCCGTAGGCCCCGATGACGAGGTCGGCCTGGCCGTCGTCGTCGAGGTCGCCAGCCGCCAGCACCTGCCCGTAGGCGGCGCTCGATGCGCCCACCACGGCGCCGGAGTGGTGGTCGTCGGGGGTGTTGGTGCCGTGGATGCCCTCGGGTGCGCCGGCCTCGTCGCAGTTGTCGTCGAGGCCGTTGCCGGCCACCTCGGCCACGCCGGGATTCACGCTGCTGTCGTCGTCGTCGCAGTCGTCGGCCGTCGTGGCTCCGTGGGCCCAGGTGGTCGTGGTCTGCTGACGGGTCGAAAGGTCGCTCGAGGTGGCGTAGGTGTCGCCGCGGTAGCCGTCTGCGTCGTGGTCGTAGTCGTCGTTTCCAGCGCAGTCGTAGTCGAAGCCATCGCCCCAGCCGTCGGACTGCCCCGGGTTGTAGCGAGCGGCCGCCTGGCTCGCCCCCACGATGGTGTCGCGGGAGGGGTCGTCGACGCAGTCACCGCCGGGGGTGGTCTCGCTGCCGGGCACACCGATGGTCGCCAGACCGAAGGCGGCGTCGGGCACATAGCCGTCGAGGTCGTAGTCGTAGTCGTTCTCGCCCCCGCAGTCCTCGTCGAGGCCGTTGCCGGGAGTGTCGGTGTTGCCGGGGGCGAGCCGGTCGTCGGTGTCGAGGCAGTCGTCACCCACGTTGCCGAAGGCGTCGGTGCTTCCGGAGATGACGTGGCCATCGCCATCCTGGTCGTAGTCGTGCTCCACGCCCGCCACCAGCGCGTCGATGCCGAGGCAGTCCTGGTCGACGCCGTCGTAGAAGACCTCGGTGGCGTCGGGATGGATCTGGTCGCTGTCGAGGGCGGTGGTGGCGTTCGGTTCCCGGTCGCAGGGCTCCACGCAGTCCTGGCAGTCGGTGCCGCTGCTGCCGTCGCGCTCGTCGTAGGCGGCCGAGGTGAAGCCGTCGCCGTCTGCGTCGAACTCGCGGTCGTCGCCATCGCAGGCGGCGTCGATGCCGTCGTAGGCGATGTCTTCGGTGACCGCGGGGTGGACCTCCTCGGGCCCGAGCTCCGGGAAGCCGTTGAGCGGGTCGACCGCCTGTTCGGGGTCGTCTGCGTCGTCGTAGCAGTCGCCGTCGAAGCCGGTGGGTGGACTCAGGGCGGAGCCGGGGGCCTTGGTGGCGTAGTCGGCCGACCAGTAGCCATCGCCGTCGGCGTCTCCGTCGCCCGTGGTGAGGTCGCAGTCGTTGTCGATGCCGTCGTAGGGCACCTCATCGATGGAGGGGTCGGGCTTGAGGCTGGCGTCGAGGTCGTCGCAGTCGACGTCCTGCTCGTAGCCGTCGGCGTCTTGATCGAAGTCGTCGATGCTGCCGTTGCCGTCGGCGTCTTCGCCTGCGCAGTCCTGGTCGATGCCGTCGTAGTAGCGCTCCTCGGCACCGGGGAAGGCGCTGGGGTTGGAGTCGTCGCAGTCGTCGGCGTTGTCGGCGGTGTTGGTGGACGGCTTGTCGTCAGGACAGCCGGACTGCTCGTCGCCGGCGCCGAAGCCATCCCCATCCACGTCGGCGTACCAGGACACGGGGGCGCCCACCGAGGCGTCGTTGTCGTCGCAGTCCTCGTCGAGTGGCACCTTGTCGCCGTCGTAGTCGGAGCGCTCCGAGACCTCGTCCTTGCTGACGAAGCAGCCGGCGAGGAGAAGCACGGCGCCCAGTGAGGGTGCGGCAGTGCGGAAGAAGCTGGGGGATTTGACGAACAACGCGGCCTCCGGGCGCGCAGCCTACCACCCCCGGCGCCCGACAGCGGATGGACGCAGGTGAACCGGGCCCCCCGAGTCGGCGCTGTTCTCGACCATGTCGCGCACCTACTCCACCACCGCCTTCGAGAGCAACGGGGCCAGCGCGCGCACCAGAGCATCCGCAGGGTCGTGCTTGCAGGGCCGGGTCGCCAGCCAGGCCACCACCCCCTGGTCGCTGGCAAGCTGGACCAGGTGCTGGGTGGCATCGTCGGCGCCGGGGCCGCCCGCGCGGTGGAGGCCGGGGGTGCTCGGGGCGGTGTCGAGGACCGCGCGCACGGCTGCGAGGTCGTCGGGGGAGAAGCGGCCCGAGGCCGACCACTCGCCGTCGTCGACCTTGCGCTCCATCGCGCCGTCATCGCGAATCCGAAAGCCCGTCCACGCGCCCTCGCGGTCCGACGACTGCACCTGTACCCACACCCCTGCATCGAGGGTGAGCATGGCCTGGGTGCGGGTGTCCACAGCCACCTCCACGGGCGCGCAGGCATCCACCGGCGGGGCGGACTCCGACGCGCATCCAACGCTCAAGATGATGATGTAGAGCCAATTCACGCGAATGCTGTGCCCCCGCCACCCGGTGCCGGGAAGTCGCCGGGCCCCATCACCGCCGGCCCGATCGCCCAGTCCTGGGTGCCCGTGATCTCGGCGAGAACCTCGATGAAGGTGGCGTAGTGGTAGGGCTCCACCGTCTCGCCATTCGACATGATGCTGTCGCTGTGATGCGCCACCACGGGGTCGTCGGTGAGATTCCACGACTCCGCGAGGTCGGAGTGGGCCACCTCGTCGCCCACCTGCCGGCTGCCCCCGTCGTCCGCCCGCGGGTATTCGTCGCCGAGACCAAGCATGTGGCCGGCCTCGTGCACGACGGTGCGCTGGTTGGCCCGGAAGTCACCTACCGTGATGTCCACCCGGCGGGACTCGGGCGTGGCATCCATCCCCGTCTCGCCGCGTCCCCGCACAGTGGGCTGGGTCTTGGCGCCTGCCCCCACCACGATGTTGTTGACCTCCCTGGCCCGGTCTTCGGACAGCCGCATGTTGGCCTCGTCACCGCCCTCGGTGCTGGCGTGGCCGGTGATGCTCACGGGGAAGGCAGGCATGGCTGCGCGACCGAGGGTCTGGCCGAAGGTCTGCAGCGCGGCCCGGTCGGTGGCGCCCACCTCGCTGGAGCCCATGCCGAACAAGATGCGACCGGGGTTGTTGTTGTCGGCATCCTTGTAGGCGGTTCGGTGGTCGGGGGTGCGGCGGAAGTTGGAGGTGTCGGGACCTTCGATGCCGGCGTCGTCGACCGACTCGTTCCACTCTCCACCAGACTGGGTGGCTCCTGCCGCGGGGATGTCGACGTGGGCACCCAACACATCGCTCGGCCACTTGAACACCTCGATGTCGTAGTGGGCGTCGGCCTGGTCGACCTGCTGGATGTCGACCACCACCTTCACGGTGGGCAGGCTGCCCCAGTGGGGCCTGGTGGAGTGGAAGCTGTACTGCTCCGACCACACCGCCTCGATGGCCGCCAGGGTGTTGTCGGCGAAGCCGGTCTTCTCGTCGTCCTGCCACTCGAAGTCGGCGGCGTCGAAGGTGCCGCCTGCCGTCTTGGCGGTCCAGTCGGGGTCGGTGGGGTCGCCGTTGCGGAAGGTGAAGTGGACCCGGCAGGTGATGCGCAGCTCACCGGCCGAGGGGTCGTAGTCGGCGTCGAACAGGCCGCGGCCGGTGGACGGCTGGTGGTCGTCTTTGCTGTAGGACTGGCCCATGAAGTCGGCCAGCTCCTCCTCTGCGTCGCGTCGGGCCTCGTCGGGACGGATGTTGAGGGCGTCTCCGATGCGGTCGGCGGCCCAGCCGAACAGGCCGGTGGCCACCGGACCAGTGGGGACCACGCCCGGCATCATTGCGGCCTGGGCGCTGTTGCCCATCGCCTGGGAGTAGCCGCTGGCGCCTTGTGCACTATCTTGGGTGTCCTGGTCTTGAGTTTCCTGAGAAGCGTTGCGACGTCCGAACCCCATGGGACCTCCTGGCCTGTGTGTGGAACGTAGCCGGGCTACGCGGCGTCCTGGCGAGATCAGGTGTCAGCCTGATTTCAAGCCCCAGCTGCGGCATCGTTGGTACTCTGCGCCTGGAGGTGACCATGGCGAAGGTCATCAGTGACTCTGCATGCCTTGTGGTGCTCCTCTGCTCCGGCGTGGGTTGCCTCGACTACGGCCTGTTCGGCAAGGACCCCGACCCCAACACAGGCGGTCGTGACGGCGGTGGAAAGCACCAGGAAGGCGATACCGACGTTGTTCCAGACGACACTGCAGACACGGGACCCACCGGGGACACCGACACGGTGCCCGACGACACGGGCGAGCCACCCGACACCGAGACCTGTGATGGCTTCGCCGCTCCGTCGGCCTACAGCGTGTCGACGGTCTCCACCTGCGCCAACAGCACGCCCTTGTTGCCCATCTCACCGACCCTCGAGTGGTCGTGGACCACCAACACCGTCCACCCGGGCTGGGACAACATCGAGTCCAACCCCTTCGTGGCCCACCTCACCGACGACAATGCCGATGGCATCATCGGTCCCGGCGACGACCCCGATGTGGTCTTCCTCTCCCAGAAGGGCGACGACTACTGGACCGGCAACGGCGCCCTCACCGCACTCGACGGCAAGACGGGTGCGGTGCACTGGAGCATTCGACAGGCCGATGGCCACCGCTTCAACGCTGCCTGTCAGCACGCCGTGGGTGACATCGATGCCGATGGGCAGCCCGACGTGTGCATGCCGGGCTGGACATCGTCGGTGGTGTGCGTGGAGGGAGACACCGGCGCCTTCAAGTGGGCGGCAGGCAGCGAGATCAGCATCTTCGGTGGCATCGTGCTGTCCGACATGGACGGCGACGGCTTCTCCGAGGTGGTCTATGGCCGCCAGATCTTCGACCACCAGGGGAATGTGCTCGGGGTGGGGACGGGCGGCTACGGCGGCATCGACTTCTACGGCTACCCCGCCTTCGCCAGCGTGGTGGCCGACTGGGACGGCGATGGCACCCAGGAGGTGGTGGCGGGCAACACCGTCTACGAGATGGACGGCAGCACATCGTGGACAGACGGCGGGAACGACGGTCTGGTGGCCATCGTCGACCTCGACCTCGACGGCTTGCCCGACCTCGTGCGCTCCGGCGACTTCGCCATCACCGCTGTGCTCAACGACGGCACCGAGCGCTGGACGATGGCCACTCCAGGCGGCGGCCCAGGCGGTCCCCCCAGCATCGCCGACCTCGACAACAACGGTCAGCCCGACATTCTCGTGAGCGACTTCACGCAGCTCACCGCCCTCGATGCGGCCGGCAACCTGCTGTGGGCGGTGCCCATCCGCGACACCTCATCGGGCACGCTGGGCGTGAGCACGGTCGATCTCGATGGCGACGGGTATCTGGAGGTGGTCCACGCCGATGAGATCACCTGGCGCATCATCGACGGCTTCACCGGTGCGGTTGTGCACGAAGACACCGGACACGCCTCGTCGACCGGCGGTGAGTACCCCATCATCGCGGACGTCGACGCCGACGGCGAGGCCGAGATCCTGTTGGCCAGCAACAACGGCAACTTCTCCGGGTGGAACGGCCTGCGGGTGTTCGGCTCGGGCGGCCTGGGTTGGCCCATGACCCGGCAGGTGTGGAATCAACACAGCTACTGGGTCTCCAACGTCGACGACGACGCCTCCATCCCCGCGGCACCCACCGACTCCTGGGACCTCTGGAACGACTACCGCTCTGCCGGCCTCACCACCCACCGCGAACACTGGCGCGCCGACCTGCAGCCGGGTGAGCCCGAGCTGTGCCTCGATGACTGCGACCACGGCGTCGTCCACATCGCCATTCCCATCGAGAACGAGGGCCTGGTGGAGGCCGGTGCCTTCGAGGTGGCCGTGGTCGCCTCAGACGGCACGCGGGTGGGCCAGGACACGGTGCCCGGCCTGTCCGAGGGCAGCGGTGTCTACAGCGCGGTGCTGGAGGTCGGCATCGACGACTGGGATCGGCTCACGGTGGAGGTGGACTCCGCGGGCGCCGTCGATGAGTGCGATGAGACCGACAATGTGCTGGAGCTGGGGGACTGGCCCTGCGAGTGAGGGCCAGCATGTGAGACAGCGGGGGGACCGGGCGACTGCAACGACGACGACCCCGCCGTGCACCCCGATGCCGACGAGCTCTGCGGCAACGGCATCGACGACGACTGCGACGGTGCGGCGCCCTCGTGTCGAATGGAAGGCACCCTCGAAGCCGTCGAGGGCGATGCCGTGGTGCTCGACGGCCACGACCTCTACAGCGAGCTGGGCCACGCCTTCTGGCCGAGTTCGTGGTCGGCGACCCTGGCAACAGCACCGTCGGCTGGGAGGCCGGGTGTGTCGAGCTGTTCGGTGTCGACCGAGGGCTGGCCAGCGGTCCGTCCAGCGAGCTTGCGGCCCTCCGCCTCCACGGCGAGGAGTGGGACGACCTCGGCGACGCCCGGAGTGTGGCGAGCGGCAGCGACCTCGACGGCGATGGCTCCGCCGACCTGGCGGGCGGGGCGCCCTACACCGACGGCCTCGGCAATGCGCGGGGCACGAGCTGCCTCTTCTATGGCCCCAGCACGGGCGTTCTCAACGTCTTCGATACCGAAGCCAACATGGTCGGTGTGTGGGAGGAGGGGCGCCGGGGCACCGCGATGGCAGTGGGCGACTACAACGCCGACGGCCTGCCCGACCTGCTGTCCTCAAGCCCTGGCGACGACCTCATCGGAGTGCGCTTCGGCAGCGGCCAGTGAGCGTTCGCTCGGCGGCGGTCTCGACGGTGGTCCGAAGTGAGGGGGAGTGGGGTCCGCCTGGGCTTGAGTAGGGTCTGGGCACCATCTGCTGTGAGATGGCCTGCCCTGGAGGCTCATGTGATGCGCTTGCATTGTGCTCTGGTCGCCCTTGTGTTCAGCCTGGGATGCGCAGGGGACAAGTCCGACTCTGACCGCGCTCTGGTTGACGCCGACTCCGACGGGGCGTCCGCGGCCGAAGACTGCGACGACCAGGACGCCTCGGTCCATCCGGGCGCCAGCGAGACCTGCGACGGGGTGGACAACGACTGCGATGGCCTGGTGGATGATGCCGACGACAGCCTCGTGTTGGCGGGAACCGTGGAGGCCTGGCTCGATGCCGATGGGGATGGGCATGGCGGAGCCGAGCGGGTCTACGTGTGCGTGGTGGGGGAGGGTGTGGCCGAGGCGGACGGCGACTGTGATGATGCCGACCCGTCCGTGCACCCCGATGCAGAAGAGATCTGCGGCAACGGCCTCGACGACAACTGCGATGGGGCCGCGGCGGCATGTCGACTCGAGGGCACGGTGCGGGCGGATGAGGCCGATGCCGTTGTGTTCGATGGCAACTATGTCGGCAGCGAGTTCGGCCATGTGTTCTCGCTCGGCGACTTCAACGGCGATGGGCACACCGACATGGCGGTGGGCGCCCCCGACCGCGCGGGCTTCGACGAAGAGCGGGATGCGGGCCGTGTGTGGCTCGTGCTGGGTCCGCTCGACACCGAGATCGACGTCAGCCGCGTCGACAGCGTGTCCATCGGGGGAGGAGACGACCATGCCTTTGCTGGCACGGCGCTGTCGATGGATGGCGATGTCGACGGCGACGGGATGGATGAGCTGCTGTTCACGATGCCTGGGCGGGAGGCGTCGGTGCTGGTGTGGGGCGACTCGGTCTCGACCGGCCGGTGGGCCACCGTCGACGAGCTTCTTGAAGACACGGGAGGGGTCTGGTTCGAGCACGACAGCGCCTACGAGTACGCCGACGGGGATGCGCACATCCTCGGCGACATCGACGGCGACGGCCTCGCGGAGTTCGTGTTGGGGGTTGGTGTCGACCGCACCTCGGCCCACTACGGCGGGCGGCTCGACCTGTTTCGGGGAGACCGCAGCATGGCGGGGGGCCCGGTGGATGAGCGGGTCTCCCTCACGCTGCTCGGCGACGGCGACTTCGCCCACCTGGGTCGGGAGCGAAGCGTGGCGAACGGCCCCGACCTCGATGGAGACGGACGGCCCGACCTTGTGGCCAGCACAGCCTGCCGCGCGGAGGGGGAGGACTGCTCGGGCTTCGTGCATGTGGTGCTGTCCGGCAGCCTGTTCGACCTCTCCGGCACCCAAGCCATTGGCGACGTGGAGGACCTCCGCATCGAAGGGCACCACAACGGCGACTACCTGGGCTCGGCGGTGGACTCCGCGGGCGACCTGAATGGCGATGGAACCGTCGATCTCGTGGTGGGTGCCCATGCCTATGATGCGCCCACGGGCTGGAATGCCGGGGCGGTCACACCTGCCCGGGCGGACCCGAGCTCAGCGGCGTGTGGCACGCCCAGCGCGAGGCGATGGTGCGCATCGACGGCGCCTGGGAGTCCGACTTCTTCGGACATGCCGTGGCAGGCGGGGATGTCGATGGCGACGGGGTTGCCGACATCGCCGGGGGGGCGCGCCAGCAGGACTTCGGCGGGTCGAGCACCGGCACCACCTACCTCTTCTATGGCCCCGCCACGGGTGTGTTCAACGTGTACGACGCGGAGGCCACGATGGTCGGGGTGTGGGACAGCGCGCGGCAGGGCTCCACCATCGCCGTGTCCGACTACAACGACGATGGGGTGCTGGACCTCATCGGCGGCGGCCCGGGCGACGACCTCATCGGGGTGCGCTTTGGCAGTGGGGGGCTGAGGCCACGGGGCAGGCGCTGGGCCCCCTGCGCTCAGAACACAGGTTGGCCGGGCAGCAGCACAGCGAAGCCCTGTTCGTCATCGTCGATCTCGGTGGTGCCGCCGACCGCGAGGTCGAGCCAGCCGTCACCGTCGATGTCCTGTCCGCCCGCGATGGCCTGCTGGCGAAAGACTCCTGAGTCTGCCCCCAGTGCTCCAGCCGTCTGTATCGTGCGGAGGGGGGCGTCGACGACATGGGTGCCCTCGCTCTGCATCGACAAGGCGAGCAGCAAGTCGGGGCCCCGGGCATCGGAGGAGGGCGCGTACGCCGATGTGACGAAGTCGGCCACGCCGTCGCCATCGACATCATCGAGAGTGGCGAGGTGGCGCCCGATGCTGGCAGTGGGGTGGTCTCCGCGCCAGGTGGCGTCGATCTGGGCGAGCCCACCGTTGCGTCCGAGCACCAGGTAGACCGACCCTTCCGCTTCATCGCTCGGCGCTCCGACGAGGACATCGGCGAGGCCGTCGCCGTTCACGTCGCCCACGCCCTGCGTTTCGATGCCGAGCTTCTCACCGGCCTGTCCCCACGGGGCGCCATCTGCAGATGGGCCGAGGTCGTGCTCGCCGTTGAGCGCCGGGCTGCCAAGGATGCGGAACAAGGCGCCACCGTCGCCATCTCGACTGACGCCAATGACGATGTCTGCCACGCCATCGCCGTTGGTGTCGCCCGCATCGGCAATGCTGGGCGGACCATGACGAAAGGCGTCGCACCACCAGAGCGAGGTCTTGAGGTCCCACCAACTGTCGTTGCCCGTGCTGTTGGCAGGTACGGCCGCCAGGGTGAGTGAGCCGGCGAGGAGGAGATCGACGGTGCCGTCATCGTTGATGTCCCCGGGCACCGCCATGCCCTGACTCAGGTCGGAGGTTTCGACCGGGAAGACGAGGGTGGCGTCGCTGGCAGTGTGCGTTCCCACGAGCGGCCCTGCGAACACCCGCAAGGTACCGAGGAACTCGAAGGCGGCGACGTCGTTGCCCAGCACCAGGTCGTCGTAGCCGTCGCCGTGTACGTCTTCGACGCCGAGGATGAGGGGGGCCCATCCGCCGATCCGCTCGGCGTCATCGCCACCCCCCAGGATGACGGCTCCGGCTCGCTCGTTGATGGGGCCGGGATTCAGATCGCCACCGAAGACCACCCAGGCCATGGCGACCCCCTCCTCGTGGATGCCGAGGGGATTCTGGTAGAGCGCCAGGTCGTGGATGCCGTCGCCGTTGAGGTCGCCGCCCAGGTGGAGAGCGTCGGCCATGTCGGGGTGCACTGCGGTGCTGGTCCAGCGGAGCGGAGCCTCGTCGAGGTGGTCCGGCCACAGGGTGTTGCATTGCCGGGCAGCCGCCTCCGGGTCGGCGAGGCAGTCGTTGACCACCCCGTCGTCGCACACCTCGCTCGCACCCGGATGAACAACTGCCGAGGAGTCGTCGCAGTCGCCCCCTTCGGCCACGGTGCCAGCGACCGGCGTGCATGGCGCCACGACGGGTTCCCCCCCGAAGCCATCGCCATCTCGGTCGATGTAGGTGGTGTGCCACTCACCGCACCCATCTTCCGCTTCGGACCGCGTGGACTTGCCATCCCCGTCGCCCTTGCAGCCCATGATGGCCAGACCGATCCATCCCCACAACCTTCCGCGCATTCGCCCCCCGGGGTGCCGATGTGGGGACCGACCTACCCCGTCCGAGCCGCGGGTGCCGACCCCAGCTCAACTGGCAACGGCGGACGGTGACGCTACGGACAGTCGATGGGCGCCGGCAGCGCCAGCGTCGTGTCGCCGTCGATGGTCACCGAGCCGTCGGGGAAGCACAGGTCCGGCGTGGACATGCCGGGTGTGTAGATGCCCGACAGCACGTCGTAGTCGCCGGGGTCGAGGGTGAGCACATCGCCGTGCTCGCAGGGGTTGTCGCTGCCCATCTGGTGGACCTGTCCCGAGACCGAGGCGGGGTCGCCGGAGATGCCGAGGCAGGCCGAGCCCAGGGGCGGGCCATCGGTGTCCGGGTCGAACACCATCGACAGGAGGATCTTCGAGTCGGAGCCGGTCAGGTCGCTGGCGGAGATGGTGAGGGTGCCGGCGGTGGGGTCTGCGTCGGTGTCTGCATCTGTGTCTGCATCCGTGTCTGCGTCTGTGTCTGCATCCGTGTCTGCGTCCGTGTCTGCGTCGGCTTCTTCACCTGCAGAGTCGGACTTGTCGCCATTGCAAGCGAGTCCAGTCGCGAGAACGAGGACGAGCAGGGTACTGTGTCGCATGCGGCCTCCATCTTGGCTCCTCCAGTGTGCACGATGGAGGACCGACCCACGACCTTGGATGAAGGCTGGGGTGTCCTCCGTCAGGCGGTCGGCAGCCTGGCTCCAACTCAACGCCCACGCTGGACCGTGCCCCGCTTCCCCGCGACCGCTCCCGAAGCGGTAGGATGCCGCCGTCCAAGCTCCCCAGGTGTCCGACATGTCCGAGCTTCCCACCGCCATCGGTCAGCTCGATGCCCTCTCCGGTCACCTCGTGGCGGTCGACTGCGATGGCATCGCCCGCTGGAACACGGCCGCCCATGGCGGGGTGGCGCGGCAGGTGGCGGGCACTCCGACCGGTGGGCCGCTGGTGTTCGACGGCGTCTCGGCGGTGGCCTGGCCGGGGCGCGGTCCGGTCCATGTGCGGGGCCTGGCGGCGGATGCGGGCTGGAAGCAGCTCGATGTGTTGGCCGCGACGGCGCCGTCCGCCCCCCACGCCGGTCCCGCCATCGGACAGCTCGCCTTGACCGGGTCTCGGTTGTTTCTGGGGGACCTCGCGGCGCTCGGACGGTGGGCACCGGGTCAGAGCACATCCGGCAAGGCTGATCTGAGCTTCTCGGGACGGGACGCCGCCCATATCGCCGGCATCGGACAGATCCCCGAGCTGGGAGGCGGGCACTTCGGTTGGGTCGACCTGGCGGAGCCCCAGGCCCACCAGTGGAAGACCTGGGTGGAACAGCAGGCCGCCCGGGGTGGCTCCGTGGACATCGTGTTGACCCCCCACGACCACCGACACGCGGCCGAGGCCCTGCTCCGGCAGAGTCCGGTGGGTGCCGGTGTGGTGCAGGTGGGGGGCGGTGCGTGCGTCGTCGTCGATGTCAGGCGGCCGGCGGGACAGTTTCCCGTGTTGGCTCTGTTGGATGCTGGCGGTCAGGTGTGTGGGGTGCGCATCGTGTTCGAGACGTCCCCCCAGGCCCTGCCCCCCGACCCGATGACGGCGACGAAGAATGCGCTGAAGTCCGCCGCCACCGACCAGGCCCAGTCCATGGCCACCAAGGCGGCCTGGCGCAAGCTCAAGGGCATGCTTCCCCGGTGGGCCTGGCCCCTGCTGCCCGATGGCAAGCGCGACTTCGTCACCCGCGCCAGGGACCTCGGCGAGAAGAAGCTGATGGCGATGGTGGGCGGCTGCCTGTTCACCGGCTGCTTCGCCCTTGTTGTGTTGGGGATCCTGTCTTCAGTTGGATTCTATGTGCTCTATGTGGTGCTCCAGTCGCTGTAGGTCCTCGCCTCCTCGAGCGGGCCAGCTCCCCAGACGTCGATGGAGTAGGATTGGTGAAGACAGCGTCCACACCTCCATTCCCACGAAGGCCGCCGCGTGCACCGCCCCTTGCTGAGCGGGTCCCAGCCCACCGGTGAGCGAAGGACCCGCGGCCAGTCCCATCGGCCCCGCAAGCATCCCCAGCAGGGTGCCGGCCGCCTCCACGAAGGTCCCCGTCCCGTACAGCAGCGCCACCCGCGTCCACACCCCCGCCACCGCCAGCAGGTGGGACAGCAGCTTGAAGGCCACGAGCATCCCCCAGCCCCGGAGGCCATGCCGTCCCGACATCCAGGCCGCCACACCCCCGAGCCCGACCGTCAGCAGGACCGCGCCGAGGCACAGCTTCGCGACCATGCCCTCCAGCTCAGCAATCTGGGGATGGTCGGACAGGGCATCTGCAGCCACCCACAGTGCCAGGGGCCACACGAGGCCAGCAGCGGTCACCCCGACCAGCTTCTCCATCAGCTTGGCTGCCACTGCTCGCGGACCGCCCGCTGCGATGCCGTCGGCCAGAGTCCAGGCGTCGAGTCCCAGGGTGGACGGCAGCCCGAGTCCGACAGCCCGACCCGTGACCACTGCGGCGATGCAGGCTCCGGCGGTGCGCTCGACGCCCACGGCACGCTGAGCACCCTGCCAGCCCAGCGCGCTGGCCCCGATGCCGACCACCGAGATCAGCGCCGAAGCGACCGCGGCACCCCACCAGCTGGTGGCCTCCCCCGGCCATCCCCGCCAAAGCAGCGCGACCACCCCGAGCCCCACCACGCCCACCACCACGCGGTCGAGGCCCCGCCGTCGGAGCGCCGGCACAGCCCACCGCGCGAGCGCCCAGGCCAGGGCGACGACAAGCACGGTGGCTCCCAAGGCGTCCATGGTCCCTCCTGCGGGACCGAGCCTACTTCACCCGGGCCAAGGTCTCATCGATCTGGTCGACCAGCGAGCGGGCGCCCCAACAGTCCACCTCGGGGCAAGCACTGGGGTGGCCTGGTTGGACCGGCAGGTCGCTCGATCCGGGCTCAGCCGAGCAGGTCGTCGAGCTCACGGACCTCGAAGGGCTTGCGCAGCACACCCAGCACGCCCAACTCCACCAGCCGCTCCGGGTCCAGCAGCTCGTTGGTGAGGCCGGTCATGAGCACGATGCTGGCGCCGGGGAGGCGGGCCCTCCAGGTCGGCAGCAGGTCGATGCCGCTGCGCCCGGGCATCTGGATGTCGGACAGCACGAGGTCGACGGGATCGGTGCCGCGGTCGAGTACCTTCTCGGCGGCATCGCCGTTGGCGGTGGCGATGACCTTGTGGCCCCGGGCGCGCAAGGTGCGCATGACCATGCTGCGCACGCTGTCGTTGTCTTCGAGGAGCAGTATGGTGAGCGGGCCCGTGCGGGAGCGCGGCGGCGCCGGCAGCGGGGTGGGGGCAGGGACCTTGGTGTCGGGCCCCAGAGCGGGCCAGTAGACGTCGAAGCGGGTGCCCACGCCCTCGGTGCTGGTGAGTCGCACGACCCCCTGGGCGCCGTGGACGAGGCTCTGGACGATGCTGAGTCCCAGGCCGGTGCCGGCCCCCGGCTCCTTGGTGGTGAACAGGGGCTCGAAGACCTGCTCGGTGAGCTCGGCGGGAATGCCGCAGCCGGTGTCTTGGACGACGAGGTGGACCGCACCCTGCTTCGCATTTGTGAGAATGCCATCAGGGAGGTTGTCTTGGTGGGTGTGACCCAGCGAGATGACCAGCCTCCCGCCGTCGGGCATGGCGTCTCGGGCATTGACGCAGAGGTTGAGGACGACCTGCTCGAGGTGGGTGCGGTCGGCCAGAATGGGCGGGGTGCCGGGCGAAAGCTCGATGGCGACGGCGGCCCGCTCGCCCAGCAGGCGGACCACCAGGGGCTGGAGGCCGCGGATGACCGTGGCGAGGTCGACGGGGACGAGGGGTTCGGGCACCCGGCGCCGTCGGCCGAGGGAGAGCAGGCGAGCGGTGAGCTTGGCCGCCCGGAGCGCCGCCTCTCGCACCTCTCCGGCCATCTCGCGGGTGGCCTCGGCGTCGTCGGCCATCTCGATGATGAGCTCGGACCCCTGCAGGATGCCGGTGAGCAGGTTGTTGAAGTCGTGGGCGACCCCACCGGCGAGGCGTCCGAGTGCTTCCATCTTCTGGGACTGGAGCAGCTCGGCCTCGCGGGCCCTCAGCTCGATGGTGCGGTCCTCCACCCGCTGCTGCAGGGCCGCGTTCAGCCGCCGGACCTCTGCCGCCTGGCGCTCCACCTCTGCGCGCAGCTCGCGTTCGTGTCGCCGACCCCGGGTGAGGGCGACGAGGCCTGCGCCCACGAGCAGACCGACCACATTGGGGATGAGCAGCGAGGCCAGGTCGAGCTCGATGCGGAGCACGAGGGTGTGCTGCAGCAGGGCCGCGGAAAGCACGGCCAGCCAACACCCCACGAGCAGGGCGAGCTCGGTCTGTCGAAGCCGGGGACCTGCGCGCATGGTTCACCGTATATCTGCCCGGGGGGGGAAGCGGGTCGGGCGATGGCCCGGGGGGCATCTCGGGGCGGCCCACGGACTTCGGTGGCGGTCGGCGCCCGGAGCGGTAGAGGGGGGCGCCCACCTGCACCGAAGGCCGCCAAGATTCGCGCCCGAGACCTCACCACGGGCTCCATCCCTCGCCATGTGCTCGCCCTCGCGCTGCCTGTGGTCGCCGCGATGGGGCTGCAGTCCGTCTACGCCCTCGTCGACCTGGCCTACGTTCGCCAGCTCGGAGAGGCGTCGGTGGCGGGCCTGTCGGTGTCCTTTCAGGCCTTCTTCCTGGTGCTTGCAATGGCCAAGGTCGTGGGCACCACGCTGCTGGCACGGGTGAGCCAGCTCTATGGCAGGCAGGAGGTCGACGAGGCCCGCTGCGTGTTCACCCGCTACTCGGCGGTGGCTGCCGCAATCGGGCTCGTGGCCGCCGTGATGGCCTTCGTGAGCGCAGACACCTACGTGTCCACCTTCGCCTCGGATCCGGCCGCCATCTCCGAAGGCCTCGCGTACTTCAAGATCTGCGCGCTCACCTTCTTCATCCAGCTTCTGTTGATCGCCTTCGGAGACGGACTGCGGGCCAGTGGCGACTTCGTGACCCCGGTGAAGCTGATGGTGGGCTCCATCGCGCTGAACCTGGTGCTCGACCCATTGTTCATCTTCGGACTCGGGCCGATTCCGGCGATGGGCATCGAAGGGGCCGCGCTGGCGACCGTCATCAGCCAGTCGATGCCGCTGGTCCTCTATGTGCGCCGCTTCGTGCGCCCACCGGAGGGCCGCGACCTGTGCTGGGTCTCTCCGGGCACCGACCCCACACTGATGTCGGAGCTGGCGCGCAAGGGCCTGCCGGCGGGGCTGCAGTTCTTCCTCATCTCCGCGGTGCTGGGCATCGTGATGTGGAAGGTGAAGCCCCACGGGGCGGCCTGGACTGCGGCGGCTGGTGGCGGCTTTCGGGTGATCCAGCAGTGCTTCATGCCCATCGTGGCCCTCGGTACAGCCACGGCGGCCATCGTGGGCCAGAACCTCGGTGCAGGAAACACCGCTCGGGTGCGTCGGGCGGCTCTGGGGGCCCTGGGAGTGGCGAGTGTCTATGGCCTCACCACCAGCGTTCTGCTCTATGTCGGGGGGCGCTGGGCGGGGCTGCTGTTCATCAAGGACCCCAGCTGGCTTCCAGTCGCCGAGACCTACTTCGACTACTCGGCATGGCTGGGGGCCTGCGTGGCCTTGTCGCTGATTCCCACCTTCGCGCTGCAGTCGGCGGGCCGGGCGATTCTGCCAGCGTCGGCGTCGGTGTTTCGGGTGGTGCTCTTGGTGGTGCTGGTGGTGGGGGTTCCCGATGATCAGCCCCAGTGGGTGTTCGGGCTGACGACGGCGACGGCCTTTCTGGAGGGACTGTTGGATGCGGGGCTGTTGGTGTGGTTCTTGAGGCAGCTTCCGGTGGACCGGGGGGCGGTCGGACGGTCAGGGGGTTGAGTCGGGGTCGGCGGGGAGGTTGAGCAGGGAGCCGGCGAGGAGGGTCTTGAGGGAGGCGTCTTGGGACGGGGGGTCGAGGAGGCCGGTGGTGGCGAGCTGTTGGAGTTGGGCGTGGGCGTCGCGGGCGTCGCTGGACTCGAGCTCTGCGGGATCTGTGGCGAGGAAGTCGCGGAGATGCTGGCGGACTCCGGGGGGCAGTCTGCTTGGTGTGGGGGTGGCGAGGCGTGCGAGGAGCAGCGCGCTGGCGCGAGCAGCGTCGGAGTTCAGGCCCCACCAGTCGCGGGCCTGTTCCCAGGTGCGGAGGGCGATGTCCCACGCTGCCTCGGTGTTTCCACCGCGCCGATGGAATGTGGCGAGGTTGGTCGCGGCCCCGAGGATGAAACTGTCGAAGTGCCCTTGCTTCAACAGGCCAGAGACTGCGGCCGACAACAACTCGATGGCCTTGTCGTGTCTTCCCTGCCTGGCTTCTATGTGTGCGAGCGCGGTTGACCAGAGCAAGGCCATCGGGTGCTCTGGCCCCAGACGTCGAGTGGCATCCGACCTCCCAGCGACAGTTGCGTCAAGCGCTTCTTCGAGCCTTCCCGCATTGCTGTAGGCGGTCGCCAGATTGAACCGCGCCTGCAGGTCGACGCCGCTTCCCCGGGGGCTCCAGCGAGCCACGATTCGACTGACATGCTGCGCGCGCTTCAGCGCACCCCGCGCTCGGCCGGCGCAGTTCAGTGCCGACCCCTGCCCCTGGAGTACCGTCACGGACAGGTAATGCTCTTGTCCAAGTCGAAGACTCAGCCGGCGATTCAGGCGTCCGAGGTGGTTGGCTGCCCGCTTCGGGAATCCCCGCTGGCGCAGCTTGCTGGCCTCGAGGGAGGCGAGCGCAATCGCTGCGGGCTCTTGTCGCCTGGGCAGGCTGGCGCGGGGAGGATGGACAGGGTCCGTGTCCGCGTCGCTCGCAAGGGACCAGGTCAGGCCATCCCATGCATGGGCGAGGGTTCCTCCAGGCGGTCTACGTGTATTGGCGAGAGCCCGTCGCGCAGCGTTGTGCTGTTCAAGTCCCATTTGTGTGTGTGCGAGCACCAACGCCACCCGTACCCGATCTTCCTCGGTCGCATCACACTCCCGCTGAATCCGTCCCAACTCCGCCACCGCATCCAACTCAAGTCCCAGTCCGCTGTGGGCCCAGGCCCCCAACGCCATCGCCCGCTCACCCACGGACAGCGTCCGAACCTGCTCCAACCGCCCCAACAGCGTCACCACCACGTTCGCATCGCGGACCGCGTCCCAATGGTCCACCAACCGCAGCGTGTCGTCCCATAGCTCTGGCCAACGCAACACCACTGTCGTGCTCGCCACACTCCGTGCGTCCGGCCAGCCCTCGTCCCCCCAGGCCTCTGGTTCCGTCCACTCACTCGGTTGCACCCCATCCAACGCGTCCACCGCTACCCTGGTCCATCTATCCAACTCAACGGGCGTCGGCTCCTCAGGCGCCAGTCCGTCCAACGCTGCCTCCCGCGCACCGCCGAGCCGCTCCGCTGCAAGGGACCAGTCCTCCACAACACCGGACACATCCACGAAGCCGTCCACCGCCTCTGGAGCGCCGACCAACACAACCGGTCCCGAGAATCCCAGGCTGCCAGCGCCCACTGCAGGTGCCACCGGGCCCACTTGCAGTCCACCCGACCTACGACCAACACGCCATCTTCGTTCCGCAGGCGGTCCAACACCTGGGGTTCGAGCCGCAGCATCGCATCCGAGTCCACGTCCAACCTTGGCAGCTCCGGCCAGGCGGCGGACGCGCAGCCATCGAGGTCGCCCCCAAGCCAACGCACCCGTCCTCCAACTGCTGCCCGCAATCGAGACACGGTCCAGGTCGGCGGTGCGTTGGGTAGGTCGATCCAGACCCGGGTCCACGAGTCGAGGTCGGGGGCGAGGCGACGCAGGGACAGCCCCGGAGCGCCGAACAGCACCACCCTCAGCTGGCGGGTGGACACGGCATTGCGGTGTAGATTGAGCCAGGTGGCGTTGTCTTCGTCGATGCCGACGAGGCAGAGAGCGCCGTCGGGGGCCTCCGCGAGGCCGGTGCAGCTCGGATGGGCGAAGAATGCGGGCTCGAAGGTGCGGAGGAGCTGCGCGACTTCGGCGAGTTGGTGTGGCTGGCCGCGAACGAGTGAGATCGACGCCCGCTCTCCCGTGAGGTGGAGTGCGCGGCGGAGGGGGGCCAGTGCCTCCGTCATTCGGGAACCGGGCGCGTGGCGACGAAGTGGATGAGCAGCAGCGGATGGGGTGAATACCAGATGCTGTCGTTGGGGTAGGCGACGATGCAGCGCTGGTCGATGAGCTCGAGCTGGAGGGACGAATCGTCGTGGACACGGTGCTCGAGCACGTCCTTCAGTGCGGCCTTTCGGGTGGAGCCGAGGTCCTCTTCCCAGCGCCGGCGCCAGCGGTCTTCCACCGCATTCACATGGTCGGTCGTGACACAGGTGTCGTCGTCCCAGGCCAGCTCCAGGGCGTCGATGGCCATCTCCAGAAACTGACGTACGAAGCCGCCGCTTGCCCAGGCCAGACGGTCGAGGCAGTCGGTCGGGAGGAGCCCGAGGGGGACACCGGCGCTCTCTGCGCGGCTCCTCCATAGCGCCCGGAAGAAGGCGATTCCCCCGCCATAGGCCCAAGGGTCCTCCTTCTTGCGGACCGGCAGGCTGCAGATCGGGCGGGCGTCGAAGCCGCTCACGTTGCGCTTGCGAAGGCTCTGAGGGGCACAGTAGATCTGGTGCCAGGGCAGCGTGGCCAGCAACCGACTCTCTTCGAACAGGCGCCGGGCGAGGTCGGTGTCGCCGCGGTCGATGCCGTCCACCACCACAAGAAGCTTGCGGTGGAAGTGGTCTTGGAGGGCCTGGCCCAGGAGGGTGACTGCAGCGCGCAGATGCTGGACCTGTTCGTCCTGGTCGGGGAGGCGACGGGTGGGGTCGTCGAGCCCGAGGGGGAGCTTCGCGCTGATGTTGCCAGCCACTGCGGCCACCGTCTTGAGGCCGGCCTCGGCGGCAGGGCCGATGGCCAGCGCGGAGACCAGCAGCGCGATCTCCTTGGCGAGACCACCCACATCGAGGGTGATGTCGACCTTGGCGGGGCCCTTGAGTCCGGCGGCCAGGGCCTCGGTGTGCTCTGTCTCCCAGGCGAGGCCCAGTTCCTCCCCATAGCGGTACAGTGCGAGCCCGATGACGGAGAGCACCTCCCAGGTCTGGAGTCGGTTCAGCGCAGCGGCATCGCCCCGTTGATGCTCGAAGTGGGCGCGCAGGTCGAGCATCAGCACGAGGTGCCTGTGTTGTACCCGGGCCACCAGCGCCAGCAGCTCAGTGGACTTTCCACTTCCCGGCGGGCCACAGACCAGCTCTTTTCGGAGCCCGAAGGGACGGCCCAGGTCGCGCACCAGTTCTTCGAGTGGACTGTGGGGCCGGTCGACCCGCTTCACCGTGGGCTCGCTGGGGTCTCCGGCGGGCTTGAGGGGGTCGAGGCGCGGATGGACGCGCTCGATGTGCGTTCTCGGGGTCGCTTCAGTCCCAGGGCTGGTCATCGGGGCTCCGGTTCGCGCACCAATCCCGAGGCGCCGCACACACCTCGAAGGGGGGGTCGACCATCCCACCCCGCGGGCAGGGGCTTCCAGCTGGCCACCCCCCTTACGGCACCGTCAGCGCCCGAATCTCAAACGGAAGCTCCGCCTCCAGGCCCAGCACATAGGCCACAATCTCGCCCTTCAGGCCGTAGGCGCGACCCTCGGCCTCCGTGACCGCGCAGATGCCGAAGTCGAGGTCGGTGGCCGTGGCTGTGCCCGAGCTCCAGTTGTCGGAGGTGGACACCCGCACCAGGCGCTCGTTGGCCGCGATGAGCAGGTCGCCCTGCCACCACCGGATGCCGTCAGCGCCGTTGGGTACTGTGCCGATGTCGTCTCCGGAGAGGGGCACCTCGTGGGCGGCCTCCCGGCTGTCGACGGGGATGCGGACGATGCGTGGCGGCGCGTATTGGCCGACCAGCAGGGCGTTGTCATTGGTGAGCACGATGCCGTTGTTGCCGATGACCTGGGGCTCCAGGATGGGGTCGTCGAACCACACCTCGGCCGTGTCGGTGGACAGGTCGACGTGGTGGATGCGGCTGGACTCCCGGTCGGTGAGGTAGACACTGTCACCGTCGACGACAAGGTCGTTGCAGTTGTTCGGTGTGCCGGCGAGGGGCACCGTGTGGGTGCGGGCGCCTGTGGCGGCGTCGAAGGACCACAGCTCCGAGACCGCATCGTCGGTGCTGGCGAAGCGGACCGCGCAGACGTGCACCTGGCCTGCATCGTAGAGCACTCCGAGGGTCGACCAGTCGGACTCCTCGGGGGTGTGGATGGTCGTGAGGCTGCCGTCGGCCGACACGGAGAAGACCCCACCGTGGCCCACCGAGCTGATCCAGAAGGCCCGGCCCTCGGGGTCGTAGGCGATGCCCTCTGGAAAGTCGGTGGACTCGTCGAGGGTGTAGACGTCGGCGAGCGGCGTGTCGCCGGTGTTGTCGGAAGCGGCAGAGTCATCGGACTTGTCCGCGCCACAGGCGACGAGGAGCGCGGCGAGAAGGATGCGGGGCTGTGGCACGGGGGCTCCGGGGTTTCGGTGCGGGCTGTGTACCCGCTTTCAGCCCGGCTGCTCCACATCGACGATGTCCCAGACGACCTCCTGGGGGGCGCCATCGAGGTCGACGTAGTGCAAGATGACCTGCTCGTCGGTGATCTCGGCCTCGCTGAGCTCGGTCGCGAAGTGCCCGACGGCGGCCTCGTCATAGACCTCCACCGCATAGTGGTCGGACTCCACCTTGGGGTCGAAGCCGTCGCAATAGTTCTTGCAGGTGCCGATGCAGCCCTGGGCGAGCACCGCGGCGCCGATGAAGCCGGCCAGCATGCCGATGGGGGAGGTGAGGCGGTCCATCACTCACCTCCGCGCGAAAGGTAGACGTAGCCGCTGTTCAGGAGGTCTCCGGACAGGCCGTAGTCGTCCTTCTGGAGCACGGGCGCCTCGACCCACTCCGAGGTGCAATCGGCCTCGCCCTCGGCGCACGGGACGTCGGGACCGCTCACGAGCTCGAGGTGCAGGGTCTCGCCGATGCAAGCGCAGCTCAAGGCCTCTGCCGGGGAGTGAAGGCCGGCGATGGCGCCGACGAGGGTGCCGCCGAGGAGCGGCAGCGCGATGCGGAGGTTCATGGGGGCTCCAGGCTGGGGACAGCAGTGGGGTGCTCCGTGCGTTCGGAACAGGCGCAGGGAAAGCAAGGGGCGTGCCAGTGATGTGGACGACCGTCCCATGGCTGCTTTCGACTGTCCAGCCTCGCGCGACCCACCCCGATGCCCCGATTGCACGACATCGCTGTCCGCCCCCCACTGTTGAGCGCGGCGTCAGGAGTCCAGAGTTGCACAAACCGCTTCCCACCCCGCGCTGTTGCGCGCGGCGCCAGGTGTCTGCAGTTGCAGTCCCGCCGTTGGTGGTGGCCTGGGACCTGGCCGGTGGCCGGCAGCTGTCGGCCCGAATGCGGTGCAGCCGCCCGTTGTCGTGAATCGGGCGTCGGGGGATGCAACCCGAAGGTCCTGACGCCGTGCTCAACTTCGGGGGGAGAGAGGATGTAAGTGCAACTTCAGACTCCTGACGCCGTGCTCAACGTTTTTCTATTTGTGCTCGTCGAGCTTGAAGCGGAAGCGCAGGGTGATGGAGGTGGTGAGCTTCTCGCCCTGGTAGACCGCGGGCTTGAAGCGGTAGCGGCGCAAGGCCTTCTTCACGCTGGCGAAGAACAGGGGGTGGTCGGAGTGTACGGGCACCACCCGTCCCACCCGTCCGTTGGCGAGAACCTCGACCTGCACCACCACCCGGCCTTCGATGTCCTGCTTGAGGAGGTCGCGGGGGTAGATGGGGTCGAAGGCGCGGGCCACCGTTGCGCGACGGTCGAGCTTCACGCCGGCGCCCTCTCCGCCGCCGCCGCGTCCCTGTCCTGCGAAGCCCTCCAGCGTGGTGGGATCGACGTCGGGCGCGTCGAAGCCGGCCGCATCGGTGTTTCCGACGCGTACGGCCATGCCATCGTCGACCACCTGGTCCGCGGTGAGCGCGATGCCCGTGACGATGGGGACCTCCTCGTCGGGGGTGTCCGCGTCCTCCCGGTTGGAGGACAGGGAGGTCTTGGTGGGGTCCCGGTCGGGCTCCTCGACCAGCTCACCGGCGGGGGCCTCGGGTTCGGGGGGCGGGGGCTCGGGTTCCGGCTCGGGTTCGGGGTCCGCCACCTCCTCCGCAGCCAGCTCGAAGTCCACGTACTCCAACGGCTGGCGGCGCTCCTCCCGCTGCACCGGAAGCAGCATCAGCAGGCCGTGCGCGACGAAGGCCACCGCGAGGGCGCCGCCGGGCGACTCCAGCAGGCCGGGGGTGTTCACAGCTCAGGCGGCCGGGTGGCCACCGCCACCGCCTCGAAGCCCGCGAGCTTGGCGGCGGAGATGACGTCGACGGCGTCTTGGAGGGGGACGGTGTGGTCGGCCACGAGCACGGCGCGCTCGAAGCGGGAACGAGCCTCGACAAGCACGTCATGCAGGGCGTCCTGGGCGACGGCTTCGCCCTCGATCTGCACCCCGCCCTGGGCGTCGAGGGTGAGGTACAGGGCGTCTACCTCGGCGGGACGGCCGGCCTCGGCCGACGGCAGCGTGACGTCGATGCGCTCCTGGTCGATGAAGCGGGCCACCAGCACCACGAAGATGAGCAGGATGAACACCACATCGATGAGCGGCGACAGGTTGAGGCGCAGGTCGGCGCGCTTTCTGGACGGCAGCTTCATCCCGCGGCCCGGTCGAGGATGCGTCCCGCGCCGGTCTCCATGAGGAGACGCTGGTGGTCGACCCTGCGGGTCAGCCAGACGTGGCCGCCGAGGGTGGGGATGGCCACCATGAGGCCGGCGGCGGTGGTGAGCAGAGCCTTCCAGATGCCGCTGGACAAGGTGGCCGAGGAGGCGGCGTCGCCGGCAGCCTCCATGCCCGAGAAGAGGTCGACCATGCCGAGAACGGTCCCCAGCAGCCCAAAGAGGGGGGCGGCCTGGGCGATGAAGGCCAGCAGCGCCAGCCCCCGCTCCAGCCCATCAAGCTCCAGGTTGGCGGTGCGCGCGGTCTCGTCCTCCGCCCGCTTCGGACGCAGGCGCGTGGCTTCCGCGGCGGTCGCCAGCACGCGTCCCAGAGGGGTGTCGGCCGCCTTCATGCGCTCGGCCACCTCGTCGAGCTCGCCTTCGGAGATGCCCGCCAGCAGGCTGTCGTCGCCCACCTTGAGGCGCCGGAACTGGACGGCCTTGCGGATGAGCACGGCGAGTCCGCCGATGGAGCACACATACAGCGGCACCATGGTCCAGCCGGCCTGGGCGAGGAGCTGGGCGAGGTTCATGTCCATGCCGTGGTTCCCGGAGCGAGGGGAGCCGGTGGACTGCAAACCGCGTTCCAGCATGGCTGCGGCCTTCTGGACGACGGAGCGCGCGATATCGCACACTGGGGTGCGTGGGGACTCCCGGTGGACCTACGGGGTCACCACCAGCTCGCCGACCTTGTCGCCGGTGGGGGTCCACACGCTCACGAAGTGGGAGGCGATGCGGACGATGTGGTCGTCGCCCACCCACAGCAGGTCGCCGGGAAAGCCGCGCTCGGGGTGTCTTCGGCGGGTGTACCACTCGGGGAGACCGTCGGGCATGGCGGGTGCCGGGGCGTGGAAGTCTGCGAGGAAGGCGCCGGTGCCAGCGTCGACGATGCGCACCTGCTGACCATTCAGGAGCAGCGCGAGCTGAGACTCCGAGCGGCTCCAGCCGATGCCGGTCGCCTCTGCGATGCTGTGGCTGGCCGCCACCCGCCGGTCGCCCAGGCCCACCTGCCAGACCTGTTGACCCTTGGAGAAGACCTCCAGTCGGCGCTGCTGCGAGTCCCCTCCGATGACGTGGACGTGGCTCGTCACCGCAAGCCGGCCCCGGGGGCCGAACACGAGGCGGTGCGCGCGTGGCGAGGCGGGTGTCGCGCTCCCGAGGGAGGCGCCGGTGTCGCCGTCGACGAAGTGGATGCGGTCCGGGGCCGGGTGGGTGCCAAACTCCTTGCGCACGCAGGTGGTGGCGCTGAGGTCGCACCAGGGTGAGCCCTTCTTGTCGGATGGGGACTCCCACAACATGCGCGCGTGAGTGGGGTCCCAGGCAGCCAGGCCACCGGGGACGCGGCCCACCACGGCCTGGATGCGGTCGTTCCACTCGATGGCCTGCAGGTCGGGCACCGGCTGCGGGTCGAAGTCGAAGCGCACCTCGTCGGGCTTCACCGCGAAGAAGGCGCCGGTGTCGGTGAACAGCCGGTCTCCAACCCACACATGCTCCACGCCGGAGTCGCGGGTCTCGTCGGGAAGGCCATGCCCACCAGCCGGGCCCGGTCGAGCAGGGCAATGCCGTTGGTGCCGACGTTGGAGGTGAGTCGGCGTCCGTCGGGGTGCCAGCGCATCAGGTGGGGCTCACTCCAGCCCACGTAGGTGTCGAATCGGGTCACCGAACGCAAGCTGCCAGTGGAGGCATCGAGCACCATCACCGCGCCAAGCTCCGGCTCCACCGCGGTGCAGGCGAGGGCGAGCCAGGGCTCGGTCGGGTGTGGCTCCGCGTTTTCGATGAGGCAGGTGTGGGGCCAGCTGGCGTCGGGCTGCGCCGGCCAAAGTGCAGAGTCGGGAGGTGTGACAGGGGCGGGAGTCGGCTCGGGCGTCGGCGGAGGAGGGTCGGGTCTCGACGGCGGTGGGTCGGTGGACGGCGGGACGGGTCCACCGGCGCAGGCGATGGCGAGGATGCCCCAGATGAGGACGTGGAGACGGCGCATGCCGGGAGTCTATGGCCTGCGCTTCCGCCAGGCTGTTCCATTCGAGGGAGCGCAGGCGAGATGGTCCTTCAGGACGCCGTCGACGGTGGTAGTCTGCCACCTCGGCGATCTGTCCCCCCCACAACTCGATCTGCGAGTCGGACATGCGTACCCATCGCAACCAGCAACAAGCCGGCCCCACGCTTCAAGGTGGCTCTCCCAACCTGCAAGGCGGTGGCCCGAGCAACGGCGGTCTCCTCGACAGACTGCGTGGCATGGTGGGCCTCGAGGTCGACGACAGCGGCACCGACCAGCAGCTGTCGGGCTGGGGGAACGCAGCTCAAGATGCCGTGCTCGACGGCACTCCCGTCCCCGAGTGGGGGCCCGCCACCCGTGGCGGCATGCTCGAGACCCTGCTCGACTACCGGCAGTGCGTGGCCGGTCCCGAGACCCTGGAGCGTCTGGCCCAGCGCGGGGTCGACGCCGGCATCCTCACCGCCAAGGCCGACCTCGCCGCCCACCGCCTCGAAGACGCTCTCACCCGCGCGGAGGCCGCGGCCATGGTCGTGCGCACCTTCGGTCTGTCCCAGGATCTGCCGGAGAACGAGGTGGCCTACTTCGCCGACGTCGAGCCGTCGGCCTGGTACTATGCCACCGTCCACTCGGCGCGTCGCCACGGCATCTTCAAGGGCTTCGGCGGCACCAACGAGATGCGTCCAGACGAGACCCTGTCCGATGAGGCCGCCAAGGCGGTGCTGTCCCGTGTGCCCCCCGGTGGTCCGCTGTCCCCCGAAGAACAGGTCGACGGCACCGCACCCATCACCGACCCCGACCAGGCCCGCAGCATCGACATCGACGTTCCCTTCTACAGCCAGCGCATCGGCGGCCCGGACTTCGCGAAGGGCGACTACCAGTGCTTCTACGCCAGCAAGTCGATGGCCGAGCACACCCAGACCGAAGAAGGCCAGATGCAGGTGCTGGGTCCGGGCAGCATCTTCAAGCTGGCCACCGAGCAGCAGGCCGGCGGCACCATCACCCTCGATGAGGACCAGGCCGAAGCGGCGCTGGACTACATCGACGCCGAGCTCGAAGCGGGCCGTCCGGTGGTGGTTGGCGTCAACTACAAGGACTCCTCCTACGACCACGAAAACGCCGATGGCATCACCGATCACTTCGTGGTCATCAAGGGCCGCACGGGCAAGGGACCGGGTGCGGTCTACGCCTTCCAGGACCCCTGGCCGCTCGAGGAGGAAGACGCCCAGGGCGAGTTCAAGCGCGAAGACGACGGGCGCCTCGTGTACACCGCCGAGGAGAAGGGCGAGAAGCTGGCGACTCGGTATGTGGTCGCAATGGTGCGGATCAACAAGGTGTGACCGCACAATGCTCTGGGACGCGCTTCTGTGGGCTATACGGTGGTGCCCTCAGGTGAAATCGGCGAATTTCTTGACGTCAAGAATCGACAGCGACCGCGCCTCGATTTCTGGCCAGCCTCCCCGGCCCACGGCCGCCGGCGCTATGCTCGTGCTCGCCACGCGACGGGCGTGCCTCCCGTGATCTGTGGAAGGGCTGCCGACATGCGCATTGTCATCCTCCTCGCCACCCTGTCGGGCTGTGCTCCGGCGCCGGTGGGCGACAAGGTGGAGGGCGGGTTCTCCGGACCGGGGCCATCCGGGTCCCACGACACGGCTGCCGATGAAGCGTCGGATGGTGTGGAAGATGTGGGAGATGGGGTGTTGGATGCCGTCTCCATTGCATTCAGCGCCGACCGGGGGTTCTACGACGCCCCCTTCACGCTCACCCTCACCGCCAGCGAGCCCGGCGCCGCCATTCGCTACACCCTCGACGGCAGCGACCCCCGCTCGAGCGGCACCACGGGCCTGTCCCCGCTCACCGTGTCCATCGACCCCGCCTCCAGCGCTGGCCGAGACCCTGCACCGGGCGTGGTCGTGCGCGCCATGGCCGAGCTCGACGGCTTTGTCGACAGTCCCCTCCAGGCCCACACCTACCTGTTCGTCGACCAGCTTGCGGCCCTGTCCCCCCACAACGAAGCGCCTGGCCCAGGGTGGCCCGACCCCTACGAGACCGACGACATCCACGACCGCGTCCACGCCATCGACTACGGCATGGACCCCCGGGTGACCGACGACCCCGCCTACGCCGACCGTCTCGACGACGCCTTGTTGGCCATCCCCAGCATCTCGGTGTCCACCGGGCTCGACAGCCTCTTCGACTTCGACGACGGCATCTATGTCAACCCGCTCGAACATGGCGCCGACTGGGAGCGCGAGGCGTCTCTCGAGATCATCGACCCTGCCGACGAACACGAGGTGCAGACCGGCATGGGGCTGCGCATCCGCGGGGGCTGGTCGCGGCACATGAGCAACCCCAAGCATGCGTTTCGGTTCTTCTTTCGGGGGGACTATGGGGCGCCGAAGCTGGAGTTCGCGCTGTTCGACGAGGAGGGGGTGGACCGCTTCGACAAGGTCGACCTGCGCACCGCGCAGAACTATTCGTGGAGCTTCAAGGGAACAGCCGGTCGCGAGAACACCTTTCTGCGCGATGTCTTCAGTCGAGACCTCCAGCTTGCGTTGGGACGGCCATCCACCCGCAGCCGGTACTACCACCTCTACCTGAACGGCGTGTATTGGGGCCTCTACCAGACCCAGGAGCGCGCGGAGGCCCGCTTCGCGGCGAGCTACTTCGGGGGCGATGCCGATGACTACGATGTGGTGAAGGTCAACGGCGACGACCCGTCGGGGCGGGTCATCGAAGCCACCGACGGCGACCTCGGGTTGTGGGAGGACGTGTGGGAGCTGTGCGAGCAGGGCTTTGCGGACGACACCCGCTACCTTGCATTGCAGGGGCTGGACGCCGATGGGGTGCGAGACCCCGACCAGCGCGTGCTCGTCGATGTGGACAACCTCATCGACTACATGTTGGTCATCTTCTATGCGGGCAACTTCGACTCCCCCACGGGCTCGTTCACCCACAACCAGGGCGCCAACAACTTCTTCGCCATCATCTCTCGCGAAGATGTCGACCAGGGCTTTGTCTTCTTCGCCCACGACGCCGAGCACAGCCTGTTGCCCGACCCCTACGGTCCGGGTGTGGGGCTCGCCGAGGACCGGGTCAACCTGGGCACCCGCACCGACAGCTACCGCATGCATGTGGCCGGCTTCGAGGACTTCCACCCCCAGTGGCTGCATCACAAGCTCACTGAGAACGCCCGCTACCGGGAACGTTTCGCGGCGCGTGCGCGCGTTGTGTTGGCAGACGATGGGGTGATGTCGGAGGACTCGGTGCGCGACCTGCTCACCCGACGCGCGGCCCAGGTGGAGCTGGCCATCATCGCCGAGTCTGCACGCTGGGGCGACGCCAAGAACTTCTGGGAGGACGGCCGCAGCTGGCGCACCCGAGACGAAGACTGGGGCCCGGCGGTAGACCGCATCTTGATGGATTGGGTGCCCCATCGGCGGGCCATCGTGATTGCGCAGCTCGAAGCCGCGGGGCTCTGGTAGGCGCTACCGCCGGGCACACGCCAACAGCAGGGCTGCCGCCGCCTCGTGCAGTCGCACCTGCACCTCGATGCCGGCAGGCGACAGCACCCGGGCCATGCCCATCGGGCCGCCCATCCACTCCAACAGGCCGTCCTGGTAGGGGTCGGACAGGGTGATGCCGTCGGGTCCGGCGGTGAGCTCGACGTGGGCGCAGGCCAGCAGGGCGTCTTCGAGGGCCACGACCTCTGCGGCCCGTCTGGCATCCGGGGCGTACACTCGGAAGCGGGCGTCGAGCGCGGGGGAGCCGGTGGGGAAGGCATCGGGCCACTGGGGCGTGAAGGTGGTGGAGCGGTTCAGCCGGGCATCGCGGGCGAGGCGCTTGCGGGTGTCGGCGACCCTCTGCTCCACCACCTGCACGCTGAGGCCCGAGGGCGAGGGGGAGCGCCAGGCGTAGTCGACCGTGGTGCCGAGTCCTCCGGCCTGGGTGTGGCTGGTGAGGTGGACCTCGATGCCATGGAGGGAGCGCACCAGGTGGGTGGCTGCGGGGTCGTCGGTCGGCACCGATCTGTAGCCGAGGCGGTCGGTGTACATCTGCTGCACAGCGGCCACCTGGCCTGCGCTCGAGCCTCCGGACAGCGCCCCCGACCGACGCAGGAAGACGAAGGCGGCGGCGCCGACGGCCAGGGTTGCCAGCAGTGCGCACAGGCCGCCGAGCGCAGCCACGAGCATGGGAACGAAGGGCAGCAGTGACTCCACGGGGCCTCCAGGTGCGTGCAGGCTATCGGCCCCCGTCCGCTCCAAATGAGGCAAGGAGGGTGCAGGTCACTGGCGGTGGCGGCCGGGTCGGAAGCGCGCGTTCCGATGGGGTCCGGCTGGATTCGGGACCACCCGAGATGCGGGCCTGGATTGGAAGGACGGATCTGAGCCAACAGCGGGGCCGGTGACGTTGGTCATTGCATTGGGGCGGTACACGAAAAGCACGCTGTTGTGGCCCACAAGCTGCAGGCGGCCCCTTCCCATCGAAGCGGAGGGCCCATGCAGAGCTGGGGCTATGAGTTCACGTCTGTCGGCGAGCTGCCGCGCCGCACCACCCGCACGCTCGAGGCCGGTCCCACCGAGGCCCTCGTCGAGGTGGCGGGCTGTGGGGTGTGCCACACCGACCTCGGCTTCCTCTACGATGGCGTGCCCACGCGTCATCCGCTGCCGCTCATCCTGGGCCACGAGATCTCGGGCACGGTGGTGGGCGGAGACCCCGCGTGGGTGGGCCGTCAGGTCATCGTGCCCGCCGTCATTCCCTGCGGTGAGTGCTCCCGCTGCCGGGCCGGCCGGTCGATGACCTGTCGAAAGCAGGTGATGCCCGGCAACGACCGCGACGGCGGCTTCGCCTCTCACTGTGTGGTTCCCTCCAGGGGGCTGTGCGAAGTCCCACAGTCTCTGCCCGACGGGCTCTCGCTGGCCCACCTGTCCGTGATCGCCGACGCGGTGTCCACGCCCTACAGCGCGATGCTGAAGAGTGGACTGCAACAGGACCAGGTGGCCGTCGTGGTCGGACTCGGGGGCGTGGGGGGCTACGCGGCCCAGCTTGCGCGGGCGCAAGGGGCCTTCGTGGTGGGCCTCGATGTCGACGAGAAGAAGCTGTCCGCGGCAGGCTGTCATCTGGCCCTCGACCCGCGCAGGCACCCGGGCAAGTCGCTGCGCAAGGCCATCCAGGGAGCGGCGCGCGAGGCCGGCTACGATCCCGATGCCTGGGTCATCTTCGAGTGTTCGGGCACCGCTCCCGGCCAGAAGACCGCCTACGGCCTGCTGGTACACGGGGCCACCCTGATGGTGGTGGGCTCCACGATGGCGAAGCTGGAGGTGCGGCTGTCCAACCTGATGGCCTTCGATGCCCGGGCCATCGGCACCTGGGGCTGTCCCCCCGAGCTGTACCCGCCCCTGTTGAAGCTTGTGTTGGATGGACAGGTCTCCCTGGCCGCCCAGACCGAGCTGCGGTCCCTCGACGACATCGGTGAGGTCTTCTCTGAGGTCCATGGACATGCCTGCGGGGCCCGCCAGGTGCTGGTGCCGGGGACAAGGCCATGACTCTGCAGGTCGAGTCCCACCATGACGGTCAGGTGGCCGTCCTCCGCATGAACCACGGCAAGGGCAACGTGCTCGACGCCACCCTGGTGTCTGCCCTGCGGTCCGCCTTCGCAGAGCTGTCCGCCCCGCAGCTCAAGCTGGTCGTCTTTGCCAGCAAAGGACGTCACTTCAGCTTCGGCGCCTCGGTGGAGGAGCACCTGCCAGACCGGGTCGCCGACATGTTGGGTGGCTTCCACGCCCTGTTCCGCGAGCTGGAGGACCTGGGTGTCCCCACCTGTGCGCTGGTCTCCGGCGCTTGTCTTGGGGGCGGCTTCGAGCTGGCCACCTGGTGCGGTCGGGTGTTCGCGACCCCCACGGCGAAGCTGGGTGTGCCTGAGGTCACCTTGGGTGTGTTCCCGCCCATCGCTGCGTTGGGACTGCACTGGCGCACCGGGGGCAACACGGCCACCGAGCTGGTCACCACGGGACGGCAGCTGGACGGGCAGCAAGCCGTGGCACTGGGTGTGGCGGACGAATGTGTCGAGGACCTCGACGCCGCCTGGCGCGCCTGGTTCGACACCCACCTCGCCCCCTTGTCCGCCCCCGCCGTCCGTTTTGCGTGGCGCGCGAGCCGACGTCCCATGAAGCGCGCCCTGCACGACGACCTGCCCGAGCTGGAGCGTCTCTATCTCGACGACCTCATGGCCTGCGCAGACCCCGTCGAGGGCCTGTCCGCCTTCCTGGAGCGCCGCACCCCCACCTGGAGCCACCGATGAATGCCCCCACCAGCCAGCGTGCCGCCGTGGTCGAGCGTGCGCGTCAGATCGCCGAGGACCTCGAGCTCCAGCATGTGAAGGACTGGCTCGCCGCCGAGCCCGGGCGCACCGCTGCCGGATACCTGCCCGTCTACACCCCGCGGGAGCTCATCGCGGGCGTGGGCATGCTGCCGGTGGGCATCCACGGGGGCGGCGACCGCCTGGAGATCATCCGCGGAGACGCCTGCTACCAGTCCTACATCTGCCACATCCCCCGCTCGGTGGTGGAGCTGCTGCTGGCCGGCAAGCTCGACGACCTGTCCGCGGTCCTCTTTCCGTCCACCTGTGACGTGATTCGCAACCTCAGCGGCATCTGGAAGCTGCACCGTCCCAACATGTATGTGCGCTATCTCGACCTGCCGCAGGTGTTGGACCCCGACATCGGCGTGCAGTTCTGGGCTGCCGAGATGCGCCATGTGCTCACCGATCTGGCCAGAGTCTCGGGCTGTGCAGACCCCATCGAAGGCTTGCGTGGGGCCATCGCCGACTACAACCGCGTACGGGACAAGCTGCGCGAGCTCTACGCCATCCGCAGTGACCGGCCCTGGGACATCCCCACCGCCGAGCTCTACCTGCTCATGCGCGCACAGGAGTCGATGACCGCAGCATCCTGGCTTGCATTGGCCGACGACTACATCGCCGCCATCGAGGCCGAGCCGGGCCGTCCGCGGGACAACTGCAGAGTCATCCTCGAAGGCGCATTCTGCGAACAGCCGCCCCTTGGGCTCCTCAAGACCATCGAGCGAGCGGGCTGCTACATCGTCGACGACGACCTGCTGCTGGGCAACCGGATGCTGCGGGGGCGAGTGGCCGAAGATGGTGACCCTGTCGTAGCTCTCGCCGACGCCTTCATCCGCTCCTCCGCCAAGTCCTCGGTCATCTACGAAGACGACCCGGTGGGCAAGCGCAGGCTGATGAAGCAGCGGGTCGACGCCGCGAAGGCGGACGGAATCGTGTTCGCCGCCCCGTCCTTCTGCGACCCGGCTCTGCTCGACCGCCCGATGCTGCGGGCAGGGGCGGAGGCGGCGGGCATTCCCTGCATTGCGTTCAAGTACAGCGAGAACACGGGCCAGTTCCAACCCTTCCGAGAGCAGGCCGGCACCTTTTCCGACTCCATCAAGCTGTGGGGGGCCTCATGAGCCACGTCGACATGAAGAAGGACCAGTCGATGGTCCTGCAAAAGCAGATGATCGCGGGCCACTTCGACCGACTGGCCGCCGCCGAGACCACCCACGAGCCCGTGGTCTACACCTTCGTGCCCGGCAACCTCACCGAGCTCATCCGCAGCTTTGGATGCCTTCCTGTGTTGCCCGAGATCAACGCCCTTCAGTCGGGCATGCGGGGCAAGAGCCGCGGCTACATCCGCGAGGCGGAGCGTGCGGGGCACAGCGAGGATGTGTGTACCTACGTCAAGTGCGACATCGGGATGTTGAAGAGTGGCAACATCGGTCCCACGGGCACGCGCCTGCCCCGGCCCGACCTGCTGTTGCTGTCCTATACCGGCTGCTACACCTTCATGAAGTGGTTCGAGCTGCTTCGCGACGAGTACGACTGCGAGACCGTCTTTCTGCATGTGCCCTACCAGGGCGACGGCGAGATCGAGCCTCAGCACCGCGCTTATGTGATTCGGCAGCTCAAGGAGAAGCTGATTCCCGCCTTGGAGCGCATCTCGGGGCGCAAGTACGATGAGGCGGGCCTGGCGGCGCGCCTGGCGATGTCTGCACAGGCCGAAGACGACCTCGTTGCGGTGCTTCAGGCCGCCAAACACACGCCGAGTCCCATCGACTCCTACTTTGGTGGGGTCTACTATGTGGGTCCCATCTTCAGTGCATTCAGGGGGACGCCCGAAGGGGTCGCCTACTATCGGGCGCTGCGGCAGGAGGTGGAGGCACGCGTAGCCCGGGGACATGGTCCCGAGACTCCCAGCGGACGTCTCGACGACCAACGCTTCCGCCTCGTCGTGGAGGGACCGCCCAACTGGACCCACTTCCGAGAGTTCTGGAAGATGTTCAGCGATGAGGGCGCGTGTGTGGTGGCCTCGACCTACACAAAGGTGGGCGGCACCTACGACTACGGCTTCCGCCACGACCCCTCCGACCCGCTGGGCACCCTCGCCGACTACTGCGGCGGTTGCTACACCAACATGAACCTCCCCGGGCGTGTCGACATGTTGTGCGACTACGTCGAAGAGTACGCCGCGGACGGCTTTCTCATCAACTCGGTAAAGAGCTGCAACAGCTTCTCGGCGGGCCAGCTCGTGATTCTGCAGGAAGTCGAAAAGCGCACCGGCATCCCCGGTGGCTTCATCGAGACCGACCTCGTCGACCCCCGCTACTTCAGCCCGGCCAACATCAAGAATCGCCTGGAGAGCTACTTCCAGATGCTCGCGGCACGCAAGGGAGCCAAGTGATGGACTGTTTCATCGGCATCGACCTGGGCTCGACCACCACCAAAGCCGTGCTGCTGGATGCGGAGGGCGGTGTGTTGGGTCGCGGCATCACCAACTCGCGCAGCGACTACGACCGGGCAGCTGCCGTCGCCCGCACCGAGGCCATGATCACGGCCCGCTTCGACCTGTTGCGTCGAGAGGTGCTGGCGACCGCGGGACCCGAGCTGCTCGCCTGGCTCCTCGACGCCTTCCGACTCGAGCAGTTGCTGCTTCAGCTCGACCGGCTGCAGGAGCTCATCCACCGCGAGGTGGACTCGGGTGTGGCCGCGGAGCTGCGTCCTGCGGCACGCGAGGCGGTGGACCACATCTTCGCGACTCTGCGCCAAGAGGAGCTCGCCCGCTTCGAGGCCCGCAACGACGAGCGGCGCTCCGACTTCTTCCGAGACGTGGCGGGAAGCGGCTACTTCCGCCTGGCGGAGGAGGTCTCCCAGGCGGGTGGTGCCAGCTTCGACCTGCTGCTCACGCTCTACGACAAGTGCATCATCATGGTCGAGAACGAGCCGCTGGAGCTTGGTTTCGAAAAGCACATCGACGCGGCCCTCCAGCGCATCGGCAGCCCGGAGTCGGCCCGACGTGGCGTGGAGGCCGCGGCTGCGGTGCCTTTGGACATCCGGTCGTCTGTGGGCACCGGCTACGGGCGCGTTCGCCTTCCGTTCCCCAAGGAGAACATCCGCAGCGAGATCCTCTGCCACGGTCTGGGCGCCCACGCGCAGTTCCCCAACACAAGGACGGTCCTCGACATCGGCGGCCAGGACACCAAGGCCATCCAGATCGACGGCGAGGGCATCGTCACCCGCTTTCAGATGAACGACCGCTGTGCGGCGGGCTGCGGGCGCTACCTCGGCTACATCGCCGACGAGATGAACGTGGGCGTGCACGAGCTGGGCCCCATGGCCATCAAGAGCACCCGTCCGGTGCGCATCAACTCCACCTGCACCGTGTTCGCGGGGGCGGAGCTTCGGGAGCGCCTGAGCCTGGGCGAAAAGCGGGAGGACATCCTCGCTGGTCTGCACCGCGCGGTCATCCTCCGGGCGATGAGCCTGCTGGCCCGCACCGGTGGGGTCGACGACGAGTTCACCTTCACCGGAGGCGTGGCCCGCAACGAGGCCGCTACCCGAGCGCTTCGGCAGCTCATCTTCGAAAACTACGGTGAGCGCACCATCAACATCAGTCCGGCGAGCATCTACACGGGCGCCCTCGGGGCGGCCATCTTCGCCATGAGGGGGGCCGCATGACCATCCACACCGTGGGCATCGACGTCGGCAGTGGTGCCGTCAAGTGCGTGCTCATGTCCCATGGAGCCGACGGGCCCACCTTGCTCGCCCACCGCGCCTCCCGCATCCGCAAGCGCGACGTGTCGGCGGTGGTCGACGAGGTCTTCGGACACGTCGTGCATGCCGTCGACATCGACCAGGTCGACTACATCGCCACCACCGGCGAGGGCGAGGACATCCCCTTCGCCACCGGACACTTCTACGGCATGACCACCCACGCCCGGGGCGGACTGTTCCTGGCGCCCGGTGCGACCGCTGTGTTGGATGTGGGCGCCCTGCACGCCCGCGCCATCCGCATGGACGAGCGCGGCAAGGTGCTCAACTACAAGATGACCAGCCAGTGTGCGTCGGGCTCGGGCCAGTTCCTCGAGAACATCGCCCGCTATCTCGGCGTGTCTCTGGCCGAGGTGGGCCCTCTGAGCCTGTCCGCAGACAAGCCCGAGAAGGTGAGCGGCATCTGTGCTGTCCTTGCCGAGACCGACGTCATCAACATGGTGAGTCGCGGCATCGCCACCCACGACATCCTGCGCGGCATCCACGAGAGCATGGCCAACCGCTTCGCCCGGCTGCTTCGGGCCGCGCGCGCGGAGGGCACGGTCTTTGTGAGCGGTGGGCTGTCGGGCGATGTGGGCCTCATCGGCTCCGTGAGGGACGCCCTCGAGAAAGGTCGCGGCAAGCGCGGCTTCGCAGAAGTCGAGCTCGCCACCCATCCCCTCGGCATCCACGCCGGCGCCATCGGTGCCGCCATCTGGGGTGCCTTCCGCCACGAACGCCTGTCCCTGGGAGCGCCCGCATGGACGTCCAGATCCGCACTCTGAACAGCGACGACCTGTCTCGCCTGGTCGCCATCGACGAAGCCATCACCGGTCGACGCCGCGAGCGTTGGTACAAGGAGGCCCTGCACCGCTCCCAGAGCGGCGGCATCACGATGAGCCTGGGCGCCGAGCACGACGGCATCCTCATCGGCGCCATGCTGGGGTCTGTGCGCTACGGCGAGTTCGGCCAGCCCGAGCCCAGCGCCGAGGTGGACACCATCCTCGTGCATCCCGCCTTTCGCGGAGAAGGCATCGGCCGCGCGCTGATGGACGCCCTCATCAGCAACCTGAGGGCTCTGCGGGTGGAGCGCCTGCGCACCCAGGTGGACTGGCAGGAGCAGAACCTGCTGGCCTTCCTCGCCCACTCGGGCTTCGAGCCGGTGCCGCGCCTTGTGTTGGAACACAAACTCGATATCTGAACTGGAGTCACCATGACCGTCGACGCACTGTTCCCGCTTCTGTTGCGGGAGTGGAAGGACAGCTGGGTGCAGGCCACCAACTCACCCGGTGAGCTCAAGTGCAAGGTGGAGCAGGCCTGGGGCGAGGGCTACGAGGACGGCGACGCCCTCATCGCCGCCATGGACGCCGCGGGCGTGCAGACCGTGCTCGCCACCGACCTGCTGGCCTGGAGCTACCCTCGCCAGGAGCGCTTCGCGGTGGACATGACCGGCCGCATCGCCGAGCTGTCCCGCAAGTACCCGGGCCGCATCTACGGCCTCGGAGACTACGACCCCGGCCGCATCGGACCGTCGCTCGCGAAGCTCGAACACGACGTGAAGGTCAATGGTTTCGTGGGTGTGTACGTGCACGTCTACGGCTGGGACATCGGCCTCGACCACCGCAAGATGTACCCGCTCTATGCCAAGTGCCAGGAGCTGGGCATTCCGGTGTCGATGCAGACCGGCCATGTGTTGGAAGCCATGCCGAGCGAGCACGGCCGCCCCATGCAGCTCGACCGCATCGCCTGCGACTTTCCCGAGCTCACCCTCATCGGCACCCACACGGGCTTTCCTTGGGTCGACGAGATGATGGCCGTCGCCATGAAGTGGCCCAACGTCTACATCAACATCAGCGCCTGGCTGCCCAAGTACATCAGCCCCGCGCTGCTTCGGTACATGGGCTCTCGGGGCGGCAGCCACAAGGTGATGTTCGGCTCCAACGGCCTCGACTGGACCCGCTACCTCAAGCAGATGCACGGCCTCGACATGCCCGAGGAGCGCCTCAACCGGGTGCTCTTCGAGAATGCCCGTCGGGTCCACAAGATCTAGGATGGGGGTCAGGATCTCCGATATCCCCTTTCATGGGGCCGGAGGACGGGGGGCTCAGCCGCCGTAGACCACCTCGGGCAGCACATTCAGCATCACGCGCAGGTCGACACAGCTGCCATCCGGCAGCTCGGCCGCCGCGACGGAGCCCACCTCCACGGTCTGGAACTCCAGCCCGGTGACCACGGCCAACGGGTCGATCATGGTCGCTGTGGCCCGCATCTCGCCGTCGGCCGACCCGGCGCCGCATTCGGTGAAGGTGGGCACCCGCACATGGTGGTTGATGGGCACCGTGGTGCGCAGGTGGGTGTCCGACGCCCAGGACTCCCAGGAGATGTGCATCGCGCCCGGCGCCATCGAGTCGCCCTCCAGGGCCACTCGCACCAGCGGGGGGTCGGCGGGGAGCGGCAGGTCGGTGGCCACGATGTGGATGCCATCGAAGGTCGCCGAGAGGGTGACCGGACCGCTCTCGAAGCCGGGGCTGCCGTTCACGATGCCCGAGCCGTCGGCGGCGTACTCCGCTTCGGTCTCGAGGGTGGAGACGGTCACCACGAGGTCGGTGTGGGGGATCGGAGCGGCCACGCAGCCGTCGCGCGTACACAGCTCGTCGTCGCTGCAGGGGTCGCACTCATAGGCGACGTACTCGTGGAATGCGCAGGTGGAGGTGAGCTCGGCCGGCTCCTCCACATGGGGGTGGGGCTTGTCGAGAATGCGCGCGCCGAGGCCATATCCGCCGCCCCAGTCCGACAGCACCACCTGGCCACGGCGTCGCTCCGCGGGGCAGCTGGCCCCGAGCACGGCCGCGACCGTGTCCCCGCCGTCGTCGCCGGAGCCGCCGTCGTCGCCGGAGCCGCCGTCGTCGCCGGAGCCGCCGTCGTCGCCGGAGCCGCCATCGTCTCCCGAGCCGCCCGAGCCGTCGTCTCCAGAGCCGCTGGCCTCGCCCGCGCTGTCCGAGTTGTCGTCCTTGCCGTTGCAGCCGGTCAGAGCACCGACCAGCAGCAGTCCAGCCAGCCATGTCCGCATCACGTCTCCCTCCCCGCACCTCGGGGCACCACATTCAGGCCGAAGGGTAGCCGCCCTGGAGGCCACCAGTTGCCCGAATGACCCGGCGCAGTCCGGTCTGCTCCAGTGGCGGCGACTTGTGCCGATGGGGCCGCGATGTTGGCCGTGGAGTGAGTCCGTCCATCGTGGTAGTTGCCGCTGGCACTACCCGCTTCCACTGAGTTGCCATGCGACCTCGCCTGCTCGAACCAGCCCTCGTGCACCATCCAGTCCAACCCGACGGCCACTTCGTGTGGTGGCCCGGCCGCGGCGAGCTGGCGCTCGACCCCGTGGCGCGCGAGCTGCTTGGCCTCGACCCCTCTGCCGCTTCTGGTCGGCTGCCGTCCACATTGCTCGGCGAGTTGTCCGGTGAGGTGTGGTTGGAGGAGCTGGGTGTCGGTCCCAGTCCGGAGCTGTTGGCACGCCTGTCTGCAGGCTTCACTGCGGCTGTGGGTGGTCGGCGTCGCCGGTTCAATGCCCGGGTGGTCGACGTCCAGGATAGCCTCCCCAGCGTGCTTGCGGGCACGATTCGCGCGACCGACCCCCCGCGACACGCCCAGGGCTCCACCGAACAGCGGGTCACCCGACTCGACCTGCTCCGTCAGCTCTCCGACTCGGTGCTGCGGGAGGAAGAACCGGAGAACACCGTTGCAGTCGCTGTTTCGGGCCTCTCCGGCCTGTTCCCGGACTGCCGCATCCTCGCCTCCCGCATCGACCGCGATGGCCAGATGCACATCCAGCTCGACCAGCACCCCGAGGGCCAGCCCGACATCGCTGGCGCCGTCATCGACCTTCGCGGGGCCCCCGGCTATCTCGCCAACCTCCGCGGTCCCGGCTGGCTGGTGTGCCCGGATGTGGCCCGTGAAGGCATCCTGGCTCCGCTGGCCCCCGCCCTCGCCCAGCTCGGGGTGTTCGCCGTGGTCGACGCAGTCTACGACGACGTCGACGGAGAGGTGTCGCTCATCTGTGTCGATGCCCCCGCTCCGCGCATCTGGCCCGAAGGAGAGCTGGAGACGGTGCGGGCCATCGCCGGTCAGCTCTGGGTGGCCCGTGAACACGCGCGCGCCCGCGCAGCCCGTCAGCAGGCCGAGGCCCAGCTTCGTCGGGCCCAGCGAGTCGATGCCCTCGGACGCCTCGCCGGCGGCATCGCCCACGACTTCAACAACATGCTGCAGGCCATCTCGATGAACGCCACCGAGGCCCGCCATGCGGTGGAGGCCTACGACCGCGGGCTGGCCACCGAGTGCCTCGACGAGATCGACACCGTGGGCCGCAGTGCCGCCCGCCTCACCCGCCGCCTGCTCACCTTCACCCGCACCGGCGCCGCTGCGCTCCGGCCCCGTCCACTGCCGGCGGCCCGCTTCCTCGACGACGTCGTGGCGATGCTGCGCCGATTGCTGCCCGCAGACCGCACCCTGGTCGCCGACTCGCTGCCCGAGCTCGAGCTGCACGCCGACCCCGGCCAGCTCGAGCAGGCCCTCGTCAACCTCGTCCTGAACGCTCGCCAGGCTACTGTTCCCGGTGGACGCATCGAGCTTTCTGCCCGGGCGGCGGTGCCTCCGCCCGGCCTGCGGGCCAGCTTCGAGCTGCCGCCTCTGCCCCATGTGGTCCTGGCGGTGTCCGACGATGGCTGCGGCATCGCGGCAGACGACCTCGACCGCGTGTTCGAGCCCTTCTTCACCACCCGACCGGTCGGCGAGGGCACGGGCCTCGGGCTCGCCATGGTCTGGGCGACGGCCCGGCACCACGGTGGGGCCGTCACCGTCGACTCCGCCGTGGGGGTGGGCACCCGGGTGGAGCTGTGGCTGCCCGCCTCCGGCATGACCCTCTCCGAGACCGACTCGGGACCTGTCCAGGCGCTGGATGCCCCGGTGCCAGCGGGGCTGGTGCTGCTCGCCGAAGACGATGCCTCCGTGGCCCGTGCGCTGGTCCGCGGGCTCGACCGCCTCGGGGTGCAGGTCAGGCATGTGGCGGATGGTCACGCCGCTCTCGCCGAGCTGCTGGGGCGGCCTTGCGACTATGCCGCGGCCATTCTCGATGTCGTGATGCCCGGCCCGAGTGGGGTGGATGTGCTCCGGGCGGTGCGGGCCGCGGGCCACTCGCTGCCGGTGGTGCTGTCGAGCGGCCACCCGGGGCCCATGTCGCTGGTCCCCGACGACGACCGAGTGGCCTTCATCGGCAAGCCCTGCACCGCAGAGCGCCTGGCCGCCACCCTCGCCGAGCTGCTGGAGGTGGCGGCGCGGGCCTGACCGTTCGCATCAAGGGGTGAGCCCCCCGCAGGACCGCAGCGCCTCGTCGCACGCACCGGCCTCGAAGGCGGGCTGCCAGCAAGCGTAGTAGGCGTCGTATTCGGTGGTGCAGTTGTCTACGAGGCAGCCGTACCAGTCGCTGTAGGGGTCGTCGCAGCGCAGCTGACAGCGTCCGAGTTCTCGCAGTTCCTCGGCGCAGACGGTGCCGCCGCAGCCGTCCAGCTGGGCCTCCATCCCGCAGGCCAGGCACGACTCGCCCGCCCGGGCCATGCAGGTGGCCGCACAGCCCGGGTCCCCGTCTGCGCAACCTTCGTAGCAGTCGCCGAAGCCGGCACACACCCCTTCAGAGGCGTCCGCATCCCACAGCACTGCGGTGGTGAGAAAGTCGATGCACATCTCATCGGCGCTGCCGTCCCCCCAGCCCACGTCCACCGGATCACCCTTCACGCCGTCGATCACGGGCTGGTTGTCGGCGGAGTTGTCGTAGGTACACGCCAGACGGAAGCGGTCCTCGGCGGTCACCTCCACGGGGTCTGTCCACACATAGGAACGCTGCCAGTCGAAGTCCCATGGGTCGATGCGGGTGAGGCACTCCTCGCTGCCGTCCGGCCGGATCAGGGTGGTGTCGAGGCCCGTGGCCAGCTGGTGCATGTGCGGGGAGGACCCCACGAGCAGTCCCTCGAACGGCACGCGCAGCTCGATCTCCTCGGTGACCGATGCCGCGCCCGCGGGGATGTCGAGGGTGGCGTCGTAGAGGGTGAGCGTCTCGATGCGCCAGGTGGGCTCCGTCCCTTCGGGGAGCGTCCAGATGGGGATGGCCGTGTAGTCCTCGGTGGGCGTGTCGGGACCCACCGACGCCAGGTTGTAGTGCATCTCGATGAGCACCCTCGAGTCTTTGGGGACCAGGATGGCCGCCTCCTCGGACAAGGAGCCTGCATCCACCTCGCCGCCGGGCACCCAGCCACCGATGGACAGGACCGGCAGCTCAGCGAGGGTGCCGCCGAGGCAGGAGAAGCCTGGGCCCGGGTCGGCTGCATCCAGGGCGTCGATGAGGTGCCAGGCCGTCTGGGGGACGGCGTAGACGATGACGTGGTGTACGATCTCGTCGACATCCGGCACGGCACCCGCGGCCTGCAGCCAGGTGGGGGAGTCGAAGGTGTGGTCGCCCCACATGCACAGGTAGTCGTCGGCCTGCCCGAAGTCGGGCTGGAAGCCCTGGGCTGGAAGCACCATGATGTCGGCGTCGCGGGCGGGCACGGGCTCGGGAAGGGTGGGGGCCACGTAGGTTGCGGGGTCGCCCACCGGGAAGTCGGCCGCGCCCCAGTCGGCGAAGGCCTGCATGGTGGCGTCGTCGAGCCACTCGCTGTCCACGATGGAACGGCAGTCCTCGTCGGCGCCGAAGGGGGGCATGGTGCGGTCGGCGACGCTCTGAACGATGGCGGGACCGAGGGCAGCCGCCTGTCCCGCGTCGTCGAAGGTGAAGGGACCGATGCCGCCTTCGGTGTGGCACTGGGCGCAGTGTCGGTCGACGAGCGGGCGGATGTCGCGGTGCCAGGTGACCGCATCGACGTGGTGGATGTGTGCCCCGGAGTCCGCGCTGGACTTGTCGGTGGCGTCCCCTTCGGTTGTACACCCGAGCGCGAGACCCACCATCACAAGGCACCCTACGTGTTGCTGCATTCAACACCTCCAGCCCATGCAAGGTAGTGTCGTTTCGGCCCTCTCCCCGTTGTGTTGGCGTACCCCATTGTATCGGTGGGTATCGAGATCCCCTCTGCTGGAAGGACCGTGGGTGGGCCAGCTTGCGGACGCACACGCGGTTCCACTAGACTTGCTGGGTCGTGTTTGTTTCCGGAGTGGGTTTGACGGATCCCCGAACGCCAGAGTCGAGCGGCGGGCCAGGCGCGAGCCAGGGCGATGCGTGCGAGTCACCCCGGCTTCCCGACGCGCTGTCCGCTCGGTACATCTGTCTCGGCCTGCACGGCTCGGGCGGGATGGGACACGTCTTTCGGGTGCGTGACCGGGCGCTCGACGAGGTGGTCGCCCTCAAGCTGATGCGTCCCGAGCTGGCGGACTGTCCCCAGATGCGGCGGGAGGTCAAGCGCGCCCGTCGCATCACCCACCCCGCGGTCGCCCGCACCTACGACCTTGGAGAGGTCGACGGTCACGTCTTTCTCACCATGGAGTACATCGATGGACAACCCCTCGATGTGGCGGCGGTGTGGTCGGTGGACGCCGCTGTGGAGGTGCTGCGGGCGATTGCGGCCGGTATCGATGCGGCTCACTCGGTGGGGGTGGTCCACCGGGACCTCAAGCCCGCGAACGTGATGCGCACGCCCCAGGGTCGGGTCGTGTTGGTGGACTTCGGGCTCGCCGATCTCGGACACTCCCACGGCGATGCCCCTTGGGCCGGCACGCCACCCTACATGGCGCCCGAGCAGTCTCGGAGGGGCCGCACCGCGCCGCCTGCGGACATCCATGCCTGGGGGGTCATCGCCTATGAGCTGCTCACCGGCGCCCCGTACACCCGCTCTCCCCGCCGGCTGGAGTCGGTGCTTCCGCACAGCGCGGTGGAGCTTGCAGACCTCCTCGAGGCCGCCCTCGCCATGGACCCCCGGGACCGGCCCACCGCCGACGCGCTGCTGACCGCGCTGGCCGGCCGTCAACCCGCGCCCGGCTCCGAGCCCGCCGGTCCGGAGCGTCGCTTTCCCGTGAGCCGGCCTGCGCGCATCGCCTCCCTCGCCGTACTGCCCTTTCTCTGCGAGGACGACGCCAGCAGCAGATTCCTCGCAGATGGCCTCGTAGAGGACGTCATCGATGCCATCTCCTTCGAGCCCGAGGTGGCGGCCCTGCCCTTTGGTGCCGTGCGCCTGCACCGACCCGAGCCCGGACAAGCCGCCAGCATCGGGCGCTCCCTGGGGGTGGGGGCGGTGGTGTCCGGCAGCTTGCGGCGCATCGGGGACCGCATCCGCATCCGCGCAGAGCTGGTGTCGGTCCATGCCGAGGCTCCGATGTGGCAGGAACGCTTCGACTGCGAGGTCCGCGACCTGTTCGACGTGAGCGACACTCTGGCCAGACGTGTGGTCGGCGCCTCCTCGCGGAATCCACCTCGGGCGGCGCCTTCGGAGGCTCTGCGCGACGTCGCCGAGCGGCACCTGCGCACCCGGCAGGCCCTTCGCGTGCAGTGGCACGGCCGGGCCACCGACCTGGAGCAGGTGGTGGAGGACTTCCAGGAGCTGGTGGAGCAGGTTCCCGGCTCGGGTCGGGTCGTGGCCGGAGCGGCCCTCGCATGGGCGCGCTTCGGCTTTCGGGTGGGGGACGAGGCCCTCAAGATGGCCCGCCACCTCGGTCAGCGGGCGGTCGACCTCGCCCCCTTGCGGGCGGACGGGCACGTCGCGCTCGCCTTGTCGGAGCTCTACGGCGGACGACCGGATGCAGCGGTCGCCCACCTGCAGCGCGCGGTCGCCTGTGCGCCGGACCACGATGAGGTCCACGGCCTGATGGGACGGGTGCTGCTGGAGCGGGCTGGCCCGAGCATCGCGGTCCGGCACCTGCAGCGCGCGGTCCACCTCAACCCCCACAACCTCAACGACCGCTGGGACCTCGCCCGGGCCCACGCCTACCTCGGGGACTGGTCGGCCGTGGCCGGCGTGCTGTCGGTGTCGCCGGTGTCCACAGGTGAGCAGGACATGCGGCGTCTCACCCTCTGGCGGCTGGCTCTGTGGCGGGGGCAGGGGGCTCCCGAGGACTCCACCGCCGTCGGTGAGCGCGACGACCCCCTGGGCGACCTCATCCGCGCCTACATTCAGGTGGTGCGGTCGGGCCGGCTCGACGACGCCCACCGCACGGCCCTCGTCCTCGCCGCGGAAGGGCAGCACGGGCGTCCGCGACTCTGGCTGGCACTCCAGCAGCACATCGCCGAGCTGGAGGCCGCTGCGGGGGAGTGGAACAAGGTGGTCGCCCGACTCGATCGGGCGGTCGGGCTTGGACTGGCTGACGTGGTCTGGCTGGAGCAGTGTCCGCTGCTCGCCGCCGTGGACCCCGAGCGCCGCGCGGCCTGGCTCACCGCCGCGGATGCCGCCGGAGGGGCAGAAGCACCGGGCTGATGCGGCTCAGGGGCGGTCGGGCACGAGGTAGATGGCCCCGGAGGGCACCCCGGCCACGAGGTCGTGGGCCGCCGACAGCAGCAGCTCGTTGTCGCCGTCGCCGTCGATGTCTCCGGTGACCACCTCCGCGGCGGCGGTGCCCACCACATCGTGCATCAGCCAGGTGGCCATCGCGCCGTCTCCCCCCAGCGTGGTCTGTCCGCCGTCCGACATGGCTGCGGTCGACATCAGGTAGTGGCTGGCGCCGTTGGCGTGACCCCCCACCACCAGCTCGGCTTGCCCGTCCGCATCGGCGTCGTAGCCGCCCAGGTCGTAGCGGTAGCCGATCTGGTCGGTGTCCGTTCCGCCCCACACCGTGTGCCAGGCGGCGTCCGCCCGGAGGGTGCCAGCCTCGAGCTCCTGGGCGTCGAAGATGAACAGCGCGCCATGAAGCGCGCCGACGCCGTCGCCGGCGACCACGAACTCGGGCCGCCCGTCGCCGGTGAGGTCGGCCACAGGGCCACCCCTGGCGCCCATCTGGGTGCCTGCACCATCGACGGTGGGGGCCAGTAGGGTGATGAGGGCATCCGCGGTGGTGTCCACCTCGCCTGCGGCCAGGGCGGCTCCCGAGAAGATGTAGGCGGCACCGGCGTATTCGGCGCCCGTGTCGGGGTCGGGCCGGTAGCGGGTGCCGGTGACGAGGTCGACGATGCCGTCGCCGTCGACATCGCCCGCGGGGTGGATCTCCTGGCCCAGCCGTCCGTAGACATCGCTGAGCACGGTGATGTCGGCGTCTGCGGACATCCGCTGGGGGCTGGTGCGCATGCTCGCGCCCAGGTGTACATCGATGCGGCCTTCGCCCCCGGTGCTTTCGACATCGAAAGATGGCAGGCCGAGCACGAGATCCATGACGCCATCTCCGTCGAGGTCCAGGTCGGTGCTGTGGCCCGACCCCATGTAGGTCCCGCCGGGCAGGTCGGCCGCGCTCACGCTCGGAAGGTCGGCGGTGACGATGGTCTCGCCTGCGGAGATGGCGGACAGGTCGATGAGCCAGGCGGTCTCGTGTGTGTCGCCGGGCGCCGCTGCGGCCACGAACACCATCGGACCGCCGGTGCCCATCACATCGCCCCCCACGGCCATGTGGGGGAAGCTGGTGGTGTTGTAGGCGAGGTCGAAGCGCCCGAAGGCATCCGCCACGCCCGTGCGGGTGCCAGCGGCCACCTCGGTGCCAGACCACACCAGCAGGTTGAGGCTCGCGCCCGAGCGGCTGGAGGAGAAGATGTCGTCGACACCATCGCCGTTCTGGTCGGGCACCACCGCGGTGGCCCAGCCGAGGTTGTTGTGGCTGCCATCGCCGGCGATGAAGGTGGTGGCCGCCGAGCGCTCCACCCCTGCCCGACAGTCGCGGTCCACCCACATCTCGTCGGTGGCGCCGGGGTTCACGGTGGGATCGGCATCGTCGCAGTCGCCGTCTTCCACGGTGTGGCCATCGGCATCGGCGTCTGTTCCGGTGCTGGAGTCGTCGCCGCCCTCGTCGCCGCCGTCGTCGCCGCCCTCATCGCCACCGTCGTCTCCGCCGCCGTCATCGCCGCCGTCATCGCCGCCGTCATCGCCGCCGTCGTCCTCCGCACTGGAGTCCGCCTTGTCCCCCGAACAAGCAGACACGGGGAGGCTGAGGGACAGAGTACAGAGCAGGCGGCGCAGGGTGGGGGACATGGTGCGGTCCGGCGTTTGGGGTGGCTGAGCGGCCGGTTTATCGCACATGCGCCATCCCCGTGCCAACACCGGACCGAACTTGCCGCAGCAGTCCTCCGGATGGGCCCCTCAGCGCCCCGCACCCCGGGTCGCGATGGCCGACAGGCCGGGAGGCGTCCAGCCATCGCCGTCCACATCCACGAAGAAGGCGTTGGTGATGGCGTAGGGGGTGGTGTTGCGCCAGGCATCGCCCATGACCGCGTCGCCGACCACCTCCACCACCACCCAGACATCCTCGGTGAGGGCATCCTCGGAGATGGGGACCCGGTCGTCGAACCACACGCCGTCCTCGGCGGTCTCCAGTGCGGTCGACCAGGTCGGCACCCCGTTCACCAACACCGACAGCGTGCCCGGAGCGACCCAGTCTGGCGCCAGCACGCGGATGTCGAGCTCGGGGCGGTCTCCGACCACGGTGTCGCCGGGCAGCGCGCCTGCCACGCTCGCTCGCAGGGTGGTTCCCGAGGCCACGACCACATGGCCGGCATCGAGGGCGTCCATCAGCTCGGCGTGGGAGACGGCGGCAGGCTCGGTGCGGTCCAGGAAGACGTCGGTGCGAGCCATGCCACAGGGGATGAAGCGGTAGTGGCTGTCGGAGACCCCGGTGGGCACGCGGATGTGGCCCAGGTCGAGCATGCTGAACCAGTCCTCTCGAAGCTCGCTGAAGTCGGAGGTGCCGCCGTTGAGCAGCTCCATCAGCTGGAAGTCCCACGACCACTGGTTGGTGTCCACCGCCACCCCGGTGCTCGGGTTGTAGCCGGCGAAGGCGAACATGCCGGGGCTGCGCGGGTGGTTGACCTGCACCACACCGCCGGTGCCCAGGGCCGCGTGCATGCGGTCGAACACCTCCTGGGTGTCTGCGGGCACGTCCCACCAGCGCACTGCACCGCCATTGACCTCGGTGAGCGGCGCGGGCTCCAGGGGGAAGATGTTGAAGTGCCCCCGCACGAGGGTGGTCACCTCGAGGCCGGGAATCACCTGCATGCGGGGGTCGAGGCCCATCGCCGACGCCAGGGCCCGGTAGTCGGTGAGCGCGTCGTGGTCGGTGGCCACGGGCAGGTCCACCCCGGAGGTGGCGCAGGTGACGAGGCGGTGCTCCATCGGCAATGCCCCGTCGAAGCTCGGGGCCGCGTGCAGGTGCGAGTCCATCGACAGCCAGCCGTCGCGGGAGATCTGCTCGTCGAGGATGACGTCGAGTTCGGTGGTCTCGCCTTCCGTCACCACCACGGTCTCGCTGACCCGCCCATGTCGCCACGAGTGCCCCACGGACACCTCGAAGGTCCCGGGCGGCAGGTCGAGGGTCATCGTGCCGTCGGCGGTCCAGGCCCATGCCTGCCGGGAGCCGGTCTCCACGTCGAGGGCGTCGAACAGCTCGGGGGGAAGGTCGGGCAGGGGACGGGCATCGGTCCAGCGCACGTCGATGAGCGCGGGAAGGGGGACACCGTCGTCGTTCTCCACCTGGATGCGCAGAGCGGAAGGGGCCGAGGCGGTGAGCTCCACAATCGCTCCGCTGCCTTCGGAGACGGAGATGGAGACGGGGTGCATGGGGACGTGACCCGCGGCCACGCGCAGGGGGGAGGCTGTGGTGGATCCATCGAGAACATCGAGCTGTCGGCCGTTCACGACGCCTGCTGTGTAGGGCCCGGTGCGTCCTGCGCCCTCGGTCAGCTCCACCACCTCGGACAGGCCGTCGAGGTCGGCCCACACGCCGTAGTCCCCGGCCGGAACCGCCGCCGACCACGCGCCACTCGCGTCGCTCAGGGCCACCGCCACGGCGCCTTCGTCGTTGTAGACATGCACCGGTGCGCCCACCACCGGGGTGCCATCGGCCTGTTGCACGGTGCCCGACACGGTGCTGGTGGCAGTGCCGAAGGCGGCGAGGCGGTCGGCTTCACCGGTGGCCACATCGGGGGTGACCGACAGCGTGCGGTGCAGGCTGTGGGTCTGGCCGGGGGCCAGCTCGAAGACCGGGTGCTCGGCGAAGAAGATGCCCAGCTCGGAGGCCAGCTCGGCCAGGGCACTCACCGAGAGGCTGTCCTGGGTGGAATACAGGCCCACCGCAGCCTCTCCCTGCTTGCCGACGTACCAGGCGGCGTCGAGCGCTCCCAGCTGCGGTCCTTCGAAGCCCACTCCGGGCGCCCACGGGGCGAGGTCCTCTCCCGAGGCGAAGATGCCGTCGGCCAGGGTCACCGTGATGGTCTCCGTGCTGCTGTTCGTGAGCTCGGTGGTGATGTCGAGCGCCCAGGCGTCGGGTGCGAGGGTGTAGGTGGTGACGATGTCGAGGCCGAGGTCGGGAATCAGCGGGGAGGTGCGCTCGAACATGCCCTCCCAGTATTCCCAGACCACGTCGGTCCCGCGCGCCTGCACGACCGCACCGCCGCTCCCGCCCGCGTCGAGGACCTCCACGGTGTCGGCATCGAACAGGCGCGACAGACCGAAGGCCAGGAAGACGTCCTCGATGGTGTCGCGGCCCAGGCTGCCGTCGGTGCGCACAAGGTCGACGTCGAGCACATTCCCGGCGGTGTGGACGATGCCATTGCCGGGCCGGGCGCCCTGGATGACGAAGCGCACCCGGTCGTTCCACAGCACGAGGTCGCCCGAGCGGCCCTCCGCCGTGATGCCGCCGGTCAGCGCCGCCTCGCCGGCATCCCCTTCGCGCACCACCCCGGCGAAGGCCTCGCCCGCCCCCGCAGCCTGGGCCGGGTCGGTGCCGAGGTCGACGGTGGCGCTGTCCTCCTCGGGCCCCGGGCTGCTGGACTTGTCGTCGGACCCACCGCAGGCGGGGAGGGTGGCGAGGACTGCGGGAAGCCAGAGGCCCCGGAGAAGAGGGTGGGACACGGAGTCCTCCACGGGAGATACGGTCCGCGCAGGCTACCTCAGCTCCTCGCGCACCTGTTCCATCGCCATCCCGCCCACCCGGAGCCTCTCCAGCGCCTGGGTGACCTGAAGCAGCCCCTCGGGCCCCCCCTCGCCGCGGCCCGACACCTGCCGCTCGCAGCGCTGGAGCACGGCCCGCAGCTCCATCAAGCGGGCGGCGGTGCGCACCTCCCTGTGCTCCAGCTCATCCGCCTGGGCCTGCAGCTGCTCGGCGGCGGCGAGGGCCCGCTCCAGGTCGTCCACCTGGGGACTCTGCAGGGCACGCGCGCGCACGAGGCGGGCTTCGAGGCGTCCCAGCTCCACCGGACGGGCCCGGTCCGCCCGTCGGCGGCGGTCGAGCTCCCGGCGGAGGTGACCGAGGCGGTCGACCTCCAGAGCAATCTGCTGCACGGCATCTTGGAGGTCCAACCTCACGGCCTCGGGCGCGTTTGCGAGGGCCTGGCGGGTGCGCTCTGCGGCCAGACGGGCATGGGCCACCAGGGGGTCGGACTCGGGCGGTGGCTTGGGATGGCGGGGGTCGGTCCAGAGGCCCACCCATGGGCGCACGATGGCGAGAACAACCATTGTGGCGGGAATGAACGCCATCTGATGAAAGAGCATGGTGCCAAAGATGTCGGCCCCGGAGCGCATGCCCAGCTGCGGCAGGACCACCCCGGCGGCAAAGGCGTAGAGCAGGTCCAGGGCGGCCAGGACGAGGATGCCGGCCCACGGTCGGATGCGGCGCTCCACGGGCTGACCGGCCCCCGCGAGGGCGCCTGCGACGGCGGGAAGCAGCGCCAGGGGCATGAACAGCAGGGCGCTCACCCCCTGCGTCATCTCGAAGACGTCGGCCCGGGGGATGGCATGACCGTCGACGATGGTGCTGATGAGGAACGACCCGAAGTCCTGGAACAGGCCGATGGCCACGAGCAGGAGCAGGCTGACGGCGGCTCCGGTGGCGGCCCACGCGCGCTGTCTGGCCGGTGTGTGTGGAACCGCCTGCTGGACGACCTGGTCCGTCCGCCACCCAAGGGCCGTGTCGAGGTCGGGTCGGTCGCCCGCCACCGGCGACAGCAGGCCGTTCACCACTGCGATGAAGCGGGGGTCGAGGTCGGGGCGAGCCTCGGCCAAGGGGGTCTCGGGTGTGCCGGTGAGCTGTCGTTGAAGCACGGCGGACGGGGCGTCTTCGCCGAATGGCGGACGTCCGACGGCGGCGAAGTAGAGCACGGCCCCCAGGGAGCCTCCATCGAGGCGGGGGTCGGCGCGGCCGGCGCCGAAGGCATCGGGCGGGGCGTAGCCGGGGGTGCCCATCACGGTGGTGGAGGCGGTGTGGCCGTCGGCCAGGCGGGCGAGGCCGAAGTCGGCCAGTCGGTAGCCATGGCCGGGTGCCGCGGGGTCGAGCAGCACATTGCCGGGCGTGAGGTCGCGGTGGAGGACGCCGACGCCGTGGGCCGCCTTGAGGGCCCCGCCGATGACGTCGAGGAGCTCGGCGAGCTGGGCGGGGTCGAGGGGACCCTCGGTGTCGACCCGCTCCTGGAGGGTGCCGCCGGTGCACAGCGGCAGCACGAGCCCCAGGCACCCGTCCACCTCCACACGCTCCTGCACGGCCACCACCGCGGGATGCTGCACGGACTGGCTGGCTTCCAGTTCCCGCTCCAGGCGCCGGCGGGCCGACCGCTGCTCGCTCAGGTGGGCGTGGAGCAGCTTGAGCGCGACCTTCTCGCCTGTGCTTCGGTCGACGGCCAGGTGGACCACGGCCATGCCACCGCGGCCCAGCTCACCGAGGAGACGGAAGCGAGGAGCGGACATGGCGATTCCTCTGGTGTGGACCCGTCCGGGAGCATCGCACGCCGCCTACCGCGCCCCCGTCGAGGCGGGGGTCTGCCAGCCGTCGAGAGCGTCGAGGGCCTCGTTGGCGGCGTCGAGAATCTCCCGGTGGACCTCACGGATGGCAGGCGGCCAGCCCTCGGGTGGCAGGCTCCTGGCCAGAGTGTAGAGCTCGACGCCATCTTCCAGGCTCCCGGCGTCAATGCGGTCCAAGGCCGCGAACAGGAGCATCGAGGCGAAGTTGAACTCGGTCTCCCAGGCGTGTTCCGTGGACGCGCTGTCAGCCAGTCCGTTGTGCAGGGCCTTGCGCACGGCCTCGAGCTGCCCGCGGTGGGCGCTGGCGACGCCGACCACCACCCACAAGCGCGCGGTCAGCTCACTGGGAAGAGGGGCGTCGCGCAGCAGGCCGTGGGCGGTCTTTTGTGCCTGGCGCCAGAAGGCGGCCTGGAGCTCGTGCTCGGCCAGCCGGGTCCTGCTGACGGGGTCGGCAGCCAGCTCGGGGTCTTGCCGGTGGGCATCCCGAAGGCGCCAGACGGCGGCCCGTGGATGCCCGGTGGCGAACTCCGCTTCGGCCAGCAGTGCGGACAGGCGGCCCCGCCCATCGGATTGCCGAGGCCCCGGGCCTTCAAGGGCCATGAATGCGCGCAACAGGCGACGGGACTGGACCTCGCAGTTGTGGGCGAGACCCTCTCGGGCGAGCCAGTCCACCGTCTGGGTGGTGATGGAGTGCCGCCAGCCGAGCTGTTGGATGTAGCGGCGGTAGGAGGACAGTGCGAGGGCCAGCCTCCCGTCGCCCGGTCCGTCGAGAATCACGGCCTGGAGTGCGAGGCCGCTCTGTTGCATCCGCCGTGCCTCAGGGGGCGAGCGGTCCACCCAGTGCGCGGCCTGTCGAAGGTGCGCACGGGCCCGTGTGGGGTCGCCGTCGGCCAGGGCCAGGGCCCCTGCGTGGATGCGACAGTCGCCAAAGGCCACCACGGTCTGGTCCGTCAGGGGCCGGTCGGTCTGGAGAGCCTGACGCTCCAGCTCCAGCCCCAGACGGACGAGGTCCGCGTAGATCGGTGGTCTCTCCCCAAGCAACGACAGCTCGAAGAGTGCCAGTGCAACGGCCCACACGATGTCTGCAATGTGGTCCCCGGGAACGGCCATGGACTCGGGCTGCACCGCTTTTTGGACCACCTTCGGGACGCTGGCCGGCACCGATGCGGGTTCGACGAACACCACTCTGAGTGCGGTGGCCAGTGCCAGGGGCTCGGGCAGGTCGACCTCGGCGAGCAGGTGGTCGGCGGCGCGGGCGCCCGCGGAGGCGTCGGTGTCGAGCAGCTGGTGGACCAGCTTCACCCAGCGTCGCTCCAACGACCGGCGTGCGCGTCGAGCCCCTGACAGTTCAAGCTCCCCACGGACCGCCTCGATGGCCTCCTCCAACCGATCTGCCGGCACATCTCCCTGCCCATCGAGCCGTCCCAGGTGGAGGATGGCATCCACCTGAGCGTGCAGCTGTCCCCTGTCCTGGGCCAACGCCAGCCCCCTCTGCACCTCCAGGCGCTCGGAGGAGGGTCCCTGCTCCACCCACCACGTCCAGGCCCGCATCGTCCACAGGTCGGGCGCCGCCTCCCGTGCCGCCTCCCCGAAGCCCGGTGGACCCGCAAACACCACCCCGCCGGTGGTCCCGCGCGCGAGACGTTCCCGCCGTTCGTTGAGCAACAGGTGAAAGCGGCGCCAGCGTGCCAGGCCACCTGCACTTCGGTCGGGGCAGACCACCCAGGTGATGGCAGTGCGGGCGAGATCCGGACGGAGGAGTGCATCCAGAATGGCGTGCACATCGCTGTCTTCGGACAGCTCGTGCCGGAGCTGCTGGCCCCCGGTGTGGTGGCCGGACATGGCCACCAAGGCATCGATGGCCGCCCGCTCCGCGGTGAGCCAGCCCACCCAGTGCCCCGCCGCCCAGTCGAGCTGCACCCGCAAGTCGGTCCAGGCCTCTTGGAGCTGGGGGACCTCCGCGAGTGCAAGCCTTGCCATCTGGGTCGCGGCAGAGGCGTGCGGCAGCTTCGTGGGAAGTGCCGGGCGGCCGGTCATGTGGACTCGGTCATCTGGCGCACCTCGTCCACCACCAGCGGATGGATGTCGTACCACTCCTCATCGTCGAAGTAGTTGAGCACCAACATGTTCTCGAACAGTCTGGCCAGGTCGGGCAGCTGGGCCTGCCGCTCCAGCGCGACGTCCTTGGTGCGGTGGACCTCGGCCAGCCACCTGGCGTCCAGGCGGGTGAGGGGCAGATAGGAGCGACGCACGCGCGCGATGGCCGAGTCCACGACCCCGTCTGAGAGCGGCAGAGCCTGACCCGCTCCCCCGCGCAGGGCCTCCTGCACAAGCCGCAGCAGGTCGCGGATGTAGCCGCCGCTGCACTGCACCAGGCGTTCGAGCTGCGTGCGGGAGAAGACCTGGCCCCACTCCGGCTCGCGTGTGGCCACCAGCTCCACCATTCGGCCCACGCCGGCGGGGTCGGGGTGCCCGGCGCGGTCTGCCAGCCGCACACATGGAATCTGACGCAGGGCGCTGAAGTTGCCGCCCACGCCCGGCGCCCTGATCTTCAGCCAGGGAGGCACGGTGTAGACCACATGCAGGTCGGGCAGACGCAGCTTGTCGGGGTGGGTGAGAAACAGGCGCTCCACCGACTGGATGACCTTCTCGGCGTCGCTCGTGCTGCCGCGGATGTGCTCGATGCTGTCGAAGAGCACCACCACCCGCAGGTCGGGCCTGCCCACGCTCTGTCTGGCCTGGGCGACACAATCGGAGACGAATGCGTGCGCTTGTTGCGCCAGAGTGCCCACATGGTTGCTCAGGCGGGTCTGGAGTCGCTGCTTGAAGTCGGGGTTGCCCTTGAGGTCGAGCTTGAAGCTGGCCTCGCCGCCAGGAATGAGCCCGCCGGTGCCCGCCTGGAAGCCCAGCTCCTTGAGGTCGACCTCGGTGCGGGTCAGCCAGCTGCCGAGACGCTCGAAGTAGCCCTGCTCCAAGGGCGCTGGCAGCTCGACCGCCGGGTGGTTGTCGAGTCCCCGTGCGAACGCGCTCACCGCAGCGACCAGAAAGTCGACGATGTCCACGGGCGAGGACAGGTGGAGGTGGTCCTCCATGTCGCAATGAACCACCACATGGCCATTCCGCTCGAGGTCGGCCTTCAGGCGCCGCAGCTCGGTGGTCTTTCCGGTGCCCCGGTGCCCGCTGAACAGCTGTGCGGACTGTCCCTCGGCCCAGTCGATCTCGGTGGCCATGAGCTGCACCGGATCGTCCGCCAGCAGACCCTGAGAGTCACTGCCTTCGTAGAGGCGCACATAGTCGCCTTCACGATGGGGGGCCTGAGGGTCGACCTTGCGAAAGAAGCTGCGCAGGTCGATGGGCGGTGGGGTCGACATTTCGGTCCTCACGGGCGCCATATCGCGGCGATTCCTCTGGCGTGGGCCCGTGCGGGAGCATCGCACGCCGCCTACTGCGCCTCCACCTGGAGGGTCTGCCAGCCGTCGAGTGCGTCGAGGGCCTCCACGCCGTCGAGCAGAGCCGTGGCCACGATGCCCGCTGTCGTCGACCGGGCCAGCCCGGGGTTGGGGTAGCTGAAGGTCTCGCCCGAGCCGTCCTGGCGGGTGTCGTCGCCGCAGCCCGGCATCGTGGCATCGACCATGCCCACGATGTCGCTGACCGACCAGTGGCCGGCATCGGGGAAGCGCACCAGGCGGGAAGGGCCGGTCGACTCGGCGAAATTGCTCTCGATGAGGGTGTTCCCGATGTCTCCGATGCTGTTGTCCTCCTCCAGCAGCACCCAGGTGGACGCAGCCGAGAGGTTGGCGGCATCGACACCGGCCAGCAGCGGGTTGTCGGCGGGTGCGCCCAGAAAGACCGTGGGCACGGGCTCCGATTGATGCCGCATGCCCACCGTCACCGCCCCGAAGCTGTGGCCCACCAGCATCAGCTCGTCGGTGACCTCCACCCCGAGCGCGCCACCCTGGGCCGCGTCGATGGCGGCGTCGAGCTGGGACACCCGAACGGCGAGGGTGTCGGTGTCGAGGCCGAGGCCGGTGCCCGAGAGGGCGTCGTAGAGGGTGTTGCCCTCGTGGCTGGGGGCCACCACCACATGTCCCCAGCTCGCGAGGTGGGTGGCGACCGAGGCCAGGCTGTTGGCCGTACACTCATGGCAGTGGGACATCGCCACCAGGGGCCAGGCGCCGGACGCGCGCTCGCCGCCTGCCGCACCCGCGAAGTCGCCTGAGGGACAGCCGGACGGTGCGGCCTCGATGAGCTGCTGCTGCACCTCGGCCCGCTCGGGGGTGGCCGTGATGTCGGACAGCGCGAAGCCATCGCCAGCGGCCGACGCGGGGGACCACACCAGCACAGGCGCGCCGTCGACCGTCTCGAAGCCGAAGGTGACCGGGTGGGGGCCGGCTTGCCGGTGGTCGTCTTGCTGGGGGTCGCCGGAGCTGCCGGTGTCATCGGACTTGCCGGTGCAGGCGGTGGCGAGGAGGGCGGATGCGAGCAGTCGCAGGGTGGGGTGCATGGATCTTTTCTTGAGACGAGGGGGAGGGGGACGGGAAACGGGGGGCCAGAACCGGGGGACTCAGCCGTCGTAGTCGAGCAGCTCGAGCTCCACGACGGTGGTCTGGCAGGCGGTGAGCTCGGCGTCGGTCGGGATGGACTGCACATAGGCGGAGTCGTTGGCGGCCCACACGCGGTAGGTGCCGGCCGCGAGGCTCAGTTCTGCCGTGTGGTATTCGTCGAGAATTGTCTCTGTGACGATGTTTTCGTTGTCTTCCGCATAAAGCCGGGTGCCGGCGGGTGGCTCGCCGCCGAGCGCGCGGGTGACCACGGCGGACAGCACCCCAAGCTCATTGTCGCAGCCGGTGCCGGCGGTGTCGGCGGTGTCGGCGGTGCCGGCGGTGTCGGACGTCTTCTGGCTACAGGCCCACAACAGTCCGAGCATCGGGGTCCAATGCGAAAGGGGGCGTCGGGCAGCGCGCATCGCACTCATCCTTGGGCGGGGTGGCCCGCTATCGTGTGGGACCGCGCCGCTCAGCCCTGGTCTTCGGGCTCCACGGGCTGGGACAGGGCAGGCATGGGCACGAGCTGGGGCGGTGCCTCGACCCGCTCCGTGTAGGGGTCGTCGTCGTCGACAAACTCGCGTGTGTCGGGCGGCGGCGGCACGCTGAAGCCCGGCTGTCCCCCGAGGAAGGGCAACGACTCGTTCAGGCCCGACACTGCGCTCCCCAGGCGCCTTGCATCCTCTCCCATCGGGCGTCCGCTCGCCTGGGGGGGCAGCTCGGGCCGGTCAGGGGTCTTCCGCAGCATGTGTCGACCCAGCACCCAGGCCGTCCAGGTGAAGATGAGCACCGCAAAGATGCCCATCGGCGAGTTGCTGAACGGTATCGGTACGTCCCAGACTTCCCACATTCGCGGCCCCCGAGTCGGTCACCCTGCCAGTGTAGCCCCGCCCGCACGAAGCTGGCGCCAGGAGTCCCATGCACCCCGCCCTTCGACGCGTGGTCGACCACATCGGCCTGTCCAGCGACGCCCTTGTGCGCTTCATCGACCTCATCCCGAGCGACCGGCGGGCGCTGGAGCTGGAGGTCGTGCGCGTGCGGGCCTCGGAGCGACCCCTCGGAGAGGTCCACCGCGCTTTCCAGGCCAGCGTCGACCACCAGCCGAGTCCCGTGAGCTGGCGACGGCTGCACCACCTCGAAGGCCTCGCCCTCGACGCCCTTCCCGACGCCTTCGACACGGTGCGCCTGTCCCCGCTGCTCCCCCTCGGCGCCACCACGGCCACCGGCGGAACCGCCCCCGACCTCGTGCTCGCCACCACCCGCGACCGGGAGGTCCTCAGCGACCCAGCCGTGGCCCTCGCCCTCCTCGCCGCCGCCCGCCGGGCGGACAGCCTCGCCGACATCCACCTCGCCACCACCGCCCGCAGTGTCCGCATGCAGCCGCTCAAGTCGGCGAACCACACCCGGCACTTCGCGATGTTCGCCATGGCCAGCCTCTTTCGGGCCGGTGCCCGTTCCGCCGCTCCCCTCGACCTGCACCTGAACGCCCTCCTCGGAACCCTGGCCGGGGTGCCCGGGGTGGGCTCCGTCACCGTCCGCTTCAGCGACATGGGCTGGCTCAGGCGCCACCTCCGCACCGCGGGCCTCTGCGACGACGCCTTCGCCGAGCGACCCGACCGCCTGGCCGAGCGGGTGGGCCACCTGCCCCGCCACACCCTGGATGTCCCCGACAGCCCCGTGCTCCGAGCCCTCGCCCGCGAGTGGGTGCCTGTCCTCCAGAACAGCCACCCCAACGTCGTCTTCGGCTACGACCCCGGCCGCATCCAGGCCTGTGGATACTACCGCGGCCTCTGCTTCAACATCTGGGTCGACGGCCTGCCCTGGGGACCCACCTCCATCGCCGACGGCGGTCTGCTCGACTGGGGCGCGCGCCTGCTGAACCACGGCAAGGAGCGCCTGCTCACCAGTGGACTCGGGCTGGAGCTGCTCGGGCACCTCACCGAAGCCTGACGAACCCACCACGGCGCGAGCGGTCTGTCGAGGTCTCTTCGGGGAGGCCGGATGGACAAGCGCGCGCTCGCGGTCATCGGGGGGTTGCTCGTCGTGTCCCAGCTGGTGGCCGGGCTCGACCTCTGGAGCTTCGTGCGGTGGGGCATCGTCGCCCAGGACGCGCCCGTTGCGGGCACTCCCCGACTGGTCGCGGGCGTGTCGGCACGGCGCTTCGGACCCACCGGCCGGCAGCTCGACATCGCGGTGCGCGGGCAGGGGCGCTACCCCACCACCGCGGCCCACGAGGGTCCCACGCAGCTGGTGTCCGCCTACCGGATCAGTCCCACGGCCACCATCGAGACAGACGATGGTGAGGCCATTGTCGTGGACTGTGACTGGCGTACCCAGGTGCTCGCCGAGCGCTTCTGCCAGGCCACGCTGCCCGAGCTCCCCGACGGCGACCACACCCTGAAGGTCCACGTCGACTCCCCCATGCCGGCGCCTGTGGAGCTGAGCCTGCCGTTGCCGGTCTACCAGCCGGCCCACGCCCATGTGCTCACCGACCGGCCCATCTACGCCCCCGGGGACCGCCTCCAGGCCCGGGCTGTCACCGTCTCCGCCGCCAGCCTCACCCCTCTGTCCGGGCGCCCCGGCCGCTGGACCCTGTCGAGCGACACGCACACCCTCCTCGAAGAGTCGGCCACCACCGATGCCTGGGGCGTGGCCCTGCTCGACGTCGACCTCCCGGAGACCCTTTCCCGCCGACCGCTCACGCTCCGCTGGACCACCGGGGCTGCGCAGGCCGAGCAGGTGGTGGAGGTGGACACCCTCGTGATGCCCTGGCTGGAGGTGGATGGGACGGCCTCCCAGCCTTGGTACGCGCCGGGAGAGGTCCCCCAGATAGATGGTGTGGTGCGCTCCATCGATGGACGGGCGGTCGGCCACGCCACGGTCACCTGGCAGGTGGAGGCGCCCGCGGACTGGCTGGTGCCCACAGACTGGCAGATGTCCCAGGAGCTGCGCACAGATGCCCTCGGACGCTTCGAGCTGGCCCTGTCCCCCATTCCCGACGACCTCCCCGGTCACCGCAGCCTCGACCTCCGCTTCGATGTGGTGGGTCCCAGCGGCGATGCCGTCCACACGACCGTGCCTCTCCGGGTGTCGCCCGAGCCTCTGCGCATCCGAGGCCTGACCGAGAGTGGCGGGCTGCTCGCCCATCGCGCGAACCGGCTCTACCTGCTCGTCACCACGCCCGACGGCGAGCCCCTGCGCGACACGGCCCTCACCGTCTCCAGCGCCCTCGACCCCCTCACCCCCACCCAGGAGGCCCGCACCGACGAGGATGGTGTGGCGGCCGTGCGCCTCGACCTCGGCTCCCCTCTTGCGTTGCCCCGAGCGGAGCCGCCCCGTCGGGATGGAGGCGTGGAGCGGCCGGTCTTTCGGCTGGTGGACGGGGCGAATGCGCTGGACGGACAGGCGCTGTCGCTGGCCGAAAGGGACGTGCTCGTAGGCGCTCTGAGCGACCTCGACCCCGCCTGTGGGACGCTGGTGGAGGCCACCGGACGACTCGACCTGCAGCTGTCGGCCCGCGGGCACCGCATCCACGTCGTCACGCCCGACCAGACCCCCCTTCAGGCCTGCCTGTCCCGGGTGCTCACCCAGCGGCCCTGGCCCGTCGCCTCCGGACTGTGGACCGTGACCCTGGGACTTCAGCCGGAGCCCGGCCGGCTTCGCATGGCGCTGGTGTTCGATGAGACGCGCGACAAGGCGGTCGACATGGCCCTCCGTCGGGGCGTCCACCACACCCATGCGTGTGCGCAGGCTCCGGGTCCGGTGGGCACGGTCCAGTGGCTGGTGCGCCAGGGCTCCGACCAGCTGGAGATCGACGCCGACCTGCCCGCCTGCGTGCGCGCCGCCTGGCCACCGCTCCAGCTCCTCTCTCCTGCGCCGCACACCCGACAAGGCGTGGCGCGCCTCGAGGCGCTCGCCCCCACCATCGCGCAGGAACGCGCACCAGCGCCTCGGGTGGACTGGGGGTGGGTGGTCCGGGTGGATGCCGGGGGTCGGTCGGGCAGCTGGCGGGTGAATGTGTCGACCGCTTCGACGCCCTGGGCCCGGGCCATCGACCCCGTCGTGCGGGCCGGAGAGGTGCTGGAGTTTGCGGCGACGGTTACTGATAATGCTGATGATTGGACCATCTTGGAGGGTCCGGGGGGATGGCGCCAGACCTGCGCGCGGGCCGGTGCGCAGGCCGAGTCCGACGCGGACTGTCCCCCGTCGGTCGACTCCGGCTGGCGCTTTGTCCCCCCTTCGGACCGGCCGGGCCTCTACCGGCTGTACGGCGAGTCGGGGAGGAGTGGACCCCTCGTGGTCGTCCGTCCACCCGAGGGCAAGGGGATGCTGGCGCTGTCCACCGATGCCGCCACCTACCGCCCCGGGGAGCAGGCCCGGATTCGCCTGCAGACCGACGAAGCCGCCCTCGTCAGCCTTGTCGGGGTCGATGACCGACTCCGCGCGCACGCCCCGCTGCCGGGTGGCCAGGAGCTGGTGCGGGCGTTCTTCGGCCTGCAGAAGGGCACCGTCTTCGGCGAGTGGAGTGTCGCCGACGTCTTCCTCGGCAATGTCACCGGGGAGCATGCCGTGCGCGCGGTCCTCAGTCGTGCCGCCGGTCCTGAGACCCACGGCGGAGAGCCGGCGTGGCCCCCTGCGCTCGCGGCGGGCGGCCACGACTCCCATGCCGAGCTCTGGCAGGAGTCCGCGCGACTGATTCGCCACCTGCGCGCTGCACTGCGAGCCTCGCCAGACACGCCGCTCACCTATGACGACGTGCTGGGGATGAGCGAGGACATCGTCGAGCAGCACCACCTCACCGATCCGTACGGCCGTCCCCTCGACCTGCGCCGGCTTCCCGACCGACACCAGCTGGCCGCCGACCCCCGTGTGCTCATCGGCGATGCCACGCGCTTTGCCGAGGGACTGCCCGAGTGGGCCGAGTGGCTGGAGGAGACCACACCATGAACCTCCGACTCTGGCTTCGACGGGGCCTGTTCCTGCTGCTCGCCGGCATCGCCCTGGGCGTGCCACCGGCCCTCGAGCTTGCGCTGCAGAGCCGCGACCATGTGGCCTTCAAGGCGGTCGCCTCGGCCTCGGCGGAGAGCAAGGAGACCCTGATGAGTGTGCCGCGGAGTCGACGTGCGCGGGTGCCACTTGCCGACATTCCCGACCGCTTCGTCCACCTCACCATCTCCGAGCCCGCCGCTGCGCCGCCTGCACCCCGCCAGTGGTTTCCCCACACCTGGCTGTGGCGCCCCCGCCTGCTCACCGATGGGGCCGGGGAGGCCACCGTGGCTGCCCGCCTGCCCGACAGCCTCACCCGCTGGCGCCTGCTGGCACTGTCGCTGACTGAAGACGGCGTGCCGGGCGGTGCAGAGGCCGTGGTGGCCACCGAGATGCCCACCTTCATCCAGGTGTCGATGCCCGCGCGCCTGCGTCGGGGAGACCGCCTGCGCCTGCCGGTCACCGTGGTGAATGCATCGGACACGCCGGTGTCGGGGGTGCTGCTGGCGGAGCTCCACGGGACGGTGGACGCGCGGCCCCTTGAGGTGCCCGCCGGTGGAAGCGCCACGGTCGTGCTTCCTGTGAGTGCCGACGAAGACGGAAGCCTCGACCTGTCCTTCACGGGCGTGGACCGAGTGGTGGTACCGGTGGAGGTGGTTCCAGCCGGGCGCCGGCTTCGCACGCGGCTCGGAGGCAGCCTGGGGTCGGTGGAGCAGGTGGGAGAGGTCGATGGAAGCCGCGTCCACCTCACCGTCCTGTCGGCCCCCGAGGTGCTCGCCGGGTCGGGCCGTTCACCGCCGTCCACCGCGCTTGCCGCCCTGTCGGCCTGGGCCCGTGCCTGCCACCTGGAGGATGCGCCAGCTCGCCGGGCCGCCGAGATGGTCTACCGGGCCCAGACTGCGGGCGTCGCCTTCAACGCTTTCGAAGATGACGAGCTGCTCTTTGCTCTGGCCCATGCCCTCTGCCCGGCTCAGGCCCCGCTCTGGGCGCCGCTGGTGCCGGCCGTCCACCGCCAGCAGGTCGACGGAAGCTGGCGGCTCGAGCATGGCGCCGACCTGTCCCAGCTGATGGGTGTGGCCGCGCTGCACACCGCCCTCATCGATGCGCCCCACGTCTCTCTCAACACTTCGGTCCTCTTCGAGCGGCACGGGGGGCGGGTGGACGACGCCTTCGCGGCGGGCCTGATGCTGTGGTCGACCGTGCCGGAGGGCGCGCTGGCGGAGCACCTGAGGGAACGGCTCGACGCGGCCGTGCGATGGGAGGCCGGAGAGGTCCGGCAGGTCCACCCCGAGGGCACCCGGGCCGATGGTCGGCCAGCCACCGAGATGGATGTGCTGGCGGCCGTGGTGTTGGGCAGTCCCCCCGAGAGGCAGCCTCCTCTGCGGCAGGCGCTGGCCAGCCGGTGGTCCGCCAGCCGCCACACCGATGCCTGGACCGACCTGCTCGTGCTGACGGCCCTGGCCACTGCGCCCCGAACGGAGCTGTCTGGCGAGGTGCGCCTGCTGCAGGGCGATGTGGTGCTGTCCGAGGCGACCTTCGAAGGCGGACGGGCGAACGCGTCGGTCGCCTTGGGGACGGGACCCCTCTCGCTGGATGCCACCGGGCTGCAGGGCGATGCCGTGTGGCGCCTCGATGTGGACCGATGGACCGATGTGCCCCTCCTCAGCCCGTCGCTCGCGGTGCAGCTGGACGGGGAGACCAACGTGCAGCAGGGTGTTCCCGTGGACTGGACCGCGCGGGTGCAAGGACCACCCGGCGCGACGGTGACCCTCACCCACCACCTGCCCGCCGGCGTGCTGGCGGTCGACACCGGACAGCCGATGCTGGAGCGCACCCTCACCCTCGACGATGGGGGCCGCGGCCAGGTCGACTACCGGCTCCGGGCCACCTTGTCGGGGCGCCTCCACGACGGCGGGGTGCAGGTGGAGACGGGCGTGCTGAGCACCTGGACGGGCCTCGACCGGGCGTGGGTGGTCGGGGCATCCTCCGGCTGAGGGGCGGTCCTGGATGACAGGGGTGTGTCCGCTTCATGCGATAGGCAGCGGACGCACCAACCGGTGGTGTCGGGAGCGAGCATGTCCACCTGTCACCTGCGCTTTGTCGTCTGGGATGCCGCCAGTGCCCGCTTTCGCGGCGTGCCCGCGGGCCTGGAGGTGTCGGTCATCGACGGTCGGGGCATCCGGAGGGACCGGGTCATCGGTCGAGGTGAAACCGACGAGAACGGTCGGGTGGACGTCCTCTTGGAGGACGGTCGCCAGGGCCCCTTCCACCTTCGGGCCGCGGTGCCCGACGGGACACCACGTCACATCCATCCGGGCCGTTGGACGTGGACGAAGAAGGGTCCCGGCACCATCCGGCTGCCCCGGGTGTGGACCAGCCACGGGGCGACCGTGGTGGAGGGTCCCCGTCGGTCGGGCGAGTGGGACGACGACGGTGTGCTGGTCGGCCGTCCCGATGCGCCCTGGGTCTTCGAACTCACCCGTCCCCGCCCCCGCCTGCTCCCTGGAAATGCAGTGCAGGCGCTCATCGATGGTCCCCAGACCCTGCGCCGGATGGAAGCCCTCATCGCCGGTGCGACGCGGTCGGTCCACATCCAGATGATGCTGTGGTTCGACGATGAGATCGGTCGACGCCTCGTGGACCGCCTCGTCGCCAAGGCCGCCGAGGGGGTGCCCGTGCGGGTGCTGCTCGACCGGGACACGACCGAGGGCACCCACACCCTCACGCAGCTGCACGCCACCTGGGTGAAGCTGCTCCGCACCGTGGACGAGCCGGACAAGTCGCGTCTGCTCGACCAGATCGCCCGGGATGTGGCCGCCGAGAAGGCCCGCGGCGACCTGTCGGGCCTGGTGCGTCGCCTCCGCGGGGCAGACGGGGTGCGGGTGCGCATCACGAGCTTCCCCAAGGTCTTCATCCGCACCGAGCTGCCGGGACCGCTGCCGCCGGCCTACGCCGCCCTCGCCGACGCCCGGCCCTGGTTCAACGTCGCCCGGGTCGACCACCGCAAGCTGCTCGTGATCGACGGTCACACGGCCATTGTGGGTGGCATGAACATCGGCCGCGAGTACCTGCACGACCGTCCCTTCGACCCCGACCTCACCGCCGCCGAGGAGCCCTTCCACAAGTGGCATGACGTGATGCTGGAGCTCTCCGGACCCGCCGTGCGTCCCGTCCAGCACCTGTTCCGGGAGCGCTGGGTGGAGGAGGGCGGACCCCGCTTCGGCATGGGTCCCCGCGCGGATGGACGTGGCGAAGACCCCCACCACCCCACCTTTCCGGCCCTCGCCGAGCAGGCAGACGGCGCCGGGGTGCGCATCGTGTCCACGACGCCGGGCGCCCGCTCCGACCTGCGCCGCGCCTACCTGTCCCTCATGGCCCGTGCCGAGCGCCGTCTCCTCATCAGCACGCCCTACTTCTCGAGCGAGGAGGCCCGCGATGCCATCCTTGCCGCGGCCCGGCGAAAGGTGCGGGTCGTGCTCGTGCTGCCCGACGACCACAACGACTCGGTGGACTTCCGCTACGCCGCCCGCCTGCACTATGCGGAGCTGATGGCCGCTGGCGTCGAGGTCTACGAGTACCAGGGCCGCATGACCCACGCGAAGGTGATGGTGAGCGATGACACCACCGTCATCGGGTCGGCCAACCTCAACCGCACCAGCTTCGAGAACCACTACGAGCTGTCCGCCATCGTGCACGACCGCAGCTTCACGCGAGACTTCGTGCGCCGGCTGTTCGAGGTCGACCTGCCCCGCAGCCGCCGAATCCGCCCCGCCGACCTGGACCGACTCATCGACTTGAATGCGGTGGGGCGGTGGTGGTGCCGAAACCTGGTGGACCGCTTCTACTGAGACCGTCACCACCCGCCTGTGGCACGCTTCGGCCATGGCGTCCGACCTCACCACCCAGCCCCGGCCCCGGCGCAAGGGCCGGCCGGCTGCAGTGCCCCGACTCGTGCCGCTGTTCTCGGTGGACCGGGTGCAGACGGGTCCGCCGGTGGACATCCGTGCGGGGCACTCCATCCTCGGACGCTCCGAGACCGAGGCCGATGCGGGTGCCTTCACCCAGGACCTGCAGCTGTCCAGGCGCCACGCGCGGCTGGAGCGGCAGGGCGAGCGCCTCGCCATCGAAGACCTCGACAGCCGGAACGGCACCTTTGTCAATGGTCGGCGGCTCGACCGCAGGCGCCAGCTCTACAGCGGGGACCTGCTCCAGCTGGGCGACACCTTCCTGCTGGTGCGCATCACGCCGCCGGTGGTCTCCGAAGATGTCCCCGTGGCCGGTCTCCTCGGGCGCTCGCCAGCCCTTGTGGAGCTGAGACGCACTGTGGTGCAGGTGGCTGAAAGTGACGTCGATGTGCTTGTTCTCGGGGAGACGGGTGTGGGCAAGGGGGCCACCGCACGGGCCATTCACCTGCTGAGCGGACGGCGCGGAGGCTTCGTGCCGGTCAACTGCGGCGCCATTCCCACCGAGCTGGCCGAGGGCGTGCTGTTCGGCCATGTGGGCGGGGCCTTCACCGGTGCCCGGCGGGACAGCACGGGCCTGCTGCGGTCTGCGGAGGGCGGCACGCTCTTTCTCGATGAGGTGGGCGAGCTGCCGGCTGCGGTGCAGGTGAAGCTGCTCCGCTTTCTCGACGACCACGCCGTGTGGCCGGTGGGCGCCACCCAGCCGGTGCAGGTGGACGTCCGCGTGGTGGCGGCCACGAATGCTGACCTCGACAATGCCGTTGGCACCGGTGCTTTCCGACCCGACCTCCATGCCCGACTCGGCGGCATCACGGTCCGCATTCCGCCGCTTCGCGAGCGCCGGGAGGATGTGCTGGAGCTGCTCCAGCGTCGCCTCGGAGACCTCGCCCCCCTGGACCCCGAGCTCGTGGCGGCCCTGCTCGCCTGGCGGTGGCCCTACAACGTGCGCGAGGTGGAGCGAGTGGCCGGGGAGCTGCGGGTGCGCGGCAAGGGCCTCGACCGGCTGCCCCTCGAGCTGGTGGCGGAGCGCCTGTCCGCCTCCGACCTGCCTCGACCGCCCGCCGGGGCACCCGCCGCTCCCGTGCCATCGGGCCCGCCCGGCGCCGAGGAGCTGGCAGAGCTGCTGCGGGCCCACAATGGCGTGGTGGCCGATGTGGCCCGCGCCATCGGTCGCTCCCGTCGGCAGCTGTACCGGTGGATTCAGCGACACGACCTCGACCCCGACGCCTTTCGGGCGCCTTGAGCCGACCCCCGATGCCTCCTCCTCCCCGACTCGGCGCCACCCGGCTGGACCACGTCCTCGGTCGCGGAGCGTCGGGCGTGGTGTGGGCCGGCACCTTCGCAGATCCCTTCCTGGGACGGGTGCCGGTGGCCGTGAAGGTGCTGGCCGCCGACAAGCTCACCGACGACGCCCGCGCGCGCTTCGCCCGGGAGGTGCGGGCGGTGGCGGCCTTGTCCCATCCGGGCATCGTGGAGGCCCTCGACACCGGCGTGGTGCCCGCCGGCCTGGCCGGGCTTCAGGCGGGGGCGCCCTACCTCGTGATGCGGCGAGCGGAGGCCGACCTCGCGCACCGTCCTCCGGCCCGTCGCTGGGATGCCGTGGAGGAGGTGGTGGTGCAGGTGCTGGAGGCGCTGGCCCACGCCCACGCCCGCGGTGTGCTCCACCGGGACCTCAAGCCCGGCAACCTGCTGTGGATGGGCGGGCAGCGGGTGGTGCTGGCGGACTTCGGCATCTCCTTCGTGCTGGGAGACCGCGCGGGGGCCGAGGGCTGGGGCACGCCTGCCTTCATGGCGCCGGAACAGCTTGCGGACGGCTGGGGCGAAGAGGGTCCCCGCACCGACCTGTATGGCTTTGGTTGTGTGGTGCGGTGGATGCTCACGGGCCGCGCGCCCTTCGACAGACCCGAGCAGCGCCTCGTCGAGCGGGCACCCGAGCTGGGCCCCGGCGTGCGGGTGCCCCGGGGTGTGCGGCGGTGGCTCCAGAGGCTCCTCGAACCCGATCCCGCAGACCGCTTTGCAGACGCTGCGCACGCCCTCGCGGCCCTCGACGACCCCGACGCCCCGTCGGTGCAGCCGGCGCCCCGCCGCTGGCCCCTTCAGGTCGACCTGGGTTCGGGCGTCCGCCAGCCGCTGAGCACCTCCCTCGCGGCGGTCCGGAGTGTGCCGCTGATCGGCCATGCCGTGGCCCGCGCGTGCATGTGGGAGCACCTGCGAGAGGTCGTCGAGAACGGACGCCCACAGGTGGTTCAGGTGGTCGGTGAGCCGGGGCTCGGTCGCCGCAAGCTCGCCCGCAGCCTGGGCCTCACCGCCGTGGAGCTGGGCGTGGCGGTCCACCATGAGGTGCAGTGTGGCCCCGAGGCCGGCGGGCTGGTCGGCGCCTTTCCGGCCCTGTCCGGACTGCGCAGTCGGGTGGCGCGGGCCTCGGCTCTGGCCGTGGAGCTGGCCCGAAGCGGGCGTCCCGTGGTGCTGCACCTCGTCGACCCCGGCGCCGACCCCGACGACCTCGCGGTCATCGCCCATCTCGTGGAGCGGGCGGCGCTGCCTGTGCTGGTGGTGGCCACTCTGGCCCAGGTGGCCGAGCAGGCGGGCCCTGCGGTGCGCCTGGACCCGGTGGAGGATGCCGACCTGAGTGCCCTGCTGCTCGGCACCTTCGGCTTGAGTGGTGCAGCCGCCGACTGGCTGCGAGACCGGGCCGATGGCAACCCGGGCTTCCTCGTGCAGCTCGTCCGGGAGGCTGCGGCGAGGGGGCTGCTGCGGGTGGGCGCCGACGGCCTGGTGCTCGACGATGCGGAGGGACTACCGGCGGGGCTGGTCGGTGCGTGGCGGGCCCGGCTCACGCGCGTGGTGCCCGCCGAGGACCGGCGCGGGGTGCAGCTGCTCGCCCTCATCCACACCGAGGTGCACCCGGACCTCTGGGGGCGCATCGCCGCCGTGGCGGGCGTGGAGGCCTCGCGGAAGATTCTCCAGAACCTCCTCCAGCACGGTGTGTTGGTGGAGTCTGGGCAGGCCGTGCGCTTCGCCCACCCGATGGTGCGTGCTGCCGCAGCCGAGCTGTGTGCAGCCGACACCCGGGTGCTCCACGCCGCCGCCGCCGAGGTGCTGTCGGGTCAGACCGAGCCCGACAGGATCGCGCGGCACCTGCTCGCCGCAGGCCGGGATCGCCTGGCATTGCGGCCCATGCGGCAAGCGGCCATCGCGGCCCTGGATGTGCAGCGGGTGTGGCGGACCCAGCGGTGGATCGACCAGCACGCCGCTGCCATCGAGCGACTCGGCCTGCCGGAGTCCGACGAGGCCCACGGCTGGAGCCTCTACCTTCGGAGCCGTGCCGCCGACACCGGGGGACTTGGCGAGGTGGCCTGGGCGACCGCAGAGGAGCTGGAGGCGCGTGCCCCCGGGCATGGCTGGCACCGACTGCACGCCAGAGCGCTGGCCAGGAGGGCTTTTCGGGCCCGCAGAGAAGGGCGGGTGGACGAAGCGGTCGAGGCCTACGCCGCGGCCCGCAAGCGCGCCGATGCCCTCGGGATGGACGAGCTGGTGTGTTCCATCGCGGAGGGCTGGGGCTGGCTGGAGCTGGCCCGTGGACGGCACGCGGATGCCGCACGGGCCTTCTCCGAAGGCATCGAGCGGGCGATGGACACCCCGGTCGGTCGGGCCAACCGGCGGACCTGCCTGCGCGGGGTCGGCCTGGCCGAGCTGCAGGCCGGGCACCCCGAGCGCGCTCTGGTGTGGCTCGACAAGGCGCTCGCTGCGGCCGTTCAGGATGGTGCGGCCCTGTCCGAGGCCAGCACCCTCAACTGCCTGGGAGACGCCGCCCGCGCGCTGGGGCGGCTGGGCGAGGCGGAGCGGGCCTACCAGGCGGCCATCGAGCTGTATGCCACGGTGGGCTCCAATGGCGTGATGGCCACGCGCCTGAACCAGGCCATCGTCTGTCTGCTGCGCAAGGAGGCCGACCGGGCGGCGCCTCTGCTGCAGCGGGTGATGGACCACTACCGGCATGTGGGACAGGCCCCGCTGCTCGTCATCGCGCTGGCCGCCGATGCGGTGCGGGCTGCCTTGGCTGGGGACCCCGTCACTGCACGGACCCGCCTGGATGCGGCCACCAGGACGGTGCCTGGGTTTGTGGATGTGGACCTGGCCGGCGTCTATGTGTTGTTGGCGCGTGGGAGCCGGGGGGACCTGTCTCGGGATGCGTGGCGTGCGGCGGCGGCTCAGTGGACTGCGCTGGGGCGGGATGAGGCGGCGGCGGAGGCCGCGCGGTTTGGGGGCCTGGTGGGGTGAGCGCTGATGTGGTGACTGTGCCCCGGCGCCAGGCCAGCGGGACATGGCACGCGACATGGCACGCGACACGTTCGTCCCACTCGTCCAGAACACCCTGTTCATCGCCGTCCCCCCCTGGCACACCCCCTGCATTCCGGTGGCGCGACACCCCCCTGGTGTCCCCGTCCCCTCCCACCCGGATGCAACCCATGACCCCGCTCGTGCTCCTCATCGGACTCGCCCACGCCCAGAGCGTCCCAGCCCCCGACGGCCTCGTGAGCTGGTGGCCCGCCGAGGAGTCCGCCGATGACGCGGCCGGCGCCAACCACGGCAGCCTCGACAACGTCACCTACGGGCCGGGCATGGTCGGCCAGGCATTCACCTTCGGCGGCACCCCCGGCATGGTCGAGGTCCCCGAAGACGACTCCCTCGACCCCGGTATCGGCGACTTCACGGTCGAGAGCTGGATCCAGACCACCACCCCCAACGTGGGCATCATCGGCTGCAAGCGCGGCTACGGCGCCGAGCTCGGGTGGTGCCTCTACCTCCGCTACGGCTACCCCTTCGCCCGCGTGGTCGACGATGTGGGCAACCTCGGCCGCTGGGGCAACGAGACCCACTACCTGGCCGACGGCAGCTGGCACCACTTCGCCATGACCGTCGACCGCGCCAGCACCACGGGGGCCGTCTTCTACGTGGATGGCGTGGAGATCGCCTCTTTCGACGCCACCGTGCTCACCGGCTCCGTCGACAGCCCCGACCCGCTCTACATCGGCCGCGACACCAACACCGGCTACGCCTCGAGCCAGTACTGGGTGGGCAGCATCGACGAGTTCTCGTACTACGACCGGGCGCTCACAGCCGATGAGGTGGCCGACATCGCGGCAGCGGGGTCGGATGGCAAGGCGTCGGACTCCTGTGGGGACGGCGTGGTCGACGACGGCGAAGAGTGCGACGGCGCCGACCTCGACGGGGAGACCTGCGAGAGCCTGGGCGCGGGCACCGGCACCCTGTCGTGCTCGGAGCACTGCACCTTCGACGACGTGGCCTGCGAAGAAGACGAGGTCTGCGACGATGGTGCCGACAACGACGGCGACGGTCTCACCGACTGCGATGACGATGACTGCGACTGCGACGGCACCGGCGACGGCGGCGACTCGGCCGAGCCCGACACCGGCGCGCCCCTCGGAGACGACGGCAGCGACGGCAAGGGCGGCTGTAGCTGCGCGGTGGGCATGGGCGCGGCGGGCCCGGCGCTGTTGCCGGTCGTGTGGGCGTTCATCGGTCTGGCGCGGCGAAGGGACTGATACCGACCGCTCAACCGCTTCAAGCCGCTACAGTCCTCCGGTGAACCGAAAGGTCACCACCGGCAGGTCTGGCAGCGGCAGGAGGGTGAGCGCCCGGTAGTCGTTGTAGGCCATGCCAAGCGCAAACCCGATGTCGCCGCCGCCGTGCCCGGTGCGGATGCCGTCCACTTCCACTTCGATGGCGCCTCCGGTGACCGCGCCGTCGGTCAGAACCCACGACGAGACCCGTCCCCGCACCACCACCTCGGGGTCGATGTCGGCGGCGTAGCGGTCGCGGTAGTCGGCGTCGGCGGGGTGGTCGTCCTTCAGTATCCACGCCTCGACCTGCACAGAGGCGTGGTCGGCGCCGGGCCGCCCGTCGGCTTCCTGGCGGGCCTGCAGCTCGGCATCCACGATGGCCCAGCGCTCGTCGACCACCAGTCCCTCCACGAAGGCGCCCGCCCGCACCTGGTCGAGCGCGGGGAGCACAGCCAGCAGAGGACCCAGTCGCTCGGTGCGAGGCACGGCGAAGGGGCGCCGGTAGATGGCCTGACCGAGGCCGTCTTCGCCAATCGTGAAGGCCACCTGGCCCAGCGGACGCCAGCCCGCGTGCACGAAGCCCTCGGTGGTGTAGACCGAGCCGTCCAGCTCCCCGTCGCTGTCGTAGACCGTGGTGAAGTGGGGTTGCTCATCGACCATCTCGACGGCGGGAACGAAGCGGTACAACGCGCCGCCGGTGAGCGATAGGCCGAGGTCGCGGTGGAACCACCCCACATAGGCGAGGGTGGTCGCAAACCCCCAGCCGCCCTCCGGCACGTCGAGGTGGCGCTCCTGGGCGGCTTCTTCGTCGGCGGTGAGTCCCACCTGGGTGCTGTCGATGCCCATGCGCCAGCCCCAGGCGTCCTGTGGGGCGCCCACTCCGCCGAGGGTGAGGGTCGAGCCGAAGACACCGGAGGGCAGCACGGCGGCAGCGTGGGTGGGGCCGCCGGGCTGGGCATGCTGGTCGGGGACCCAGAAGCGCGACTCCATGGGCGTGACGGAGCCGACGATGTTCAGCGCCCCATAGAAGCGCGGCCGGGTGGCCACATCGGCGGCTTCCCGGGCGTAGAACAGGTCGAAGGCACTCGGCGAGCGGGCGGCGATGTCGCTCAACCGTCCCACCGACATCCGCTCGGCGCCTTGTGCGGTCAGCAGCAGCATCCAGGCAAGCATGGGACCTTCGCAAGCGAGGGAGGCGGTCCCCACCTTGGCGCCGGCGTGGGACCCTGGATCCCGTACACTGGTGCCGGGAGGTTGGCATGCGGCGAACCCACACCCCACCCAGGCGCCCCACCCTCCTCGGGCTCGCTCTCCTGACCGGCTGCGGCCAGCACCGCATCTGTCCCGGCGCCGGCGGAGACCGGGCCGCCTTCCACGAGATGTGGTCCCTGCTCGACCGCCGCTACGCCGTCTTCGCCGAGCGCCTCGACGGCCAGAGCTGGGAAGACGTGGGGCAGGACGCCTGTCCCGCACTCGACGGAAGAACCTCCAAGAACGCCCTCTACGACGTCATGTTGGACACACTGCAGGTCCTCGACGACGGCCACACGGTCCTGCATGCCCCCAAGCTCGGCCGCCACCGCGACGCCTGGGTGAGCGCCTACCCCCACTACCCGGCGCTCTACAGCCTCGAAGGCCGCGTGGAGGACATCCTTCTCGATGAAGACCTCCGCTGGGCCGCGCGCGATTGGGTGGCCTGGGGACGCATCGGCGGGGTCGGCTACCTCAGCCTCACGAGCTTTGACGGACTGTCCAGGGGGGGCGGGCAGCGGTCGGATGTGGCCGCCATCCGGTCGGCGATGGACCAGGTGCTCGACGACCTGGGCCACCTCGACGGCATGGTGGTCGACGTGCGGGCCAACGAGGGAGGCTGGGACACCGCTGCTCTGGAGGTCGCGCGCCGGTTCGAGGGACCCCGCAGCCTGGCCTTCGCCAAGCAGACCCGGAATGGGCCCGACCACAGCGACCTGGGACCCTGGAAGGAGGCCTGGGTGGACGCGAGCGAGGACGACGCCTACACCGGCGAGGTCGTCGTTCTCACCAGCGGCGGCACCTTCAGCGCAGCCGAGATCTTCGTGCTGGCGATGGGGGGACGGGACCACGTCACGGTGCTCGGCGAGCCCACCTCGGGCCACCTGTCCGACATCCACACGAAGCGTCTCGACAGCGGCTGGGCCGTGGACTTCTCCGGCGAGCGCTACCGGGATGTACACGGCGACGTGCACGAGGCCCGCGGCGTTCCGGTGGACCAGCACGTAGAGCTCGATGTCGACGCCCTGGCCGACGGTCGCGACGTGCAGCTCCTCGCCGCTCTGGACCGGCACCTTCCGACGACCCCGCCCTGACCGCGGTCGCTCAGGATGCTGCCTGGCACCGTCCCCACAGCACCCGCGCCGCAGCGTCCTCCGAGTCCACCGCCAACACGGCCTCAAAGTGCCGCCGGGCCGCATCCAGGTCCCCCGCCCGGAGCGCCTTCAGTCCCGCATAATAGTCACCACGAGCGCGTTCTCGTTGGCTCCTCACCTCCTCTGGAAGGGCGTCCAGCACCTCGTAGATGCGCAGCGGCTGCACCCGTCCCTTCACCGTCACCTCGTCCAATTCCCGCAGCGAAAAGGCGTCGGGGTTCTGCAGTCGCCGGCGCACGGTCTCGGTGAGAATGACCTGGGCGCCGTACACCCGGGTGAGTCCTTCCACGCGGGAGGCGGTGTTCACGCAGTCGCCGATGGCCCCCGTGTCCAGACGCGTGTCGCCCCCGATGGTCCCCATCACCAGCGGACCGGCGTGCAGTCCCATGCCCGCAGAGAAGCGGCGGCCGGGGGCGTGCTCCTGGGTCTCGTCGAACTCCCGCAGAGTGGCCTGCATGGCGACACAAGCGGCCACAGCGGCGTCGGCACTGCTGGGGAACAAGGCCACGATGCAGTCGCCCAGGTACTCCTTGATGAAGCCGCCCCGGTCGTGGATGTGGGGCTCCATGCGCGACAGCCAGTCGTTGACCAGCCCGAAGGCCGCCGATGGCGTGAGGCCCTCCACCAGGGTGGTGTAGCCGCGCACATCGCAGAACAGGACCTCCACCTCCATCTCCACATGGTCGCCCCGCTGCACCTCCACGATGCTCGACTTGCCGAGGAGGTCGAGGAACTCGAAGGGGACGAAGCGCACCACGGCGGAGTGGGTCTTCTTCAGCACCTCGTGGGCGTCCTGGATGGCGGCGGACAGCTTCTCGATGCGCACCACCGACTCGGCCACCAGGCGCGCCAGCACGTAGGCCTGGGCCAGCACCAGCGCGCTGAAGCCGATGCCCAGCAGCTCGTGGTCGACGCGAATCAGGCCCAGTCCACCGGCCACATCGCGGAGTGCGCACGCCATCGTGACGGTGACGGCGGAGAGGAGCAGGGCGGCCTGGGGGGCGCGGGCGAAGGTGGCGCGGACGAGGATGAGCAGCACCATGCCGCCGCCGGAGAAGACCGCGACCGCCACGAGGGGCACGAAGGTGCCGAGGATGTGGGACGGCAGAAAGGCGCAGACCAGGGCGATGGCGACGCAGACCATCTGGATGGCCGCCGCGAGCTTTCGGGGGGTGGACTTCGGGTACAGGCGCGTCATCAGGGCGATGCCGAGGCCTGGCGCCAGGAAGTTGGAGACGTACTCGATGCGGACCAGCGAAGGCCAGTCGGTGTTGGGCGCGAGAAGGTAGACCAGGTGGGCATCGTCGCCGACGAGCGTGCGCAAGGCCGTCACGAAGGACACCGCCGCGAACCACAGCTTGTCGTGGTTGCGGCGCTCGGCGGCCCACAGCACGAGAAACAGCAGGGCCACGACGCCCAGGAAGCTCACGAGGATGGTCGCCCCGAGCACGTCGCGCGCGGTCTGGCGCAGCACCTCCGACGACGGACCCACCCGCCAGGCCCGGCGCATGCCCCCCTCAGCCGCGTGGAAATTGCTCACCCACACCCGCAGGTGGACCTCTTCGGCCCCGAGTGGCACCTGCACCACCCGCGGCTGCAGCGACGGGATCTCGGCCTCGGCGTGGTCGGCCACATGCCCCGACTCGCCCACATGTACGCCATTCACGAAGATGTGGGAGGCCGCGTAGGTGCGTCCGGTGCGGATGGCGTAGGGACCGCCGGTGGGGGGCAGGCGGATGGTGAGGTCGTAGGTGCCAACGCCGAAAGAGGCCACAGGCAGGGTGTTGTCGTCGGGCCACGGACCGGGGACGGGCACGGGCGCGAATGGGCCCGGCTCCCCGATGGGCACCAGCTCTCCGCGGGCGAGCTGCCACTCCCCGGTGATGCGAATCGGGCCGTCGTCGAAGGTCTCGCGGCTGAGGTCGAGGAGGCCGTTCACCGCGAGGGGGGGCTTGCCCGTGGCGCCAGCGAGTGCCGGAAGCAGCAGCAGCACGAGGAGCAGAAAGCGCATGGGCCGCTCGCCAGTGGGGGGGACAGGCAGACGCCCCCATGGGTATCCGCGTCCGGCGCCGGAGACCGGGAATCGACGCACGTCTCGACGGGCGGTGGGACTGGCAGAGCCTGCGCGGACGGACCGCTACTGGATGTAGCCGAGCTGCTCGAGCTGCTCGATGAGCTCGGCGTCCACCTGCAGTCCCCCGGCGGTCTCGGTCATGGGGATGGAGGACCGTGCTTCTTCGGCGAGCTGTGCTGCGCGCTCGGGACGCTCGGCGGACAGGTCGCGGAGCATGTGCGGGTCGGTGGACAGGTCGTAGAGCTCGATGGTGTCGCCGTAGACGACGACGGCTTCGTCGCCGCGGCGGTGGGTGCGCCAGGGCACGGACAGGCGGCCGCCCACGGACTCGGCGAGGTGGGGACGCACCCAGGCGGCGGACTGGATGGCGCGGTCGACCGGCATGGAGTCGGGTCGGGCGAGGCTGTGGTCGGTGGCCTCGATGCCGGCGAGGTCGAGCAGGGTGCCGTAGAGGTCCTGGAGCTGCACGGGACGGTCGGAGGACACACCCCTGGGGATGCCGGGCCCCGACAGCACGAGCGGCACATGGGTGACCTGACTGTAGGTGGACGCGCTGTGGCCCAGGAGGCGGTGCTCGCCGAGGTACTCACCGTGGTCGGAGGTGACGGCGATGATGGCGTCGGGCCGCGCAGCCTGCCAGGCGGTGAGCAGGCGGTTGAGGTGCCGGTCCACGGCCACCACCTCGCCCGAGTACAGCCCGTCGAGCAGCTGGAGGCCCTCGGGCGGAATGTCGAGCTCGCCCCGGGCGAAGGTCTCCTGGCCACTCGGTGTGGTGGTGAAGAAGCTGAGGCCGGTGCCGGTGCGGAAGGGTGCGGTCCAGGCCTGGTTGGCGACGTCGGCGGGCTTCACGGGGCCCACGTCGACCGGGTGGTACGGCGAGTGGGCGGTCATGAGGTTCACGAAGAGGAACAGGGGCTCCGGCCCGTCCAACCGGCGGATGGCTTCGTCGATGACAGCGTCGTCCTGGGCATCGTGGAAGACGGGGTCGAAGCCGCGGGTGAGCCCGAGCGGACCGCTCAGCAGGCGGTTGGCGACGGCGGCCTCGCACCGGTAGCCGGCTTGCTGGAAGCGCTCGGCGAGGGTGGGCAGGTCGTCGCGAAGCGGCGTGACGCGCAGGGTGTCCTTCAGCGCCATGCCGTCTTCTCGGCTGGCCCCGTGGGCGCCGTGTACCCAGGGCGGCTCGCCGGTGAACAAGGAGGCGTGGGACGGCCAGGTCCATGGGCCCGGCGCGGTGACCTGCGTCCAGGTGGTGCCCGCTGCAGCAATGCCGGCAAGCTGAGGGGTGCGACCCGCCGCCTGTCCCCCCAGCGCGGTGCGGTCCGCGCGCACGGTGTCGAGCACGACCACCAGGACTGAAGGTGGCGTGGTGGTCGTCGCTTTCGGCACCGCGGGCACCTCGGAGCCACTGCAGCCCAGCAGCACCAGGGCGACCCATGCGCGCACGTCCGGCGTCATCCATCCTCCGACAGCGCGCCACTCTACTTCATCGCGCCCGTTGAGCACGGCGTCAGGTATCTGGCGTTGCGCAAGCGCGCGCCAGGTCCCACCTGTTGAGCACGGCGTCAGGTGTTTTTCGTTGCACTTGCGGCTGGACCGGGCGATTTGGGTCGTGAGGGGTCGCTTTCGTGGGTCGGTCCACCCAAGACGACAGCTGGGTGCGGGTAAATGCAACCGGACTTACCTGACGCCGTGCTCAACAAATGGAGGGTGGGATGGTGTGGATGTGGCTGTGGGGGAGTCTTGCGCAGGCGGGGGAGGCGTTGCCGGTGGCGGCGTCGACGTTGAAGGCACCGAAGACGGTGACGTTTTCGGGGCCGGGCGACAAGGAGGTCACCCTCACGAACAAGGCCGAGGCGGCGGTGGACGTGCTGTCGGTGGAGGTGGTGCAGGTGGGCCAGCCCTTCAGCCTGGTCGAGCCGGTGGCCCCGTTCGCACTCGCGGGCGGCTCGGAGCTGGCGGTCAAGGTGAGGAGCGACGCGGTGCTGGCCACGCGGGCGACCGTGCTGGTGCGCACGTCGGTGGGGGTGCGGGCTGTGACGCTGCGGGCCAAGGATGTGCATCCGCCGCTCGAAGGAGCCCTCACAGTGGGCTCCTTCAGCCAGCCAGTGGGCGAGCCCCGGCGCCGCACGGCGACCCTCACCAATCGCCGTCCCGAGCCGGTCGTGCTCGAGAGCGCCCGCGTCGTGCAGTCCGGTGAGGTGTGGTCCCTCGGCCCCGTGCCGTCTCAAACAGTCGAGGCCGGCCAGAGCGTCGACCTCGAGCTCCGCTACGCCCCCACACAGCCCGGCCACCATCGGGCGGCCATCCTCCTGCGCACCGATGCCGGCAACGTGCTGGTCAACCTCCGGAGTCACGCCGAGGGCGATGCGCCCCGTCGTCCCACGAAGAAGGCCCCCTTCAATGCCCAGATGGCCATGGGCTCGGTCTTTCGCGCCGCACTCGAATCCGCCGGCTGCGACGACAAGCTCGCCGACATCGGACCCCGCGTGAACGGCGGCCTGGAGGTGTCTTTGGCCATCGCCGACGGCCAGCTCCTCGACGTCGGGCTCACCCGGTCGAGCTTCCCGCCGGTCGGCTTCGAAGAGTGCCACGTCGCCGCCCTCGCCGGCATCACCGTCCCCCCCGGCACGCCCGACGGGCTCTACGTCTCCAACACCAGCCACACCAGCGGCATGGCCAACCTCCGCCTCCCCGCGGGCCGGGCCAGCCTCACCGGTCACCGCGACCTCACCCTCGTGCAGCCCACCATCGAGCAGCACCAGTCCGAGGTCGACGCCTGCCTCGCCGGCCACTCGGGCACCACCTCGCTGGAGTGGCACATCCGAGAAGACGGCACCGTCGCCTGGGTGACCGTCACCGACTCCACCTTCGCTGTCAGCGGCGTGGAGGCCTGCCTCGCCCAGGCCGTCCACACCTGGCGCTTTCCCGAGCCGCCCCCGCAGGGACCGCTCACGGTGCGCTGGCCCTTCGGGTCGCCGAAGTAGAACCTACCGGAAGCCCTTTCGGCCCTTGTGGCGCCCATCGCAGTAGGGCTTGTTCTTCGACCGACCGCAGCGGCACAAGGTGGCGGTGTCGGCGGGCTGGCCGGGCATGGGGTCGATGCCCGCAAACGCGGCCTGGATGCGCACCTCGCCGCCTTCGATGATGTCGATGGCCGGACCCTTCTCGGGCAGGTCCACCGACAGGTCGGCCTTCATCTCACAGGTGAGGGCGCCCGACGGGCAAAGGGCAACGGCCGCGGCGATCTGGCGGGCGGCCTGTTCGCCAGCGGCGCCGTCCTCCGCGAGCTCCTGGGCCCGCAGCGCCTTCAGGGGCTTGCAGTAGAAGACGTGCATGCAAGCCGTGGGGTTGAAGCGGGTGCGGATGCGCTGGCCTTCCCACACCACGATGTCCTTCTGGGGCGCCGGCGTGCAGGTGCCTTGCCAGCCCACCGTGCGGTGGCGTCCGTCACAGAAGGGGGCGTTGGCGCTCTCGCCGCAGCGGCACAGCCAGATGGTGGACTCCGTCTCGACCGGCTCCCCGCAGAAGTGCACGTCGCGGGCGTTGTCGAGCTTGAGGGGTCCCCCTTCGATGGGGGTGACGAGGATGGGGTCGGCCATGGGGGCTCCGGGTCTGGGTGCGGGCCCATCATGCCGGCTTTCGGACCTGCGGGCGAGCATCACGCAGACACGGCCTCGATGCGGGCCGGCACCGACTTGTGCCAGGGCGTGCCGGCCCAGGGGTCGCGGTCTTCGGTGGACGTGAGCTCGTTGGGCGCGATGCCGGACCCACCCCCGTCTTCGTGCATGCCGTGGCCATTGGGCAGCGAGACGTGGCCCGGCCGCATCGTGTCGCTCACCGATACAGCCACCTCGGCGCTCCCCCGGCGGGTGGTCAGGCGCACCTGCTGTCCATCGACAACACCCATCTGGACAGCATCTTGGGGGTTCATGCGCAGGCTGCCCGACGCGTCCCGCTTTCGCCAGTCGGGGTCGCGGATGATGGTGTTGGCGGTGAAGGCCCGGCGCTCTCCCGCGGACAGCGTGAACGGGAACGCCGGGTCGGCCGGGGGTGGCGCCCTCAGCTCGGCCATGGCGGCCAGCAGCTCGGGCACCACGAGCTGGATGCGTCCCCCGGCGTGACCGGAGGCGACCTCGGACCAGTCCCCCCGCGAGAATACCACCCCGCTGGGTGTGTCGAGGATGGCCTGAAACAAGGCCATCGCAGCCATCGGTGCAGGCCCCTCGAACCCCGCTCGGGCCAGGGCGCCGCCGTTCTTCATCGCGAATTGGAAGCACAGGCCAAACAGCACGGCCCCTTCCTTTCGGTCCGCCGGCAGCACCGGACCCAGCGTGCGGTACAGCAGCACGGCCGCCTGGCTCGACAGGCGCGGGTCGGCGAAGACGTGCTGTACGAAGGCCGTTCCGTAAGCCATCAGACCGAGGGGGGCCGCGGCGTGCAGTGGCGCCAGGTCGGCCTCCGTGAACATGCCCAGCGCTTCGCAGATGCGGGCATGGATCTCGGCTTCGGGGAGGGGGCCTTCCCCCGAGGCACTCACCGGTGGGTCCATCAGCGCAGGACGCAGCTGGAAGACGTTGTCGGGGAACTCGAAATTGAAGAAGGTGGCCTCCGCCTTTTCGAACTGGGTGGACGCCGGGAGCACGTAGTCGGCGTGGCGCGCGGTCTCGGTCATGGCGACATCGATGACCACGACGGTGTCGAGGGCGTCGAGGGCCGCCCGGAAGCGCGGGCTGTCGGCGAGGGAGTGGGCGGGGTTGGACGCCTCGACAATCATGGCCCGGTAGCGCCGCGGATGGTCGGTGAGCACCTCATCGGCGATGACGTTGCAGGGCACCAGGCCGCTGATGATGGCGGCATCGGCGACGGGACTGCGCTTGCCCGTGTCGCCGTAGATCCACGGGATGAGCGGCGTGGGCGTGTGCTGGGTGCCTTCCTTGCCGAAATTGCCGGTGAGCAGCCACACGAGGCGGTGCAGCCAGCTCACGGGTGTGGAGTGGCGGTTCATCTGCACGCCGAGGTCTTCGAAGCTGGCGACGGACCGTGCAGTGCCGATTTTCCGAGCGGCCTGGCGCACGAGGTCTTCGGGCAGCTCGCAGGCGGCGCAGCAGGCGGCGATGTCGTGGGACCGGACGAGGGCAAGCACCGCGTCGAGGCCGTCGGCGTGGGTGTCGAGGAAGGCGTGGTCGAGGAGGTCTTCTTCGACGAGCACCCCCAGGATGGCGAGCAGCAGCCAGGCGTCGGTGCCGGGTGCGAGCTGCAGGTGGATGTCGGCGAGCTGGGCGGTCTTCGTGCGCCGCGGGTCGATGACGATGAGGGTGCGCGCGGGGTCCTTGGCGATGTGTTTGAGGGTGACCCGGGCCCGTGGGATGGAGTGGGACTGCCAGGGGTTCTTGCCGAGAAAGACCGCTACTTCACAATTCTCGAAGTCGCTTCGGGTCATGGCGCCGAGCATGCGCCCCGCCACCAGGAACTCGCCGGTCTTCTCCTGGGCCAATGCGCTCGACCGGTAGCGCGATCCCAGCGCCTTGCGCGTGGCCGTCGCATAGGCGCCCGGCAGGTGGTTCCCCTGGCCGCCGCCGCCGTAGTAGAAGATGCGGTCGCCCCCCCAGGTGTCGCGCACATCGGCGAGCCGCTGGGCCACCTCGGCAATGGCCACCTCCCAGCTGATGGGGGTGAAGCTGCCATCGGGCTCTCGGCGCAGAGGGGTGGTGAGCCGGTCGCGGTTGTTCTGGTAGTAGTCGAGCCGAGCGGGCTTTTCGCAGACGTAGCCCTTCGACGCGGGGTGCTTCTTGTCGCCCCGGATGCGCGTGAGGCGGCGTCCGTCGTCGCCGCCGAGCTGCACTTCGATGCCGCAGTTGCACTCACAGAGGATGCAGGCGGTGGGCTTCCAGGGGGCGGTCATCATCGGGCTCCGGGTGCGAGGGTGCGGTATGGTAGCATTTTGCAACCAGAATCGGGGCCGACATGCGCACACGCTTCACAGATGCGAACTGCTCTCTCGCCCGCTCCCTCGACGTGCTGGGCGATGGGTGGACGCTGATGGTGCTGCGAGAGGCCTTCTTCGGCACCCGGCGCTTCGGCGACTTCCAGCGGCGCCTGGGGATCGCGAAGAACATCCTGTCCGACCGCCTGTCCCACCTCGTCGAGCATGAGGTGCTGCGCAAGGTCGAAGCGGGCACCCACGGCCGTCGTCAGGAGTACGTGCTCACCCGCCAAGGACGCGACCTGGCCACCGTTCTCACGGCGCTTCGTCAGTGGGGGGACCGCTGGTTGCTGGGGCCCGGGCACGAACCTCTGCTGGTGATCGACCGGCGCACAGGCGAGCCGGTCCCGCCGTTGCGGATTCGGGGGGCAGACGGTGTGGTGCTGCGGGGCGCCGACCTGGAGCTGCGCCCGGGTCCTGGTGCCTCTGCAGCGACCCGGGCGCGCTTCTTGGAGGACTGACCCACCGCCTCTACGACTCTCGCCGTTGGCAGCCGAGGGCCGGCCCCGCCAGCCAGCCCAGCCCCGCTGCGGAGCCATTCGGCCCCAGCCGCCCGCTTCCGTCGGCGTTGCGCTTCGTGGTGAACTGGGCGTCCCGCCACCCGGAACCCAACATGTCCTACGAGCTGCTGTTCACCCTCGCCAATGGCCTGGCCGCCTTGTGTTGGCTGCCTCTGGTGTTCGCGCCTCGCTCGGCCTTCACCCGCGCCTATACCGCTGCGCTCATCGCCCCCCTTGGGTTCGCCTTGGCCTATGTGGGGTTGGTCGTCGTGATGCTCGCCACCCCTGGAGAGGGCGGGATGGACAGCCTCGCGTCTCTACGGCAGGGCTTCTCGCGGGACCCCGTGCTTCTGTTGGCTTGGGTACACTACCTCAGCTTCGACATGTGGGTGGGATTCTGGGAGGTGCGGGACGCCGAGCGTCTGGGCCTGTCGCCGTGGCTGGTGGCCCCCTGTGTTGTGTTCACTTTTGTGTTGGGTCCGCTGGGGCTGTCGTCGTACCTGCTGCTGCGGGGGCTTTGCCGGAAGACCCTCCGCTTCGATCCCTGAGCTCGTTCGCCTTCCTCGACTTGTCCAAGATGGCCTCTGCGACGCTATCCAGGGCCTCCAAGCGGTGTCCCCACCAGGCCCCACGCTCGGGCTGGGTGCACTCCTTTGTGGAGCTGCGGATCTGCGCCACCACCTCGGGAATCGCCGTGTTGCACCAGCCTGTGGGCTTGTCTTCGAAGGTGGTGTCCCAGGTCTCGGTCCACCGCCAGCGACCGCCCAGCGCCGTGAGGCTGTAGGTGCACAGGTGGTGGGATGCACCGTGGTCTTCCGCTCGGGCCATGGCCAGGCTGTCGCCGTCGAGGCTGTCCAGCCAGGCCTGGTGAGCGGGGGTGTAGGCGGCGCCCCGGTAGCGTGCGGACTTGTCCACCCGGAGGTCGGTGATGGCGCAAGGCGGCAGAGCGGCGGGCACCACGGGCGGCTCCGATGTGGTCAGGAGCAGGGCGGTGAGCAGGTTCGGGAACACTCGGACTCCGGCCTGCAGCGTAGCCTGGGGGGAGCGGTCCGACCCCGGTGAAGCGGGCTCTGTGTCTCAGGCCGCGGGCAGCCAGTCCTTCAGCAGGCGGTCGAGCCCGTCGAGGTCGAAGGGCTTGGTGAAGAAGGCGTCCATGCCGGCGTCTTCGCACTGCTTGCGGTCGCTCTGACTGGTGTAGGCGGTCGCGGCCACGATGGGGAGCTGCAGGCCGCGCTCCCGTAGGATGCGGGTGGCGGTCTGGCCGTCCATCACGGGCATCTCGCAGTCCATGAGGATGAGTCCGTAGCGTTCCTGCAGCGCGCGGTCGACGGCGTCCTGGCCGTTGTTGGCGGTGTCGGCCTGGTAGCCGAGCTTGCGCAGCATCTCGACCAACACGAGCTGGTTGACCGGGTTGTCCTCCGCCACCAGCACCTTGCGACAGCACTCGCCCACCGGAAGCACGCGCACCGTGGGGTCCTCGGGGGACAGGGGCAGCTCGAACCAGAAGCGGCTGCCCTGGCCGGGGGTCGACTCCACGCCGAGTCGTCCGCCGGCTGCCCGGACCTGTCGACGGGCCAGGGCCAGCCCCAGACCGGTGCCGCCATGTCGCCGGGTGACGCTCTGGTCCCCCTGGGTGAACAGGTCGAAGATGCGGGCCTGTTGGGCATGCGGAACCCCGATGCCGGTGTCGCTCACAGACACCTGCAGGCGACCATCCGAGGCGGCAAGGCGCACGATGACATGGCCCGAAGAGGTGAACTTCAGGGCATTGTCGACGAGTGCCCACAGGGTGCGTCGCAGGGCCTCTCCGTGGGTGACCCCCCGTGGCGGCAGGCCGTCGGCATCCACCTCGAAGGCCAGACCGGCGGCGCGCATGCGACCCGAGAACTCCGCGTCCAGGTCGGTGAGGAGCTGGTCGAGGTGGACCCGCTCCCGGGTGTCGGGCGCCTGGGAGTCGAGCTCGGCGTAGTGGAGGATGTTGTCCATGGTGGACAGCAGAGAGGCCGCCGACCCGCGCAGGGCCTGCTCCAGCTCCGGCCTTCGCTCTGTGGAGGCGTTGCTCAACAGGTCGACGGTGCCCACCACGCCGTGCAGAGGGGTGCGCAGCTCGTGGCTCATCACGGCGATGAACTGCTGCTTGGCCACCAGCGCAGCCTCCGCCCTTCGCCGGGACTCTCGCAGCTGGGCGACCGTGCGCTCCAGCTCGTTGAACTGCTCGCGGTAGGCGTGGGCCTGCATCGCCATGTCCTGCAGCAGCTGTCGGCCATGGAAGACCACACGGAAGGCCCGGGCGAGTCGGCCGAAGACGGTGTCGGACGGAGGGGGTGTGATCCAGGCCTCGATGCCGGCTCTGTCGAAGGAGTAGTCGACGATGGCCGCGGGGTAGTCGAAGGCGGTGGGCATGAGCCGCAGAAACTCGCCCACGCTCTCCCAGAAGAACTCGCACAGCTCCAAGGGCTCGGGCAGCCTCTGGGTCAGCCGGATGCGTCCGTCGGTCTGCCGCTCGATGCTGAGGTGTTGGGCGGCGCCGAGCGAGCGCGCGCCAAAGGAGTAGCCCGCGGTGTAGAGCCAGCTGGGCTCCATCACCAGGGACACCGATCGCAGGAGGCTCTTGAAGCCCTCGGCGTGGAGCATCTGAAGGCCCACATCGGTGGCGGTGGTGCCCGGGGGACAGGCGTCCTGCACCCGACACTGCCAGCGCTTCCACACCGAGAAGTCCACCCACCTGGGGAGGTCCGCCGCCAGCGCCTCGTCGCCCTCGATGAGCACAGAGACGTCCCCGCCGAGCCGTCGCACGGTGTCCATCAAGGCCACGAAGCCCTCTCTGCGGACAGGCTCGGTGAGCTGGTCGCGGGACGACATCGGCGAGGCCCATTTTGGCTAGGAGTGGACTCAATATACCGGACGCTCGACCCCGGAACTTGAGTCGAGATGACAGCCTCGAAGGGGCTGTCATCGGCAGGACCCGTGGATTGGACGGCTCCGGCTGTCGCGTGCTTGGGGGGGGGATCGGTGGATCGCCCGACGGTGCGTGCCGGCGGGGCCGAGAGGATGACTGAATTGGGTCATTCCAGGGCAGGGCCCGCGCCAGGTCATGTCGTTCAGGCTCGCTGGATGCGAACCGGAGAACTACCGCCGAAGGAGCATGCGCAGGATTCGCACGAGCCACCAGGTGCGCTCGACATTGTCCCGGTTCATGGGAGACGGACCGGAGCGCAGGCCCGCCTGAACGGTGAGCCGCAGGGCGTTTCGGAGGCGCTGCTCGGTGCCTTCGTCGATGCCCGTGGACTCCAGGCGCATGCCCTGCTCGGCGCGCACCGCCTTCACCCAGCCATCGTTGCAGTGGGGGGCCACTTCGTGGGCGACCGCCAGGAAGCTCGGGGGGACCTGTCCCGAGAACACGTATGCGCGGCCGTCGGCGAACTGCACCTCGAACACGATGTTGGACCGTCGCCAGACGAACCAGGCGATGCCGCAGACCAGGATGGCGATGAGCAGTGTGGGCACGGGCGACCCCTTTGTGCGCACCGCAGACCGTAGTGTCCTGCTGGGAGGCCCACAAGGGCGGGCCGAGACGTCGCCTCGCACGGGGCGGGACGCGCAGGCGCGGCTGGGTGTGGTGCTCTGTGGCGTGCTGGAGTGCATTCTCAGCGGGATGGGGAGCAGATACAGCCAGATACAACTTGCCCACGTCTGGAGACGGCGACCCAACGGGCAGGTGCGTACAACATCTCCACCGGTGGACGGAGCCTCGGCCGCCACCCCACCCGGAGGACGCCCATGCACGCTGCTGCCCCCCCCATCCAGGACCCACGGTCGAGGCGGCCGGCGGTGCTCGTCGTGGCGCTCCTCGTCGCCTCCGGATGCGGTGGAGATGACGGCAAGAGCGCCGTGGACCCCAGCCCCTCCATCGAGACCATCTCCCCCACCGAGCACCTGAGCCGTGCCAGCGTGGCGCTCCGGGGGGTGCGGCCGTCGCTCGCCGACCTGCAGACCGTGCGGGATGACCCCAGCCGGCTCGATGGCCTCATCGAGGGCTATGTGGACTCCGACGACATCGGTCCCGCGATTCGCCACATGCACGGCGAGTGGCTGCTCACCGACGTCTTCCTGAGCTACTTCCCGGCCGGCTATGCCGCGGTGGGTGAGCTGTCCGACGTCGACGCCCACCAACTCAACCTCGCCGTGACCGAGGGGACCGCGCGCCTCGCCGAACACATCGTGTTGGATGACCGTCCCTACACCGAGCTGGTCACCGCCGACTACATCATGGCCAACCCGCTCACGGCGGTGGTCTGGGGACTCGAGCTCGAGGGGGAGGGATGGCAGGAGGCCCGCTTCGAGGATGGACGTCCCCACGCGGGCTTGCTGAGCGACCCCAACTACTACACAAGGCACGCCAGCACGGACACCAACCGACAGCGGGCCCGTGGCGCCCACATCACCCGTGCGCTGCTGTGCCACGACTACATGCGCAGAGAGGTGCGGGTGCCCGAGGGGGTCGACCTCACCGATGGCGGGGACCGGGCCATCCAAGACAACGCCGTGTGCGTGAGCTGCCACAACACGCTTGATCCCATGGCCGGGGCGTTTGCCGAGAACGTGGGCGTCATCGTCCCCCAATACACGCGTCGCTACCCCATCGAGACCTGGGACCCCTCCCTCGCCGACGACTACGACCCCATCTACTTCTACGGCATCCCAGCCCACGACATCATCGATGTTGGAGAGATCATCGCGGAGGACAGCCGCTTCGCCCGCTGCGCGATTCGCCGACACTACGGACAGCTGATGGCCATGGACGCCGACGATGTGCCGGACTCGGTCGTCGACGAGCTGCTGCCCGTGTGGCAGGGACAAGGCGGCCAGGTGCGGCCCCTACTTGCGGCCATCGCCACCTCCGATGCTTTTGCGTCGAGTGGACCGGTGGAGCGTTCCGATGGCGTAGCGGCCGAAGGGCTGCGTCGAGCGACCCCCTGGCACATGCAGCGGGTGATGGAGGAGCTCACCGGCTTTCGGTGGGACATGGACGTCGACTACAACCTCGGCTACGGCCGCGTCGGCGAGGTCGAGCTGGCGGACAACATCACCTTCGGCTTTCGCGTACACTCGGGCGGCGCCGATGGCTTCGACATCTGGGACCCCATGCGCACCGCCAACCCCACCACCCTGCTCGTGATGCGCGAGGTGGCCGGCATGGCCGCGAAGAAGGTGGTGGCGGACGACCTGTACGGAGACGGCTCCCCGCGGCTGCTCACCCGGGTCTCTACAGACACGACCGATGAGAACTCGGTGCGCGAACAGCTCGTCGACCTCCACCTTCGATTGCACGGGAAGGTCGAGGCGGCGGATGGCCCGGCGGTGACGGCCTCCTGGACGTTGTTCTCGGGAGAACTCAGCCGAGCCTCCGACGCTGCCACAGCCTGGGAGCTCACCTTGTTCGCGATGCTCCAGGACCCCACCCTCCTCTACTACTGAACACCGCCTCCACAGCGCACTCCGAGAGGTCACCATGACCACCCGACGTCAGTTCATGTCCGGTTCGCTTGGGTTGGGCGGACTTGCTGCACTCGGCGCCCTTCCCCGGCGCGCGCAGGCAGCCTCCCCCACCCGCCTGGTCGTCTACTTCGCCTATGGCGGCTGGGACCCCACCTACTTGTTCGACCCCAAGCCCGGCAGCGGGACGGTCGACACGCCCGAGGGCGACTGGCTCACCCACGGAGACCTGCGGGTTTGGGACACCGGACGCATGCCCGAGACCCACGCCCTCCTGTCGCGCTTCGCCGACCGCACTGCCATTGTGAATGGCGTGAGTGTCAACTCTCTCGTACACGAAGAGTGTGCGCGCCGATTGCTCACCGGCACCAGTGCCGCCGCCCTCGCCGACGTCGCATCGCGGGTGGCCAGCCAGCTTGGGTCCCATCGTCCGGTCCCCTACTTCACCTTGGGAGCCAATGCGCGCACCCATGGACTGGAGGCCCAGGCTGCCACCCTGGGTTGGTCCAACCAGCTCCAGTCTCTCGTGAACCCCGCCATGGCCTGGCCCACCACGCACAGCGCCTTTCGGGCAAGCCATGAGCAGGATGCAGCCGTCGCCGCCTATCTTGCAGACCGCGCAGACCACCTCGCCGCATCGAGAGGCACGACGGGCTCCAACGGGGTGCGCCTCGACGACTATGCAGAGTCGCTGCAGAGGGCCGACCAGATCCGCGCCTTCGTGCCGGGCAGCTTTCTCGAGGACTGGGCGCTGTTCAGCGACTACGACCTCGCTGGACATGCCGCTGCAGCATTGGCTGAGGGCTTCAGTCAGGCGGTCTTCGTGAGCGATGGGGGCTATTGGGACACCCACTCGGGCAATGGAATGCAAGCCAGCCTGTTCGAAGACCTGTCGGGGGGACTGGGCCGCCTGATGGACGAGCTGGACCGTGCCGGCATCATCGACGAGACCCTGGTGATGGTGGTCTCCGAGATGGGACGCTCTCCGCTCATCAACGCCCTGGGCGGCAAGGACCACTGGCCCTACACAAGTGCGATGTTCATCGGCCCCGGCGTGTCTGCGGGTGTGGTGTCGGGCACCGACGACACGCTGCGGCAGGTGGCCGTCGACCTCGACTCCGGCGAAGCCAGCGCGGGTGGACGTGCGCTGCAGACCCACGATGTGTTGGCCACGGCGACGGCCTTGATGGGCCTGGATGCCGCGGAGCTGTACCCGGACTCGGAGGTGATTCGTGCGGTCGTGGCCTAGCTTGCTCGTGGTGTCTGGCCTCTGGATGGGTCTGCCGGCCTGCAAAGACAAGGGTGCGGTGGACACGGCCACACTCGATCCCGAGTGCCGCACGCTGACGTGGGACGACTACGGTGAAGGCTACCTGCGGAGCTGGTGTGGGGGCTGCCACAGCAGTGCCGTGCCGACGGAGGGCCGCGCGGGTGCGCCGGAGGGCGTCGACTTCGACACCCACGATGGCTTGTTGGAGCACCTCGACCGGGTGCAGGCGCGGGCCACGGGCGATGCGCCGACCATGCCGCCGGTCGGGGGGGCCGACGCCGAGGAGCGCGAGCGCTTCGCCCTTTGGCTCGACTGTGGCGCGCCTTGACCGGAGGTTGGATGCAGACATCGGGAGCGATGCTCGGACAGGGTCGGGTGGGCGGATACGCAGAGGGGGTGCCGCGCAACGCCAACCAGATCCTGCTCGTCGAAGACGACGCGCGCCTCGCCGGGCTGCTGGCGGAGGTGTTGACCCAAGCGGGCCTTTCGGTCTCCGTCGAGAACCGGGGCGACCGAGCGTCGGCCCGAATCATCGAAGAAGACCCCGCACTCGTCATTCTCGACCTCGGCTTGCCCGGTCGAGACGGGCTCGACGTCTGCCGAGACGTACGCCAGCGTTTTGGTGGCCGCATCCTCGTGATGACCGCCCGGGGCGATGAGATCGACGAGGTGGTGGGCCTCGAGATGGGCGCCGACGCCTATCTTGGCAAGCCCGTGGCCCCGCGCCGGCTGCTCGCGCATGTGCGGGCGCTGCTCCGCAGGCCGGCGGCGAACAGCGACGAGAGCATGGTGCGCACCGGGGTTCTGTCCGTCGACCTGCGCAAGAGGGCGGTGGAGGTGGGCGGTCTGCCGGTCGCCTTGTCCACTGCAGAGTTCGAGCTGCTCTGGGCGCTCGCCCGGCGGCTGGGCACCGTCGTGCAGCGGGACGACCTCTACCAGGAGCTGCGGGGCTTCGCCTACGACGGCATCGACCGCTCCGTCGACCTGCGGGTGTCACGGGTGCGGCGCAAGCTGTCTGCAGTGGATCCGGCGGCGGGCGAGCTCGTGCGCACGGTGCATGGCCAGGGCTACCAGCTGGTCGACCTGAGGTGAGGCGGCTGTTCCTGCGCTTGTGGGTGGTGGCGCTCGGCCTGTTCGTGCTTGGCCTGCTCGGTCAGCTCGCCATCGCCTACACCATCTGGAGCGACGACGAGATCGGCTACTGGGAGGGCATCTACGCCCCGGGCCTGCTGGTGGCGGCCGACACGGTGGTGGACCCGGAGGGCCGGGAGGCTGCCCTCGCGGCGGTGGCGGCCCACGCCCGCACAGATGCAGCGGTGCAGCAGCTCGACGCCATTCCCGACGAGGCCCGCCAGCAGCTCGCCGATGGACACCGCCTCGGCTGGGTGCATGCCACTGCGGGCGAGTTCTACTACGCTCCCGCGAGCGACGGCCACACGGTGCTGGTGGTCGGTCCTTTGCCCTCCTACCCCTTGCCGTCGCCGGGCCCCCGGCTGTTGCTTGCCGCAGCCCTCGCCGTGAGCCTCGGCCTCGTGTTCTGGCTTGTCCTGCGTCCGCTCGACCGCAGCCAGAGGGCCATCGCGGCGGCCACCCGACGCATCGCCGATGGACAGCTCGATGCCCGGCTGTCCCCCGAGCAGACCCCCGCCGCCCCCGAGCTGGCCGGCGCTTTCAACGAGATGGGCGACCGCATCCAGGCTCTCGTGGGTCAGCAGCAGCGCATGCTTCGGGTGGCCAGCCATGAGCTGCGCACGCCGCTGGCCCGGATGCGACTCGGCCTGCATCTGCTCGACGGCGAGCTGGGCGGCGAGCATCCGCGGGCGGCGGCGATGGACCGGGACCTCGACGAGCTGGAGGGACTCGTCGAAGACATCCTTCTGCATGCCCGCCTGGAGCGGTCCGGTGCGGGCCGACAGGTCGAGTTCTCGCCCGACGAGGCGGTGCGGGAGGTGGTCGAGGAGCAGCTCTTGTTGAGCCCGGCGGTGGACATCGTCGTGGCGCTGTCCGAGCCGCCGCGCCTGCGTGCTTCCGAGCGGCTGTTTCGGCGCGCCCTGTCCAACCTGCTCTCGAATGCCGTGCGCTATGCAGAGTCCCAGGTGGTGGTGTCGAGTGTGGTGGAGCAAGACAGCCTGCTCATCGTGGTCGACGACGACGGACCGGGCATCGCCGCCTCCGACCACGGGGCCGCGAGACGTCCGTTCGCCACCCTCGACGAGCGCAGCCGACACGGTCTTGGCCTGTCCATCGTCGACGGTGTGATGAGTGCCCACGGGGGCGAGATGGTGTTGCTGGCCTCACCGTCCGGAGGGCTGCGCGTGCGGCTTCGGTGGCCGGTCGGCTGAGGGGGGGCCTGGGGCACGGTCGGCCAGCGGAAGGGGGGCCTGGAGCGCCTGTCCAAGGGTGTTCACCAGCCGGTGCGCGCCGAGTGGGGACAGGTGGTTGTCGTCGCTGTAGAGGGGCTTGCCGTCGATCTGGAGGGGACACACCTCCCCAGTACACAGCGCCGGTGCGAGGGGCAGCCAGCCGGCACCGTGGCGTGTGGCCAGCTCCTCCAGCAGGGCCTCTGTGCGTCCCTGGCGGGCGAGACGGTCCGTCACCGACAGGTCGTCTGGCATCGCCAGCCCAAGGCGCGTCGCCCGCTCGACTGCGTTGGCCACATGGAGTGGGGCTTCGGGGGTCGGACCCAGCACCACCACCTCCGTGCCCTGGGCGGTCAGTGCGCGGAGGGTGCGCTCCAGGGGACGGCCGAAGTCCACCGAGCGGTCCTGGCTTCCGGCCTGTTGCAGACGCGGCGCGGCCAGGCTCCGGTCGCCGTATCGGCTGCCCTCGACGGCCAGTGCCCAGCGCGCGAACAGCAGCACCCGGCGGGGCTTGACCTGGCGTATCCATGCCAACACCGCGTCGTTGTGGCGTCCACAGCGGTGCAGAGCCGGCATCTCCCCCTTGTCCACCCCAAGAGCGGGCGGGCAGCTGTTCTTCGCCACCACCACCCCGGACACGCCGTGCGTCTCGGCCGTCTCCGCCACCACCTCGGCCAGCATGGCCGCATGGCTGTCCCCCCAGAGCACCACATCGGGAGACGTGCCGGGCTGGCCGAAGCCGCAGGTGCGCAGCCAGGCCTCCCCGCGGGAGATGGCGCCGCAGTCCTCCGAGAGCGCCGAGAGCTGTTGGCCGAGCGGCCGGTCGTCGGTGCGGGGGGTGACAGACTCCTGCCCCACCCCCACCCAGGACAGAGCCAGCACCACGGTGGCCAGGATTCCACCCGCCGACCACGCCAGAGTGCGGCGGTCGGAGGAGTCCGCCCGCTTGCGGCGAAGGGGGGTCTCCACGAAGCGGTGACTCAGCTCCGACAGGCCCACCGACAGCAGCACAAGGCCCACCGCCTCGGCCACGGTGGGTGCGCGCATCGTCCAGAACATCGCGAAGGCGAGCACGGGCCAGTGCCACAGGTACAGCGAGTAGGACCTCTGGCCGAGCCACCGCAGGCCCGGCGCCGACAGCAGGCGGGCCGACACGCCACCACGAGGGGCCGCGATCACGAGCGCGCTGCCCACGCACGGCACCACCGCGGCGAGGCCGGGGAAGGGGGTGTGCTCGTCGAAGCCCACCACTGCAATACCAATCAGGAGCAGCCCCAGCAGGCCACTTCCGCGCGGCGCCCGCCAACCCTTCGGCGCCAGGGCGAGCAGCATGCCGAGGCCCACCTCCCACGCCCGACAGGGCAGCAGGTAGAAGGCCGCCGGGGGGTCGAGCTCCAGCACCGCGATGCCCAGCCCGAGCGAGCCGAGCACCATCGCGACCGTGGCCGCGGCCAGTGCGCGGGGGCGACGGGCGAGGCCGACCAGCAGCCAGGGCGCGAGCAGGTAGAACTGTTCTTCCACGCCCAGAGACCACAGGTGGAGCAGCGGCCGGGTCTCTGCGGGGGCGGTGAAGTAGTCGACCGTGCCGTAGTCGTGGATGTTGGCGACAAAGAGGACCGCCGCGGCGGTGCTGGCGCCAAGGTCTGCGAGGGTGGCACCATCGTAGAGCAGGCTGCCCACGAGGCCGGTGCCCGACAGCAACACGAACAGGGCGGGCAGCAGCCTCCGGGCCCGACGCGCGTAGAAGTCCTGGAAGGAGAAGCGTCCTGCCTCGATGCGGTGCAGGCTGATGGCCGTGATGAGGAAGCCGGAGATCACGAAGAAGATGTCCACACCGACGTATCCACCCGGCAAGGCGGTCGGCAGCACATGCACCGCCACCACCGCAGCCACCGCCACGGCGCGAAGTCCGTCGATGTCGGGGCGGTAGTCCATGGGGTCCCCTGGGACCGTGGGCCGGCGGCTCAGCCCTCCGCGTCACCTTGCCGCAGCAGTCGCTCGATCTGGATGGCGCCAAGTGGCACCAGCGACCAGCCCATCAGGCTCGCGGGTCGGCCCGTCTCCCAGCCCTTGTCCCGCCAGGCCAGGAGGAGTGCCACGGTAAAGGCCACGAACAGCACGCCGTGGGCCATGCCCATCACACGCACCATCTCGGGCTGGCCGAGGCCATACTTCAGGGGCATCGCAATGAAGACCAGCAGGGCATAGCTGAGGCCTTCGAGGGCGCTGACGGCGCGCAGGCGACCCACGGCGGTGGACAGGAGTGCGGACACGGAGACCTCCAGGCCGCGGCGCCTAGATGCCCGCGGCGGAGAATCCGACGTGGGCATCCCGAACGCCTCACCGGGGTGGGCGGCGGCAACATCGCTCGGCGATGATGCCGTGGGGGAGCGCAGCTTGATGCGCGGCGCGGGGGCTTGACCCCGCAAAGAATACGCTGGATGCGCGGTGCGTTTCCTGCGCACCGAGCATCTAGCCCGACGCGAGCGGGTCGCCTACTCCTGCTCCCCCGTGGCCGCCGAGGTGCATGGCCACGAGCTCCGGCTCACACGCCCCCACCACCAGTGTCTTGGGGCCCAGCATCCACCCCAGGGCACCGCCGACGGTCTCGTTGAAGGCCAGCCGCACCAGCTCCCGGGCGACATCGAGGGGACCCACCTTCAGGCGAGACGCGTAGTTGGTGTAGCCGCGGAGGTCCTTGAATTGGTCCATTGCCAACATGAGCAGCGGGTCGTCGGACAGTCCCGTCGGGATGGGGCGGGGCGGCAGGTGGGGGTTGGCTGCGAACTCGGGCACGTCTCTGCGCAGTCGGGCGTGGTAGGAGCCGTCCTCCACCAATGCATCGAGCGAACGTTGGTGGAGGTGTGTGCCCTCGGCGAGCTGGTCGAGCTGGGCCTGCATGGACTCGAGGCCGCCTTCGTGGGCCATCAACAGCACCAGGTCGTAGGTGGCGTGTCGGTGGAAGGTCTGCAGGACGTGTTGGATGATGGTCTCACGGGGGGACAGCAGGCCGATGGGGTCCATCATGGTGGTGGGGTAGGCGACGAAGCGCCTCAGGTTGTGGAAGGTCCACGGGATGCCCTGGGCGGCGTAGAAGGCGCGGGTGTCGGCGCCCAGGCTGAACGACAGCTGGTGCCGGGCGGCCACCCAGAGCTGAGACATCGTGGGTATGGCCTCGCAGTGGCCCTGGTCGGCCAGCCGACGGAGGCGGTCGAGGGACCGGGAGGGCACGAACAAGGTCGAGAGCAGCGCGACGAGCTCCCGCAGCTTGTCGACGTTCTGCGTCCACCCCCCCACCACGGCCCCGCACAGTCGCCACCACGGCTGACCGAGCCAGCGCGGCGGAGTGTTTCCCTGAACCTCGGTCATGGGACGATTCATGGGTCCTTGATAGCCTTCTGGAGGTGGGATTCCGATCCCAAGTCGGGCTGTCATGACGACGGACACCGCCCGTCGTCGGCCTCAGGACATCTGGACGCCCTCCGGGGCCTCTTGGGTGGGGCCGAGCTGGCCGACCAGCACCATCACCCACCACACCCACGACGCCGTGCCGCCAGCTGCGGCTGCCGTCCAGGTCCATGCGCCGGCCCCGAGCCCCTGGAGCACGAGCGCCCCCGCCATCGCCCCCCAGCATGCATGTCCACCCCACCACATGCGGTCGGAAGGCGGACGGGACAGCCACGCGGGCACCAGGCTGGCGAGCACCGGACCCAGCACCAGGAAGTGGATGGCCCCGAGGGCGACGGGACGACTGTTGGGGAGCAGGCCGAGCGCGAGGGCGACGAGGCCGAGCCCCACCAGCGCCCAGGCCGTGCGGAGGTGGCCGGGCAGACGCGTGGAGGCGGCGGGCACCGCGAGCAGGCCCCCGAGGACGATGAGCCCGAGGCGAGCAGGCACGGACGACCACACGCCCAGCGCCAGGGCCCCGAGGGCTGCGGCGGCCAGCAGAAAGGGCCAGGGCGCCACGAAGACGCGCCACCGGGCGAGGCAGGCGGGGATGAGCACGGTGAACAGCAGGCCGGCCAGGAAGGTGGACACGAAGCCGTGGGCCAGCTCCGGATCGGTGCGGAGGTTGATGGCGACCGGTGGGACACACGCTAGGGACAGCAGCAGGCCGAGGGGGACCGCGCCGAGGGGGTCCTCGAGGTGGCGCATCCGGGGGGAGAGGGCGGCGGCGTGGATGAGCCAGACCGCGGCCACGGCGGTGCATCCGGCGATGGCGACCGGCCCGTAGCCACCCCCGATGAAGCCGACCGTGGCCACGAGGGTGCTCAGGGCGTAGGCCCAGCGAAGCCGGGGACCCGGGGTGGTTGCCTCGACCTGCTCAAGCCCCATCCACGCCAGGGGGAACAGCACACCGAAGTAGCCGAGGTGGGAGTGGGCATGGCGCAGGTGGGCGAAGTCCACGGGAAGCTCGGTGGCGCCCGCCAGGGCCCAACGCAGCCAGACCCCGACCGTGAGGGTGCCCAGGAGAAAGAGGCCGACCACACGCCTCCAGTGCGGGGAGCGGTCTGTGGGTGAGGGAGCGTCGGGCATGGGCGCGCAGGGACTCGAACGCTGTTTCCAGCTTGCAGGTGCAGGCCCGTAGTCAGCCCCACCCCCCCTCACCCCCATTTTGTTGAGCACGGCGTCAGGTCTCGAAAGTTGCATCAACTCGCTGTGGCCTCCCCGAGGTTGAGCAAGGTGCCAGGTGATGGCGGTTGCACCCACGGGCCACCGTGCGGTGCCGTCGCGGCTCGTTCTGTTCTACGATGGCGTATTCATCGGTGTTCTTGTCGCTCCTTCGCCAGCTGTGCAACTCGGAACTCCGGGCACCGCGCTCAACGAAGGCCGCTGCTGGGCGGTTTGTGCAACTCGGAACTCCTGGCACCGTGCTCAACGGGGGTTTCGGGTCGGGCGGCGGACGGGTACACCGTCGGCGCGTGCGGAATGCGGTCCTCGGCGGGCCGTGGTCACCTGTGGACTCCGGGGGACCGCCACGCGGGAGATGCCATGCGGCGCGCACCCCTTTTCTTGACGCTCCTGTCGCTCGGCTGCTCGGGCGGGTACTCCGCGAAGGCCTTTTCCGACGTGGGGCTCAGCCCGGGTGGCGCCCAGGACATGGGCCTCGCCACCGAGACCATCCGGGCCGGGGGCATTCCACCGGCGGGCCAGTACACGGTGGAGGGGTTGTTCAGCGAGCACAACCTCCCGCTCGATGGTCCGGACTGCCGGGCGCTGATGTGTCCTCGCACTGCTGTGGCCCGCACCGAGCCGGTCGACGGCACCGGTCCCGTCCACCTTCTCCACCTCGGTTTCGCCTCCCACCTCGACCTCGACACCTTGGAGAGGCCCCACCTCGTGCTCGCTCTGGCCATCGATGTGTCAGGCTCCATGGCGGGCACCAAGCTGCGCGCCGTGCAGGACGGCCTGCACGCGCTGGCCCACCACCTCGACGAAGACGACGAGCTGTCCCTCGTGGCCTTCGAGAGCGGCGTCCACACCCTGCTTCCGCCTACCCGGATGGACGAGGACGGCCTGCGCCGCTTCCGCGCGTCCATCGAGTCACTGGAACCCCTCGGCAACACCTGGATGGAGGGCGGGCTGGCCACGGCAGTCGAGCAGATCCGCCTGTCCGACGGCCATCCCGACGCCTCCGAGCGCGTGATGCTCTTTACCGACGCCCTGCCCAACGTGGGGGAGACCGACACCCACTCCTTCCTCGGCATCGCCCGAGACGCGGCCGACGACGGCATCGGGCTGAGTGTCTTCGGCGTGGGCCTCGACCTGGGAGCAGAGCTTGTGGCCGAGCTGTCGAAGCTGCGCGGCGGCGCCAGCTACTACCTCTCGGACCCCGAGGATGCCGAGCGCCGCATCCGCGAGGAGTTCGACCTCATGGTCACTCCGGTGGCCTACGACCTGGAGGTGGCCCTCGAGCTTGCCCCCGGCGTGGAGCTGGCTGAAATCTACGGGGCGCCCACAGATCCCGAAGGAGGGGTCTCCTTCGGCGCGTCCACGCTGTTTCTGAGCAGCACGAGCGGCGCGATGGGGGTGGGCTTGCTCGCACTGGACGAGCCGGGCCGGCTGGCGGGGCTCACGGTGGCCTATGAGGATGCCCGGACGGGAGAGTCCTACGAGGATAGCGTACAGGCGGACTTTCTCGGCGGGGAGGACTACCGGCTGGTGGGTCCCGATGGCCCCGTGATCGCGGCGGACGACCTCGGCGTCTACAAAATGGCGCTGCTCGTGGATGAGCTCAAGGCCCTCGATGCAGGCGCCGCCTTCTGCCGGGGTCGGATCACCGCTGAGGAGGCCATCGCGGTCATCCTCGACGCCCACGACCGCCTCGAGCCGGCCTCGGCGACTTCCGGCTTGGCGAAGAAGCCGTGCTGATGGCGATGCTCGCGGAGAATGTCGCGGCCGGCGAGTCGAGGTGCATCGAGGCGGCGAGCGAGGCCTGAGTCGACCGACCCGGCGCATGGCCAGCAGGTTCCTGCGGCACGCCTTGACCCGTTTAAGATTGTGAACAACAAGGTTGCGCACAATTGAAATGAGGTGTGCCGTGGCCGACCGTCTCCTCCCCATCGCCGACGGTTTCTGGAACGTCCGAGGCAGCTTCAAGCTCGGCGGACACGTCGACATCGGCACGCAGACCAGCCTCGTCCGCCTCCATGACCGCTCCTTCGCGTTGCTCGACGCCTACACCCTTCGCGGTGAGGTCAAGGAACGCATCTTCGGGCTCACCGACGGCGGCCGGGCCATCTCCTCCGTGCTGCACCTGCACCCCTTCCACACCCTTCATGTGGAGGCGGTGGCCGCCCTGTTGCCCCACGCCGTCCACTACGGCAGCGCCAGGCACCGAGCCCGGGCGCCCGGGGTGCGCTGGTCCGAGCTGTCCATCGAACACCCCGAGCTGCACGCCCGCTTCGCCGAGGACTTCGACTTCATGGTGCCCCGCGGCGTCCCCTTCATCGCGAAGGACCAGCGCCTGCACTTCTCTTCGGTGCTCGCCTTCCACAAGCACAGCCGCACCCTCCACGTCGACGACACCCTCACCTTCACCCCGGTGCCCCTGGTCGGTGGCCTCGGCTTCCACCTCACCTTGCCGTGGGTGCTGGAGCGGCGTCCGGGTGCCGTGGCCGACTTCCGGGCATGGGCCGAGCAGCTGGCGGTGCGCTGTCGCTCGGTCGACCACATCGTGACCGCCCACGCCCGCCCGCTTCCGCGCCTCTCCAGCGAGGGGCCGGGCCTCGAAGCCCCCGTCCGCCGGGCCCTTCAGCGCACCGAGCTCACCCTTCGCCTCCACGAGCGCCGGTGGGGGAGGCCCGCATGAGCCAGGCCCCCCGACTCGACGACCAGCTCTGCTTTGCCGTCTACACCGCCAGCCAGGCCATCGTGCGTGCCTACCAGCCCTTCCTCGACGGGCTCGGCGTCACCTACACCCAGTTTCTCGTGCTGATGGTGCTCTGGGAGACCGACGACCTCACGGTGGGCGAGCTGGGTGCCCGCCTCCGCCTCGACTCGGGCACCCTCACCCCCCTCACGCGCCGAATGGAGGTGGCTGGACTCGTCGACCGCGTGCGAGACCCGGCTGATGAACGGCGTCGACGCATTCGCCTCACCGAACGGGGGCGGGCGCTGTCGGGGCCGGCGGGCGAGCAGCATGCGGCCTTGGTCTGCAGGCTCCAGCTGCCGGGTCCGGTCGCCAAGAACGACCTCCGAGACAGCCTCCGGGCCCTGGCCGAGCTGCTGTCCGGCCGGGGTTGACGCGCGCTACTCGAGGTGGTCCACGGTCTGGAGCGGAGCTTCGGGAAATTGCACCCGGGCGCGACACCAGCTCTCGCACTGGGCGGACTGGCTCCAAGCGGCGTGGTGGTCGACACCTTCGGAGGACAGCCGGTCGAAGTGGGCCGCGCGGGCGTCCAGGCACATCTGGTCGACGGCGGTGGGCAGTGCCTGGAGGTCGGACACGGTGGGCATTCCGCCGGGCGCTTGCGTGCAGCCGTCGAGGAAGGCCCGGTCGTGGATGGTGAGAAGGCCCACCTGTTCGACTTCTGCGGAGAGCGCCGAGCAGTGGGCGGCGGCCCGCTCGATCTCGGCATGGGGGACGACGAAGCCGGCGGCCAGCACGAAGCCTGTGGCCGATAGTGCCGGGCGGGCAGGGGCATCTGCGGACATCGCCCCGGCGGCATTGGCGTGGCCGCGGAGCACATGGGCGAGCGCGCGGTGGCGAAGGGCCGACTCGAGGGCGTCGTCGGTGGTGTGGGCGACGCCGAAGGCCGCGGACCTCAGCTCGTCGTGGGGCAGGTCACACAACACCACCCCGACGGGGGCGGCGGGGCCTTCGACAGCGGACAGCTCGGGTGGTGGACCGGTCCAGCAGGTGAGGGCGGCCTGTCGAAACGACGCCATCGAGGCGCGCCCGCCAGACAAGGTGGCCTGGAGGGTGGGACCACAGGCGCGGCGGCGGGCGGCGGACAGTGCGGCGGCCGGGGTGCTCCGAACCACGGCCTCCTGCTTGGGTCGACTGGCGGAGAAGCGCGTGCCAGCGACTTCTTTCGATGAGCAACTGCCGACCTTCACCGAAGGTGCCGCCCGCTCCGCTGGACTGTCGCCGGAGAGGGTGGGTCCATAGACATCGACCAGGTGCAGGGTCTCGGCGAGGATGCGCCCGTCGGTCTCGGCGGCCCGGCGAGCGTCCGCCGCGGTGCTGCCCCAGCCGGCCACCTCGAGCGCCCCTCCGTCCACCTCGAGGGTGGCCACGCAGGTGTGCAGCGGGGTGCGGGGTGTGGGCTCGGGCAGCAGGCCGATGGCAGCACCGACCAGGCCGGCCAGCACACCGAGTCCCAGCACCGACCACTGCAGGGCTCGCTTCAACGGGCCCATGGAGGCTCCACGACAAGGTGCGCCCCCATAACGGCGGGGGACTCAGAGCAGCACCAGCTCGTCGGTCTGGGTGGACAAGGTGGCCGGCGCATCCTGCCGTGGCGTCCACTCGGCCAGCAGCTCGAGGGCGCGCAGGCTGGGGGCCTTCTGGAGGCGGTGGTTGAAGTAGTAGAGCAGCGCCACGAATGGGAACATGCCGAGCAGGTGGGGCACGGTGAACACGAACGTGCCGGTGGGCACCCGCCAGGTCATCGCGCCGGAGCGCAGGTCGATGCGGAGCAGGTAGGGCCAGCTCGTCTTGCGGCGCAGGCCGTCGGCGCGCAGGAGGGGATGGTTGAAGTCTGCGCGGACCAGGAGCCAGCCGCCTTGCACCCGGGCCCAGCCCCACTCGAATTCGTGGGTGCCGCCAGGGAGCTTCGACAGCTGCTGGAGCTGGTCGGCGGGCACCTCGGACTTCCACACCGGCACCCCCCGCTTCATCGGTCCTTCGGGGTCGAGGTGGGACCGCAGGTTGAGCACCATCCACACGAAGAAGCCGAAGAAGCCACCGAAGAACAGCAGCGGCAGCAGGATCGGGAGCACCTGGTCCACGGGCACCTCTGCGTCGCGCGGGACGACGTGACCGCCATTGTGCCTGTTGCGGGTGGGCGTGCGTCCCCTGGGTGCCAGACCCCCAGCGGCATGGTGGGGATGACCTGGCCCGCCCGGTGGCGCGATTGCGGATGGGCGGTGCAAAGAGCCGTTTCGTTCCGCCACTGCCGACCGAAGGCAGCGGTCGAATCGAATCGCCGACGCGTCCCACTCCCCGCTCGGCCCGTGCCAGGAGCGTTCATGTCCCCTCGTCCCGTCCGTTGGTTGGCCCTGCTCAGCCTGTTGTCCGCCTGCGAGGACCCCGACACGGGCATCAAGGTCCACAACAACGACCCGGAGGCCTCCATCGACAGCCCGGTGGAGGGCGCGCAGGTGCTGGAGGGCGCACCGCTCGTGATGACGGGCGTCGTGTCGGATGTGCAGGACGACCCCGGTGATCTGCGAGCGAGCTGGCTGGTGGACGGGGCTTCAGTGTGCGCCGACCTCGCGCCTTCCGCGGATGGCGTCGTCTCCTGTGAGACCACCTTGTCGGCCGATGCCGTGGTGGTGCTCAAGGTGACGGACTCGCTGGGGGCGACCGGCGAAGACAGCGTGAGCGTGACCGTTCTCGGCAATGAAGCTCCCACCATCCAGATCTCGGCGCCCGCCGAGGAGCTGGCCTACTACGCCACCCTGCCCGTCGGCTTCGAGGTGCAGGTGGCCGACGACCTCGACGACCCCGCCGACCTGCGGGTGGGCTGGCAGCTCGATGGCGCGGTCTTTCCGGTGGCGGACGACACGCCCGACAGCGATGGCACCCTGCTGGGCACTCTGGGCAGCCTCGACGAAGGCACCCATGTGCTCAAGGCCACGGTCACCGACACCGGCGGAAAGACGGCCTCCGACTCGGTGACCCTGACGGTCTACGGCGAGAACACCGCGCCCACCTGTGGCTTCGACCTTCCGGTCGACGGGGCCTGTGCCGTTCAGGGAGAGGCCGTGCTGTTCGAAGGGACCGCGCGGGATGGCGAGACCGCCCCAGACCGGCTGGTGGTGTCGCTGCAGAGCGATCTCGACGGCCTGCTCGACGATGCCATCGCCCCCACCTCCACCGGCACCTGGACCCGCTCCTTCGACGGCTTGTCGGCGGGGGCCCACACCATCACGCTCACGGTGGTGGACGGCTTTGGCGACCGCTGCGTGGAGGACGTGCGGGTGAGCGTGGTCGACACGGTGTGGTACCGCGACCAGGATGGCGATGGGCACGGCGATGCCGACGACGCTGTGGTGTCCTGCGAGGAGCCCTCAGGCTATGTGGACAGCAGCGATGACTGCGATGATGACGATGCCTTCACCCATCCAGGGGTCGCGCGCTACGAGTCGGCCACGGCCTGCATGACCGATGTGGATGGGGACGGCTACGGCGCTGCCCTGGTGGTCGCGGGCGCAGTTGCAGGCACGGACTGCAACGACTCGGATGCGGCCATCTCTCCTGCGGCCACCGAGGTGTGCGACAGCGCCGACACCGACGAGGACTGCTCGGGCACGGCCGACGACAGCGACCCCGGCGTCGACCCGTCCACCTACACGGGCTGGTACGCCGACACCGACTCCGACAGCTACGGCGATGCGGCGGCGTCCACATCGAGCTGCGATGTCCCCTCCGGCTACGTGGCCGACGACACCGACTGCGACGACACCGATGCGGCCATCCACCCGGCGGGAAGCGAGGTGTGCGACGGCGAAGACAATGACTGCGACGGTGATGTCGACGACGACGATGCCAGCTTGGACGCCTCCACCACCGCGGACTGGTTCCAGGATGCCGACTCGGATGGCTACGGCGATGCGGCCGTCAGCACCGCGAGCTGTGATGCGCCCTCCGGATATGTCTCCGACGACAGCGACTGCGATGACACCGACGGGGCCGTGAGCCCGGGCGCCACCGAGGTGTGCGACGCCGCGGATGTCGACGAGGACTGCTCGGGGGCCGCCGACGACAGCGATCCCGGGGTCGACCCCAGCACCACGACCGCCTGGTACGCCGACTCGGACGGCGATGGCCAGGGGGATGCGGGGGCGTCCACCGCGAGCTGCGATGCGCCCAGCGGCTACGTCTCCAACAACTCCGACTGCGACGACACCGATGCCACAGTGGCTCTGGGCGCGACCGAGGTGTGCGACGGCCAGGACAACGACTGCGACGGCCTTGTGGATGATGACGACAGCGACCTCGACACGTCCACCGCCTCCACCTGGTACGAGGATGCCGATGGTGACGGCTTTGGCGATGTCTCGGCAACGGCGCTCACCTGTGATGCGCCCAGCGGCTACGTCGCCGATGACACCGACTGCGACGACACCTTCGCCTACACCTACCCGGGTGCCACCGAGCTGTGCGATGGCGTGGCGAACGACTGCGACGACACGGCCTGGGTGGACGACGCGGGCATCGTGTCCTTCGAAGACGGCGCGGGGGCGTGGTCCGACAGCACCGCTGTCTGGTCTGCGGGCATCTCTTCGCTCCCGGCGGCCATCTCCCTGGCCTCGGATGGGACGGCCCATGTGTGCGAAGGCACCTGGTACGTGGCGCTCGACGTCTCCGCGAACGTGTCGGTCGTGGGCGAGGATGGCGCCGACCTCGTGCGGTTGTCCGGTGGAGGCTCCCAGACCGTGGTGATGGTCGAGACTGCGGGCATCACGGTGGGGCTCGACCAGCTCACCCTCACCGATGGCGCGGCCACCACCGTGCTCACCGGCGGCACCGAGCTGGCGGGCGGTGGCGTGCACTGCGACGCGGCGGCTGCGCTGGAGCTCATCGATGTGGTGGTCGACGCCAACGAGGCCGGCATCGGGGGCGGACTCGCCACCCTCGACTGCGACGTGCTGGCAGAAGGCGTGGAGTGGTCGGACAACGTGGCGACCTCGGAGGGCAGTGCCGCCTGGGCCTCGGGCGTGACCTGGCTGGAGAGCGGGGGCTACTACGGTGGAAACAGCGCCCCACAGGGGGGACTGCTGCTGTCGGACTCCGACGCCACCCTCGACGACGTGTGGTTCCAGCTCAACGAGTCCACCGTGGGTGGCGGGGCGGGCCTCTTCCTCACGGCAGCCTCCACGCTCGACGGTGATGATGTGGTGGTCCACACCAACAGCACTGGCTCCACGGGCTCCGGGTCCACCCATGCGGGCGGCGCGCTGTGGATCGAGGATGGCTCCAGCGCCGACCTGTTCGGCTCGGCGCTCAACTACAACGACTCGGACAATGTGGCGGGCGGTGCCTACGTGTCCGACGCCACCTTGACCTGCGACGAGTGCACGGTCTTCGGCAACACGGCGGTGGGCAACGGCGGTGGCGTCTATCTCACCGACAATGCCGTCTTCGAGCTCATCTGGACCACCACGGTCAACCGTTCCCATGTCCGACAGTGCACGTCAGACGCCTCGGGTGGGGCCGTGTACGTGGGGACGGGCGCCACCCTCGACATCCAGGATGGCGACCTCCGGTCGAACACGGCCGCCGCAGATGGTGGCGGGGTGTACGTCAACGGCGGGGCGCTGTCTGTCTCAGGAGGCTGGATCGACGGCAACAGCGCAGGCGAAGAAGGCGGCGGCGTGTATGTGAAGGGCGGCGGCAGCGTGGTGTTGGACACTGCCCAGGTCGAGACCAACGACGCCGCGAGCGACGGTGGCGGCTTCTATCTGGAGGGCGGCTGCAGCCTCGAGGACACCGACTCCACCTTTGATGAGAACACCGCGGGCGGAAGTGGCGGGGCCATCTTCATCGACGACGCCCTCACCTTGGTCGGGTCCACCTTCACGGCCAATGAGGCGGTGTCCCAGGGCGGGGCCGTGCATGTGTCGACCTCCGGCAGCCTCGACGCCACCCTGGCCACCTTCGACGGCAACCTGGCCACGGGCACCGGGGCCGACGCGGGGGCGGTCCACCTTCGCAGCGATGCCACCTTCGACACCTGCACGTTCGTGGGCAACTCGGCTGCCGATGACGGTGGGGCCCTCTATGTCCAGAACGGCGCGAGCGTGGACGTGCTCGACTCGGAGTTCGACGCCAACGTGTCGGGCAGCGGTGGGGGCGCCATTCTCAACGACTCCAGCACCGTGTCGGTCGAAGGCAGCCTGTTCACCAGCAACACCGCTGTGTGGGGTGGGGCGGTCTACGACTACGGCTCCACAGGCAGCCTCTCGGTCGATGACTCCGTGCTCACCGACAATGCGGCGAGCCTTGGTGGCGGCGCGGGCATGAACGGCTCGGGCGGGGTGCTGCGCTTCACCAACAGCGACATCTCGTCGAACGCCGCCACTGCGGCGGCTGGCGACGGGGGCGCCTTCGCCATCGGCACGGGGGGCGTGCTCACCCTCGACACCTGCACCCTCGACGACAACACAGCCGGCGACCACGGCGGGGCCATCGCCACCTCGGGCACCGGCACCACCGTCAACCTCACAGACGCCGACCTGTCGGGGAACATCGCCGGCAGCTACGGCGGCGGAATCTCGGCCAGCTACTACATCGGCTACCCCACGGTCACGGTCACCCGAGGGTCCATCACGTCGAACGTGGCCTCGACCGGCGGGGGCATCTACGCGAGCGGCTACATCACGGCGACCAGCGTGAACATGGGGGCGACCAACAGCCCGAGCGACACGCAGGTGGGGGCCGACTCCGACAACTGGGGCACCAGCGCGAGCTTCACCTGCACCCCGTCGAGCTGCAACTGAGCCTGCTCGACCGGGGGGCCTCAGCGAGGGGCGCGCAGGATGCCCGCCAGGGTGGCGGGGTCCGTGGTGAGGATGCCGTGTACCCCGAGGTCGACCATCGCCTGCATCTGCTCGGGAGTGGAGATGGTCCACACCTGCACGGCGAGGCCCTGGGCTTCGGCGTCGGCGAGCAGCCCGGGGGTCACCAGCTCCAGCGGACCCACCTCGGGTGGCAGGTGGAGGAAGCGACCCGGGGCGTCTCCGGTGGCCAGCCACGTGACCACCTCGGAGACGGCGAGGGAGGTGGCGGGCGCGTCGGGATGGGCGCGCACCTCGTCGAGGATGTCGGCGGAGAAGGCGGCGAGGATGACGCGGTCGAGGGCATCGTGGGCTCGAAGCTCCGCCATCACGGCATCGACGATGGGCGGCTCGCTCTGCTTGATCTCCAGCACCAGGGGCACCTGGGGTCCGTCGGACAACACCTGGGCGAGGGTGGGCACCTGCACGCCTTGACCGCGGAATGGGAAGGTGCGCCCGCCGTCCGGGCTGAAGTGAAAGCCGGCATCGAGCGCGGTCAGGGCCTGCAGGTCGAAGCCACTCACAGGGCCGGTGCCATTTGTGGTGCGGTCGACGGTGGCGTCGTGCATGCAGACCACCACACCGTCGGAGGTGGCGTGGAGGTCGAGCTCCAGCACCTCGGCGCCGAGCTGCACCGACCGAGACAGCGTCTGCATCGTCTCTTCGGGTGCCGCTGTGCGCCCACCCCGGTGCGCGATGACCACCGGTCGATCTGGCGCCAGCAACGGGTCGAGCGGAGAAGCCACCGGAGGCGTCGCCGGTGCCGTACACCCCACCAGCAGCAGGGGGGTCAGGATCTCCGATATCACACTTTTCATCGTCGGTCTCTACCGCCAGTGACCCAAGGTGTCGAGGTGCTGGCCGCTTTCGAGGTCGAAGGCGGCTACGCCGGGGCACATCAAAGGACTTCCAACTCGATCGCTATGACTTGATTGCGCCAGAGCTCGATCCGTTCCTCCCGGCAAAAGGAGAACGCATGCGCACATCCACCTTCGAGCTCGTGGGGGGGCGCGCCACACTGGTGCGGGTCCACCAGCGCTTCTACGCCAAGGTCTTCGCCCACCCGTGGCTGCGCCAGTACTTCCAGCATGTGTCCCGCGAGCGTCTGGAGTCGCAGCAGACCGACTTCATGACGGCGGCCCTGGGCGGCCCCGACCGCTACGCCGGCATGATGCCCAAGCACGCCCACCGGCACATGTACATCACCGAGGAGCTGTTCAAGGTCCGCCACGAGCTGCTCCGGCAGGCCATCGTGGAGTGCCGGGTGCCCCGAGAGGGCGCTGACAAGTGGCTGCGCATCGACGCCGCCTTCGGTCGTTCGATGATCAAGCGGTCCCGCTCGGAGTGTACGCAGCGCTACAGCTCCGAGCCGATCCTCGACTTCGCTTGACCGACCTCAGTAGACTGGAAGCTCCCCCACCAGCGCCGCGAAGGCTTGTGCGAAGTAGGGCAGAGCGGCCGAGCAGTCGACGTTCTCGTTCATCGGGCTGCCGTTGAGCTCCAGCTCTACCGTGAGCATGTCGCCAGCGACGGGACGCAGCACGAGCTCGGTGCCCTCCGCGCCGGTGAGCACGATGGCGCCCGACACATCGTCGACCGAGCCAAAGCCGAACGGTTCCCCCGGAGGCGTGGACACCTGCACATGGCCTTCGCCTTCGATGGCGACAATACCCTCCACCACGGTGATCGCAGGGACGGCGCCCGTGCGTTCGAGGCGCACGTCTCCGATGAGCAGGTCGGGCTCCTCGCCGCCGGGAAAGTGGACCGTGAGCAGGTCGGCGACGGTCACGTCGGGCGCGCTGTCGGTGGGCGTGTCGGGGCTCCAGGCTGCGGGCAGGCCGTAGTCGGTGCGAAGACCGGCAAGCTCGACCTCCAGGTCATAGCCGTCGTGCGCCACGGCCAGCGGGCCGTCGGTGTCGAGAGAGAAGGCCGAGACGACGGGGCCGCTGTCGCTCGGGGTGCCTTCTTCCCGACCCTTGAGCTGGCCGTCGAGCACCACATCGCCCGCCTCGGTGCCCGACATGCAGAAGGCGTCGAAGTCGATGTCGTAGTCCGTGTTTCCGTTGGCATGCTCGCCCGCGACCTCCAGGCCGCCTCCACACGCGCCGTCGGTGCGACGTCGGCTCGCGGGCTGCGTGCCGCAGGCGGGCACTGCGGCTTGCAGGCGCTCGATGCGGTCGACCACCAGGGCCTCGTCGATGACCAGCAGCTCGCCATAGTCAGGCTTGCTGCCGCTGCTGCCACAGCCGATGGCGAGCGGAGCGATGAGCAGGATTCGATGGGCATTCACGGGCACCTCCGTGTCTTGGAGGTAGGCACCGGGTCGGGGGTGGGCAGCTGGGAGGCCCCGTGCCCTTGACCGAGGTCACTCGATGCGGCCTGGCGTGCACCCCGGGGTCCACGGCTGCACGGCCACCATCTGTCCGAGGATGTTCTCGATGGGCAAGGTGCCCCCGTGGCGAGAGTCGAAGGAGGCCCCCCGGTTGTCTCCCATCACGAACACATGGCCTTCGGGAACCTTGACAGGGCCATGCTCCTCGGCGAGCTGCTCGTTTCTGGTGTCAGGATCTCCGATATCACATATTCGCGCTCGACCTGCGCCCGCTCATCCCCGCTGGTTCGCCACATCCAGCGCAGTCCAGCCGCCGCCCCGGATGCGGGTGCGGCCGTCGCCTTCGAACACCAGCAGGCGCCGGGCCACCTTGTCCACGAAGAAGCGGTCGTGGCTCACCGCCACCACGGCACCGGGGAACTTCGCGATGGCCCGCTCCATGATCTGGGCGCTGCGCATGTCGAGGTGGTTGGTGGGCTCGTCGAGCACCACGACCGACGGCCCCGAGGTGAGGCACCACGCCAGCGCCAGGCGGGCGCGCTGTCCCCCCGACAGGGTGCCCACCCGCAGCTGCAGCTCGTTTTCGGAGAAGCCCAGCATGTGGAGGAACTTCACCACGCTCTTCTGGGTGGGCATCTCGTGGCTCGACAGAAACTGCTGCGGCGCAGCCATCGCGCAGTGGAAGACCCGCTTGCTCTCGTCGAGCTCGTCGATGACGCGCGTGAACTCCGAAAAGCGCACCCCTGGCTTCCAGCTCACCTCGCCGGTGCCGGGCTTCAGGTCGCCGAGCAGGGTGGCCAGCAGGGTGGACTTGCCACAGCCATTCCGCCCCAGGATGACGAGCCGGTCGCCCCGCGTGATGTCGAAGGACAGCCCGCTGAACAGCGCTTTGCCCCCTCTGTCGGTCGGTGCCGACAGGTCGCGCACCTCGCACAACAGCTGGGGGATGTGCAGCTTGGCGTAGACGGCGCTCACCACGCGGTCGACGGTGGGGGTCTCGCCGCCCTTCTTGATGCGCGCCCGCTTCTTCGCGGTGCGCACGGGGTCGGGCTTGCGCACCTTCTTTCGCCGCTTGATGGTGGAGGTCTCGAACACCAACAGCTCTTCTTCGGCGCGGTACTCCTTGGCGAGCGTGCGCGCGGCCTTGGCCTTGGCCCACACGTAGGCCTCGTAGTTGCCCGGGTATTCGTGCAGCTTGTAGTTCTGGATCTCCACCATCCGGCTCACGATGGCGTCGAGGAAGTGCCGGTCGTGGGACACCACCATCACCGCGCCGGACAGCCGACCGATCCACGACTCCAGCCAGGTGATGCCCTCCACATCGAGGAAGTTGGTGGGCTCGTCGAGCAGCAGCAGGTCGGGCTCCTCCAGCAGGATCTGAGCGAGGCTGGCCCGGTTTCGCCAGCCGCCGGACAGCTGCCCGACCGGGCGGGTGCGGTGTGCTTCCGAAAAACCGAGTCGGGTGAGCACCGTGTCGATCTTCAGCTGGTACGACCAGCCGTCCCGCTGGGCCATGGCGTCGAGCAGGTCGGCCTGGCGGGCGAGCAGGCGGTCGAACTCATCGTCGTCTTGCGGCTCACCGAGGGCATCTTCGATGTTCTGTAGCTCAGCTTCCCAGGCCCGGATCTCCGCGAAGGTGTCGAGCAGGATCTCCTCGATGGTGCGGGTGTCGTCGAGCTGGGAGAACTGCGAGAAGTAGCCGACCCGGACATCGTGTTCGAGCTCCACCCCACCGTCGACGTGGGGCAGGGCCGTGGAGTCGTCGCGGGTGGAGGACGTGGCCTGGCCCGTGTCGACCGCATGTCGCACAAGGAGCTTGAGCAGGGTGCTCTTGCCCGACCCGTTGGCACCCACGAGGGCCACCCGTTCTCCTCGGCCGACCTTGAGGAAGACCTCTCGGAGCAGCTGCCGGTCGTCGTATTGGAGGCTGAGCTTCTTCAGGCGGACGATGGACATGCGGACCTGCGCGGAGAGGGGACCGCCGGGGCGTAGGCCGGGGGGAGGGCGGGGTCCACAGCTCAGGCAGGCTGTCGGGCGCAGGTGTTCCCCCCCGACCGGCCTGACCCGCCCCTGCCCGGAGGGGATTCGTCCCTTCGACAGCCCCGCCGGCCTGCACATCTGCGGTAGGCTCACCGGGTTCCGCCGTGGTGTCCGTCCAGGACCCTTCCCAGGGGAGATTCGGCATGGGTGGCTGCTCCGACTTCGCCAACACTCTGCGCACCGGCGCGCTCGTCCTCGCCGCCCTGTCCGCAGTGGCCTGCGAGCCTGCGCCCCAGGGCGACCCCCTCGATGCTGGCTACGAGCCCATCTACAACGAGGTGATGTCCGCCCACCGGGACTCCGCCCGAAATGTGCGCAACCGGGAGGCCCGCGCCCGCAAGACCGTGGCCGACCGGGCCCGGCTCGACTTCTTCCAGGACGAAGCCGTGAAGAAGGCCATCGAGACCGCCCGCGCGGCGCCCGAAGGCAGCATCGAGCGAGTGCGCGGGGAGGCCTACTACCGCGAACAGCTGGTGGCGAGTGCCTGGCGCCCCGACGAAAAGGAGGAGGAGACCCGACTTCTGGCCCGGCTCGAGGAAGCCCGTGCCCAGACGGCGAGCTGGACCTCGCCCGACGGCTCCCTCACCTTGTCGCTCAACGACAGCTGGCCGGAGCTGGCCGGTCCCGCCGCCGGCCTGTCCGACGAGGAGCGGCAAGACCTCGCCGTGCAGTTCGCCTCCCACCAGATGCGCCTCGTGAACCTCGACCTGCAGCGGCTCGTCGAGCTGCGCAACCGGGTCGCCACCCGGGCGGGCTTCAGCAACTACTGGGAGATGGCGCTCGCTGGGCAGGGCCTCACGGTGGAGGAGGTCGACCGCATCATCGATGAGATCAGCGCGGTGGTCACGCCACTGAACAAGGCGGTCGTGGCCGCCGAGGACAAGGCCGCCCAGGAGGCCGGAGTCGAGCGCACCTTCCTCAACCGGCCGCAGCTGCGGGATTCCGCGGGCCTCACGTCGGGCAGTGTCGACGCCGACCGCTGGTTCGATGGCGATCTCGCCGAGGAGCGCATCACCAACGCCCTGTCCGACATGGGCATCGGAACGGCGGGCTGGTCGGTGTTCACAGGACCTTCCCGCTACGTGCGCCCCGGCGCCTTCGCCTTTGCCACCGAGCCGCCAGAGCGCGTGGCCATCGTGATGAGCATCGACCGTCGCTGGTCGCTCTGGAACTACGAAGCACTCGCCCACGAAGGTGCTTTCGCCGTCTGGTGGACCCACCTGTCTCCCGCTGTGGTCGACTCCCCTCCACTGTGGGGACCGCCCCTGCCCTGGTTCGAAGGCTTTGCGCAGTTCTTCGAGCGCCTCGTCACCGAGCCGGCCTTCACCGAACGCTACGTGCCCGAGCTGCCCGCCGAGCTTCGCGATGACCTCGCCCGCCAGCGCGCCCGCGACATGCTCGGGATGATCAACGACAGCCTCGTGCGCACGGTTGCAGAGCGCCGCCTCTACGAGTCCCCCGAGAGCTTGTCGGGCATCAGTGACTTCGTCCGCCAACAGCGCATGGCCCGCATCGGCACCCCCGAGCCCCCGCGTTCCGAAGACGGCCTCCCCTACGACTCGGCTCTGCTGTCCCCCATCCTGTGGAACTACCCCGCCTACAGCCCCAACTTCCTCTTCTCCTACATGGCCGAGGCCTGGATCTACGACGCCGTGGTGGCCCAGGTGGGTGAGCCGGTGGACAACCCCAAGGTGGGGCCGATGCTCGTGGAGAAGGTCATCCAGGGTGACCCTGCAGTGGGCATTCCCGAGCGACTGGAGGCCCTGCTCCCGGGCGAGCGTTCCGGTCCGTTGGCGAAGTACCTGGAGCGGGCGGGGCTTCCCACGGGCGAGTAGCGTCCGGGCTCAGGGGGCTGCGGCCTGCGCCCGAGCGAGCTCCTCGGCGAGATCGACGTACTTCGGGTTCCGCTCGTACTGGGCGCCCAGCACATCGAGCACGTCGGCAGCCTCGTCGAAGCGATGCAGGTCGATGAGGGCCCGCACCTCGACCGAGCGCAGGTCGATGTGGGTGGTCTCGTTGTAGCGCTTGTGGTGGGTGATCTCGATGGCCTCGACCGGATTGCCCTTTCGGCGAGCGAGCTCGGCCTTCACGGCGCCTGCGACGAGGTGCCGGGCACGTCGGCGGAGGGCATCGCCCAGCACGACCGTGGCTGCGTCGAGGTCGCCCATCTCCATGTAGAGGTTGGCCCGTGCGACCTTGCTCTCGAAGGGGTCTCCCAGGCGCTCTGCCTGCCAGGCGCACCAGTAGGCGGCATCGAAGTCGCCGCGCGCGGTGTGGAACCAGGTGGCCGTCGCCCAGGACTTCGGAATCTCCGGGGACATCCCGATGAGCTCGTCGACCACCAGCTCGCCTTCCTCCCAGAGCCGACCCTCGGTGTAGTCGTTGACCAGCTCCCGGAAGGTGGCGACGTCGGAGGCTTCGTCTCGCCTCGGGTTCAGTCGGGACAGCTCCCGCACCCGCACGGCTTCTTCGACGTGTCCGATGGCCCGGAGGCTGTTGGCGTGCTGCCGCATGCCGTTCTTCGCGTACCACTCCGAGCCGTCGGCGAAGCCAAAAGCGGTGACCGCGTCGCCGTGCCATCCCGCTTGGGTCATGAGGCTGCCGTAGACGCCGTGGAGCTCAGGGTCGTCGGGGGACGCATCGAGCAGAGGGCCCAGCATCTCGAGGGCCTGGGGAACTCGGCTACGGGCGATCAGGAGGCGCAGTTTCTTCGGCACCTCGGCCAATCCCGTCGAGCTTGCGACAAGTCCGATACAGATGGCCAGAGCGGGCCATGGCAGTCGCATGCACGTCTCCAGGGGGCAGGCGGGCGGCTAACGATACGTGACAAAGAAATCCACAGCACAAACCGTGCAGGATTTGTCGTTGCGCCTGCACAGGCAAATCGAGTACATGTTGCAGACACATCCCGCTGGGATGGAGGAGAAAAAGAAATGCGCACGATGAAGCTTTCCATGCTTGCTCTCGCTGTCGGCCTCGGCGCCGTGGCCTGCACCGACAAGGGTGACTCCGGTTCCGACACCGCTGGTGGTGAAGGCGAAGGTGAGGGCGAAGGCGAGGGCGAAGGCGAGGGTGAAGGCGAAGGCGAAGGCGAAGGCGAAGGCGAAGGTGAGGGCGAAGGTGAGGGCGAAGGCGCCATCTCCGGTCAGTTCTACCTGGCAGTCGTCGACGCTGGCTGCGACATCCTCTGGGACTACAGCGGCTCCGAGACCAGCTGCTCCGGCTGCGACTACGCATTCGACATCAGCGGCTCCGTGGCCTCCGACACCTGCGGTGGCGTTGGCGCCATCGGTGGTACCCTCGAGTGGGGCGGCGGTGCTGCCTACTTCGACGGCAACTACATCGGTGCTTCCTACGCCGCTGGTGGCGTGGTCTACTGGTCGAACTACTACTACGTGCTCGACTACTACTACTACACCGGCTACTACGGCTACTACTACGCTGGCGTCGGCTACTACTAGGCCGCACCACTCGTAGAGTCGAAGCCCCCGCGGCTCAGGATTCGTCCTGGGCCTTCGGGGGCTTCTTTGCGTCTTGCGCCGGCCTCTACCAACCGATTCAGGCAGCAGACACCCGGCTGAGTCCTTCCTTGAAGCCGATGGGGGGCCGCCAGCCCATGGCCTCCTCCGCGGCGGTCGACCGAATCGTGATGTGGGAGGACAGCAGGGAGGCGGCGAATGGCGTGATTGGGGGGCGACCGTCGAGGTCGAATGCGGTCCAGCCCCAGGCCAGCACGCTGGCGGCTGTGCGGAGCAGCCAGCCGGGCACCGAACGGGTGGGGAGCTCGATGCCCGCCGCCTCTGCGTAGGCGGTGAGGAAGTCCCGCATGGTGTGGGTCTCGGCGTCGACCACGAAGGCCACGGTGCCACCCGGGCCCCGATGCAGGGCAGCGAGGATGGCGTCCACGAGGTTGTGGACGTGGGTGGTGGAGATTTGCTGGGCGCCTTGGTTGGTCCACGCGAAGGTGCCGTCCTCAGCGGCCTGAGCGACCACAGGCAGCACGGTGCTGTCCCCCGGTCCCCAGATGAGGCGCGGGCGAAGCACGACGGTGGACAGTGCCTCGGAGTTGGCGGCTTGCACGGCCTGCTCGGCCTTCGCCTTCGACGCGGAGTAGGGGAAGGGAGAGTCGGGTGCGAGGGGCACCGACTCGTCGATGTCGATGAGGTCCCGTCCGCGGAAGACGGCGGCCTCGGTCGAGATGTGGATGAAGCGCTTCACGCCGGCGCTGCGGGCGGCCTCCAGGAGCTGCTGCGTCCCGGTGACATTGATGGCGTCGAAGAGGACCGGGTCTCCCCAGTCTTCCGCCTTTGCGGCTGCGTGGACGATGACGTCGATGTCGTCGAGCGCCTCCCAGTGGACGGCGCCCAGCTCTCCCCACACGCGGCGGGCGCCCAGGGCCTCGACCCGACGGGCGGACGCTTCAGAGCGGGCGAGGGCCCAGACGCTGTGCCCGGCGGCCACGAGGGCGGGGATGAGATGACTGCCGACGAAGCCGGAGCCGCCGGTGACGAAGACACGAAGCGCAGACGACATGGATTCCTCCAGGTGATGCCGCCACTTCACGCGGCGTGTAGATCCCATCCAACGCATAGGTGTGCTACCAAAATGCGAACGGTGCATATCGGAGGGGCCTTGCTCGACCCCGCTCTGGAGCTGCGAGACCTCGACCTCAACCTGTTGCTGGCCCTGCATGTGCTGCTCGACGAGCAGAGCGTGTCGCGTGCCGCCCGGCGTCTCGGACGCACCCAGTCGGCCACCTCTCGAATGCTGGGACGCCTGCGGGCCGCGCTTGGGGACCCCCTGCTGGTGCGCACAGGCCACGGCATGCGTCCCACTCCTCGGGCCGAGGCGGTGAGGCCCGGTCTCGCGGCGGCCTTGTCTGCTCTGGCGGAGGTGCGTCGCGTGGGCGGCAGCTTCGACCCGGCCACTGCACGCCGCCGCTTCGTGCTCGCGGGCCCGGACGCTCTGGCGCCTGTGAGCACCGCTGTGGTGCGCCTCCTCCAGCGGCAGGCACCCGGATGTGTGCTGGAGCTCGCAGGGGCCCCGCCGCATCCCGCGCCGGCCTTGTTGTCGGGCGGAGTGGATGTGGTGCTCGGACCCGACCGGGAGGTGGGGGCAGACCTGCGTCGGCGTCGGCTGGGGACCGTGCGCTGGGTGGGCGTGGTTCGCGCAGGACATCCCCTGGCCACGGCCGCCTGGACGCTCGACGACTGGTGCGCCCATCCTCAGGTGCTGGTGCGCACCGGCAATGCCGACCGCAGCCTCGTGGACGTGGTGCTGGAGAGGCTGGGCCGAAGCCGCAGCGTGCAGGTCACCACCCATGGCCTGCTGGCCGCATTGCACCTGGTGGCCGAGGCCGACCTGGTGGCCACCGTTCCCGAGGCCTTGGCCGCTCCGGTGGCCCGTCGGCTGGGGCTGGTGCTGCGTCCGGTTCCGTTGCCGCTGCCCGAGGTGGTGGCCGTGGCCTGGTGGGCTCCCCGCATGCACGCGGACCCCGGCCATCAGTGGTTTCGAAGGGCGGTGGCGGAGGTGGCGGGTGCGGCTCTGGCCGAGGCGTCTTCGGGTCGGTGAAGGGCCTGGGCGGACCGGGTGGGCGACCGACGGGGCCGCCCGGTGGGACACCTTCGCTATGCGGGGCACTCAGTCGGGCTTGCGGACCGCTGCCTTGCCGCCGGAGCACTGCACCGTCTTCCGATCGGCCTGCAACACGCACGCGAAGCCCTTGCCCACCGCGAGGTCCACGGCCGAGGTGGGGCCCCCTCCAACGACGTGCTGACCGACCATGCACTGCACCTCACCATCGCCCCTCAGTGCGCACATGGTGGCCTCCGCAGCGTCGATGGCGAGCCAGTCCCGTCCGGTCGGAGGCGTCGCCTCTCGACACCGCAGCTCCCCATCCGCGGTGCGACCACACCCCGCCAGAGCCCTGTCCCCCACGGCATAGTCGACGATTCCATCGAGCTGGGGCTGAGGCTTCCAGCGGTGGGTGGCCGCGCTGAAGCACTCGACGGAGCCATCGGAGAGCCCCACGCATGGGGCCTGGCCGTCAAAAAGGTGGGTCACATCCTCGTGGGCGGCCTGCTGTAGGTCCCACCCCCCCCAGCAGGCCATCGAGGCATCGGTGCGAAGCCCGCAGATGTGCCGCTCGGAGATGCTGAGGTCGACCCATGGACCGGGTGGAGGGCCCGAGAAGCCCACCTGAGCTCCGAAGCAGTGGATGCGGCCGTCGGTGTCGAGGGCGCACAGGCCGTCGAGTGCAAAGGCGAGCTCGGTCACCTCCACATCCGGCGGACCGTTGGGAAGCATCCCCGCGACGCGAACCGGCTCGCCCCAACACCCCAGTCGCCGCGTCTTGGCCCGCACGCCGCACACCACCTCCCGGTTGCCGCCGAAGTGCGAGAGCTTGTCTTCGGGCAGATCGGCGAGGTAGCGCGGGGCCCCGGCACAGCGAGGGCGCCTGCGTCGGTCGAGGGCGCACACGGAGCCCATCGCAGCCACGAAGGGGCGGTCGTAGGGACCATCCCCGGAAAGCACGGTCTCCACGCCATCCGCGTTCCAGCAGGTCACGGCCGAGCGGTCGATGTGGCGCCCACAGCCCCGGTTGTCGCCGCTGAGCGCGAGGGCGTCGAAGGGGGGAAGCCGGTCGAGCCAGACGAGCTCGGGATGACGGGCACGGCTCGCGATGGCGGGCAGGCGGCCGTCTGCGATGGCGGCCTTCACCTCGGGCGATGGGGGCGGGGTCTGCGCCCCTTCACCCCAACAACGGACCGCTCCGGCCTCGTTGAGCGCACAGAACAGGCCATGCATCGCCACCATGCCGTGCAGCGCCTCGGTGGGGGGGGACACGAAGCGGCGACTTCCGCCGGTGCACGCGACGCTGCCTTCGGGGTCGGCGCGGCAGACGATCTGGTCGGAGCTCTCCACCTCCCGGGCCAGCCCTTCCGGCACCCTGGCGGCGGTGTGGCCGTCGGGGTTGTAGGCGCTGCGGGGGTTGAAGCACACCAGCTCGCCGTCGTCTTCGATGGCGCAGGGGCGTCCGCCGGACTCGAGCTGTGGGAGTGCCCGGTCGAGCTCCACGTCAGCTGGCCAGCAGCGGGTCTGTCCGGGTCGGGTGGCGCACATGTGGATGCCACCGTGCAGTGCGGTCCAGCCGAGATCGGTCGGGACGGCTGCGTTTCGGTCGAGCACAGCACCCCAGCAGTCGAGCCCGCCGTCTTGTGCGCGGATGGCGCAGGCCGAGCGCGTGCCGCCTTCGATGGCGGTGTAGATGCCGTCGGGCGACCGGTCGTAGGACTGGCGGACCTGGCGTCGCTCGGCGAAGGGGTCGCTGCACCGGATGCGGCCGTCTTCACCCAGAGCGCAGGGGACGGGCTGGACGACGAAGTCCGCCACCGCAGCACCCAGCTCCACGCGGGCGCAGGTGCGGACGTCGAGACAGGACAGCGCGCCAGCGTCATCCAGCGCGCAGGCCCAGCGGCCGTCCGCCTTGAGGGAGGACCACCGCCGGGCGGGCGGGGCGTCGAGCGTGCACGAGCCGGCGAAGGCCAGGCCAGGCGACAGCGCGGCAGAAAGCAGGATCCACATGCTGCGGGTCGACTCCAGTGGGGTCTGCTGGAGGGCTCCTGCGCGCTGGCCCGCGCCGGCGTGCCGCCACCCGGGTCAGGCCGTCAGCGGTACAGCGTGCCCGACACGGTGGTGAAGTAGTAGTAGGCGTAGGTATAGCCCTCATAGGAGTAGGGACCGTAGTAGCCGCCATAGATGCTGTAGAGGTCGTCGCCCGTCATGGTGATGGGGAACTCATAGTAGGGATACCAGGTGCCGTCATAGTCCACGAAGAGCACCAGGCCGTAGCTACTGTAGACACCCGCCCCGAGGGCCATGTCGCCCAGAGTGATGCCCTCGCAGTCGCCATCGACCGCGGTCTGGCTGAACGCGAATTCGAACGACCAGTCGCAGTCCGGGCAGTCGGCGGCAGTGGAGCTGGTGGCCTCGAAGGTGGTGTGGCACCAGTCCACGGGCGTCTCGTCGATGAGGGTGGCTTCGTCCCAGCTGATCGCGATGTGGGCCGACGTGTATGCGCCTTCACCTTCACCTTCACCTTCACCTTCACCTTCACCTTCACCTTCACCTTCACCTTCGCCTTCACCTTCTCCTTCGCCTTCGCCTTCACCTTCTCCTTCGCCTTCGCCCTCCCCACCGGAGTCCTTGTCGCCTTCATCGCAGCCGACCGCGCCGACCGACAGAGACAGGGTGGTTCCGAGGAGGAGCAGGGTGCGCGCGAGTGTCGTCATGGGGTCTCCTGTGCCCTATGGGCATGTCGGGGCCGGTGTGGCCGCTCGACAAGAGCAACGTAGCCGCAGTCCCCCCCCACCAGAAGCGCGGGAAGGCTGCGGCGTCTCAGGACCCGGTCCGATCAGCTTCGGCGGCGCCGGGCGAACAAGGGCAGCAGCAAGGCGAGCGCGCCGAGGCCCAGCCGACCGTCGGGTGCGCCGGCGGTGGAGCAGCCCGTCTTGTCGCCGTCGGCGCTGTTGCCATCGGAGACGCCGGTGTCGTCGCTGCCACCATCGTCGCCGCTGCCGTCATCTCCGCCATCGTCCCCGCCGTCGTCCCCACCATCATCGGAGGTGGCGTCTTCGCCGTCGCAGTCCTGGTCGATGCCGTCGTCCTCGATCTCGGTCGCACCGGGGAAGGCGCTGGGGTCGTCGTCGTCGCAGTCGCCGTCGCACTGGGCCACCCCGTCGCTGTCTGCGTCGAGCTCGGGCGCGGGCACCACGCTGTCGCAGTCGTTGTCGAGACCGTCGCAGATCTCCTCGGCGCCGGGCCAGGTGGCGCTGTTGGCATCGTCGCAGTCGGTGTCGTCGGCAGACCAGCCGGGCCCCGGGTCGCATGCGTCGCCGGTGGCGGAAGCATCGCCGTAGCCGTCATTGTCGGAGTCTGCGTACCAGGTGTTGAACGTGCTGCTGTCCACGCTGTCGTCGAAGTCGTCGGACAGACCGTCGCAGTCCTCGTCGACGTCATCGGCGTCGCACACCTCCTGGGCGTCGGGGTGGATGGCGCTGTCAGCGTCGTTGCAGTCGGTGTCGTCGTCGACCTGGTCGCTTCCACCTGCACAGGCCAGCGCACCGGTGGTCGCGTCGCCAAAGCCATCTCCGTCGGCGTCGGTGTACCAGGTGGTGCCGGTGGAGGTGTCGACCGAGGTGTCGGCGTCGTCGATGTCGCCGTCGCAGTCGTTGTCGATCTCGTCGCAGACCTCGTCGGCATCGGGGTTCACGGCGATGTCGTCGTCGTCGCAGTCGGTGTCGTCGGCCACGGTGCCCGAGGGCTGGGTGCAGGTGGTGGTGGAGTCGCTGGCGTCGCCGTAGCCATCGGCATCGGCATCGGCGTACCAGGTGGTGGCGTCGACCGCGTCGTCTTCGTCGACAGTGCCGTCGCAGTCGTTGTCCACCCCGTCGCAGTACTCGTCGGCGCCGAAGTAGGTGGTCGCCTCGCCGTCGTCGCAGTCGGTTCCTCCACACCACTCGGCGATGTCCCCGTCCCCATCGGCATCACAGATGTCGCAGAGGTCCGCCTCGGAGGACACCAGGCCCTCGGCGATGGTCTCGGTGTCCGCCAACACCACCAGCTGTCCCACCACCACCATGTCGCCGGCCGCGAGGGTGCCTTCGGTGTGGATCCAGTTCATGGTGGAGTCGACCGCCGCACCGTCGTCGTCGGTGAGGGTGATGCCGACGCCTTCATCCCAGTCTTCGCTGAAGCCGAGGCTGGCGGTGGACGGGTCGCAGGGTGCAAAGCCCATGGTGACGCCCGAAGTGGGGCCCACCGCCACGGCCCAGTCGTCGACGCCGTCGCTGTCGAGGTCGTCGACGTCGTTGTTGGTGTCGTAGTCGTCGTGCAGGTCGGAGTCGATGTCGGGGTCGGTCGCCATCTGGAAGGACAGCGCGGTCAGGTCGGAGGTGCCGGCGTTGTAGAGCACGAACTGCTGGGACACCACCGTCCCACCCAGCTCCCAGTATTCGTACTTGGTGATCTCGAGGTCGCCGGCGGTGTACTCGTAGACCGAGATCAACACCGCGCTGTCGGACTCGTCGGACTCGGAGTCGACCGTGATGGTCTCGCCGGAGTCGGAGTTCGCGTAGTAGCTGGCGGTGGTCCCGGACTGCTCGAACTGCACCTCGAAGTGGGCCCAGGGCGTGCCCGGGTAGGTGGTGTCCTGGGTCGAACCGGCGGCGGTCGTGTAGACGAGCCCCATCTCGGTGCTCTCCCAGTTCCACATGCCGTTGTCGCCGTAGTGGGCGGTGACATAGGTGCCGGTGAGGGTCTGGCCCGCGAGTGCGGCGCCGCCAACCACGATGGGGGCGAGCAGGCCAACGAGAGCAAGGGCGCGGGCGGTGGTGGGTCGAAGCATGGGGTCCATCCAGGGGGACAGTGGGTCGGTGTCGGTTCACCGAGCCCCACGGCACACGCCCGTCGAGCACGCCAAAGTCCGCTGAATACGCCCGGCCTGCCGGCTGTGGGCACACGCTTGTGGATGCGTCCAGATGACCTTGTCGGGCTGTCGGTGGCTGGCGACCCTTGCGCCCCCACGGCACTTTCGTTGACAGGTGGGGGCATTCCGCTGCCTCGATGACCTGAATGGGTCCCACTCATGGTGGGGCTGGCCGGCAGTCCGCTTGAGCTTGGGGCAGGCCTGAATGTGTCGTGTGGTGACTGGTCTGGGTCACACGCAGCGAGTGGGGACGTGGGTGGCGATGTTGATCCAGGGCAGGCCCCCGGGCATGCGACTCAAGACGCCATGGCTGCGCCAGTCCACGACCCGGTTCAGGACAGGTCCTGGTGGCTCTGAGCGCGCCGGGCGATTGACGACCTCCAGCCATCCAGCGGGCCCGGTCCCGCCCGTTGCATGGGGAAGGGCGCCTCGCCCGCACGTCGCCAACCCCGACCCGTCGCTTCACAAGGGGACCCCCATGTCCTTGCTCCTCACCGCCCTGCTCGCCCGAGCCGCCGTCGCCAGCGATGGGGCCGCCGAGGCCGCCGTCCACGCCCCCCAGGACGTCATCTGGGTGCTGGTCTGCGCGGCCCTCGTGTTCTTCATGCAGGCAGGCTTCATGTGCGTGGAGGCCGGCATGGTGTCCGCCAAGGACTCCATCAACGTCGCCATCAAGAACATGGCCGACTTCGTGTTGGCCATCATCGCCTTCTGGTCCATCGGCTTCGGGCTGATGTTCGGCGCCTCCGACAACGGCTTCGTGGGCACCGAGGGCTACTTCATCGACGCTGGCAGCTCGCACTGGGTCGCCGCCTTCTTCGTGTTCCAGGGCGTGTTCGTGGGGACGGCCGCCACCATCCAGTCGGGGGCCATCGCCGGACGCATGAAGTTCGGCGCCTACCTCGTGATGGGCTTCCTCATCAGCGCGCTCATCTACCCGGTGTCGGGACACTGGGCGTGGGGCTCCCTGCTGCACGGCGACCAGGCGGCGGGCTGGCTCGAAGGTGTGGGCTTCCATGACTTCGCCGGCTCCAGCGTGGTTCACCTGGCGGGCGCTGCCATCGCGGTCGCCGGCCTTCGGGTGTTGGGTCCGCGTCTCGGACGCTTCGATGACCAAGGCAAGCCTCGAACCCTCCAGCCGAGCAACCTGCCCATGGTGTTCCTCGGCACCTTCATCCTGTTCATGGGTTGGTTTGGATTCAACGCTGGCAGCACGTTGGAGGCAACGCCGGCGGTGGCGCGCATCGCGATGAACACCATCGTGGCGGCCGTCTTCGGGGGACTCGTCTCGACGGCCGCCTGCTGGGCCTTGGGAGAGCATCGCCGACCGGAGCCGTCGTTTGTGTCCAACGGTGTGTTGGGGGGACTGGTGGCCATCACCGCCGGTGCAGACGTGGTGCCCACCTGGGGGGCGGCGCTCATCGGGGCCGGTGCGGGTGCAGTCGTGTGGGCGGGCAGCGAGCTCAACCTGCGTCGCCTCAAGCTCGACGATGCGGTGGATGCCGTGGCGGTGCACGGCTACTGCGGCGCGTTCGGAACGCTGGCCCTGTCGGCATTCCTGCCGGGTGCCTGGTGGGCCACCCTCGGCGTGCAGCTGCTGGGTGTGGTCGCCATCGCGGGCTGGTGCTTCGGCGTGTCCAGCCTCGGCTTCGCGGCTCTGTCCTGGGTCTTCGGTGGGCTGCGGGTGTCCGAGGAGGACGAGCGGATGGGGCTCAACGTCGCCGAGCACGGCGCCAGCTCCTCTCTGCTCGACCTCGCTGTGTCGATGATGCGGATCAAGGACGCCCAGAAGTACGGACCGGAGCTCAAGGTCGACGTGGAGCCCGGCACCGACACCGCGGATGTGGCCAGCTGCTACAACGACCTGCTGGACGCCCTTCAGGGGGCCCAGTCCCAGACACGACAGGCGATGGGCGACCTCCAGCTGAGCCTGTCCCAGAACCGCGCGGTGCTCGATGCGGTGGGACAGGGCCTCGTCGTGGTGGGGCGGGATGGCGCGCTCACCGGCACCTGCTCGGCGCGAATCGAGGGGTGGTTCGGGGCTCCGACCCCCGGCCAGTCGCTGTTGTCGTGGCTGCAGCCCCACGCGCCCGACTTCGCGGAGTGGCTGGCCCTCGGCTGGGAAGGCATCGACGATGGCTTCATGCCGCTGGCGGTGGTGCTCGACCAGCTTCCCGACCGCTTCGAGCTGGGGGGACGAAGCTTCGAGCTGGAGTATCGCCCGATGCACGGCCCGGGCGCAGACTCGGCTGACGACGACGCCGTGGAGCACCTCCTGGTGGTGTTCACAGACCGCACGGAGGCCCTCGCCGCAGAGCGGGAGCGCGCTCGGCAGGCCGAGATCGTGGAGGTCTTCTCGAGGGTGCAGCGCGACCGACAGGGCTTTCTCAACTTCTTTCGAGAAAGCGGCGCCATCGTGGCCCGCCTTTTGGCCGGCGGGGAGGACGAACGGGTGGTCAAGCGCGACGTGCACACCGTGAAGGGCAACTGCGCGGTCTTCGGGGTGAGCTCGGTCGCTCGGATGTGCCACGACGTGGAGACGGAGGCGGCCGACGGGGACGGCGCCATCTCGCACGAGGGGCTGGCCCGGGTCGCGGCGGCGTGGCAGGACTTCACCGACCGGGTGACGGCCTTCATCGAGCTGGGTGATGCCGGCGTCGTGCAGGTGGACCGGAACGACTATGACGCGGTCTGCTCGGCGGTGGCGCGCGGCCTTCACCATGGCGAGCTGGCCATCATGCTCGAGCGGTGGACCTGGGAGCCGGTGGACGCTCGACTGGTGGACTTCGGGCAGGTGGCCACAGCCCTCGCACGCCGACTCGGCAAGGGAGAGGTGAATGTGCGGGTGGATGCCGGCAGCCTCCGCGTGCCGCCCGGACGACTCGACGCCTTCTGGACCACCTTTGTGCACGTCGTGCGCAACGCCGTCGACCACGGCCTGGAGGAGGCCGATGCCCGGACTTCGGCAGGCAAGTCCCCGGGCGGGTTGCTCCAACTCAAGGCCTGGCGAGACGATAGCTGGCTCACCATCGAGACCACCGACGACGGCGGTGGCATCGCCTGGCACAAGCTGGCCGAGAAGCTGGAAGGCCTGGGCCTGCCGTCGAACACCCCGGCGGAGCTCGAAGCGGCGCTGTGGATGGACGGCCTGTCCTCGCGCGAACAAGCCACGGAGACCTCGGGCCGCGGGGTGGGGATGGGTGCCGTGAAGGCCGCGGTGGAGGCGATGGACGGTCAGGTGGCCGTGCGCTCGACGAAGGGCGTGGGCACGACCTTCACATTCCGCCTTCCCACCGAGCGCATCTTCGGCGACTCGGTGGAGCACCTCCGCCTGGATCGGGTGAGGTCGATTGGGCGGACGGCCTGAGGGTCAGATGAGTTGGACCTGTTCGCGCACCTGAAAGCCGGTCTTCAGGGCTGCGCGGATCTCCCGGGTGCCAACTCCGCCGCGCACGTAGACTGTGCCGTCGTGTCGCCAGACGGTCGGGAGCTCTCCATTCCAGAGCCACATGAAGGGGCCAGTGGTGCACTCGACCACCAGTCGGACCGACCGGGCGAGCTCGTGGGTGGCGGCGACGAGCTGGAACTTGTCCAGGCGCAGGAGGCCGGATGCGGCGGGGATGTAGCCGAGGCGGTCCTTGGCGATACGGTTGGATTCGAGGTCGGAGGGGGTGCTTGGGGGACCGTGTTGTCTGAGCGTGAGGGTTGTGTGGCTGTCGACGAAGCGGGTCAGCGCATGGGCGGGGTGGTCGATGAACCGCCAGTCAAGGCAGTTGAGCTGGGAATGCAGGCGGTGGTGATCGTCGGTTGTGGCGATGTAGAGGGTGTATTCCAAAGCCATGTTGGACCTGTGGGTTGGGTTGTGTGGGTCGACTACAGCTCCAAAGCGCTCCGCAACACCGTCCACTCTGCCAACACAACCCCCGACTCGTCCCGCATCGTCACCTCCAGGCTTGGATCGGCCAGGGAGGTGTCGATGTCCACCAACACAAAGCTCGTCCCGTCATCGTAGCAGGCCCGCAGCTCATCGTCCGAGCCACAGCCGCTGTTCCAGGTCGCCAGGGGAGACGAGGTGAGCTCCGGCAGTGCATAACCACCGGCTGCGCCGTCCATCAGACGCAGCTCGGAGCGGTGGACGTCGCCGGACAGCAGCACCACGCCCTCCACCCCGTTGTCCACCAGGGACTCGAAGAAGCGGGCACGGGTCTCGGGGAAGGCCGCCCAGGAGTCGCTGGAGCCGTCGGAGGTCCACTGGCTGCCGGAGGCAAGCAGCTTGAAGGTGGCGTCCTGGTGCACCAGGAGCTGGTCGATGAGCCAGGCTTCCTGGGCGTCGCCGAGGATAGAGTCGTCGAGGCCGCGCCAGTAGCGGTCGTCGAGCAGGAAGATGGCCACGTCGCCCCAGCGGTGGACGCTGAACACGCCCGGGGTGTCCGCCGTGCCCCAGCTTGCGTTGGGTTGGAACTCCTGGAACACCCGCAGGGCGACCTCTTTGCCGTCGGCTGTGCCGTCGGTGTTGTTGCCCGTGAAGTCGTGGTCGTCCCAGGTGGCGAGCATGGTGCGGCCCATGAGCAGCTCGCGGCGGAGCGGGCGGTTGCGGGCGTGGCGGTAGTTCTGACGCAGCCCGGACAGGTCGCTGCTGTTGGCGTAGTGGTTGTCGCCGATGAACAGGAAGATGTCGGGGTCGAGGGCGGCAATCGGGCCGAAGATGGGCTGCTCGTCGTCCTTGGAGCACGAACCAAAAGCCAGGCGCAGGCGGGTGGGGCTGGTGTCGACGGGCGGGGTGGTGAACGACCAGGGACCGTGGCGCTCGCCGGCCACCTCGATGTCGTAGTGCCAGGTGGTGCCGGGGGAGAGGCCGAGAACGGTGATCTGCTCGGTGAAGTCGGTGTCTGCCGACGGGTATCGGAAGGCGACGGGCGCGGCGTCGACGAGGGCCGCTGTGCTGGAGGCCACCCGGAGCTGCACCTGTCGGGTGGCGTCGGTGCGCAGCCAGATGGTGGTCGACTCGGCGGTGGTGGCGCCCACGACGGGGCCGTGGGTGAGCGGGCTGTCGAAGCAGGTGGTGCAGCTGTTGGTGAGGCCGTCGGGGTCGGTCCAGCTCGGGTATTCGGCGCCTTCGTTGCCGATGTGCAGTCCGTCCACCTCACGGCAGTAGACCGGTTCCCCGTCGAGTCGCACCGAGAAGCAGGCGGGGACCCAGCGGTTGCCGCCGCTGCTGGTCTGCACGGTGAAGCGGTCGAGGTCCGCCCGGCTCCAGCCCAGGGCCTCGATGGTCTGCACGTCGACGATTCCTGGCTCCAGATCGTTCCAGTCGGGCTTGTTGAGGCTCACACAGTGGGAGGCCGACAGGCAGGCGCTCATGCCGTCGTCGGTGCCATCGTAGGTGCCCGTGCCGGTGCGGGCGGTGATGTGCAGCACGCCCAGGGTCTCGGGAAAGGCCGGTGGGCCGGGGTCCTGGCAGCCATCGCCGTCGTGGGGGATGCCGTCGTCTGCCGCGCCGGTGCAGTCGTCGTCGATGCCGTTGCAGAGCTCGGTTGCGCCGGGAAAGACCGCGGGGTCGTCGTCGTCGCAGTCGGAGTCGTCGGTGTGACCGTCCCCGTCTGCATCGACTCCCTCGGGTGGGTCGGTGTCGTCGGTGTCGTCGGTGGCGCCCGTCTCCTCGGCGGTGCCCGTCTCCTCGGCGGTGCCCTCGGACGGGCCGTCCCCGGTCTTCAGGTCCCCCGGTGAGGAGCAGGCGAGCACGAGGGTGGCGGACAGGGCACTGAATCGGCGCATTGGATTCCTGGGGGCAGGTCCAGAGCCTACCCCCGGTCGCGGCCTTGTGGCCCGGTGGACCTCCATTCCCGGCCCGCCGAAGAAGATGCCCACCTGGCTCGGAGCGTCCTCGTCCTCCTCCAGCTTGGCGCGACCGCAGAGATGGATCCACTCGAGCTGCCGCTGGCCGAGCTGTACAGCAGGTTGACCGAGCCGCCGCTGCCGCCGTCTGTGCCAGTGTAGGGCGCCCCGTCGGATCCCACCTGGACCCGCCTACATTCCCAATGCACCGAAGAAGATGCTCGCCTGGCCCGTGCTGTCGCTGCCGCTGATCTCGCCGACCACGATGTCGTCGGCCCCGTCGTGGTTCACGTCCGCCGACAACAGGCCGTTGCCACCGATCTGCCCGTAGGACTCGTCGCCCGCGATGGTCATCTCGGCATCGGCCACATCCGGCGCCGAGGTGATGGGCCCCAGGAAGACGAAGACCTCGCCACCGTAGCTCTGCTCCGCGTGGCTCCAGGGCTCGCTGACGATGAGGTCGAGCTGGCCGTCGGTGTCGACATCGCCGAGCACCGCGCGCGCGCCGAACTGCCCGTTGTAGCCGTCTCCCTGGACGGACCAGGTGGCGTCGCTGAGGGGATACATCGTGCCGGACAGTGGCGTGGCATCGCCGTCGAACAGAAAGACCTCGCCATAGCCTCCCGTGCGGTTGACCTCCGACACCAGCAGGTCGTCGTACCCATCCCCGGTCAGGTCGCCCAACACCACGTTGTCCCCAAAGCCATCGAAGCTTCCGGTTCCCTGGATGGTGGCATCTGCCGACGACACGGCCATGGTGCCACTCAAGGCCGAGCTGCCGCCATAGTGCAAGAAGACATGGCTCGTACCCCACGTCGGGTAGTGGAGGGGCTGGCCCACAACGAGGTCGGACAAGCCATCCCCGTCGAGGTCACCGGCCCCGATGGTCGCCGGGCCCAGGCCCAGCCGGCTGTTCACGCTTCCATAGAGCAGCGCATCCGCCGCGGTGTCGGCACTTCCCCCGGTGACGCCACTTGCCGAACCGTAGAACAGGTAGACCGCCCCGCAGCTCGACCCCGTCGAACAGTCGTAGCCCCGGGCACCCACGGCAAGGTCCGCGAAGCCGTCGCCATCGAGGTCCCCCACGCCCTGCATCGACCCACCCAGTCCGTCCGATGCGGTGGACCCTTCGATGACCGTGGCCGTCGAGCTGCCCAGGGTGACATCGCCAGAGTGCGTGGTGCCCCCGTACACAAGGTAGGCGGCCCCGTGGTGGTTCGCGCCGGCCCCGTAGGCGCCGATGAGCAGCTCGTCGGTGCCATCGCCGTCGAGGTCGCCCGCATTCGCGACTGCCAGGCCCGCCCGCTCGTAGGCGGCACCGGCGAGGAAGCGGGCGTCTGCGAGGCTGTCGCCATCGCCGGAGGTGTCGGCCCCATCGTAGAGCTGCACATGGCCCGCATAGGTGCCCCCGTCGTCGGAGTAGGGTGCGCCCACGACGAGCTCCTCGAAGCCGTCGCCGTCCAGGTCCACGGCGGCCATGGCGTAGCCATACTGGTCGTCCTCGCCGGTGATGACGACGTCGCCATCCGAATAGAGGTAGTCCCCGCCGTCGAGGATGCACTCCGGGGCGTCCTCGGAGCAGTCGTTGTCGATGCCGTCGCCGCAGACCTCCACGCCGGCCGGTGAGACAGAGCCATCGGTGTCGTCGCAGTCGCTGGCATCGGCGAGGTAGCCGGTGGGCACGGTGCAGGCGAGGGTGGTGGAGCCGAGATCGCCGTAGCCATCGGCATCTGCGTCGGCGTACCAGGTGGTCATCGTGCCGGAGTCGGTGCCGGTGTCGTCGTCGTCGGCCAGGCCATCGCAGTCGTTGTCGGTGCCGCCGTCGCAGACCTCGGTAGCACCGGGGTTCACGTCGGCGTCGATGTCGTTGCAGTCGGTGTCGTCGGCGACGTAGCCACTGGGACGGTCGCAGGTCTCGGTCGTGTAGGCGGTCGTGCCGTAACCGTCGCCGTCCATGTCGGCGTACCAGATGGTCTCGGGACTCACGGTGGCGTCGGTGTCGTCGCAGTCGGTGGCATCATCGACGAAGCCACTGGGGACCTCGCAGGCGGCCGTGGACGTGTCTGCATCGCCATAGCCGTCGGCGTCGCTGTCTGCGTACCAGTCGGTCTGGGTGGCCCTGTCGAGCGTGGTGTCTGCGTCGTCGGCGAGACCATCGCAGTCGTTGTCGGTGCCGCCGTCGCACACCTCGGTGGCGCCTGGATTCACCGCCGCATCGAGGTCGTCGCAGTCGGTGGCGTCGGCGACATGACCCGAGGGCTGCTCACAGCTCGCGGTGGTGTAGGCGGTCGCGCCATAGCCGTCGCCGTCGTAGTCGAGGTGCCACAGGTTGGTGGGATTGACCGCTGCATCGGTGTCATCGCAGTCGGTGCCGTCCGCGACGTGGCCGGAGGGCTGGGCGCAGGATGGGGTGGACGTGGCCGGGTCGCCAAAGCCATCGGCGTCGTTGTCGGCGTACCAGGTGGTGTGGGTGGACGTGTCGAGCTGGCTGTCCGCGTCGTCGATGAGCCCGCTGCAGTTGTTGTCGATGCCGTCGCAGACCTCGACCGCGTCGATGTGGACGGTGGCGTCGTGGTCGTCGCAGTCCCAGTCCGTGAAGGCGTGGCCCGGGGGTTGCTCGCAGCTCTGGGTGGTGTAGGCTGACCCGCCGAAGCCGTCGCCATCGTAGTCGAGGAACCACACGTTGGTGGGATTGACGTAGGCATCGTCATCCTGGCAGTCGCCCCCGATGTCGACATGGCCGCTGGGGACCGTGCAGGCGAGCACCGTGCGACTGTCGTTGCCGTAGCCGTCGTCGTCACGGTCGGCGTAGAAGGTGGACGGGTCGATGGAGTCGTCGGCGTCGTCGGTGAGGCCGTCGCAGTCGTTGTCCACGTCGTCGCACACCTCGTCGGCGTCGGGGTGGACGGTGGGGTCGAGGTCGTCACAGTCGGTGGCTTCGGCGTAGAAGCCCGGCGGCGCCCCGCAGGCCTCGAGGACATGGGTGTCGCCCGCATGTCCGTCGCCGTCCGCGTCGAAGAACAAGGCGGTCGTGACCCCCTCATCCACGGTCCCATCGCAGTTGTTGTCGAGGTCGTCGCACACCTCCGCAGCCCCGGGAAAGACCCGCTCGTCGGTTGGGACACGGTCCTCGGAGTCCACCACACCGTCGCCGTCTGAGTCGGGCTCCTGGGTGGTGTCGCCGTCGTCCCCGCCGTTCTGGGGACCGGTGGCCTTGGGGTCGTCGCCTTTGCAGGCCGTGAGCAGCGCGAGGAGGACGAGGGGACGCAGGGTGGTGGGGGTCATGGGAGACTCCGTGGAGGGGACGGGCGGAATGGGTTGTGTTGTGTTGCTCAGGCCGTGTGTTGGGACATCGAGACATTGGATCGAAGCCCGATGTAGAAGCCTACAAGCCCAGGCCACCAAAGAAGACGCCCACCTCGCCGGTGTCGGTCTCTCCATCGGGAAGGCCGATCACGACGTCATCGGAGCCGTCGTGGTCGACGTCGGCCGCAAGCAGGCCCCGATTCCCCAGTGAGGCGTCCTCCTGGTCGCCGTAGATCACCGCATGGGCATTCTCGGGGTCGGGTGCCGCCGTGAGTGGCCCCAGGAAGAGGTACACCGCGCCGCCGTAGGTCGCGGCGCCACTCTGGTGGGGCGCGCTGACCACCAGGTCGAGCTGACCGTCGAGGTCGAGGTCGGCCAGGGTGGTAGAGGTTCCGAGACCGTTGGTGTCGGAATCGGCCGAAAGGGTCCAGTCGGCCGCAGACGAGACATCCAGCGATCCGGACAGCGGCGTGGCGTCCCCGGCAAACACCGCCAAGAAGCCCTCGTAGCTGGCGCCTCCGTAGGTCGCCGCGGCCAGCAGGTCGTCGTAGCCGTCCCCGGTGATGTCTCCGGCCGTCACCTGCCCGCCCAGCTCGGAATAGCTGGACGAAGCGATGCTCGCGTCCGCGGTGTAGGACGCGCTGCTGTAGCCCGTCGGCGCCGTGCTGCCGCCGTAGTAGACGTGAACGGCGCCATAGCCGGATGAGGCGTAGGGCGAGCCCAACAGCAGTTCGTTCGCCCCGTCACCATCGAGGTCTCCGCCTGCCGCTGCCCGCCGCCCGTACCCGAAGTATTCGTAGGTGCTCCCGCTGATACGGGCCCCGACCACACCGCCCACGTCGCCGCTCGACAGGGCGCTGGACGACCCGTAGACCAGGTAGACGGCGCCCTGTCGGTTGATGCTGCTGACGCTCTTGTAGGGTGCAGCCACCGTGAAGTCGTCGTAGCCGTCGGCGTTGAGGTCACCGACGCCGTTCACGTCGTAGCCGAAGTAGTCGAAGTTGCTGTCGCCGGTGAGCTCGACGGCGTTGGAGCTGTCGAGCGTGATGTCTCCGCTGAGGCTCGTGCCGCCGCACACGAGGTAGGCCGCGCCTTGTCCGCCGGACCCCCCAGCGTAGGAGCCGATGAGGAGGTCATCTGTGCCATCCCCATCGACGTCGCCCGCATTGGAGATGCTATGTCCGGCCCGGCCTGCTGCCGTGCTGCCCTCGAAGGTCGTGTCGGACAGCGCGTCCACGTCGCCAGAGGTGTCCGTCCCGTTGAAGAGACGCACCTCGCCTGTGTTGGAGCTGGCATAGGGAGCGGACGCTGCCAGCTCGAGCAGGCCGTCGCCGTCCATGTCCACCGCTGCGAGGGCGTACCCGAGGTCCTCGCCGACGGTGGCGCCCTCCAACAACACATCCGCATCCGCGAAGAGATGGTCGCCCACCGGAAAGCCACACTCGGGCGCATCCGTGGAGCAGTCGTTGTCGATGCCGTCGCCGCAGATCTCCAACGCAGCGGGAGAGACGGCGGAGTCGGTGTCATCGCAGTCGGAGTCGTCTGCGGTGTAGCCAGTCGGGACGGCGCAAGTTGCGGTGGTGGTGTCGAGATCACCGTAGCCATCGGCATCCGCATCGGCGTAGAAGGTGGACATGGTGGACGTGTCGACGCCCGAGTCTGCATCATCGGCCAGGCCGTTGCAGTCGTTGTCAATGCCGCCGTCGCACACCTCGGTGGCTCCCGGATGGACGGCCGCATCGGCGTCGTCGCAGTCCGAGTCATCGGCGATGTAGCCGCTGGGTTGGGTGCAGCTCAGGGTGGTGTAGGCTGTGGCGCCGTAGCCATCCCCATCCGCATCGGCGTACCACTCGGTCTCGGGACTCAAGGTGGCGTCGGCGTCGTCGCAGTCGGTGGCGTCGGCGACGTAGCCAGACGGCTGGTCGCACGCGCCCGTCGACACGGTGGCATCGCCGTAGCCGTCTGCATCGCCGTCTTGGAACCAGTCTGCGTGGGTGGCCGTGTCCAGTGCAGAGTCAGCGTCGTCGGCCAGGCCATTGCAGTCGTTGTCCGTGCCCCCGTCGCACACCTCGGTGGCCCCCGGATTCACCGCAGCGTCGAGGTCGTCGCAGTCGGTGGCGTCGGCGACGTGGTCGGCCGGCTGCAGGCAGCTCGCGGCGGTATACGCGGCCGCGCCGTAGCCATCTCCGTCATGGTCGAAGTACCAGAGATTCGTGGGATTGACGGCAGGGTCGGCATCATCGCAGTCGGTGGCGTCTGCGACGTGGCCGGAGGGCTGGGCGCAGGCGCCCATCGAGCTGGACGCATCCCCGAAGCCGTCGGTGTCGCTGTCTTGGAACCAGGTGGTGTAGGTCGAACTGTCGACTGCAGAGTCGGCGTCGTCCGCCAGGCCGTTGCAGTCGTTGTCGACGCCCTCGTCGCACACCTCGGTGGCGCCCGGCTTTACAGAAGCGTTGGCGTCGTCGCAGTCGGTGGCGTCGGCCACATGGCCGCTCGGTTGGGTGCAGCTCTCGGTGGTGTAGGCCGCACCGCCGAAGCCATCGCCGTCGTAGTCGAGGAACCACACGAGCTCGGGATGCGCTTCTGAATTGGCATCATCGCAGTCCCCACCGACCTCCACATGGCCCGATGGCAGGGAGCAGGCCTCGGTGGTGGTGGTGTCGTCTCCGTAGCCATCGTCGTCGGCATCGGCGTAGAAGGTGCGGAAGGTGGACGGGGCGACCGTGTCGTCGGCATCGTCGACAAAGCCGTCGCACAAGCCGCTGCGCGCCTTGGACTACCGCGGCCCTCAAGCTGAGGGCCTTGCTTTGTCCTGGCCGTCGCAGACCTCATCTGCATCGGGGTGGACGCCGGGGTCGAGGTCGTCGCAGTCGGTCGCGTCGGGGAGGAAGCCCTCTGGGGCCGTGCACGCCTGGATTGCGTTGTCCTCGCCTGCAAAGCCGTCGCCGTCCATGTCGAGGAAGAAGGTGGACTCGACGCCCTCATCCACCGTGCCATCGCAGTTGTTGTCCAGCGCGTCGCAGACCTCCTCGGCACCCGGGAAGACCCGGTCATCATGGGGAGCACAGTCTTCCGAGTCGACGAAGCCATCCCCATCGGAGTCGAGCTCGGCGTCGTCTCCGTTGTCGCTGTGGGGGGTGGGTCCGGCGGACTTGGGGGCGTCGCCTTTGCAGGCTGTGAGGAGGGCGAGGAGGGCGAGGGGTCGCAGGGTGGTGAGGGGCATGGCTGGCTCCGGGGCGTGATTGCCCGGATGCACACGACGTGCCAACGTAGCCGTCGCCGAGAACCGCCTGTTCATGGGGCGAGCGCCGATGCAACGTCCCGCCTGGGACCCTCAGTGGACCCACCCCGGATCCAAGCTGGACCCGAGCTGGACCCTATCCCCCGCCCACGGCCCACACGTTGTCGACCAGCCACCCGAAGCCGCCCAACAACACCGTCCACACCACTGCCCCTGCCAGCGCCAGTCCGCCCAGGCCCACGCCAATCCAAGACCCGGCTCCGCGCGCCCACCGCATGCGCACGATGGCCGCCCCCAGAGCCAGGCCGGCGGCTGCCACCCCTGCGAGGATGTGGGTGAAGCCCAGGCCGACCAAGGCCACGGCAGCGCCGAGCAGGCCCACGCCCAGCCGTCCCCGCCGCGTGCGTCCGAGGAGACCCGCGCCGACGATGCCGAGCAAGCCCACCAACCGATGCACCTGCAGGTGGGACAAGGCCGCGATGTGGCCGAGTGCGCCGGTCGTCACCGTCGGCGGCTCCACCGACTCCCCATCCAATGCAGACTCGATGACCTTGCGCCACTCCGGCTCCACGGCGCCCACCCCAGGTGTGCCGCAAAAGGCCACCACCACGTCGTCTTGCAAGGACCAACGCAAGTAGGCGTAGATGCCGAGCGGCTCCAGAGCGCCGTTGTGCCACACCCGGCCGTCCTGCACCTTCCAGCCAGAGGCATAGTCGGAATCGCCATAGGGAGTGCGCAGCGCGGCACGGGCGCCGTCGGTGAGGATGTCGCCGTCGCGCAGTCCTTCGGCCCACCGCACGAGGTCGGCGGGGCTGGACGTCATGGCACCGGCACCCCCCATGGGCCAGCGGTGCTCGTAGACGATGAGGCGCGGAAGGGCGTGCTGTACGTCGAGCAGGCCGATGGCAGACGGCAGGCGGCCTCGGATGAGGCGGGCATCGCGGTTCGGGGCCGCGGCGATGCCGCTGTCGTGCAGCCCGAGTGGGTCGAACAAGCGGGACCTGAGCACCGACTCGAAGGGCTCGCCGGCCCGACTCTGCACGGCCGCGGCAAGCAGGGTGTAGCCGAAGTTGTTGTAGCGATACCGGTCTCCCGGCTCGTCGGGCTGGGTGAGCTGAGGCAACATCACGCCGGCCTGCTCCTCCCAGGTCGGCGGACGCATCCACGGGTTGGCCTGGGGGTCGGAGATGCCGCCGTGGTGGCTCAAGAGCTGTTCGATGGAGGGACCGGCGCCGATGCGCGCATGGACCTCTGGCAACACATCCCCGATGGCCTCGTCGATCGACAGCCGCCCTTCATCGACGAGCGCGTGCACCGCCCCGGCCGTGAAGCTCTTGGTCACCGAGCCAATGCGGCAGGTCGCGTCCGCAGAGGCGCCTCCATAGCCCCGCTCCAACAGCACCCTGTCCCCATCCACGACGCGCACGGCTGCCACCAGCTCCCCCCGGTCAGCCGCGGCCTGAAGCACTCGGTCGAGGTTGTCCGCGTCCACACCTGCCACGCCAGGTCGAGCCAGCACCGACATCAGAAGCCACATCCAGGTCCCTCATGCGAACAGTCCTCCTCCATCGTCCCCCATCGCCCCGTCCCAGCCCACCCCAACCCTCGATTCGTTGAGCGCGGCGTCAGGAGGTGCGGGTTGCATTTACCGCACTCCGGGTGGCGGGTTCTGGGGGTTGGTGGGGTGGCGTGCCCCAGTGCGCCGGTTGGGGCCGGTCGGGGTGGATGCGAGAACGTCGTATTTATCGGGTGTATCGGCGATCTTCGGTGGGGGCCGGTGAGTGTGTGTGGCTCCTGGTCCCTTCCTCAACAATTCGTCGCGAGTGCCTGTCGGTGCAAAGATCAATACCTGACGCCGGGTCTGGTCTATGCTGGCGCCGGGTCTGCCCGGGGGCCCTCGCAGTGGAGTCGACGATGATGCGTGGCAGCCCGCTCCCCGTGGTGCTGTTGGTTGCCGTAGCGGCCTGCGTCGACACGGGTGGCTCCGGCGGCAAAGCTGCAGACACGGGCATTCCCGGCGACGACGATGTCAACCCCTGCAACCCCGACGACCTCGACAAGCCCCCCATCTGGGAGGCGCTGTCCGACCTCGAGTGCGCCGACGACGGCGTGCGAGTGCAGGCTGCCGCCGACGTCACTCCGGGGTCCACCGGGGAGCGGACGGCCGAGCTGTGGCCCATCGAGACGTCATTCAGCTCCGAGGGAATGTGTCCCGTCAACGTCCACTGGCACCTGGGCGCAGAGCATCGAAACACCGGCACCTACGACATTCCCGGCGAGGACTGGCTGCCGCTCATCGACCCGGACTACGAGGAGGACCCCGCCGTCGAGCCGGGCAACTTCTGTCCCGACTTCAACCCCGAAGACCCCATGTTCACCACGCCCTACGCGTTCGAGCACTGCTCGGAGCACATGCGGGTCGGCTACACCTACGAAATCCACTGGCCCCACTCCAACCTGGGCGCCTGCGGCACCGAGTGGCAGTACCAGACCCACTTCATGAACGGTGTGTTGTGCAAGGCCAACGAAGCGCGAGTGTCCCCCGAGGATGCCGTGGCCGCCGTCTTCGACGACCAGACCGCCCTCATCGGCGTGCAGGCGCAGGTCTTCACCATCGTCAACGACGACGCCTACGACCACCCCGACTGGGAGATGATGGGTGGCTGGAACACCGACCTCGCCGAGGATGTCGCCATCTACCAGGGCTCCACCACCGGACAGCAGGATGGCAATGAGACGTGTCGGGGCACCGGCGGCATGGTCACCTGGCAGGTCGACAGAGGCTGTCACCTGGTCTCCGCGCGAGCCATGGACGAGATGTGTCGGGTGATGCTCGAGCAGCGGGTGGACATGTCGGAGGACACCCACGCACACAATGCGCGACAGACCACCGACTCGTCCATCACGACCGACATCCCGATGTGACTGCACAGCGAGCCTCCCGCTCGCGGCCTACCACCCCGAGGCCAGCTCCAGCTCGATGTCCTCGAAGACCAGCGACTCCCCCTGCAGCTTCAGCGGGGTGGACGTGGCACCGGTATAGTCGACGTCGTTGACCGGTACCCAGGCGCCGCCGCCCTCCATGTAGAGGTTGGCCCAGAGGTGGTAGTCGCCGGTCTCGATGACGGGGGCGAGACGCACCGCATAGCGTTCGTTCGGTCCCATGGTAGGGACGGGAATCTCGGCCAGCACGGCATCGGGGGGACCGGCCGGCGGAACCGAGGTGTACAGGGCCAGCGCAAGGGAGCGGGTGGTGCCCGCGAAGTCTGGCGGCGTGATGAGGTGGCCGCAGAAGCTGTAGTCCTCCTCGCACACCGAAGCGTCTGGAATCTCGGGCCCCTCGGAGTCCACGAGAACGACCTCACCTACATCATTGTCGATGCTACCGGTGTCCTTCGACCCGGCGGTGCAGGCGAGCAAGGGCCACAAGAGAACAGAACACACAACGGCACGAGTAGACATGAGCCACTCCATTGGGCTTGGGGGACATTCGAGGCTCTCCGAGGGAGCTCAGGGGAGCACGACGGTGCAGTCGAGCTGGGCGGGGCTCATGATGTCGGGGGTGGCGTACAGTCGGACCACTTGCCCTGAAATCAGCTCAGGCACGCCATCTTCGGGGACCATCACCACCGTCCCTGCGGGCGCCTCGTCCAGCCTCACCGTGCCAGGAGCGAGCGCCGCTTCGGCCGGGTCGACATACAAGGCCCACAAGGTCCCCTCGGGGCGGTCCAGGTTGGGAGTGAAGGCCGGCGTGTCTGCACCTTCCTCCAGCACGTAGATCTGGCGCACGGGCGTGTCGCTGTTCCAGGTCAAGACACCGTCCACCAGGCCCTCGTAGGGGGCGATGCACGGGTCGACCGGCAAGGAGAGCCGACCGAAGAGGGCGTCGTATTGCCCCTGGGCCTTGGCGAGGTCTTCGTCGGTGCCCCCGCGGCGGTCGAATTCGGAGCGGAAGAAGGCGGCCATTCGCTCCGGGTCGGTGCTGGCGAAAAGGGTGTGGGTGCGGTCGAAGCCGTGGTTGAGCTCGGCGGCGAAGTGTCCGAACAGGCTGTGCTCAGGGAAGTCGCCGGTCGAGATGGCGAGCTGGGCGGTGGTCATCGAGTCGGTCCACACCCCCGGCGCGTCGAAGTCGAAGCCGGAGGTGTGTCCAGACCCCACCGAAGAGGCGTGGCAGCAGGCGCAGCCGCTCGTGTAGACCTGCTCCTTCACCCAGTCGAGCTCAGCCACGAAGGCAGGGTCGTCGAGGAGGGCATCGTCGGACCCATGTTGGCGGGTGGGGCGCGAGAACCACGGCGGGCCCTGGGTCCATGCCGCCTCACAGGTCGACAGCTCGGTGAAGGCCATGCCCTCGGGCACGTTGCCGTTGAAGGTGTCCCAGAAGCACAGCGCCTCCGTCCCATCTTCCAGCGCCCGCAGCTCGGCATCCGCGGGCAGCTCGCCCAGCGTGCTCGTGGGCACGCAGACCTCCTCGGGCCAAAGGTAGGGCGTCGCCGTGAGCCAGACGTTGATGTCGTCGGCGGGCGGGTCGATCTCGTAGTCGGACCAGGCCCGGTCGATGTCGGACGGAGGTGCTGCGGAGTCTCTGTCGGCCTTGTCGTCGCCGCAGCCGGTTGCGACCGATGCGAGCACGAGGAGGAGGACGGACGGGACGGGGGGACGCAGCTTCACGGGGACTCCAGACGATGGACACAGTGACTACAGACTGTGTATACATCGGGTCCAAACCGTGTGCAAGATGTTGTGTGCCGGCGGGTGGGAGATCCCGTCCGCCCCTCAGCCGGGCTTGGGACGCACCTCCACCATCACGGCCTCGGAGGGGTACAGCAGGTGGACGCGGCTCATCCGTGGCGGCAGAGGACCCTGCAGGCGCAGGTCGGCGGTGTCGAGCAGGGCCTCCTGAATGGTCACCAGCAGGCGCTTCACCCAGAATTGGGCCACACAGGAGAAGGGACCTGTCCCAAACAGGAGCGGCGGGGGGGCCCCATCGAGGTAGCGCCGCGGACGCCAGGCCAGAGGCTCGGGGTAGACCGCTGCGTCTCGGTTCAGGCCGTGGGAGTACACGCTGAGGAAGTGGCCCGCGGGCACACGGTAGGCGCGCCCGTCGCAGGTCACCTCCACCGGCCGCGACAGGCTGCGGAGCTGCCATGAGATGGGGTTCTTGCGCATGGTCTCCACGATGCCCCCCACCAGCAGGTCGCGGCGCTCGGGGCTTGGATGGCGGACCTCGGCGAGGGCGTCGGGGTGGTCGAGGAGGTCGAGTGTGGCCCACAGGCCATAGGTGCCGGTGTACAGGCAGGCGTTCCAGATTGCGAAGAACATCATCCAGGCGGTGTCTTCGACGGGCAGGCCGCCGGTGTGCTCCCGGAGGCTGCGCAGGAAGGGGTGGTCTGCCACGTCTGCGGAGGCGGCGAGCTGCAGCAGGCGGTCGCCCAGCCGGCGGGTGGCCCGGCACTCGGCGAGGAGGCGTCCGGCGGGGGTGAGGGCGGTGGCGGCACGGGCGGCATCGACCGCGTCGACGATGGTGCGCACGAGCTGGAGGACGTCGGTCCCCAGGGCCTCCCAGAGGGCGTCGCCCAGCACGAGCCTGGCGGAACTGTCGTGAATGGCGGTGACCAGCACCTCTGCGAGGTCGACGGTGCCATGGAGTCCGTCGAGGTGGGGCTGCAGCGACCGGCGCACCTGCTGCTCGGTCTCGGCGGGTGTGCGCTCTCGCAGGCGGGCGGCGAGGAAGCGTCTGCCGGTGAGGAGCAGGTGCTGGAGGTGTTCGGGACTGTCGTCGCTGCGGGGGGTCCACCGCGCGAGGGCCGGCACCCGGTCGATGATGGGACCGTTTCGCCCCACGCTGGGGTCGAGCCCGAGGACCGTGGCGTAGCCCTCCCGGGTGGTGAGAAAGGTGATGGGCGGGGTGAGCTCGCCGGGAACCCGCAGCGTGAACAGGTCGCCGTGTCGCCTGCGCAGAGTCTCGATGAGGCCGATGGGGTCGGTCATCAGGCCGTGCATGAGCCGGGCTTGTTCACGGCGCCCGGGACCCTGTGCGCCCCCCACCACTGGTGGCTCGGGGAGGTCGTGGGCGGGCAGGCCCGGGGGGCGTCCGTCGGGGCCGGCGCAGCCCGACACGAAGTCGAGCGCCTCTTCCAGAGCAACCTTGAAGCGGGCCTTCACGTCGGGTCGGTCCCGGTGCATGTGCATGCGTCCGCCATCCACCTTCCACAGCCGGAAGTCGGGCTGTCGGCTGCCCGTGCGGTCGAGGGGCGGCAGGTGCGAGATGGTGTCTTCGGTGCCGATGATGAAGGCGTGGGGGGAGTCGTCGCTGTAGCCCAGGTCGAAGAAGCGGTTGGTCTCGTGGGCCAGCTTGAGGGCCATGCCCACCTTGAAGCGCCACCACACCTTGGGGTCACCATCCACGAAAGCGACGTTTTCATCGGCATCGTGGGTGAGCGCACGGTAGTCGTAGCCGGCCTCGAAGCGGTCGAGCAGGCGCAGCAGGCGGGTGTGCTGGATGGCGCCCAGCAGCCGGGTAGGCACGTTCACGTACTCCACCGAGTAGAAGACGGCGGGCGGCACCCAGGCGGTCCCCTTGCTGTGCTCGATGATGCGGCGCATGATGAAGCCACCGAAGGTGCCGATGCCGAGCAGCAGGGGCTTTTCGCGGGCGTAGCGGTCCCACACGGCCAGGGCGGCGGCGGCCACCTCCTCGATGGAGTCGAGGTCCACCACCACACCGCTGGTGTCGCCGTGTCCCAGCGAGTCGAAAGCCAGCACGTCCCAGCCCAGGGCGTTGACCTGCGCGTACAGCTCGTCGAACTTGTCGGCGTACAGGCCGAAGCCATGGCAGAAGAACACAAGGCCGCGGGCGTCGCCGTGGGCGGGGTGCCGGCGGATGTTGCGGGCGGCGAGCGGGTCGGGTGTGGGCTCGACCATGGGGACTCCGGGGGCCGGTCTCACTCGGAGACGTAGAACTGGCGCACGTACTGGCGGTAGCGGCCGATGGCGCCGTCCCCCCGCACCACCCTCGGCACCGGCTCGTAGCGTTTGTGCTCCCACATCCGGCGGTCTTGCTCGACGTCGTGGAGCACCCCATGAAGCACGAGGCGATTGAGGAGGCGGGCGCTGAGACCGGCGGCACGACTGCGGGACAGGCGGGGGCCGAGGCGCACCTGGGTGGCGGCCCGAAGGTCGATGTGGCCGGGCTCGGTGGGGGTGGCCAGCACGAACAGGCGGACCTGGAGCGGGGGCACGCGGATGGTGACGATGGACAGCCCGAGGCCCCACACGTTCACCTCGAATTCGGCGGGAACGGCGAGCTGAGGCGGCAGGCCCGGGGTGGGACGGCGCATGCGGTAGGTGACCGACAGGTGGGGACCGTCGACCTCGGCCGGGCGGGCCACCTCCACGTCGGTGTAGCCGTGTATGTGGTCGAAGTGACTGAGGTCGACGCTGTTCTCGCTGGTCTCCTGGGGATGGGTGGCCACACGGGTGCAGCCGCCTCGGATGGGCGAGTGGTGGTCGAGCTCCCAGTCGGGCAGGTCGAAGAGAGGGGCGCGCCGCAAGGGGTCCACCCAGACGAGGAGCAGGCCGCCGATGTCTTCGAGAATGTGCTTGTGGACGCTGCTTCCGCGTGGTGCGCGGCTGTTGCACGCGGTGCCGGCGCAGTGCCCGTCGACGTCGAACTCGAAGCGGTGGAAGGGACAGAGGAGGCGCTCTCCGACCACTTGTCCGCCATGTCCGAGGTGGGCGCCCAGGTGGGGACAGTGGGCGTCGAGGAGCACGGCCCGGCCCGAGGCGGTGCGAAACAACACCCGGTCTTCGCCAAACAGGCGCACTGCACGCACTTCTCCGGCCTTCAGCTCATGGGACAGGCCCACGCAGAACCAGCCGTGGAGCCGGGTGGAGAGGCTGTCGGCGGCGCGTCGGAGGGCAGGGGCGGGGGCGTTCATGCGCACTGCCTCACGGCGGTCCGGGGGCCGGAGACGAGGTGGTCGAGCCAGCGGTCGAAGGTGGCATGGGCCTCGGAGGTGGGCGCCTGGGGCAGGTGCAGGCGGGCGGTCCACAACGAAGCGTCGCGGAGGACATCCCGGCGGAAGGCGAGCCCCACGATGGCCTGGAGGCTGCGCTCGGCGAGCAGGCTGGCGGGTCCGAGGCGGGCCTGGAGCCGGGGCGACAGGCGGGTGGCGAGCCCGAGCCACAGGCGGGTGGTGTGGGTGTCGATGGGAGACGGCAGCACGAGGTGACGGGACAGGGCCAGGCCGCCGGGTGCCCGCACGTCGGTCACCTGGAAGCCGACGCCGTGGGCGGCGCTGGTGAAGCGCACGGGAATGGAGGGAAGTGCGGTGAGACCGGGGTCCCAGCCGACTTCGGCCGAAAAGGACAGCACATGGCCGTCCGCCCGGGTGGGCTTGAGCACGCGCGCCGAGCGGTAGCCGTGTACCGACAAGAAGTGGTCGACGTCGGCGAGGTCCTGCATGACGTGCTGGGGGTGTACGGGCAGGTCGAACGAACGCCAGGTGTAGGCGCCGAAGGAGGGGTCGCCGATGTCGGGCAGCTCGTAGCGGGGGCCGTGACCGGCGGGGTCGTGCCACACCATCACCACCGGCCCGGCGTCGCGGGCATGGACCTTGTCGAGGCTCCGGTGGCCCTCGCAGGAGGTGCCATTCGCGGTGAAGTGGGCCCCGTGATGGGCGCAGACGAGGTGTTCTCCCTCGACTCTGGCCTGGGGTGCCAGGCGGGACAGCAGGTGGCTGCAGATGTTGCGCGCGGCCCCCAATCGACCGCCCCGGGTGCGCCAGACCACCAGCTCCTCACCGCAGATCTGCACGGCCTTGGCCTGTCCGGGGCCGAGCTCCCGGCCGGGGAGTGCGGCGTACCAGCCGGGTCGGTGGGGAAGCCTGTGGTCGGTCCAGTCCGAAGGAATACCGGAGGTTGCGGCAGACACCCGGCTCACGCGGGCTTCGGCGCGGTCTCTGAGGGCCTCGCCCATGGCCTGCACGCCGGCTGCCACGGTGGGACCGTACAGGGCCTGGGTGAGTCCGGTGAGCGGTCCGGAGAAGGCCTCGGCGCTCTCGTAGCGACAGCGCCCGGGGCCCGATGGGGTGAGGGTCTGGGTGCGCACTCCGCGAACCAGCTCTCCGCCAGCAGCACCGCTCCACACGAGCTTGTGCGGGGCCTCCACCTCGTAGACGTCCTGGCGCTGGGTGCGCAGCCAGCGGCCCACCCGGGCGGTGAACTCCAAGGTCTCGCCGGGGGCGACCCGACCGACGGCCCGGGGGATGAGGGGGTTCCACTCGGGGTAGCGAGACAGGTCGGTGAGGATGTCCCACACCACCTCGGCGGGGGCATGGATGTCGATGCTGAAGGGCGCCTGACTGGACATGGGCCTGCCTGCTGCTGCGGTTGGGCTGGCTGGTCGTCGTCCGTCGGGGCGGGATGCTCCAGTCGAGATTGGCTTTGAACACGAGCTTTTCGCGTGGGTACACATCCCTTTTCGCGCGGGAGTACACCGCTTCGCTTGCGGGCACATGCCGAGGGCGTGAAGTCGGATCCATGCAGCAGGTTCTTCGTTGGTTCTCGGTGTGGTTCCTGGGGACTGTTGTCTTCTGGGCGGACAGGGCCTGGGCCGGCACCCCACTGCTCGCCGCACCCGGCTTTGCCGCCGAGCGTTGGGACACGGCCGACGGGCTGCCCATCAACCACCTGCTCGGGGCCGCGGTGGACGGCTCGGGCACCTTGTGGCTGGCGACCCTCGACGGCCTGGTGCGCTTCGACGGGGTGGACTTCCACACGCTGCGCCCGGGGTCCAACGATGGACCGCCCTCCAGCAGCATCCAGGCGGTGCACACCCACCCGGTGGACGGTGCGCTGTGGGTCATCAGCCAGGCCGGGGTGCTGCAGCGGCGCCTGGGCAGCTCGGTCACAACCTTCGACCAGGCCGAGCTCCGCGCCTTCCTGGCACCGCCCTCGCCGGGTGAGGAGGCCTTGTGGATGGTCACGGAGAGCGGGCTGGTGCGCCTCGACGACGTCCCCACCCTCCAGGAGACCCCCGAGGCAGCCAACCCGACCGCGGCCATCACCACACCGTCGGGAGAGGTGTGGGTGGCCTCCCATCGAGGCGCGGTGCATGCCCGCGCGGAGACGGGGGGGCCCTGGCGGCGGCTGGGCGATGTGCGCCATGGCGAGTGGGTGCGGGAGGCGGCCACGGGCCAGCCGGTGTCCTCTGGAAGCGACTGGCAACACCGCCTCTTCGTCGACCTCGCCACCCACACCTTCTCCGAATCGGACCGCCGGCCCGAGCGTGCAGCCAGCCACCCACCTGCCGCCACGCCGTGGGCCCTCGTCGGTCGGAGCCTGCGCCACGATGGCGTTGAGGTGCTTGTTCTCGAGCAGAAGGACCACGCCCTCCTCGACCATGGCGAGGCGGTGTGGCTCGCCTCTCAGGGGGAGGGACTGATCCGGGTGCGGCCGACTGCGCTCACCACCCACCGCGCGCCCGATGGCGCTGCCACCAACGCCCAGCGGCTCTGGTGGGACGCGCCGACCGGCACCCTGTGGGCCCAGGGCCGCACGCAGGGCTGGTGGCCCTTGACGGAAGGTGCGGTGGCGCTTCCGGAGGTGCCCGAGGCGGAGACCTCCTGCCGTGGACAACATGTGCGCTGGTTCCGCGACCACGATGGCCTCTGGCTCGCCTGCGAGCGGCGGCTGCTGCACCGGTCAGAGGCGTGGACGGCCCACCCGCTGCCGGGCTTCTACCGGGGCGGACCGGTGTGGCGGTCGGAGGGTGGGCTCTACCTCAGCGGCGAGAACAGCGAGCTGATGCGGAGGACCGGGGAGCAGTGGCTGACGGTGCAGCTCGAGGGACACCAGGAGGGGGAGGTCCTCAAGGATGTTCTGAGCTACCTGCCGCTTCCCGACGGCAGCCTGCTGGTGGGGGGCGCGCGCGGGGTACACCGGGTGGACGGTCTGCAGGCCACCCCGGTGGGAGCCCTCCGCCCGCGGGTGCGGCACCTGCGGTCGGATGGGGCGCGCGTGTGGCTGGGGACCCTCGACCACGGCCTGTGTGTGGTGCCGCTCGACGCGCTGGACGGGCTCGTCGACCGTTGCCTCGGCCCGGGCAGCACCCTCGACCGGGCCACCATCCACCACACCCTCGCCGACGGCCGCGGACGCACCTGGGTGGCCACCAACCAGGGCATTGGCGTGGTGGCGGACGCCGCTCTGGCGGACTGGGCCGACGGCGGCTCCGAGCCTGCCGTCTTCTGGCTGGACCGCACGGATGGCATGCGGTCGGCGGAGTGCAACGGCTTCATGGGCGATGCCGCGGTGCAGACCCCCGACGGCCACCTTTGGTTCGCCACCCAGGACGGCGTGGTGGAGGTCGATCTCGACCAGTTCGAGCTGCCCGCTCCCCCGGCCGCTCGGTGGGCCTCGGCGACTGTGGGGGAGGCCGAGCACGTCGCGCCCGACACCCTGGAGCTGGTGAGCGACCACGCGCCGGTGGTGCTTCGGTGGACCGCTCCAGTGGGGCCGTGGTCCGACCAGATCGCCTTTCGCTACCGGCTCTCCGACGACCGCCCGTGGTCGGAGCCCCGCCACTCTCGACGCCTGGAGCTGGCCAGCCTTCCGGCCGGTCCGAGCAGGGTGTCGGTGCAGGCCCGGATGGGCGGACGCTGGGGCCCTGCTGCCACCCTCGTCCTGCACCGGGCGCCAGCCTTGCATGAACGCGGTGTCTTTCCGCTCATGTTGGGCCTTGTCGGCCTGGGGGTCCTCCTCGTGGGCGTGGTCGCCCGCAACCGGGTGCAGGACCGCCTGAAGCGCAGGCTCGAAGCCCAGGTGGCCGAGCAGACCGAGCGCCTGGCAGAACAGAACCAGCGGCTCGAAGACCGCAACGCCCAGCTCGCCGAGACCTCCTCCCAGCTCCAGCAACGCAACCTGCACATCGCCGCCCAGGCCCGCCGCCTCACCGAGCTCGACGCCCTCAAGCGGCAGCTCATCGCCAACGTGTCCCACGAGCTGCGCACCCCTCTGTCCCTCATCCTCGCACCCCTTGGCGCCTTGTCCGCCGACCTGCCCGCCGACAGCCGCCACCGCAGGCACATCGGGGTGGCCATGGACAGCGCCCGGCAGCTCGACCGGCTCATCGCGCAGCTGTTCGACCTGTCCCGGGTGCAGGCGGGGGGGCTGCGGCTGCAGGTGCGTCAGGTCGACCTCGGGCGGCTGGTGGAGGATGTGCGCCAGCGCTTCGAGGTGCTGGCTGAAGAGGCGGGGGTGGCCGTGACCGCGGAGCTTCCGGAGACCTCGGTGGTCGCCTGGGTGGGCCGAGACCTGGTGGACAAGGTGCTGGGCAACCTCGCGGCCAATGCGCTGCGCCACAGCCCCGCCGGCAGCCGCATCCTGCTGTCCTTGTCCACCGACGACGACTTCGCCCGCATCCGCGTGGAGGACGAGGGTCCGGGGGTGCCGCTGGCGCATCGCGGGGCCATCTTCGAGCGCTTCGTGCAGTTGGAGGGAGAGGGGGCGGCTCCCGGCGGCACTGGCCTGGGCCTGTCCCTCGCCAAGGACCTTGTGGAGCTCCACGGGGGGGCCATCGGCGTGGAGGACGGCGCTGTGGGTGCGTGTTTCTGGTTCACCCTTCCGCTCGGGGTCGCCCACTTCGCGCCCGAGGAGGTCGACGCCGAAGACGGCGTGGTGGACGCTGTTCCCACGATGCCCGCCCGCGACTTCGGCCTGGCTGGCAGCCGCCTGCTGCTGGTGGAGGACCATCCCCAGCTGCGGGCCTACCTGGCGGAGGTGCTGGCCGAGCACTTCGATGTGACCACCGCCGAAGATGGCGCCGAGGCCCTCGAGCTCACCCACGACCACGCCTTCGATGTGGTGGTGTCGGACGTGATGATGCCGCGCATGGACGGCCTCGAGCTGCTGTCCCACCTGCGGCAGCGGGCCCGGACGGCCGACCTGCCGGTGCTGCTGGTGTCGGCCCGGGGTGAGCTGCACGACCGGGTGGAGGGACTGGGTGTGGCCGACGACTACCTGCCCAAGCCCTTTCACGCGCCGGAGCTGGTGGCCCGGGTGCAGGCGCTCCTCCGACGCGCCCGGCAAGGGGCCCACGTCCCGGCGCCCTCCCCCGAGGTGGGCCTGGTTGTGCAGCTCGCGGCGGTGGCGGGTCCTCGACTCGGTGAGCGGAGCTTCGGCGCAGGCGCTCTGGCGAAGGCGATGGCGATGAGTCCGCGCACGCTGCAGCTCAAGATGCAGGCGGACGGGCTGCCCACGCCCCGCGAGTGGCTGCGGTCGGTGCGCATCGCCAAGGGCCGGGCGCTGCTGGAGGCCGGTGAGCACGGCACCGTGGCCGATGTGGCCGAGGCGGTGGGCATGACCCGGAGCTACTTTTCTCGCGTGATTCGGGCGGCGACCGGCCAGTCCCCCGGCGAGCTGTTGCAGGCGGGCCGCGACCGGATGGGGTAGCGGTCGGCATGCGCCTTTTCGTCCTCAGCCTGCTCGTCGCCTGCCAGTCCCCCGCCGAGTCCGATGGCAAGGGAGGCAGCTCGCCTCCGGACGACTCGTCGGACTCCGGGAGCACCGCCTACGACCCCGATCCCACGACGGTCATCGGTCCCCCTGACCGTCCCGTCGAGGTCATCCTGCCCGAGCCCTACGATGTGTCCCGCCGCTACCCGGTGGTGGTGATGCTCCACGGCTACAGTGCCACTTCGGCCCTCCAGGACGTCATCTTCGGCCTCAAGGCCCGGGCGCTCACGATGGACTTCATCCTCATCGCGCCCGATGGTCTGGTGGACAGCCGCGGCAACCAGTTCTGGAATGCGGCCGACGAGTGCTGCGACTTCGACGAGTCGGGTGTCGATGATGTCGGCTACATCAGCGGTCTCATCGAGGAGGCCCAGGCGCTCTACCCGGTGTCCCATGTGGCCGTGATGGGACACAGCAACGGTGGCTACATGAGCTACCGCATGGCTTGCGAGCGACCGGACCTCGTCGACCGCATCGCCCCGCTGGCCGGCGCCCTCACCTCCGTCGCCGCAGACTGTCCCACCACCGAGGCGGTGCGCGTGCTGCACATGCACGGCACCCTCGACGACAGCGTGGCCTACGAGTCCGGCACGGGCCACCACGGCGCCCGCGACTCCATCGAGCACTTCACCACGATGGCGGGCTGCACCGGACCCACCGAAGCCGGCACCCGAGACCACATCCGCGACGTCGACGGTGACGAGACCACGGTGGAGATCTGGGACTGCCCCGACGGCGACATGCAGCTGTGGACCGGCGTCGGCGGCGACCACGTCTACCTGTCCGCCAACGACGACTACCGGGACCAGCTCGCCACCTGGATGGTCACCCCCTGAGGCCTGGGTGCCCTCACACCGCGCTCAACGGTGGAGTCGGGCGACGACCTCGATGGTGGGCTCGATGCGCAGGGTGCCCATGGCGGCTGAGAAGGGCTGGATGCCGTAGTCGCGCTGGTCGAGGCGAAAGCGGGTGGTCCAGCCGTCGGCCGTGCGGGTCTGCTGGAGGCGGAGAGGACGGGTGCGCCCGTGAAGGGTGAGCCGGCCGTGGACCTGGTCGGCGTCGGTTCGGTCGACCTCGAAGCGGATGACGGGATGACGGTCGGCGTGGAGCACTTTGTCGCGAATGTTGTCCTCGATCTCGGCGCGGTTGGCGGCGCTCAGAGCACGGTGGTCCTCGCGGCCCTTGCGCATGGCGCAGACCACACGCAAGGTGCTGGCGTCGACCGTCACAGACTTCAGAATGCCCTGCTCATCGTGTTTCAGATCTACAGTGCCGGTCCGTAGCTTCAGGTCGTGGGCCACCCGAGACAGCAGGCCGGCCTTGAAGGTGTAGACGAGTATGTCGGCGGAGGTGGGGGGCATCGGGACCGGCCTCGGGGCAGGGGACGCGGACGAATCTGCCATGGGTCCGGCCCGGTTGGAACGGTCCTGCAAGCTTCTTTGCTGGCCGTCGCGCGTCGAGGGGGGCACATCCATCCGGTCCCCCGAGGTCTCCATGTCCCTTCCAAGCCGCCGCTTCGTGCTCGCCGGTGTTCCCGGTCTCGCTCTCACCCTCGCCGGCTGTCCCAAGCTGCCGAAGGGCGCCGGCAAGAAGCTGGCGAAGTTCCTGCCCGCCGTTCGCTTCGACACGGTGAAGGTGCGGTCCATCGACTTCGACAAGGCCGACCTCGACTTCATCTTCCAGGTGGACAACCCCCTGCCGCTCAAGGTGGGGCTCGCGAGCCTCACCTACGCTTTGTCGCTCGAAGGGGTGGACTTCTTGTCGGGACGCGACCCAGATGGCGTGAAGCTGCGTCCCGAGGCATCTTCGCCGCTTCCGCTGCCGCTCACCCTGCGCTGGAAGAAGGCCGCCGAGCTGCTGTCGGCCACCCGAGGAAAGGACGAGCTGGGCTTCGGACTGCACGGCGACCTGGGCTTCAACACCCCCGCCGGCGTGGCCACTCTGCCCTACAAGGCGGGCGGCAGGGTGCCCGCGCTGCGCCGTCCGCGCTTCAAGTTCGACGGCCTGCGCCTCAAAGACCTCCAGCTCACCAAGGACCGGGCCCGGCTGGCGCTCGACCTCGGCGTGTCCAACCTCGGTGGCGCGACCATCGGCCTCCACGACTTCCGCTACCGCTTCAAGCTGGGCGACCAGAAGGTGGCCCAGGGCAACACCGGAGAGCTGGCCTCCATCGAGGGTGACAGCGAAAAGAAGGTGTCGCTGCCCATCGACGTCACCTTGTCGAGCCTGGGGGCCAGCGTGCTGGAGGCCATCCAGTCCCGTGGCAAGGTGAAGACGGGGCTCGCGGCCGACCTCACCGTGTCGACCCCATTCGGCCGGATTCCCCTGTCCATCGACGAAAACGGCAAGCTCGACGTGGGGTGAGGGCCTGGCTGCTCAGCCGCGACGACGACGGAGCGCCCAGCCGCTCAGCGCGAGCAGGCCGAAGAGGGGGGCCCATGCCACGGAGCCCGGGGTGCCGCGGGTGGCCGTCGCGCAGCCGCAGCCCTCGTCGCCGCCCTTGTCCTGCGGGCCGTAGACCGTGAAGGCGCCCGGCAGGTAGCTGGAGTCGCCGTTGCCGTTGATGACCTCCACGTCGTGTACGCCGACGGGCAGGGAGGTGGGGGAGCGCCCGGTGATGGACTCTCCGCCGAGCACGTTGGTGCCGGTGAGGGGCAGGCCGCCGATGCGGGCCTCGGCCCCGTCGGTGAAGCCGGAGCCGAGCAGCACGAGGTCGACGGCCTCGCCTTCGTCGGCGAAGTCGGGGGTGATGGAGTCGAGCGCGAAGGTGCCGTCGCCGGGCACATCGGTGTCGGCATCGGTGTCGGTGTCGGCATCGGTGTCGGCGTCGGAGTCTGTGTCGGAGTCTGTGTCGGAGTCTGTGTCCGCGTCGCCTTCGCCGGGGTCGCCGCAGTCGCCGCTCAGCGAGGAGCCTTCGATGCACAGCCGCATGATCCAGTCGCCGCGCACCCCGAAGTCCTCGGACTCGTGCCAGGTGCCGATGTCGATCCAGTTGCGCTCCGGGTAGTCGGTGCCGTCGGAGTCGCTGGAGATGGCCGGGTAGGCGTCGTGCTCCTCGAGGCAGACCGCCACACCCACGTTGCCTTCGGTGATCTCTGGCAGCTCGATCTCGAGCTCGGAGATGGTGACCCGGTTGAAGGCGGTGGTGGAGCCCTGGATGACCACGCCCTCCTCGCCGATGCGGTCTGCGGCGCTCATGTTGGTGCCGTCGAGGCTGTAGAACTCCATCACGAACAGCGCCTCGGCGGTGTTGCCGCCCACGAGCATGTCCACGGACTTCAGGGTGAAGGGGTAGTCGCCGGAGCCGGGCACATACACGGAGGCCCAGCACTCGGTCTCCACGAAACCGCCTTGGAAGGTGGCGGTGTCTCCATCGGTGAAGTTGTCGTTCACCAGGTTCTTCTCACCGGCCAGGGCGGACGGAGTGAGGCCGGCGACCAGGGTGAGGGCGAGCAGGCTGCGCAGGGTGGAGGACATGACGGCTCCCGGCGTGGCGGGTTGTGGACGAAGACGACCACGCACGCCGGGCGAGTGTACGTGGCGCGTGGGTCGGATGCAGCAGGGCAGGCGTGTGAACGGGGAGGCGGTGTGGGTGCTGACGATGTCCTGCGCATCAGGCAGAATGGCCTGACTTCATGGCGCGGTCCCAACGGATCGTCGTGAGCCTCGCTGGGGACTGACGTGGTGAACTCGACCACCGACTCTGAGACCGTGCATGCCGGCTCGGTGGGACGTCCGCCGCCGAGCTGGACCGCATCCCTGGCGTGGCGGGAACGGACCACGGAGGCCTTCGAAGCGTCCCCGGGCGCAGGGTCCTGCGGTGAGGCCGACCCCAGTGTGGCGCACCCCCCGTCGCCGGATTGGTTGGGCGAGCGCTACCAATGGCTGGAGGTGATTGGCCGGGGAGGCGCCGGCGACGTGCACCTGTGCTGGGACCACAAGCTCCAGCAGCGGGCCGCTGTGAAGGTGCTTCGGCGCGACATGGTCGACCTGTCTCGCTTCGAGTCGGTCATCCAGCACGAGATGGCGGCCACCGCGCGGCTCAGCCACCCTGCGATTGCGGCCCCCTTCGACGCGGGGCTCACACGGGATGGTCGGAACCGCCCGTTCACGGTGTCGCGCTACTACGACGGCCCCACCCTCGCAGAGGTGCTGCGGGCGGTGCACGACGGCCGCTCTCGCTTGAGTGTGGTCGACCTGCTGGGGATGCTCGTCCCCCTGATGGGTGCGGTGGCCTACGCCCATGCCCGCGGCGTGCTCCACCGCGACATCAAGCCCAGCAACATCATTCTCGTGCAGGAGTCCCTGGTGCTCCTCGACTGGGGCATGGCCCATGTCATGGGTGGGGGTGGTGGGCTGAGGCTGGGCGGCTCGGTCATGAACATGTCGCCAGAACAGGCCCGGGGCCAGGACCTCGACTGGGACCCCCGCTCGGATGTGTTCTCCTTCGGCGCCCTCCTGTTCCAGGTGGTCTCGGGTCGCGACCCGTGGGACGGCACCCAAGCCGAGGTGCTGGCGCATCTTCGCAGCAACCCGGAGCCGCCTCGGTGTCCCACCATTCGTCCGACGGGTCTGCAGGCCATCCTCACCGGTGCCATGGCGGCCCGACGCGAGGCACGCACCGACTCTGTCGCGTCGCTGTCCGAACAGCTGTCCGCCTGGCTCAAGCAGCAGGCCGACTGGCGCCGGGTGGAGGCCCAGATGTCGGCCGCACAGCTCCGCCTGGCGCGGGCGGGTCGCCTTCGACGGGATGCCGAGCGCATTCGCACCACCCTCGACGGCCGCACGGGCAGCGGGCCGCCTGCCGAGATCGAGGCCCGCTTCGAGGCCGAAGACCGTCAACGCGACCTTCTGCTCAAGGCGGAGATGGCGGAGGAAGAGGCCGAGAGCGCATTGTTGGCCGCGCGGGTGATGGCGCCCGGCAGCCGCCGTGTGCAGGAGTTGCTGGAAGCGGCCTGGATGGCGCGCCATGAGCGCTTTGAGCGCCACGGGGACTCGGTCGGCGCGGCGCGGTTGCGGGTCCGACTGCGCACCTCGCCTCGGCCGGAGGTGGCGGCCTACCTTTCCGGGGACGGCCGATTGAGTGTGCGCTTCCCGGGCGCATCGCGGATTCGCCTGCGGGGCTTTGTGTCGCAGGCTCGCACGATGTCTCTCGGCCCTGTGCTGGCCGAGTCGACGGACCACTTCAGCAGCCAGCCCGTGCCGATGGGGTCGCACATCGTGGAGGTCGAGTCGCCGAGCGGCCCCCCGTTCGTCTGGCCGGTCTGGATCGGGCGCGGCGAGGTGAAGGGCGACCCGGAGCCACTGTGGTGTCCGGTGCCGCCACCCTACGCCGTGGGACCCGATGAGGTGTTCATTCCCGCCGGTCGCGCTGTCTTTGGCGGCGGCGCGGCTGCGGGAGCCGCCACCCGGAGGCGCCGCGTGGAGCGGGTCGAGGCCCATGTCGTGCGACGCCTTCCGGTCACCCACCGTGAGTTCTGCGCCTGGCTCAATCAACTGGTGGACCGTGGCGAGCCCGCGCTGGCCGAGCGGTACGCGCCCAGGGTCAAGGGTCGACAGGCGGGAACCGGAAACGCCGTCTATGAGCGGGACGGCCTGCGTTTCGTCGTGGGCCGCGACGCCGACGGGGACGCCGTGGACCCCGACTGGCCCGTCTACGCGGTCACTTTCGCTGCCGCGCTGGCCTTCCTGCGGGGGCTTCGGTCGCCCGAGGGCCAGCCCGGCTACCGGCTGCCGGTGGAGCGAGAGTGGGTCCGCTTTGCCAGGGGAGCCGACGGCCGAGACCTGCCGTGGTGGCCTTCCGAAGACGGCTGGGTTCCCGGTCGAGCCGGCACCCGGGACCGCTCCACGGGGCGGCCGATGCCTGTCCCGGTCGGCAGCCACCCGCTCGACTGCTCGGTGTTCGGGGTGTCCGACCTTGCCGGCACCATCTGCGAGATGACCTCCTCGTGGCTGGATGGCCCGGCTGCAGACCTGCTCCTCCCCGAGCACGACGTCCCCGAGGGCGCCCAGTGCGTGGTGCGGGGAGGTTGCTGGGCCAGCGGGGTCTCGTCTGCCCTGTTGAGCTACCGGGGGGGCTCCTTGGTGGGTGCGACCAGTCCGTTCGTCGGCTTTCGCGCCGTTCGGTCGCTTCGATGGGACGACAGCGCGCGTCAGTGAAGGCTGGAACGCGTGGACACCAGCTGCTCCAGGCGCTCTACCGCACCGACGGAGCCCAGGTTTCCGAGCGATAGCAGCGCGCGGCCGGGGTCCGACTCGCCGGACGATGGGTCGAGGGCGCCGGTGCTCGCCGGCACCTTGGGCCCGTGGAGCACCGCGATGCCTCCGGTGCGGCGATAGCAGCGCCAGCCCGTCCCGCGGGTCTTGGCCCGGGCGGCCACCACGTTGAGGATGGTGGATGCCCGGGGGTCGTCTGGGTGGAAGGGCGCATCCCCCCCCTGGGCGCCGGTGCGTCGAACGGTCTGGATCATGGCGTCGGACAGGAAGGGCGGCCAGGTGTGGCCACCGTTGCCGTAGCGATTGGAAGGGGCGTCATCGATGCAGCGCGCCTCCGGGTGTGAGCCGCCGCAGGTCATCTGCTGAAGCTCCCCCCACACCACCGCCCGCACCGCCTCGCCATGGGCCGGACCGTTCGACCAGGGGCAGGCGGCTGCAAGGGCGTCGGCCAGCCCGAGGAGGTCCCACACCAGGCGCATCAGAGGGTCGACCTCGATGCGGTCCCGTTCTGCCTTTGTGGTGTCCTTCGGGACCTCGACGATGCGTTCCTTGAGCTCGTGTCGCAGTCGGGTGGCGGCCTCGCGAAGGTCCTGACCTCCCAGCTCGAGGTCTTCGAGCAGGCTGCGAATGCGTTCGAAGATTGGCCGCAGTCCGTCGTCGTCGGGAATTCGCAGGTGGGCGTAGCGAGGGTCCCACCACTCCTCCTTCCAGACGATGGTGGAGAGCACCTTCTGGGCGTCGACATACAACACGGCGGCTGGGACGCCGTTCTCCATCAACCACTGGCGGTCGGGACACGACAGCAGCACGGTCAGCACGATGAGGCCCACCGATACTTCGCCTTCGTCGTGGGGATCTGTGAGCGCGGCCGAGAGTCGACGCACCAGGTGAGGGCCCACGACGGACCACGGTGGGGGTGGATCCCCGGATGACTTCGCGGCGGTCTGCAGCAGCCGGGCCACACAACGTCCGACGACCAGAGTGCGGATGAACCGAGCGGTCGCGGCGGCCAGGTCGCTGCGGGGGTGGTGTCTGCGCAGCCAGCGGGCCACCTGCTGGAGAAGGTCTCCAACGCTGTGGTGTCCGGCGGGCAATGTGCCTTCGGAGCCGGTCTGGTGGGCCAGCCTGGACCAGATCCCGACGACGGTCTGGTCGAGCGCGGGGCGTTCCGCGGGCCCGTCTCCCGGCCTCCACTTCGCCCAGGAGAACTGGATGGCGTCGATGGCCGCCTCGACGGTGGCCGCAAGGACATCCCACGACGCCACCGTCAGCCGGCGGTCTCCGTCGGGGGCCCGGGCCCGCACGATGCGCTCCGCCACCAGGTCGCAGCGGACGCGACCCCGCCGACCGGGCACCACGAGTACGTGTGGGGTGTCGAGCCGCGAGTGGGCCGGCCACAGGCCCTGCACCGTGGCCCGCACCGCGAGCGCCAGCAGCCCGTCGCCCGTGCGCCCCACGCGGTGGGACTCTTTGCTCTCCATCTGCCGGGGAACGCCGAGCCGAACGCCGTTGGCCGCCAGGAACACGGTGGCTGCGTCGACCACTGCGGTCAGCTCTCGGGTGAGCCGAGCCGAGCGCGCGGTGCGTCGGAGGGCGCCGTGGACTGTGACCCGTTCGTGGGCGAGCTGCTCGGACAGCTTCACCAGCATGCAGAACAGGGGAGCGGCCGGGGCCAGGCGTTCGGGAGCGCCCACGAGATCGAGCAGAAACACCTTGATCAGACGCTCCCCGCAGCCGACCAGGCCCAGCGGCAGCTCGGCACGACGCGAAGCGGTCAGCCAGCGGTCGAGGAGTCCGGGGTCGCCCTTGTCGTCTCGGCGCAGCAGGTGACGGTCGCGAAGCCCGACCAGCCAGCGGGCGAGGTCTCGATGGCCCAGACGAGGATCATCGGAGGGTTCGATGTGGGTGAGGGAGACGTGGGTGCGGCTCGAGATGCTGGTGAGCGGCCGGTCCGGCTCCGAGCGGAGCTGGATGCCCTGCTGCACGATCTGTCGAAACTGACGGCCCGTCAGCCCGTTGGAGAGGTCGCGCCGCATTCGGACCTGGTGCGGCCCGAACAGCACGTCGATGTGGCAGCCGGGGTGGTCGAAGTTGAAGCCGTCGCCGTACTCGAAGGTGTGGTCGGTGCTGATCTCCACCCCAGCCTCGGCGCCTTCGGGGAACTCCGGCTCCACCAGCTGAAACTCCCAACCGGGGTCGGTGGTCCGCGACCTGCGACCGACCTGCCGGCTGGACCCATCGTCCCACTCGGGGTGGATGCGCAGTCCCACGGTCGTGACGACCGAGCGTGCGAGTGCGATGGAGCCGGCGCGGGCTTCCCGGCGGATGGCCCCGGTGCGGTCGAGTGCCGCCTCTTCCGCTCGAGCCAGGTCCAGCTGGTCGAGCGAGGCGGTGGCGGACCGCAAGGCGCCGATGGTCCGCCCGACCTCTTCGAGGCTTCGTCCCTCGATGAACACCAGGTAGTCGAGCTCGTCGGCCGCCATGGCCACCGCAAGCCGCAGGTCGGAGGCCCCCGGGGTGGTCTTGGCCACCGCCGACAGGAGCATCCCGAGCACCCTGGAGAGGCGGTCCCAGCGGCTCTGGCCCGGCAGGTGCGCGATGGTGATCTCGGGTCTCAAGGTGACCTGGGAAAATGCCAGCACGCCGCGCCGGCTCAAGGGTCGGACCTCGGGATCGCTCGGGGTGGCGCCAATCCGGATGTCGTGGCCGCTGGTGAACGTGTCGAGTCCGACCAGCCAGTCGGGTGGCTGCGAGGGCGGTGGCATGGGCCCGGTCTCTGCGTAGCCGCCCCGGATGGCTTCCCAGAGCCCCGCCAGTGGCTCCCACCAAAGCCCCGTGTACGAGCGGCTCGACAGGCAAGGGCTGAAGGGCACGGTGTCGAGCCCGGTGGCGCGTTCCGACAGATTGAGGCAGGCGAGGTCGAGGTCGCCGAGGGTGCCCAGCACCATCTGCCGACCCTTCTCCATGGCGGGAGGACTGGCGATGTCCCGCAGCAGGTGCTCGACCTGCCCGGAGTGCTGTCGAAAGCGGGTCAGCGTGCCCCAGCCCACGAACCGGGGGGCGGGGGCGCTGTCCTGGCTCACGAAAGCCTGCCGCCTGGCGAAGCGCGCACGGTGTCGGAGACCCCGACGAGCGTGCCAAGGATGCCGTCGATCCAGTGCAGCGCCTTGGACAGGTCGAGGGGGTCGGCCTTGTCGGCGTCTCCATCTGGGAGGGCGGCGGCGGCGGCGGTGGCGAGCTGGTTGCTGTGCCGAAGCGCCACGACGACCTCCTGCACGGGCCTCAGTGCGCCGGCTTCCCGCAGGTGCGCGGCCAGCCCGGCTTCCATGCGTTCCAGCAGCCGAAGGGCGCCTCGGGCCTCGTCGGGCCGAAGGTGGCAGCTGACCAACGCCACCCGGACCTTGCGCGGCACATGAACCTCGTACAGGTCTCGCTGGCAGCCGCTGCGGACGACCGCGACACAGTTGCTGGCGATGCGGTGTGCGACCGCCCGGCCAGTGCCGCCTCGGGCTGCAGCCGCAATTGCGTCGAGCTCGGACTTGATGATGACGTCGGCAGCCGCCCACTCCCCGACCGAGAAGGCAGGCTCGGCCTGCACGCGCGACATGAGCTCCTCGACCAGATCGTTCTTCGAGTCCGGCTCGGGGGACGTGCCGTTTCGCGTGGTCCAGTCGAGCACGACGAGGTCGAACAGTCCCCGGAGACGCGCGACGTTGCCGGATCGGGGGATGGAGCCGTGCAGGACGCGGTGGAGGCTCGATCGCGTCCAGGGGGGAATGGACTCGGACCGCGAGATGTCACGGAGGTGGTCGTTCACCGACTTGAGCGCCGACTTGAGCGTGTGCCGGTTCTCCAGCATCCACTCGTTGAGGTGCGCCAGAGGGTCTGGGACGAACTGCGTTGTCCCAAAGAAGGAGGCGTGTGCCTCTGCGGGGCCCTCGGGACGGACCTCCCGAATCCAGTCCGCGGCGTCGAGGTGTTGCCGAGAAGGCATGAACGCGCCGCTTTCGGGCATTCCTGGCGTGAAGTCATCGTCCCCCGTGCGGGACCCCTGGTACTCGAAGAGTGAGACGCGACCGAGGGTCATGGATCTACCGATGGGTGATGGTGCTTCGACAGGGACCCTACCATCCCACGTCCAGCATCGGACAGGACGTCCGAGTCCTGAGCGACGGGTTGCCTTGAGCCTACGACGCCCTATCGGCTGGGACACTTCCGTGCATTCATCGGGCGCGACACTTGCTGACGTCGCCGGGGCGATGTCAGGGGGGAGAACGACGAAGCCCCCGGCTTGCACCGAGGGCTCCTGGCAGCGACCCGGCTTCAGCCGGGGGTGGCGGCCAACAACACGACCCCGACGAGGTCGTCTGCGTCTTCGTAGACTTCGACGCCTTCCGCTTCGAGGCCCTGGGCGAGGACCACGAGGTCGGAAGCCGCCCAACCGTTTGCGGTGGCCACGAACCGCATCTGGCTGGCTTCGAGGAACATCGACAGGGGGTTGTCGAGGTTGGCACCGTCGGCGCCGCACACGTACGCGTCGGTCTGGCCGGCGACGTCGAGCTCGACGAAGCAGGACCCATCGACGTCGATGCGTCCGGTGACGGGGGGCATGCCGTCGTGTTCGGCAATTCCGACGATCTGGAAGTACCACCCTTCCGAGGTCTGGTAGAGGTCGAGGCGGACCAGCTTGCCGGTGGGAGTGCGGTACTCCCGCGACGAGTCGGGTCCGGTGACGACCTCCGAGTTCAACGTGGCGAGGATCAGGGACAGGCCGAGCAGGTTCGCAAGTTGAGCGAGCATGGATGCTCCGAGCGTTGAGTGGAGGAGGACTGGACAGCGGAGGTTTGGGATGTCAAAGAACGCCCCGCGGGTGCTGGCGGGATGCGACCACAGCGACCTGGCGCTGCTTCACAACGATTGTTGGGCCAGAGCTGGTCGAGGCCAAGGAGAGATTGTGGGACGCTCAATGAATTCCCATTCAGGAATCGGCGCCCGCTGACCTGCGCGACCGGATGAGTCGCTCAACACACCGTGGTGGTCAGCGTTCTCGCTGTTTCCTCTGGCGATCGGTCGGGTCCGCGCCTTCAGGCCAGGCGATCGCGTCCGATGCGGTCTGCTGGCTTGTCGGTGGGGCGCAGGTGGCGCACCCGTCGATCGATCTGTGGGATCGGCTGGGTCCACCTCAGACGTGCGGGTGGACCGACTCAGCCCCGCTCAGGGTGCGGGGCACGCAACTTGCTCGCGGCCCGCCTTCACAGCTCGATGGGCAACACGAACCGGTACACGAGGTGGATGTGGCTGGCGCTGCCGGCAATCACACACAGGTGCCACAGCAGGTGGTGGTAGCGCACCGACGTCATGCGGAAGAACAGCAGTCCGCCCGTGTAGAAGCCCCCGCCGGCCAGCAACCAGAACACACCACCCGAACCGATGCTGTCGTAGACCATCGAGGGCACGAGCATGATGAGCCAGCCCATCAGCACGTACGAGCCCACCTGCCAGCCGCCCACGCCCTTTTCGAACGCGTTGGGCGCGAACAGCTTCCAGCCCAGTCCACCCAACGCCAGCACCCACTCCGCCGCGAAGATGCCTGTGCCGTAGGGGCCGTTGAGGGAGATGAGGGTGAGCGGCGTGTACGTGCCCGCGATGAGCACGTAGATGGCCACCTGGTCGAGGTTGTGGAAGAACTCCTTGCGCGGACCGGCCGGCAGGGCGTGGTTGAGGGCCGACGTGGTGTACAGCGCGATGAGGGACAGCCCGAAGACCACCGCAGCGATCATGTGGACGGCGCTGCCGTTGCCGAGAACCGCCATCACCATCACGAAGAGGGCGATGACAGACAGCATGAGGCCGCTGCCCGCCGACATGGCGTTGGCGAGCTCCTCGCGAGGGGTGAAGCGGGCGGGGGTGTGCATGCGCCCCCCTACACCGTTCGGGACTCGCGCGCGGGTCAGGGGCAGGCAGGGTTCGAGATGCCGGGCGTGCCGAAGGACGAGACCGAGCCTCGGGTGTGAAAGGCGTCGACCGCATCGCACCAGGCGCTGTCCGCGTTGTTGGCCTCGGCATCCACCGCGTCCGGGTCGAGCGACCACGCCACCCGGTCGGTGAGCCCGGTCCAGGCCACCCGGTCGATCTCGGTCCACACGCCCTCCAGCCGGCACTCCATGCGGAACACGTCGCTGTCGCCGATGTGGGCGATGCCGCCGGTCTCGCGGAGCAGGTGGTGCAGCTGCACGCCGTGGTTGTTGCGGTCGGTGCTCAGGGTGCTGTCGATGGCGCCGGCCACCCAGATCTCTCCGGGTGCCATGAGCACGGGCGTCTTCGTCGAAAAGGCGTCGAGCTCTCCGCACTCGCCGTCTCGACCCCGAAAGCGGCAGTCGTTGAGGCGCAGAAGGTCGGGGCTGACGTTTTCGAATTCGACCCACTCGGTGGCGAAGTCCGCTGCCGGCGTGTCGGCGAAGACCTCCGTGATGACGATGTCGCCGACCTCGGGCGCCCGCCAGCCCGGTGCGCAGGTGGCGTTGTCGGCATCGCAGGCGGACCCGTAGCGACCGCAGTCGATGGACGCCGGGTAGTCTCCGCCGGGCTCGCACATCGGCGCGATGGCCTCCCCGGAGACGAAGCCGGCGGGTCGAGGCAGCGCGCAGTCCGAGTCGGTGATGCTGTAGTCGAGCACGTCGCCCGTGCAGGTGCCGGCCTCGGTGGCGCAGGGGTTGGGGTGGCAGGCGGCGCCGGAGGTGAAGGTGGCGACGTCGGCGGTGAAGGCGAAGGCTGCAGCGATGTGGTCGGGGTGGTCGGGGTCTGTGTAGGAGGGCAGCAGGCTGTCCACGACGGCGTCGCCCAGACCGGGGTCGGCGCATCCCACGAAGCGGCGCAAGGCGTCGGCGTCGAGCAGGCCGGTCACCCTTCCGCAGCTCTCGTCGTTGGCGTCGTCGAGGCGCAGGTCGAGGATGGGGTCCTGCAGGCGGGCTTCGAGGCGGTCCTGGGCGGCGTTCGCGGTGGACAGCCAGGCAGACAGCTCTGCATCGAGCAGAGGGGCATCCAGGGCCGGGAGGGCGGAGGACGAGACCAGGGGCACGTCGATGCCCAGCCTGACGTCGTCGAGGGCTTCGGGGTGAAGGGCGCCCAGGAAGCGGGTGGCGCCGGTCACAGGTTCCCCGGAGCCCGGGTCGACCACCTGGCCGAGGGTGCCGAAGAATGTGAGCGGGAAGCGGCTGCAGTCACCATCGAGGGACTCGGGCTCGATGGCGTGGTGGCCGCATTGAAGCGTGCCATCCGCGCACCTCTGGACCGACGCCAGGGTGACCACGGCCCGGGCCCGCGCGGCGCCACACACCGGGGCCGTCTCGCAGTCGGGGTCTCTGCAGTCGGTGAGGCCGTCGCTGTCGTCGTCCGCACCGTTGGTGCACACCTCGGAGACGCAGGCGGCGTGGACGGTGGTGCACTCGTGGTCGGCGCAGTCGATGTGCCCGTCGCCGTCGTCGTCGAGGTCGTTGTCGCAGATCTCTCCGGTGGTACAAAGCGAGTCGGTGGCGCACTCGGAATCGGCGCAGTCCGCATCCCCGTCGTTGTCGTCGTCGACGCCATTTGCGCACAGCTCGGGGCAGGCGCCGGGGGCCAGCTCGCTGCAGAGGGACACCGTCACGGTGAGGTGGCGGGCCGGGTGTCCGAGTGCCCGCTGGACGTAGTCGAGCAGGTCGGTGGGCAAGCCGTCCGTGGGCTCTGTGGAGAGCTGGCCGGCACCGATGATGGCCTCGGAGAGGCCCAGCTCGTGGAGGTCGCGCAGCAGGTTGAGGAAGGGGTTGTCGGCCTCGGAGCAGGCGGCGCAGCCGTCGGCGGGCGTCTCATCGCACACCTCCATCCCCTGGTCGGCCGCGGTGGCGCCGCTCTGGATGAGCTCGAGAATCTGCTGTTCGACGCTTGCCTGGGTGGTCGACCCCGCCTCGGTGAGCGCGCACTCTCCCGCTGCCGGTGGGCGGTAGACGAAAGGTGGGTCGGGGGACCGCTCGGCGGTGTCCGAGGTGATCGTGGAGCTGGTGTCGAGGGTGCCGTCGGAGCCGGCGTCGACCGTGCCCTGCTTGGGGACGGTGCCGCGGTTGCAGCAGACCGAAAGGGCACAGGCGGCAAAGAGTCGCAGGGTCGGACGCACGGGGGCTCCAGGGGGATGGCGCGAGTGTACCCAGCGCGCCGCCCCTCCCATCACAAGCCGCGGCTGTCCACCAGGATGCGGGGCTCGCTGTAGGCGCCGGTGGTGGGCACCCGTGCGTAGTAGTCGCGGGCGACGTCGACAAAGCCGTAGGTCTCGGCCATCCGGCCCAGCACGAACCACCACTCCAGGCCGAGGTCTTCGATGCGCTCCGCCTTGGCGGCGGTCCAGGCGGCCTGCAGGTGGGTGCGGGCGGCCACGGGGTCGTCGAGCTGGGCGCGGGCGGCGGCCATCGTGAAGTGGTGGTGCGCGCCCGCGCTGCCGTCGGGGGCCTGTTGGCGTCCGAGCAGCTCGACCACCTTCTCGGCGTCCCCGCTGTAGAGGTGGATGGCGGCCACGAGGTCGCTTCGAAGCCCGCGTCCGTCGACGGCCACGGCCCGCTCATGCATCTGCAGCGCCTCTTCGAAGCGCTGCAGGCGCACATAGGACATGGCGGAGAAGATGAGGTCGAGGTGTTCCTGCTCCTCCACAGGCGGCAGTCCGGCGAGGTGGGTGGTGGGGTCTCCGAGGCCCAGGAGCATTCGGCGGGTGCGCTCCACCGCTTCGGGGTCGTCGTCGAGGGTGGGGACCTCGATGCCGTGCATCGCCATCGCACACGCAGTGTCCACCGCACCCATGCAGCGGCCTGCAGCGTGGAACCACACGGCCTGGCGAACCTCGGTGGGGAGCAGCTCCGGGTCGGCCAGCATGGCTTGCAGGCGCTCCACGGCTGCGGCACGGGGAATGGCGACCACCGCGGCCACCAGCTCCCGTCGGGTGTCCTCGTCGACCCCCGCCCGCTCGATGCTCTCGTGGAGTCGGTTGACCTGTCCCCGGTCGTCCCCCTCCGTGCTGCGGTCGTCGAAGAGCAACCACTGGTACCACTGCTCGGCGCCCTCGAGCTCCCCGTCGGCGATGAGCTTCAGCACCTGTGCCGCAACGAGAGGGTGCTGTCCGCTGTCGGCGTAGACGCGGAGGTCCTTCTTGCGGCCGACCATGTAGATGTAGGACTTCTCGGCGGCCACCGGGGAGGTGAGGATGAGCCGCTGACCGGTCTTCGGGTCGCCCTCGATGGTGGCCTCGTTGACCGCCAGCAGCACATCGATGAGCAGGTCTCCCGACATCCCCGAGCTGTCCAGCATGTTCACCACGGGCTCGATTCCCTCATCGAAGGCGCGCGCTTCTTTGGGGGTGGCGTCGGCCAGCAGTCCAGAGTCCTCGGACACGCCGCCGTGCTTGAGGAGGTCGATGAAGAAGGCCATGTAGGTGTGCTTGGGGTCGCCCTTGGGCTCGAGGACATCCTCCCAGTGCTGCAGCTGGGGCAGCAGGTCGAGTGCAGCCTGGGCCTTCGTGGGGTCGTCGAAGGTGGTGGGTCGCGCCTGCAGCCAGGTGAGGGCGAGGTCGTAGCGACGCGACCAGTACAGCCGCTCGTAGCTCTCTGCGGCCAGCTGCCGGCGGGCCTCGGTGTCGGCTTCGATGCGCACCAGCTCGGACAAGGCCCGGGGCACGCCGTCGCGCATCGCGAGGGCGGCCAGCCGGTAGGAGCGCAGGCCGAGGACATCGGGATGCTCCTGTGTGATCTCCACCACACGGTCGTAGCGGCCGGCATCGAGCAGAAAGCCCAGGGCCTCCTCCCAGTTGGCGGCAGGGGTGGTGGCCTTGATCCAGCGGTCGAACTCGTCGGCGGCCTCCTGGGCGCGCTCCTTGCCGAAGGTACGGGCGGGCGGACGGCGGTTGAGGAGCGCCAGATTGCCCATCATCACGGAGTTGTCGGGCTCCACTTCGAGGGCGCGCCCATAGGCGGAGCGGGCGAGTGCCTTGTAGGGATAGTGCTGGCTCTCCAAGCCGGCATCATCGTGGGTGGCGATGAAGCCGAGATCAAAGAGTGCGAGGCTGCTCTCGGGCTCGAGCTCGACGGCGGCCTCGCCTTCGGCACGGGCCAGCTCGGCGAGTCCGGCATCCAGCAGAGCCCGGGCGCGACGGGAGCGGGCCCAGGCCAGCTCGGGGTGGGCGTCGATGAGTGCGGTGTAGGCCGCGATGGCCTCGGGGTGACGGCCTGCGAGCACCAGCTCCCCGGCGGTGTCCCCCACGATGGCGGGGTCGAGGCCCGGCGCCTCCAGGCGTGCCCAGCGTCCGACCTCACGCCACTCTTCGGCGGTGAACTGGCCGTCGCCAAGGTCGAGGGCCAGGCGGGCGCTGGCCACCCGGGTCTCGGGGTCGAAGGAGGTGGACCACTCGAGCACGGCGTCGCCGGCCTCCAGGCGCAGCTGGACCGGCTCGGACACCAACCCGTAGCCAGGCGGCAGGTGGAGGTTCTCGACCACCTCGGACCGGTAGGGCAGCTGGGGCTCCGGCACGTAGGGGACGTCGTCTTCATCGGGCTTGTAGAAGACGTCCTCTTGCAGGTAGCGGAAGACCTCATTGCCGGAAGGGTGCAGTTCCAGGGTGTCTTGCCAGGTCTCCCACAGCGGTGCCTCGCCCGACACGGTGAGGGTGGCGCTGGGTTGGTCGGCCCGGGAGGGGAGGAGATCGACCGTGACCTCCTCTGCGCCGTAGCGATTCTGGGCGTAGCGCTGGATGCCCCGCTCGTCCCGCTCGCCCTGGTCGTTGAGGAAGTCGTTGGACAGCCACCGGGCCGGCTCGCCACGCGCCGTGACCGTCTCTTCGAAGCGTCCGGCCTCGCCATGCTCGAGGTGGACGTCCCGCTGCTCGGAGTAGCTGTGGGTCTTCGACGTGGACCGCGGAATGGCGACGAGGCCGGCTGTGGTGTCGGACACCAGCAGAGCCCCGCGGCCCTCGAGGCGGAAGGGGATGGCGTCGAGGGAGGCCCAACGTGCGGTGGGATCGATCCAGAGGTCTTCATCAGGGACGTGCACGATGACGTGGTCGAAGCCGGACAGACCGGGGTGGGTGTCGTGGGCGCGGTCCGGCCAGGCCATCGACACCAGAGCCAGCTCCGAGGCGATGCCCACCTCCGCGAGCAAGGTGCGCAGGAGGGTCGCCTGGTCCTTGCAGTCGCCGTAGCCACGCTCCAGCGCCTCGGCGGGTGTGTAGGGGACGATGGCCGAGGTCCCGAATTCGAGGCCGGTGTACTGGATGTGGTCCCGCACCTGGCGCACCGCCATCGCCACCTGGGCGCGCCGTCCGTCCACCCCGCGCACCGCCTCCACCAGGGCCTCCGCCCCCGCGGGGTCATCCTTGTCGGCCACCTGCTCGGCGTAGTCCCGGGCCACCTCCGTCCAGTCGGTCCCCAGGGAGACCCGCCACAGCTCGGGCGGGGTCCACGCGGTCGGCTCGGGCTTGGGCTCGGTGGGGAGACGGCGCCGCACGGCCCACGACAAGGTGCGCAGTCCGTCCACCTTGCCCTTGGTGGGCTTGTCGGCGTCTTCGGGGGTGGTCCACGACAGCTTGCTGCCCTGGGGGGCCCGCACCTCGAAGTGCTGCACCCATACCGGTCGCCAGCTCGGCAGCCAGCTCGCATTGGCGGACACCCGAGACATCGACCGCTTGGGCTTTCTCACGATCCACTGCTCCACCACGGCGCCGACAGCGGCGGGCGGCAGGGGCCCCGAGACCATGCGGTCGGTGGTGTAGATGTCGTTGACGCCCTGGGCGGCGCCGCCTTCGGTGAGGGTGGTGGGGTCGAGGGTGCGGATGGTGCCGTCGGCGAGAATGACCCGGGCATGCACCTCCGGGCGCTCCTCCAGCCACGGCGACCAGGTGACGTCGATGGAGTCGAACCACTCGACGGCGTTGGGCGCACGGAGCACCACGATGCTGTGGTCGGCGCGCTGGATGCGGTGGTCGTCGGAGAAGGTCAGCACCTTGCTTGCGAGCAGGTGGTCGACCGGCGGCTCGGTGGGGCCGTCGTCGTCGGGATCATCGTCCATGACGGCGATCTGCCGGGCCTCCTCCCGCAGCTCCGCGAGCTCGGCCGCGAGCGCGAACAGGGTGTCCGGGCTGGCCTGCAGAGGGGCATCGGCCAAGGCATCGATGCGCTCGTGGACCTCGGCCGACCAGGCCACACCGGTCCCCATCCACAACAGTGCGATCGGTCCCCACCCCATGTCGTCCTCCAGAAGCGCCGGTTCTTCCACGACCCCCGCAGCTTAGGCGACCGCCTCTCGCGGCGGCCTGAAGGCACTCCAGGTGGAGGTGCCTGCGGGGACTCTCGTGCAGCTCGCGGCGCGACGTCGCTGGGGCACACGGCCGATCTGGCCCCCGGTGTGGGTGGGACCTACCGAAGCCAGACCAGGCGCCGGGTCTCTTCGGTCGGCCCTTCCTCGCACTCGCCTGGCATGGCGCCGCCGACTCTGCAGGCGTTGAGCTGGCACTGCCGTTCGAGGGTGGCGCCCGTGGCGTCGAACACCAGAGTGCCCGCGCAATGGACCTCCGACGCACCTCCAAACGAGCCGGTCTCCACGTTCAAGCGGAGCGCCCCGGTCGAGGGGTCGAGCACGGTGGTGAAGTCGCGGTGCCACGACCCCACCGCCGCTCGGGGCACACCCACGGAGCGCCAGTCCACTCTCAGCTCCGGCTTGGTGTCGCCGTCGAGATCGACCAGCAGGAGGGCCTTCAGTGCCACACCGTCGACCGACCAGGGCGGGTCTTGGGTCACCGTGGGGAGCGCCTGTTCGCCGAGGCCGGGGCGGGTGGGCACCATCACAGGAAGGCAGCTGTGGTCGGTGCAGCGGGCCTCCAGGTGCCAGCCATCGGCCGTTCCCAGCACCTCCACGCGGACCTCCGCAGCTGGCGGCTCCGTTGTCGCGCATGCGGAGAACATCCACCAGGAGAGTGTTCTCATCACCTGGGCGCGTTGGCCGCCTGCCAGTCCGCCTGGAGCAGCTCCGCGGCGCGGGAGGGGTCCTGGAACATGAGCTGGCCCATCGGCGCGCCAAACCGGCTCTGGGGCACGCTGGTGCCGATGCTGTTGCGGTAGTGGCGCCACATGCGGTTGCGCAGAGCGTCGTGTTGGCCGGCCCTTCGGGTCTCGTCCATCGTGGGGTACAGCCGCGTCAGCTCGGACTGGATGAAGGTCTCGGGGAACAGTCGGTCGAACATGTGCAGGCCGCCCTGTCCGCCCCCTGCCTCGGCACCGAACACGCGTGCGGCGTAGTTCTCGGTGGTGTGGCCGGTGGTGGTGTGGGCCATCACGCTCGCATCCTCGCCGAGATGGGTCGACAGCTCCTGGGCCACCGAGGTCTGGCCCATGCGGTGGTCTTGGCGGTTCTCCAGCCAGTTCTCACGCTCGTCGGTGCCGCGACCGGCCCCGCAGGCGAACAGCTGCACATTCACGTCGGCGGTGACCGCGCCCTGGATGCCCCGCACGAAGCTCTCGATGTTGGAGGGCCCGTAGCTGTCGCCGTGGAGCCCTTCTCGGTAGTTGTTGCCGGCGTCGGTGGACAGGCCACCTGGCATGCCGTGGGAGAAGAGGCCCACGTCGTTGGACTTGGTCCAGTCCGGGCCGAGCCCCTGGGCGCCCCCCGCCTCCATGCCGGCCATCATGCGCTGCACAAAGGGGCTCAGGCCCTCGACGTAGCGGTCCTTGAGGCCCTCGTGGATGCTCTGCAGGCCCTCGATGATCTGCGGGGTCTCGGTGATGGCAGTGGCGACCCCTTGCACCACCGAGCCGCCCTGCAGCCCGAGGGCGGCGGTGCGCTCGGCGTAGGGGGTGGCCTGGCGCTCGAACTCGCGGTTGTTGTTGCTCTGGTTGTCATAGTGGACGTAGAAGGCGACCGCGTAGCCATCGGGGTGGTTGGTCTGAAGCTCGGTGAGCAGTGCGTCGTCGACCTCGGCAGCCACGGCGTTCTGCGTGAAGATGAGGCCGAGGCCGCTCATGTAGCTGGCGTCGGCGACCCCCGCGGCTCCCCGGCTGTTGCGCGCCTGCTGGTCGTTGAAGACCGCGATGACGGTGTTTCGGTCGTATGCGCCGGTGGTGGCCACCCCGAGCTGGGCCTGGAGCTGTCGGACGATGTTGGTGCCGGGGCCCTCGGCGCTCGACGCCCAGTTCTGCGCGGCGGTGACGGCTTCCTCGGAGAGTCCCTCGGGCAGCGGCGTGTCGGTCTGAGCGGCGGCCTGGCCCCAGAGGTTGTTGCCGCCCCCGCTGGCCTGACTGGCGGCCTGCGCGCCGGCATCGACTCCCTGGGAGACCGTCTGCGACAGGGCCTGGTTGCCCACGGTACCCTGCCGGGTGGCCCCTTCCTGGGCGCTGGCCCGGCCCGGTGCGCTCTGGTCGGACGACGGGCGGATGAGGTCCCGGATGAATCCAAACATGCTGCCTCCCACAAAGAAGGTCGCTTGTGGGCGCGGGTCGCTTCAATGTCAGCGTGGTTGCGGCCCCGGGGTCTTGTCCCTCCTAAAGGCCCGGTGGCAGGCCATCGTCGAGGTCTCGGGCGTCGATGGCCTCCTTGAGCGCGGCCACCTTCTGGCACTCCACGGAGCCCGGGCCGCTGTCCGGCGGATCATCGAGGGGAGCGGGGGCGTCCTCCCTGTTCTCGAGGCGCTCGATGAGGCGCTGGGTGCCCCGTCGAAGCTCCGCCCCGGCTTCGCACTTGCTGAGGCGAGCGGTCCAGCGGAGGTCTTCGCGGGAGTCCAGACGCGCGAAGTACACAGCCATGTCCAGATGGGCGAGCACGAGCCCCGACCCTTCGAGGCAGTCCCAGCCGTCGAGCGGCGGTGCCTCGTAGACCACGCGCTGGATGACCCGCTTCTGTACCTTGGCCTCCATCAATGCGCGGATGTCGGTGCACTCGAGCGCCCAGGCGGGCGTGCCCGGGAGGAGGATGGCCGCGCCGATGAGCAGCGAACGGAGGAGGTGGTTCATGCGGGCTCCCGTCGATGCCTCCAGCCTTGCACGGGCGGCTGGCGTGAGACTGTCGCAGAAGGTCTGAAGTGCTCCCGAGTGGCCGCTCCACTCGCTTGCCGCATCCTGGGCCTCCGCCGCACAGCGGCTTCGGGCTCCGGGCGCACAGCGCCCTGCGCTGCTTCGGGCGCACAGCGCCCTCCGCACTTCCCATCGAGGTGTCCGTGTCTGCCATCACCACTGCGGGGCTGGCGGGTGGCGGCGGGAGTCGAACCACCATCTCGGGGTCGCCGAAGTGGGCGTCACCAGGGCGAAAGCGAAGGTGGGAGCGACATTCCTGGGCGACATTCAGGTGCCGGTTGGTGCTCGTTGGTGGTCGCTCGTCGCGCTGGGTTGGCGTAGGAGTTGGCGGAGTTCTGGCGGAGCCGAAGTCAATCCGACTTGTCCCGGTGAAGGCGCAGCAAGTCGTCGGCCATCCGCTGGGTTCCCACAGCGACCACATCCGCCATGCTCATCCGCCAGGGTTCGCCAATCCATGTGCAGTGCTGGCCCAGCAGCTTCTGGGTGGCTCGGAGCAGCGAGATCACATCCTCCACAGGCACCTGATTGGATGACGAGAAGGTGCTGGGATCGTCTGAGAACTCTTTGTCGTGGTGCGCGATGGCCTTGTCGCGGAGGGTTCGCAACGTGTCCAAAGTGGACTCGTGACGAGCAAGAGCCGCGTGTTGTTGGGCCAGCTCAGCGTGAGTGGGAGCCCGCGCCCAAGAGATCTGTTTGATCGTGCCCTGGGCGACATTCAGGAGCTTCCACATGCTTCGGTCGCCGTTCTGGTCGTAGAGCCGCGCCAACCCCAACAGGACGCCCTCGGTCATGGCGGGCAGCATCAGTCCGAACAGGACGGGAGCCGCTTCCAACGCGTCGGCCTCCTCGCTCTTGACTTCCCGAAGCTGCTCGCAGACTCCGAGTTGAACGTCGAGCCGCGAGGTCTCACGGAGCAGGCTGTCCAGGATCTTCTTGTAGGAACTCACGCTTCCCCCATGCTCACGCCGACACCCCAGTCCCGGCATCCGTGTACACCGAGTTCGCCGCCGTCTCGTACTGCTCGTAGACGTGCAAGTAGACCACCTCCGCCAGCTCCTTCACCTCGTCGTTGGTGTAGGCGTCCACCGGAAGGCCCGTCTCCTCGCTGTACAGGTAGTCGTAGATCAACTGCTTGACCTGCGCCTGGGTCTGGCGCTTCTCCTTCCAGTGGTCGAGCTTCGCCAGCTCGGACTTCACCTTGTCGAGCAGCTCGCGGGCGACCTCCTTGACCCGGTTGCGCGTGCGCGTGTCCAGGGCATCGCCCTTGCTGGCCACCAGCACGTCGAAGACGGCGAGGTTCTCCTCGTCGAGGCCCTCGCGTACCGCGCGCTGGTCCTCCTCGCCCATCTCGCCGACGAGCCTGACCAGCTCCTCGAAGGTCTTCTCAATGGTGACCCGGTCGGTCTCGCGGTTGTAGTCAGCGATGATGGCGGCGTAGCGCTTGTAGAAGTCCATCCGCAGCGGGTTCTGCTGGATCATGCGCTGGAGCTTGCGGTCGATGGCGTCCTTGAGGGACTGGACGGCGGTGTTCTTGTTCGGGTTCTTCGCGAACTCGGCCTTGAGCTTGTCGAAGTCGATGTGGCTGATGTCGTAGAGCTTGCCGGACTCTGCCCCCGGCATCCGCGTCGGCCCGGCGTGCTCGATGGCCCGGTCCACAATGCCGTGGAGGGCCATCATCACGGCGCTGATGTCCGCTGCCGCCTTGTTGTTCTGGAGCTTCTTGTAGATGGCGTCGATGGCGTCGGCGCGCTGGCGGTAGGGCTTGATGCGGTGGGGCTCGGACACGAGCGCCTTGCGCTTCTTGAAGACCTCGCGGGCCAGGACCTCGAAGCGGGCGCGAGTCTCGTCCGTGCGGCAGACCGCGTTGACGGCGGAGTCTTCGGCGTTCTTGCTGAGCAGCGCGAGCTTGGAGAAGCCCACCGCGTCGATGAGCTTCTGGAGGTCGAAGCCGCAGGACTGGAGGTGGCCTTCGCACTCGGCAATCGCGGCTGCGAACTCCTGCTCCAGCTCGTCGAAGTCGTGCGTGGGGCCGATCTCGCCACCGCCGCCACCGCCGCCGCCCGGCCCGGGACCCTCACCGTACTTGGCCAGGGCCGCCCGAAGGCTCTTGAGCATGCCGTTGTAGTCGACGACGTGGCCGTTGTTCTTGCCCGGAGCCTTGCGGTTGGCGCGGGCGATGGCCTGCATCAGCGTGTGGCCCTTCATCGGCTTGTCGATGTAGAGCGTGGACAGGTGGGGCACGTCGAAGCCGGTCAGCCACATGGCGCAGACGATGGCCAGCCGGAAGGGGTGGTCCTTCTTCTTGTACTCCAGCGCGAGGTCGCGCTCCTTGAGCTTCTTGCGGTGCGGAACGATGTCCAGGCCCCACTTCTGGAAGCGCTTGACCTCGTTCTGCTCCTCGCTGACGACCACGCAGGACTCGGTCTCACGGAGCCACGCCAGCTTCTTCTCGGCGTGCTCGATGCGCTCGTCAGCGGCGGCCAGCAGCCGCGCCCGGTCGTCCTCGGAGGCGTTCGGCGGGTTCGCGACCATGAGCGCCCGCTTCTCGCGGAGCCCGTTCACCCGCCCTTCTTGCCGGATGACCTCCTCACCCCAGAACCGCTCGATGAGGTCGTACATGCGGACGCAGGTGATCTTGTCGATGCAGACCAGCATGGCGTTGCCGGTCTCCCAGCGGCTCGCGTAGTGGGCGCAGAGGTCCCGTGCGATGCGCTCCAGGCGCTCCTCATTGGTGAGGATGTGGTAGTCGCGAGCCATCTCGCGCTGGAGGCGCTCGGTCTGGTCCTGGTCGAGGTCGTGCTTCTCCAGCTCCTCGGCGATGCGCTCGTTGATGTCCGCGTCGACGATCTTGAGCTTCTCGCCCCGGTTGTCGTAGAAGAGCTTGACGGTCGCGCCGTCGTCGACCGCGCGCTTGAAGTCGTAGCGGGAGACGTAGTCGCCGAAGGTGTCGCGGGTGAGCTGGTCCTCGTCGGTCTTCATCAGTGGCGTGCCGGTGAAGGCGATGAAGGCGGCGTTGGGCAGGACCAGGCGCATGGCCTCGGCGAGCTTGCCGTTCTGGGTGCGGTGGGCCTCGTCCGCAATGACGATGACGTTGTCCCGCAGCGTGGCGGGCTCGGTGTCGTTCACGTCGAACTTGTGGATGAGCGTGAAGATGTAGCGGTGGTCCTCGGCGAGCAGCTTCTTGAGGTCCGCCCGGCTGCTGGCGTGGACGACCGGGGCCTTGGCCTCGGTGACCGCTCCACAGCCCACGAAGGTCTTCACGATCTGGGTGTCCAGCTCATCCCGGTCGGTCACGATGATGAAGGTGAAGGAGCCTGGCACCTTGCGGTGGACCTTCTGGGCCAGCCAGTACATCGAGTAGGACTTGCCGCTGCCCTGGGTGTGCCAGAACACACCCAGCTTCCCGTCGCGCACCTCGCGCTCCTGCACAGCCTGGAAGGCGCGGTTGACGCCGAGGTACTGATGGTTTGCGGCGAGGGCTTTGATGGGGCCGCCGCTGGGGCTGTCGTCGAAGTGGACGAAGTTCTCGACGATGTCCAGGAAGCGCCGTTTGTCGCAGATGCCACGCAGCATGGTCTCCCAGTCCACGCCCCCCAGCTCGTCCTCGTCCAGGCGCTTCCACTCGTGGAAGAAGTCGTAGGGGCTGGAGAACGTGCCGACCCGCGCCTCGTCGCCGTTGGACAGCATGACCAAGGCGTTGTGGTGGAACAGGTGCGGGACGGTGTCCTGGTAGTCGGTGAAGTTGTCGTCGTAGGCGACCTTCACGTCCTTGTGATGGGCCTTCAGCTCGACGAAGAGCAGTGGCAGGCCGTTGACGAAGCCAACCACGTCGGCGCGTCGTCGGTAGACCCTGCCCCTGACCCACAGCTCGCGCACGACGAGGAAGTCGTTGTTGTAGGCGTCGTCAAAGTCGATGACGCGCAGGCGCTCGGTGTGGGTCTCGCCCTTGGCATCCTTGAAGGTGACAGGGACGCGGTTGCGGACGAGGGCGGCCAGCTCGCGGTTGGTCTGAAGGAGCGACTTGGTGGCGCTGCTGGCCGTGAGCTTGTCGATGGCCTGGGTGTAGGCGTCGTCGGGCAGACCGGGGTTGAGCTTGCGCAGGGCGGCGTCGAGGTCGCGGGTGAGCACCACCTCGTGCTGGGTCGCCCTGCCGAGGGTGCCGGTCGGCCCGTAGGTCTCGGAGTCCCAGGCCCAGACGCTGCGCCAGCCGAGGTCCTCGTGGAGGAAGGTCGCCGTGGTCTCCTGGACAAGGCGGTCTTCGGAGTAGTCGGAGGTCATACCGGAATCCTCCCGTCCATGAGGCGTGGGAGGAGGAGGTCACGAGCTTTACGGAGCCTCTGATTTTGCATCCGAAGTAGCGAGACTTGTCGCATTGCCGGACCGGCAACGTGGTCGAACAACTGGACGTGTAGCCGAGTTGGAACTACGACCGCCTCGGACTTCAGATACTTGAAATGTCGCGCATACCCGAACCCAGACAAGTCAATTGCGGACAGGGCGAAGTACAGGAACAGCGTACTCACGGACTCGCGGTTTGACGAAAGAACCTGCGTCCCATCTGCCCCACGGGCGAATGGGAAGTCGATGAACTTCAGAATACGCGTGTGATCACCAAACACAACCAGGGGCAAGAGAGCATCTTGGTACATCGCCGTCAGGTCGTCGGTGAAGCCTCCGACGAATTCTCTTCCTTGGTCGATCGTTGGGATTGCGCCGGAGTCTTGATATTCCTTCTTAGGAATCTTGGTCTTTGCAGGGAGTTTTGCGAGGAGGGATACCACTTGCTCGCGTTGCCATCCCTCCGGTAGGCCATCCACGATAGCCACCCGTTCGTGTCCAGGGAACCGTAGGTTTACAAACCACTCGCGAAATACCAAGTGGATGAACTCTTCAGCTAAGGCCATCCGCCGGATGTTGTTGTCGATGAGATCATCGTAACTGGCCAGGACTGCACTTATTCGACGCTGGGCTGACAGCGGTGGGATCGATATGGACTCGCTCTTCAGGTACTTGAAGTGACGAGCGTATCCGTACGACGAGAGGTCAACCGTGTGTAGTGCGTAGTAGAAGAACCTTGGATCGACGGTGTCAGGGTCCACTCGAAGAACCTGTGTGCCATCTGCTCCTCGGGCGAACGGGAAGTCAACGTACTTGAGGATGCGAGTGTGATCACCAAAGACCACCACCGGCAAGGGGTCGGAGTAGACGGCGTCACGGTCATTCGTGTATCCGGCAATGGGAGTGCGTGACTGATCGACTACTGGGGTTTCGCCTTGGGAAAGGTAGCAGGACTTCTTGATGCGACTGGTGCTCGGCACTGGCCGAAGGAGGTTCCCCACAGATACGCTGGGCCAAGTCATCCGATCAACTCCTCAAGATTCGCGGCGATGGATGCCGCCAACTCGACGGCCTCGTCATTTAGGCTTGCGAGTTCGACATGGATTTCCTGCAGGCGCTCCTCGATGGCCCCTTCGTCTTCGGGCTCAGGTGGCGCGACGCCGACATAGCGTCCCGGAGTCAAGCTGTACTCTTGGTCCTTGATTTCGTCGGTGGTGACGACTTTGCAGAGCCCCGCCACTTCGGCAAATTCACCATCGGGGAATCGAGTCTGGAGCCAGGTTGCTTGTGCAAATGGGTAGGTCACCGCCCTGATGGCGTCCAGCGCATCGTGCCGGGCCTCTTCGAGCGCATCTCGATGCTTGCCGATCTTGCGCCCGTCCCACGCGTCCCACTTCGTCGCGCCCAGGTCGCGTCGGGCGAAGTCAAAGGCGCGGGTGGTCAGCTTGTGGACCTCGTTCACCTGCCGACGCAGCAGTCCCAAGCGCTCGATGAAGGGGTCGAAGCTATTGTGGCGGGCCACCTGCTCAGCGTTCGTCGACGGGACTGCCTCGCCGTGGATCGCTGCCCAGGCCACGAGGTCGGCGAGCAGCGCCTTGCGGCCGCTCGCAAGGCTTGCGATGGCCTCGCCACGTTCCGCGATGGTGGCCTTAAGCGCGGCCATGGCGTCCACGTCCAGGTCGTCCGGCGCTCCCTCGATGAGCGCAGCCAGTCGCTTGGTGAGTTTGCGGACAGGGCCGTCCGGCTCCGCGAGCACCTCGCCCAAGCCCCTCGCCGCGCTCTGGCTCGCTTCCAGGTAGCTGCGGACCAATGCGACGTAGCGGTCCGTCTGGCCCCGGTAGAGCCACACGATTGCGGTAAGATTGGCGAGTTGTTCGCTTGAAAAGTCGCGGATCTTGCGGCTGATGACTCGGTACACGCCACGGGCGTCGAGCATCAACGTATGGTGCTTGCGTTCGGGAGCCCGTCCCCGGTCGAAAAACCACAGGGAACACTCTACCGGACGCGTGTAGAAAAACTTGGGGCCGATGGAGACCATGATGTCCACATCGCCAGTGTGGACGATCTGACGACGGATCTTGGCCTCCCAGTGCCCAATATCAGGTGCCGCTTGGGCCATGACAAAACCCGCGCGCCCCAGAGGCTTCAAGTACCCATAGAAGTACTGGATCCAGAGGTAGTTCGCGTTGCTCACTGTGTTCTTCTTGCTTTTTCCCAGGTCACTCACTCTTGCAAGAAGTCGACGGTCCCCTTTGAGCTTGTTTGGATCAACCATGTCCACGTTGAACGGCGGGTTGGCCATGACAAAATCGCATTGACCGATCTTTTCGTCCAAGCGGTCATAGTAGCTGTTCCCTTGCCGGATAGTTCCCTCCAATCCGTGCACCGCAAGGTTCATCAGGGCGAGGCGGGTGTTGGTCTCCGTCTTCTCCTGGCCGAAGAAGCTCACCACCTCGGACGGCTTGCGGCCCTGGGCCTCGATGGCGTGGGCCGCCTGCACGAACATGCCTGCGCTGCCCACGGCCGGATCGAGGATGAGCCCGTGGGTGGGCTCGATGAAGTTCACGATGGTTCGCACAAGGGACGGCGGCGTGAAGAACTCGCCGCCTTCCTGCGCGCCGGACATGGCGAATTTGTTGAGGAAGTACTCGTAGATGCGCCCGAAGAGGTCGTCGTTGGTGGCCTTGCGAAGCTCGTCGCTGTTGAACACCCGGACGAGGTCGCGCAGCAGGCCGGGGTCGAACTTTGGATACTCTTTCGGCAGGACGCCCCGGAGCAGGTCGGGCACCTGGGCCTCGACCGCCTCCATGGCCTCCTTGATGGCCTTACCGATGTCCTGGTCCTCGGGCAGCGCTGCGATGGTGTCGTAGCGGGCCTCCTCGGGTAGGAAGATGGCCCCCTCGCTGGCGAAGTCGGCCGCCGTGACCGCGCGGGTCTTCCCGCCTCGGCTGGGCAAGCGCTTCTTGATCTGCTCGTGGACCCGGTCGAAGCGGTTGGTGGCGTGGCGCAGGAAGATGAGCCCCAGCACCGGCATGGAGTACTCGGTAGCGTTCAGCTTGCTGTTGGCGCGGAGGCGGTCGGCGGCCTCCCACAGCGAGTCTTCGAGCTTCTTCAGGTCTTCCATCAACTGGCCTCGTCTTCGGCGTCCCCGCCGCTGCTGTTGGCGTCCAACCAGGCCAGGAGCTTCTCCCGGACGACCCTCCACGAGCCCCCCAGCTTGACCGCTCCTGGCAGACGGCCCTCCTTGGCCATGAGGTAGACGGTGCGCTCGCTCATCTTGAGCAGCGCAGCGGTCTCCTTGATGGTCAGGACAGGCTCGTCCGGCATGGTCCCCGCCTTGCGAAATTCTCGCAGATTGTCGCACAAGTGCAGTCGGGTGAGGCTGGCGGCGGGTCTACCACCTGCTGCCGCTGGCGGAGTCCCGAAGACGACGATGCCGCTCCCATGCGGTTCGAGGCCCAGAACGACAATCGGCGGAGCCCGCCAAAAGGCGAACTCCGCCGGAACTCCGCCAGGATTGTCGCTCGTGCGCCGCCCGGCCTACCCCTTCCCGGGCGCTGGCCCGACCCAGGCGTAGGGGGCTGTGCGGGCCGCCGCGCCGAAGTAGCCCGGGTCACCGGGCCGCAGGGTCTCGGTGCCGCACATGATGATCCCGTGGGGCCGCTCCTCCATGAAGGAACTCTCGACCGGCGACCGCATGTGCCCCTCAAGCTGATTCAGGAACCAGCCGTCGGCGACGTTGGGGTCCTGGTCGACGATGCGAAAGCCCTTCGGGCTCGCCTCGTCGGCTTCGATGGTGCAGGCCCATCGGTGGGAGCCGTCCCAGGAGTAGACCCGGTAGAGCGACAAGCGCTCGGGCTGGTCAGCCATGGGCGGCCTCCCCCTGGGTGCTGGCGGAGGTGAGGGTCGCCACGGCAGCGCGCAGCCCGTCGGGAGCCAGGTGCGCGTAGCGAGTGGTGGTGGTGATGTCGGCGTGGCCCAGAAGACGCTGGATCGCGGGGAAGGGCACGGCTGCGCTCACGAGCTGGCTGGCAAAGCTGTGCCGAAGGTCGTGGAAACGGAGCGTGGGCATGCCGATGGCCTCGCGCGCCCGGCGGTGGGGGTTCTTCACCATGTTCGGAGTCAGCGGGCTGCCGTCCACCTGGGCGAAGACGAAGTCCCCAGGTGCGCCGACACGCCGGGCCAACACCTCGGCGAGGTCCTGCGCGATGGGGACGCGGCGGACCCTGTTGCCCTTGGTGGGGCCGACCTCTCCCCGGTGCATGGAGTGGCGCACAAGGATGAGGCCCTGGTCGAGGTACACGTCCTGCCAGCGCAACGCCAGCAACTCGCCCTGGCGCATGCCCGTTCGCAGTGCCGCCAAGAACAGGGGCCAGTACTCGGGATCGTTCTCGGCGACAGAGGCGAGGAAGGCGTCGGCCAGCTCTCGCTCCAGCCAGACCTCTGTGGGACGGTCCACCCGCAAGGGCCTCACCTTCTTGGCCGGGTTGTCGTCGTGCAGCTCCTGCTGGATGGCGAACTCGAAGACGCGGGAGAGCACGCCAACGTGGTTGTTGATGGACTTCGCACTCTTGCCCTCGCCCTTCTTGCGGGCCTGGTAGGCAGTCACGTCCTGTGCCGTGATGGTCCGCAGGTCCTGGTCTCCGAATGCCGGGTACAGGTGGACCCGCAGGATCTGCTCGTGGGTTCGCTGCGTCGCGGTCCGCAAGCGAACCACGACCTCCTCCTCGTAGTAGCGGCGCGCGACGCCGGAGAAGGGGACAGCCTTGGTGCCGTGGCGGCTGCGGCCCAGGTGCTCGGCGAACGCGATGGGGTCGCGCTGATGCTTGCGGTACAGCGCGGCGGCCTTGGCCTCGGCCTGCTTCTTGGTGACGCCCTTCCCGGCGCTTCGCCGGAAGCGGCAGGCGTTCCCGGCGGCGTCTCGGTAGCCGAAGTCGATGATCCAGGAGTTGGACTTGTGGTCCTTGCGAACGTTCCAGGGGGTCTTGCGCTTGGCCATGGGATGCTCCTCGTGGCGGGTTGTTCACGAAGAGGACGCAGGGGGCTCATGACGCGTGTGCCCGGCTCCAGTCGTACGGAGCGACGGCGCGCTGCTGGGCCGCCGCCACTGTGGACTCGACTTCGACGCGGCTGTCGAGCCAGCGGTCGACGGCATCAGGGCGGAACCGTAGGTGCTTGCCCAGACGAAGATGGGGCAAGCCCTCGTCCCGCACGAGCTGGCGAATCTTGGATTCGCCCACCTGGAAGCGCTCGGCAAGATCGGCGACATTCAGCAGCTTGAGCTGCGGCATGGTGAGCGTGTCGGGTGACGACATGGAGCCTCCGTTCTGGACTCTTCATGCCGACAGAGTCGCGAAACTCCCTGTGTCCTCACTGGATAGGTAAAACAGGTTGGCAGCCGATTACCAAACTGCTCTCACCGCCCAGGACATCGCGCGCGGGAAGGCACTCCGAGCGTGAGAGGCCCCTATGAGGGGCTCTGTCCCGTGAAGCTCCCAGCGCCTTTCCTCTGGTTCCTCATGCTCCATGAGCGACATTCAAGCGCGTATGGAGCCCGACCTGGTCGGCATCGTGTCGCTTCGTAGAGCCTGGAAGTAGGTCCACCCGCATCAAGCAACCCAGCGCGTGAAGTGGTATGCGAGGATCTCATGGTCTTCGGCCTCGCACCCGTCCCACCGGAAGCCCTCGGGGGAGTAGGAGAGGTCGGCTCGCAGCCTGTCGGCCAAGGCGAGCCAGAAGACCGGATGTGAGCCTCCGTCGAGCCAGCCGAGGACCCGGTCGGGGGACGACAGCGGCCTCGCTGCTTGGAGCTTCGCCAGGGCTCCATTGAGAACGCGGCGCTGCTTCGGCGCGAGCTTGCGCTTGAACCAGGGCATCCCCTCCTCACGCCCCTGGGCCACGAGCGCCCGCTCCAAAGGCGTCAGCTCGACCGCGTACAGCGGCGTCATCCAGTGCTTGAAGGCTCGCCCTGGCCCACTCTCGTCGCTGGTCAGGAGGCCACCCAGCTCATCAAGGGTGAGCAGCGTGGGCGGCTGCCTGGGCTTCAGCTCGACCTCCACGCGCGTGGTCGGGCTGGGGAGTTGGTGCAGGGTGGCGGCGTCATAGACCCGGACGAACACCTCGGCCTTGGCGCGGGTGCCCAGGTAGTAGGTCACGCCCCCTTCGGACGACTCCCAGCGGGTGGCGGTCCTGACTCGTGGCCGCTGCACGAGGATCCACGAGGGATGGACCGCGTAGTCCACCGCGACATCGAGCCGAGAGATGGTCACCTTGGCAGGAAGCGACCCGTACCGCGTCAGGTTCCGCCTCAGCTCTCGAATCGCCGCGCCATGGTGCGCCAAGCGAGGCTTGCCCTGGACTCGTAGTCGTCGTCCATCCAACCAGAACCGCATGCCGCCCGACGCGCTGCTGGCCAGCCCCTTCCCACTCAGGGATCGACGCTTGAGGGGCCTTCCAACAAGGCGCTCGACCACAGCGCACGCGGTTGCCTCCTGACCCTCGGGCACCTCCAGGTCCACCTGCACCGTATCCACCATCACGGCTCGTACCGGCACTCCCCGGTCGTCTCCCATGGGGGTCGCTCCGCTCCGTCTCACCAGCCAGCCGTGGACCTCTCGGAAGTAGAAGGAGTCCAGCCGAACGAGCACGTTCAAGACGACATTGGCGCAGTCGGGCGGCAGGGGGCTCTCTCCCGCGATGTAGCGGCGCAGGGATCGGGCGCTGACCTCGGCCTTCTTGGCCAGGTCTGGGATCGTTAGGTCGCGGAGAACCAGCTCGGCAGCAAGCAGGCGCGGCAGATCGATGGTCGGGGGCATGGCGGCTCCAGGTGTGGGCGAGCCACTGACCGATCCGGCCACGGCTCTACACCCCTTCATGCCGCCCGTGCTCGAAGACTCCCGTGGTGCCCACTGGGACGCAATGCCCTCCAACCTCGACGGCTCAAGGTGCCAGAACAGCCTTCGCGTTCGGGTGGCTCTTTCGCAGGCCGTCCACAGCTACCGCCCTGGCTACTGGGTCAGACTGGACGAAGGCCAGCATGGAGTTCTGGTGGAACGCCTCTCCCAACAAGGAGGGCTGGCCCTGGGCCACCCTGACGCGGTCCCACGCTTGCACGAACGGGCGGAGACTGCGCTCCACGTCCCCTGCGCTTAGCCCATGGGCCGGGCTGGGATTGGCGTATGAGTTCGATTCCCGATGCTCTTGACGCGGTGCCTCATTGACCGTCCAGCCCGCGTGCCAGAAGCAGACCGGGACCTCCAGCGTCGCCGCGAAGCGATTCAGGGTGTCCACCTGGATCCACTCGTCCAGACACCGCACGACCCGTTCCCGCAGTGCCGCCGCGTTCGACTTCCCGGCGCTCGCGACATCGAGCTGGACTACGGGCGGGCCGATGGGCACGACCACACGCCCGAGGGTCGACGGTGGTGGTGGGTGGCCCTTGGGGTAGGCCGTAGCCAGAGGGACGATGTCGAACGGTGCCTTGCCGGCATCGAGCCCGGACGGGGCAGCAGGCCACCGCTTCGGGTCGAGGAGTACCTCGGTGGGGAACCCCAACCAGCGCGCGTTCCACATGGGAGCAGTCGAGTACAGCGACAGCCGACCGCGCTTCACGTCGACGTGGCCCAGGAACAACGGTGCTGGGTCGACGACGTAGGGCGTTCGGCCGAGCAGGCACCGCACGCGCGCCTGATCCCACTCCTGGGTCTTCCCCCGCCGTATCGGCTTTCCTACCGGCTGGAAGAACGCTGTCTTGTTCGACTTGAACTGGACGGCGAACCGCCGTCCTACTCGCAGTGACTTCCCGTCTTCCCACAGGAGAGCCCCACGGAAGTCAACACCGTAGTCCTCCTGGCGCGGAACAGAGATGGCTTGGGCGATCCAGGACAACAGGAAGGTGCCGAGGTACTCGGCGCGGTCGCCGATCTTCGGGTTTCTGGGGCGTCGGCCGATCATTGTCGTCCAGTACCTTCAGCGTTGAGGTTGCGCCAGAGTTGGCGGAATTCCGGCGGAATCGACCCCAGATACGACGAGAGCCCGACGAAAACGCCGGGCTCATCGTGCTTGTTGAAAGTGGAGGCGGCGGGAGTCGAACCCACCTTCTCCCAAGGAGGTCGATCGGTCACGGTAGCGCGTCCGCCATCTGCTCTGCCGTGAACCGCGCCCCAGCAGGTCCGGACACAACTCATGCGCGTTCTGGTCGCCGTCTCGGCTTGTCGGGCGAACCTTGCGTGGCCGCTACTCCGGTCCCTATGCCCGGTCAGGTGAGCCCTCCCTGTCGAGTCCGCATCGGGAGTTGTGGATTGGAATTCCAACTTCGTGGACCAACTCGTGAGCCGCCTCCCCAACAGCCCACAATGCGCCAAGGATGTGTACTTCCACGTCGTCGGAAGTGTGGGTCCGCCGCCACCCGACCTGGACCACATCGCCTGAGTGCGCAGCTGAATCAAGGTAGCCCGAACAATCCTTGGCCATGACGGTCAGCGGCGCTCGACCGAGCGCACCAGTCGGAAGCCGACGAAGGGAGAGTGGTGGTCGCCGAACGGCGATCGGTGGCAGCACCGGCTTCGACTTGTGTCGCGTCCCCATGCGCCCCCACACAATGTACGGTTGTCGGTCAAATGCGCGGGAACTTCGGTCCACCGGCCGTTCGGGGCGACCTCCGTGCCGACCGAAGAGTAGCGTGTGGAGGTCATCTGCATCACGTTTCCTGCAACCCCCCGCACGCCGGTCGGCCCTGCATCGAAGGGGTGGGCGTCCACCGTGGCCACTTGGGGGTCTCGCCCGTTTGGCCTGTGCTCGTAGCATTGGAACCATGCGGGGTCTCCGTGGTTCCCCATTGGAAAGAGTCGGAGGTCGGCGCCCCGAGCGAGCCGCTGCCACTCGACTTCGGTGGGCAAGCGCCAGTGCTGCCCGGTGCGTTGCCGTTCGTATTCAGCATAGCGGAGCGCATCGCGGGGGCGGATCAGCCGAACCGGCTCCCGTTGACAGGCTGGTTCGGCGACCCAGCCGTCTGGACCTCGAGTCAGGAGCTGCACCCTGTCCTTGGCGGCAGGTCCGCCTCGCCGCGGGGCGTGTTCAAGCGCACAGTCCGGGCCTTGTCTTGCTTCGAGCCAGGTGAGGAAGGCCGCGTACTCGGACAGGGTCACCGGGTAGCGCCGGGCGACGATTCCGTCGGTGAAGACCCGGGCCAGATCGGTTGCGCCGGGCGCCGCGGGGTCGCCGCCATACCAGTGCCAGCCTGCCGGCACGTAGATCTCGTCGCCATCCACTTCGGCATCAGCCAGCATGTGCACCGGCCCGACGGTGCCGGGCTCCACTTCATGAGACCATCGATCTCCGGGCAGGAGCCAGACGGGTAGGTATGCGTCGGCGAAGCCGCCGGCCGAGAGGCGGAGAACGTAAGAGCCCGCAGTGGCGGGAATGGGCGCGCCGCACGCAGGACCTTCCCAGCAGGGTTCGTCGAGGACCTTCATCTGGCCCGCTTGGCGGAATGGCAACAAAGAAAGCCGGCTGTTCGGTGCAGTGCCCTGAATCGCGAGGTCGGCCTGACCACTGCGGTAGACGGAGTGTGCACCACGGTCGAATGTCGCCAATGCAGCGGAGTGTTGTGCGGCAGCCATCGGGTCGCCACGAAGAAGGGCCGCCCGGTGTCTCCTCTGGTGGAGGTTTGCGAGCTGGCGCAGCACCACCGAGGAGGTGGGGGCGACGCCATAGGCTGCGAGGAGCGCCATGATGTGTGACGCATCTGCCTCCGCCATGGCCGCCCGGGCTTCGCGGACCCGCTCCATGGCTTGCCAGACCTCTACTTGCTGTTGGGGCTGGCCAGTCGACGATTCGGCGATGCGGCGCAGTCGGCGTAGGTTGCGTTGATGGGCGCGCACCAGGCTGCGGGCACCTTCAGCCCGCGTCTCTGCCCTCGACGCGTCCTCCAGGTGGCGGGCGAGGTCGGCGCGACGGGTCCAGCCGACCATCCATCCACGGAGCTCGCGAAGCAGGTGGGAGGCATCAGGACGAAGGGCGGGGTCGATGGCTGTGCAAGCCTGGCTGAGCGCATGGAGCTCCTCGACATCGGGAACGGCCAGCTCCTGGGGCTGGGCTATGGAGCGATCCAACACCTCGCGCAACATCACACCCAAGGCATACAGGTCGACCGCCGGCGTGGCAACTTTGCCGCGGCGGACCTCAGGTGCAACGTAGCCGGGAGTTCCGGCCCGGCTCATCCACGACTGGTCCTTGGGGACTCGACCGATGCGGCTCACCTCTGCGAGCCCGAAGTCGAATGTCTCGACCCGTGGAGTGGCGTCGCTGCCCGGCTCGCCCACCACATTGACGTTGGCCGGCTTGAGGTCCCGGTGCACGATGCCACGCCCATGGGCGTACTCCACTACCTCCGCAAGGGCTGTGATGCAGCCTACCCAGAACCCGAGCGCATGCGGAGAGGCCTCGGCGACGACATTCCAGGGGCGGCCTCCAGCCAAGGGCATGACGAAGAACGGGCGTTTGTCGGACGTCCAGCCTACATCGTGCACAGCGATGATTCCCGGATGCCGGAGCTGACTCGCGATGCGTGCCTCTGCACACAATCGTTCAACGAGTGTCCGCGAACGGGACCATCGGCGGCGCAGGACCTTCGCCGCCACCGGGCGGGCGAGCACCGGGTCGACGACCTGCCACACCTCGCCGAATCCGCCCCTTCCGATGTATTCTACGAATCGGTACCGCTCCCCCGCGTCTGTCGGCCTTGTGGTCGCCTCGGCGCCCGCGGACCAGCTGCTCTCCCCAGAGCGCCTGCCCCAGGTGGGAATGGTGGTTCCTCCCAGGCCGGTTTCTTTCCAGGTGTTCACCGGTGTCGAGGTCACGCTTCGCCCCCAGTGGTGCCGGCCCGCTCCCCCGCCGTGAGGTAGCCGCCGGGCCGCCGTATCCATGTCTCGCCGTGTCGACGAGACAGCTTAGCGTGGAGCGTCCGACCTGTAACGGGGTTGGCAAATCAGTGAATCCAAGTCTGCTCGGCAATGGGTTTGTCGAGTCTGGTGTTTCATTGCCAGGTCGGCGTCCCTTGTGGCACCGCTCATACGGTCCAGCGGTCGTTGGAGCTTCCAGGTGCCGCCAACAAGTCACGCAGGGCCTGCACCGACCGGCCCAGGTCGACGGCCTGCATCTCGAGCAGGAAGTCCATCAACAGAGTGGTCCAGTGTTCGCGCTGGCGCTTGTCGAGGCACAGTCGCCCTGCGGGGTCGTAGGTCGCCTTTTCGGGCGCATCCCCGAAACTCGTTGGCGGCCAGAATCGGCCGGAGTCGAAGTCGGCGCGGTCGACCAGCACCAGTGCCCGGTACTCCTGCGCAAGACGGACGAACCGGTCTACGCGCCGCCAGGCCTCGGTGCGAACCGCTTCATTGGACGGGACGACGGACTGCTGCAGTTGGGCCAATGCGCCCTCCTGTCCCAGGTTCCAAAGCAGCGACTCCCACGCCGACAGACGGTCTTCGATGGGAGAAAAGACTGCTGGCGCATCCACGCAGACATCCGGGGCGCTCAGCAGGTAGAGGTCCTGCACGGCCTCGGCGATGATGTGCGCATCGTTGCCCAGATCCTGAATGAGGGACGCCAACAGAACAAGGAACTCCCGCTCATGACGGTGGAGTTGGAGGGTCTCGCCCACCGACGGCCACTCTGAGATTGTGAGTACGCCGGGGTGTTCCATTGCGATGGCGCAGCTGCGGCGCAGGTCTCGTCTGATCGGCCCTTCGGGCGGCCGCCCCTCCTGTGGGCTCCACCGCATTCGACACAACCACCAGATCCGAAGGATCAGGGCCAGCACGGGTTCACCGCCATGGTGACGGTCCGCCGCGCTCAGTCGGATGGCGCGCACCCAGTTGGGCCCTGTGAGCATGATGAATAGTTGCCAGAGCTGCGTCTCGTCGCATCGAGCGCCCACGAAGCTGCGGAAGACGCCCCAGGCTCCCACGTCTGCGGCGACCTCCGCCAAGACCTCGGCGAATGCCTCGGTGAGCCGTTCCAGCTCATACGAACCGAGCTCGACCTCTGTCAGGTTGAGCGACAGGTTTGCCAGCAGCTCGCCCAAGGTCCAGCCTGCTGTCGGCGGCTGCCAGTCGGGACAGGTGGCATGGACCTGCCGCCAGGCGGTGGCAATCCTATGGTGCAGGCTGTCTTCGCCGCCTCCCTTCGAGATGTCTCGCCAGGCGATGCCATCGAACCGGGCGTCGACCACCGCGCCCAGCGTGAACAGCCACTCCGGTCCGCCGTCGAGGTGGGGCTCGGCCCGGACAATGACCCGATCTGCAGTGCCGGAGCAGCTGGGCTCGATGGTGCCGTGGTCGGCGAGCAGCAGGATGTGGCCGTTGAGGTTCGTGACCGAACCGAATCCGCGTGTCAGCCCCGCGACGGCCACCACCGCGAGGCGTCCACCCGCCTCGACGTCGACAGGTTGGTCAGGGTCGGCCATCGTCGTGCTCAGGGTGATTCGACGCACCTCGTCCACGGCAGCCGCCCACTCGAACTCGTCGACTGCGGAGCGAGGATGATCTGCGGATGGGACTCCGAGGAGCTGCAGCCAGTCGAGCAGCGTCGCGAACTCGATGGCGTTGCCCTGCAGATCAGCCGTCGCCGACACGGTGACCCGCTCAAGCATTGCCCGATGGGAGGCGAGCACGCCGTGGAATCGGGCGGTTTCGAATACCTGACCAAGCACCCTCTCTCGGACCCTCAGGCCGGCGAGGTGGAGCAACTCCGCGAGCCCGTGCAGAAAGTGCGGCGCGACAGGGGGGGGAGCGGTCTGGCCTGGGCTCGGATGGCTGTTGTGCGGGATGGGCAGCTCGGCCTGCACCTCAACGGCGGTCCGCACCAAAGGGCTGCCGAAGGGCATCTCGTGCTCTGTGAGTGCGAGGCCCCACACAAGCGCCTGCAGGTCGTCGACGGACATGGCGGTCAGCGGTCCGAGCAAGATGAGGTTGTCTTGACCCAGCACCGCCGGAAGCGAACGGTCGAACTCCTCATCGGGAGACATGGTTTGCGCAATGCAGCTGTGAATCTGCTGGATGAGCTGGTCGACCCGTCCCTCGAAGCCCGGCGGGAAGGACACGCGGACCACCAGGCGAACCCTCGATGTTCGGGTTCCCGACCAATGACTGCGCGGGAAGCCGACGGACGTCCCACCGGGAGTTCGGGGCCGCCAGATGCTTGTTTTCGGAACCGTTGGGTCGGGGTCGGCGCCGGCTCGAGGAGGGTGGGAGCAGGGCACCGGGATGCCGAGCGTGGTCGCGACTCTGTCGAAGACCGGGGCCGATAGGGCGAGCTCGTAGGGGTAGGCGGTCGTGGTGTCGCCCGCCTCCGACCAGCGGTGGGCAAAGGCGCGCTGCACTTCGAGCGCGAGCCGCACCAGCAGATCTCGCGCGGCCGCTGTGCCTTCGAGTCCCTCCAGAAGCGCAAGGGGCGCCTGGCGAAGCCCGCCAGCAATCGTGAAGATCTCCTGCGTGGCGTGTGCGCCCACCAACCAGATCAGCTCTCGGGTATCTGGCGCCCAGAGCGGGACGACCCGCATGTCACTGGCTGCTGGGAGCCCGAGTGCCGGAACGAGCCCGAGCAGGGTCTGGGGGGTGCCGGGCTTCGGAGATGGTGCGGCCAGGAGCGCCCGCACCACCCAAGAAGCCAAGATGGGCACGTCTCGGCTCGGGACGGTCGACTGGTTCCCCGCCAGATGAATCACCGTCGGGTAGGACAACCGGCAGCGGACGATGCCCACGACGGGGGAGGGATTGCGGCTGAACTGCTCCAGTCCCTCGACACGGACCCCTGCACCGATTGCGAAGTCTGGCGGAGGGGCAGCATTCACCACCAACAGGGACCGGAGCAGCCGTCCTCCCGGAAACACCCTCGGTGAAGCCAGCGGCCCGGTGTCCTCCACGGGCTCGACCACCAACACATCCGATCTGCCCAACAAGGCCGCACACCAGAGCGTCGGGCGGGCAGATTGGCCCGACGCCTGGCTTGCCAGGAGGGTTCGACAGCGTCGACCGTGCCCCACTCTCAGAAAGTGCAGCAGCGCGATTGTGCGGTGGTCCGGGCTCACACGCTGCTCATGTGGCCAGGCGGTGGTTTTTCACGACCCACGAGGCGACGGCGTTCTGGAGCTTCAACAGCACCGCTCGCGATGCCTTCACAAGGGGACCGTTCGGGCGAAACGGAGACAGGCCTTCGTAGAGAGAGGCCAGGCCATGATCTCGGATGCTCTGAAGCAGGCTGCGGCGCGCCGAAGGTCGCCGTTGGGAGAGCAAGCCAGCACTTGGACCGGCGTCGGGGGCCACCGCGGCGAGCTCTGCCAGTTCCCGGGCGAGGGCGAAGGTGTCGCTCGGCAGTCCGGAATGACCGGTCGGGCCCCGAAACAGCTCGTGGAAGGCCTTCAGGTACAGATCCCGAAAGGTGCGGACATCCTCTTGCTGAGCCCGGGGCGGCTGTTCGGGTGTGGCGTTCTGGAGTGACCCCTCGGCTTGCTGCGCGCCGGGCTCGTTGTCTGCCTGGCCGGTCTGGCGGCTGACACGAGCTTCCTGATGGGCTTCGACCGCCTCGATTCCCTGAGCGAGGAGCTCGGCAAAGCGCTTCGGCGATGCCTTCAGACAATCGGGCATCCAGATGTCGAGGGTGGCCGCCATGGCCGACCATGCTCGGGAATCCTGGCTTGCGTAGGTCCAGCCCCCTCCTGGGACATCGGGCTTGATGCGCTGCCAGCACTTCACGGTGGCGGGGTCTGTGGTGCCGCTGGTGAGCTGGCTGGCGATGTTGACCAGGTTTCGCGCGTAGGTCTCGGTGATCTCGACCGCTTCCCAGGGCGCGTCCACTCCGGCGGTGGCGAGCGCGCTCCTGACCATTTCGGCGCGTTTGGTGAGGGCATCGCCCAGCTTCTCGACGCTCTTGATCCTGATCGTGCCCGAGGGAAGCGGAACTTCTCGGCGCGAGATTCGCAAACGGCCCGGCGCAGAGATGATCGCATCGGTCCGCGATCCTGTTGGCAATCCCTTTTCGAACGGAAGCTCGAACCTCGTCACAGTCCCCCTCCTCGGCGGCGGCCGACCTTAGCGCGCGGGCGCCCGGACGTCGAAGACGCAGCCCCCGCCGCGGGCATTCGCCTCGCCCTTGTCGGCCGCTGGCGAGCCACTCCGTAGGTCTTTGGTGTCGGGTGCAGCTGCCGACCGGTTTCACCCTGGTTTCACGAGCGGGACTTCCTGTCAGTTTTCGTGCATCAATGGATGCACGGATTTCGCGCATCCTACTTCGCCCCGCGGAGCCCTCCCTCCAAGCGACTCCCTCCTCGCCTTGCCTCCCTTCCCGCCGGACCCTCTCGTCGTCCTGATTCCCGCCAACTGACACGGAGCACGCAATGAGCAACATGAACATGGCCGTGTCCTCCGCCGCGTCCGACGCGCCGAGGCACTGGACTTCCTGGAAGGCAATCCTGCTGGCAGGCGTCGCGGCGCTTGTCGGTGGGCCGGCGGTCGCGTCGTGCCTGGAGTGCGACATGGGGCCGTTCACTCTGCCGGTCGACGTGGTCTTCCATCCGGACAGCACCACCCTCAGCGCCAATGGGCTGTCGGTCATCGCTGAGGTGGATGGCGAGTTCGTCCTCGACGACGGCTGGTCGAGCGAGCTGGTGGATGAGGACGAAGCCAGCGAGTCTGTCCAGGCCATCCTGGAGCCCCTGAGTGAGAGCGAGAAGGACGCGGTGTGGGACGCCATCCTGGCGTTCGACAGCGAGGACGGGATGCTTTCGCTCGAGTGGTAGGCCTCCCCGCCCCGAGTGGGGAGTCTGAACGGGCCTGACCCGACGTGGATTCCCATTTTTACCCGAGTTTTCCCCGCCCGCATGGGTGGTTTGGGATTCTCGGGTATTCTCGTTCTTGGGGACTCTCCGCGCGAGCGATGGGCGGTGTGCCCTCCGGCCCTCCGCGCACTGCATCTGGCCGACCGGCTAGACCCTCCGGGTCGCGCCCCGCCCCGGAGTCCCCCATGCCCCCCGCCATCGTCGTCCACCACCTGGAAATGTCCCGCTCCACCCGCATCATCTGGGCGCTCGAGGAGCTCGGCCTCGCCTACGAGCTCAAGACCTGGAAGCGGGATCCCACGACCTTCCGGGCCGGCCCCGAGATCAAGGCCATCCACCCGGTCGGGCGCTTTCCTGTGGTCTCCATCGACGACCTCGTGCTGGCGGAGTCTGGCGCCATCCTGGAGTACCTGGCCGAGGCCTTCGGGGCCTTGTCCCCCCAGGCACCCGCAGAGCGCATTCAGTACCGCTACTGGCTGCACTTCGCCGAGGGCAGCCTGATGCCGCCGCTCCTCGTGGCCCTCATCACTGGCCGCCTGCGCACCAGGGTTCCCTTTCCGCTCTCGCTCGTGTCGGGTGCCATCGGCAAGAAGGTCGACCAGCAGTACACCTGGCCCCAGCTCGCCGATCTGCTCACCGCGGTGGATGGCCACTTGAAGGACCACCCCTGGTTTGCCGGCGAGCACTTCTCCATGGCCGACATCCAGATGTCCTACCCTGGGATTGCCGCGCTGGAGCGTGTTCCCGGTGCCAAGGAGTCCTACCCTGCGCTCGCGGACTGGGCGCGGAGGGCGCAGGCGCGGGCGGCCTTCCAGAAGGCGGTGCAGGTGGGGGGACCACTGCTCCCGGGGTGAGGCTGTCCGCACGTCGCGTTCGCCACGTCTCCTGTTCGACGCCCCCAGCCTGGCGTCGACGTCAAGGAGTCCCATGACCGCTGCCCATCCCGCTCCCTTTCTCGACACACTGGTCCAGGCCAGGCTCGCCTGTGAACGCCTCCAAGGCGTGCTTGTGGGCCTCGCCGCGCACAGTGGCCGACCCCACCCGGACGAGCGCCGGCTGCCAGATCTCCTCGCCGAGCGCGACCTCGCCCTGCGGCGGCTGGGGGTCGCCACCCTGCTTCAAGAGGCGGCAGCCGATGCTGAGGCGGTGACCGAGCCTGGCGCACCGCCCGACCCGCCCTCCCTGTTGGCCGGAGCAGCGGGAGGGGTGCAGCTCGACACCCAGGCACTGGTGCGCCGTTTCGAGACCGGCGGGCATGTGCAGATGGCCGAGCCACCGTCGGGACCCTCGCCGGGGGAGGCCCTTGTCGATGCCGGCTGTCCGGCGCGGGGGATGTCAGTGGCCGAGGCGCTTCGCGAGCTGGACGTCTTGCAGACCGAGCTGACCCGGCTTGCCCACCACCCCGCACTGTCCCGCGCGCTGCGGACCCGGGTGCTGTCCTTGATGGTGGCCCGGGCGCGCGTGCTGCAGGAGGAGTGGTCGCACCCTCCGGTGGCACCTCGGCTGACCGCCTTGTTCAGCCAGCTCACCCGCTTCGTGGGTGAGGGGCACTCGGACTTCGTGTCGGGACTCAAGCGCAGCCATCGGCCCGCCTCGGACAGCTGGCGTCAGGAGGTGGGAGTGCGCGAGAGGAGCCTGCGGAAGGCCCTGGGCCGCGGGTTGCCCGTTGTGGAGTCCCCCCCACCGACACCTCCCCGCACCTGCCCCGCGCCGGTGGAGCCCCCCGTCGCCTGGCGGGCACCGGAGGCACTGCGGGTCCACACCGAAGGCAAGGCGTGCCTCGTGGTGGGCGGGGACAACCGCTCCGCCACCGCCCGTCGCATCGAGTCGGACTTCGGCTTTTCGTCGGTCACCTGGGAGGACGGCAAGAAGACACGCAGCCTGAGGGCCACGGCCAAGCGCCTCCGAAACGACCGCTACGACGTCGTCTTCTTCCTTCGCAGCTTCATCAGCCACAAGGTGACCGACATGCTGTTGCCGTCCGCCCGGCGGTCCGATGGCCCCTGCCTTGCCTTCGTGGAGCAGGGCTATGGGCGGTCGGCGATGGAGCGGGCGCTCTGCACCGCGCTCGGGCTTGCAGAGGCCTAGAGAGCTGACCAAGAGTCATGCCGCTTCCAGAAGTCCGTTGACAACAAAGCAGTTCGCCACGACCGCACTCGCG